>Ga0255058_10002375_pt1 | contig 10365 bp, 8 predicted proteins | sample Cases_109_9_MG_FD_188637 | JGI IMG/M metagenome (GOLD analysis project Ga0255058, IMG submission 188637) | Seawater microbial communities from Amundsen Gulf, Northwest Territories, Canada - Cases_109_9 | ecosystem: Environmental > Aquatic > Marine > Gulf | place: Canada: Northwest Territories... | reverse complement strand
GAAAGAAAGGGCACCCCGGACTCTGCGCCCCGCACCGGAAAAAACCGGTGCGGGGTACGCTCGCTCGGCTTGAGTAAAAGGGACCCTAAAAGCACTACAAATTGGCTGATCGACAACCGGGGTCGTCCTCCACGGTGATGAGGTTGCCTCCTTGCACACTGTTGCCGCAGCGACCATAGATGCGGGAAAGAAATGAAGGCCTAGGTGCGCGCTGCCGCGACGGCCGCGATCAATTTTCTGAGCGCCTGCCCGCGGTGACTGATCTGGTTCTTGATCTCCGGCGGCAGCTCGGCGGCGGAGCAGTTATGGGTCGGTACGAAAAAGACCGGGTCATAACCGAAACCACTTGTGCCCCGCGGTTCAAACAAGATTCGGCCGTCCCAGGTACCCTGGCAGATGATGGGCGTGGGGCTATCCGCTTGACGCAGGTACACCATTAGGCATTGAAAACGCGCCGTGCGCTTGTCCTGCGGCACGCCCGTAAGCTCGCGCAGCAGCTTGGCCACATTCGCCTCGTCGGAGCCGTTCTTACCGGCATAACGCGCAGAGTGCACACCCGGGGCACCATCGAGCACAACGACCTCCAGTCCGGAGTCATCGGCAATGGCGGGTAAGCCGGTGTGGCGCGACGCGTTACGCGCCTTAAGGATGGCGTTTTCAACGAAGGTGAGCCCGGTTTCTGGGACCTCGGGAACATCGTAGCTCGACTGCGGGATCACCGTCAGGTGCGCACCGGAAAGCAACTGCGCGATCTCGCGCAACTTTCCTGGATTACTGCTCGCCAGGACGACCGTCGCGCTCATGCGCGCAGGCCAAGCGCCTGGCGTTGATGCTGGATCAGCTCGCGAATGCCGGTTTGTGCCAACTCCGTCATGGCCAGCATTTGCTCCAGGCTGAAGGCACGGCCTTCGCCCGTCCCCTGAATCTCGATAAACCCCCCGGTCTCATCCATCACGAAGTTCATGTCGGTGTCGGCGTTGGAATCCTCCTCGTAGTCGAGATCGAGGACGGCCTCGCCGTTGTAAATTCCGGCGGAAACCGATGCGACCAGATGGAACAGCGGGTCGGTCTCGAGCAGTCCCTTGTCTTTCAGGTAACTGATCGCGTCCACCAGCGCTACACAACCGCCGGTGACCGACGCGGTGCGTGTACCGCCGTCGGCCTGGATCACGTCGCAATCGACCGTGAGCGTACGCTCGCCCAGATGGCGCAGGTCGACGGCCGCGCGTAGCGCGCGGCCGATGAGCCGTTGAATTTCCATCGTACGCCCCCCTTGCTTGCCGCGGGCGGCCTCACGTGCCATACGCTCGGAGGTCGATCGCGGCAGCATACCGTACTCCGCCGTGATCCAACCCTGCCCTGCGCCCTTGAGGAACATAGGCACCCGTTCCTCGACGGTCACGGTGCACACGACCTGTGTATCGCCGAAAGCCACCAGCACCGATCCTTCGGCATGCCGCGTAAAGCGGCGCGTGATTTGGATTGCGCGCAGTTGATCAGGCTGGCGCCCGCTAGGCCGCATGGTGGTCATCGTTGAGTTGGTCCTTGTGATATCTACGTGCGACGCTCCGCTGCTGGTGCAGCGTTGCACGCTGCTGTTATTCGATGCGCTTGATGTAATCCTCAAGCTCTTTGATCTCGGAGCGAAGCTCTTTCTTGTTGGTTTTTCGGGGTGCTTGTTTGCGAGTTCCATGACGCGGGTTATGGGCGCGCGTCGTCTTGGCGCGCGCCTTGTTGACCAGCATCTTGTTCTTGGCCATCTCCCACAACGCGTCCTGGTCCACGTGCACTACTTCGTTTGCCTCCACAGGGCGATCCTTGGGCGCGCGATCCTGCCAGCGCAGGGTGACCACGCTGATGTTATCGCTGGTCTTGCTCCTTCTGTTTTCAGCCTCGATGGTCATTTCCTCGATCGCCTCATCCAGCGATTCGAACTCGAGGAAGTGCACGATCTCTTCCCAAGACAAGGTCTCCCATAGCCCATCGGAACAAAGCAGCAGCGTGTCACCGCGATGCAGCGGCGCTGCCTGGCCCAGACTAATGGTAGGTTTCTGCGGTCCGCCCACGCACTTCAGCAGCCGGCTTTTCTCGGGGTGACTCAGCATTTCCTCCTCGGTGATCACGCCATCCGTGCGCAGGCGCTCGGTCGCCGTATGGTCCAGCGTACGCGTCAGCAGCTTGTTCTTGCGGAAATGATATAGGCGGCTGTCGCCCACGTGCGCCCAATAGGCATAACCGTCCTGCACCAGGCAAAGCACGCATGTGGTACGCGGCTCGATGGGCGGGACGCGCGATTTTGCGCGTTGAAGAATAACGTTGTGAGCCTGCAAGATGGTCAATGCGAGGAATGCCGATGGCTGCGTGATAATCGGTTGCTTGATCCGCTCAAACGCCTGCACGGCCGTATCCGTCAATGCCTCGGCCGCAAGCTCACCGCCCGCATGTCCGCCGAGCCCGTCCGCGACCACCAGCAGAACGGCGTTGTCGCGCTCGCAATGAGCGATCCGGTCCTGGTTGGTGGGGCGCGAGCCTGCTGATGTGTGGCCCGCAAGCTGGTATTTCATACGGTGTATCAACGCCCCCAGGGCAGTATGGTACGCAGGCGCTCCAGATAACCCCCGCGTTGTTGTTCCAAGTCGGCGATCCAACTCTGGTTCAGGTAGTCCAGTAGCTCATGTACGGTTTGCGGGCGCTGCATCGGATCCATCTTCAGACACCAGTCGACCGCCTGCAGCAGCGCCTTTGAGTACCGGCGGCCAAAGGTTCGTACCGCCGGTTTCAGCGTGTCGTCGAGCACTCGCTCTGTGGACGGCGGCGGTGCGCGTCCGCTCATACACGCCCACATCGATGCCCCCAGCGCGTACAGGTCGGTCCACGGCCCGACATCCCCGTGGCGGTGCTGCTCAAGGGGGGCAAAGCCAAGCGTGAGCGTATGCGGGCCAGTAGGCCGGACCCCCGCCATGGCCATGCGGGCGGCACCGAAATCGAGCAACAGTGGCCGGCCTCCGGGACGCAGGTAAATATTGGCCGGCTTGATGTCCAGGTGCAGCAGATCGTTTTTGTGCAGCTCCCAAAGCCCGAGCAGCAGCTGTGGGAACACCCTGCGAATGAACTTTTCGCTCAGCTTTCCGGAGTGGCGCTTAATATAGACGCGCAGATCCTTGCCGCGTTCGTAATCCATGACCAGATACACCGTGTTGTTGGCGCGGAAGAAGTCCGTGACATGCACGATGTTCGGATGATTGACTTTGGCCAGCGCTGCGGCCTCATCGAAAAAACGCTTAATACCTTTGCGAAAAGTGTTCGAGCTCTCACCCGAGATGCTTTCGACGCTGGCATCCTCGAGCCGCTTGGCCTGGTTCGTGGGAAGGTATTCTTTGATGGCGACCTGGTTCCCGGTGCCGATCTGGGTCGCGAGGTACACGATGCTGAAGCCGCCGCCACCGAGCGTTCGCTCTATGCGGTAGCCGTGTACCTCGAAACCCCTCGGAAGCGCCTCAGCTAGGTTCATGTAATATTTTTCTCGGCTCGCGGCCGTGTTATCGCGCCTTGCTCCTGCGCAAGCGATAGAGTGCCCATTTGAGCTGAAATAGCCGATACTCCAGGCTCTGAGGCACTGATACAGCTTCCTGCTGGGAACTCTTATCTGCCACTTGGCAAGTGGCTTTTTATGCGTGTACCTCGCCCAGGGACCCTACAGGCCATCCAGGATTATTTCCATTATGAAACATAGCTTAAAATGATGAAACTAGCGATACATCGAGGCTCGCTGTAGGGCACAGCCGCCGGGTGACGCCCCCGAGTCCAGCACGTATAGAGGGATCCTGATGACGCTTAGTATGACCGCATTCGCCCGCCGAGACGCGGATTGTCCCTGGGGCAGCCTGGCCTGGGAGCTCAGGTCGGTTAATCACCGTTATCTGGAAGTTATGTGCCGGCTGCCCGAGGAGCTGCGCAGCCTGGAGCCGCAGGTCCGTAGTCTCGTCGGTGAGCGGCTCGCGCGGGGAAAGGTGGATTGTAGCCTGAGATTTCAACCCAATGATCTCGCCACCGGCGAGTTTGAGCTCGATAGTGGACTGATCGACCGGGTACTGAGTATCGTCGGCAAGGTTCGCGAGCGCGCGACGGGCGTATCGCCCTTGCGTGTCATCGACATCCTGCGCTGGCCGGGGGTGCTCAAGACCGCGGACGTCGACGTCGAGGTATTGCGCCAGGCCGCATTGGATCTACTTTCGGCCGCTGTGCAAGATCTCGTGGAAATGCGCACGCGCGAGGGTGGGCGTATGCGTGAGCTCATCGAGCAGCGACTCGAGGCGATGGGCGAGATCATCGCGGGGGTGCGCCCCGCACTGTCGGACGCACAGGAGCAGTTTCGCCAGCGGCTGCAAGAACGCCTGGCAGAAATCAAGCAGGAGCTCGATCCGGCGCGACTCGAGCAGGAGATCGTGCTGTTTGCGCAAAAGACCGATGTCGCGGAAGAGCTGGACCGGCTGCAGACGCATGTCGATGAGATCCGTCGGGTGTTGGGGAAAACCGGGCAGGTCGGCCGGCGGTTGGATTTTCTGATGCAGGAACTCAACCGCGAGGCGAACACCTTGGCGGCGAAGTCGGCGGATCTGCGTGTGACCAATGCCGCGATCGAGCTCAAGGTGCTGATCGAGCAAATGCGCGAGCAGGTGCAAAATATTGAATAGCGAGTTGCAAGTGACAAGTAGCGAGTACCAAGTAGAAAAGCGCCAGAGACATTCCTTACCAGGGTTTCCTTGCCACTTAAAGCTTGATACTTGCCCACTGATAACATGAAACCCGGAACGTTATTCGTGCTCTCGGCGCCATCCGGTGCCGGTAAGACCAGCCTCGCGAAGGCGCTGGTGGATGCGATGCCAAACATGGCAGTTTCGGTCTCGCATACGACGCGCGCGGCGCGCCCCGGCGAGCAGCAAGGGGTAGATTATTATTTCGTCGCCGAGCCGGAGTTCCAGGACATGGTCGATTCTGGGCGTTTTCTCGAGCATGCGCGCGTGTTCGGCCATCGTTATGGCACGTCACGCCAAGCGGTGGAGGAGCTGCTTCACCAGGGCAGGGATGTTGTCCTCGACATCGACTGGCAGGGCGCGCGTGCGATCAAGCAACAGATGCCCCAAGCGAAAACCATCTTCATCCTTCCGCCGTCACGGGCGGCGCTGCAGAAGCGGCTGGCCCGGCGCGGACAGGACTCGCAAGGTGTCATCGCGCAGCGCATGCGCGAAGCCGTGTCGGAGATGCAGCATTATAGGGAGTTCGATTGCGTGGTGGTCAACGACGATTTCGGTGCTGCGCTGGAAGACCTCAAGGCGATTGTGCGCGGTGATACGGCCAGCATTCGACCGCTCGGCGTGGATGTGGCCGCGCTCCTCGGCGACACCTAGCTAAAAGGAAAAATATCAAGTAAAATAAAACGTTATCAAGCCGCCGTATTGTGAGGCGGTATGCTGGCACACGAAAGGCCGCAGCGAGGTCTCGCGCGACGAGACGTCTATCCATTACTGAGGTGGAAAATGGCCCGTATCACGGTAGAAGACTGTCTGGAAAATGTGGACAATCGATTTCAGTTGGTGTTAGTGGCCAGCAAGCGCGCGCGGCAGCTCATGTTGGGCGCGGAATCCTGCGTACCGCGGGAAAACGACAAGCCAACAGTGCTTGCACTGCGTGAGATTGCCGGTGGCTTCGTGACCAGTGCCATCTTGGATGATACCGCCGTGCAGCCCGGTCTTGAGGGTCTTGAGGGCGATGACGACACAGTCGAACAGATCCAGACAGGCGAGGGTGGGGGCGAAGCCCAGGTCGAAGGCGAGCCGTCCGGCACGCCGCAGCTCGATAGCCCGGCATGACGCCGAACTTCTGGCAGACCGCCGTTTCCTCGTAAGCGATCTATGCGCAAAGCTGGAACGTTACCTCGAGCCCGACCAAGTCGCTGACGTCTACCGCGCCTATCTCTTCGGAGCCGAGGCGCACGAAGGGCAGCTACGTCGTAGTGGCGAGCCCTATATCTATCATCCCATCGAAGTCGCACGCATCCTGGCGGACATACGCCTGGATGCGCAAAGCATTACTGCGGCCATACTCCACGACGTCATCGAAGACACGAAAACGGCGAAGAAGCACATCGCCCACGATTTTGGCAAAGAGGTTGCGAATCTGGTTGATGGTGTTAGCAAGATCAACCGGATCGAGTTTCAGACCAAGGAAGAAGAGCAGGCAGAGAATTTCCGCAAGATGCTGCTCGCAATGGGGCGGGACATACGCGTGATCCTGATCAAGTTGGCGGATCGACTGCATAATATGCGCACCCTGGACGCACTTGGCAGAAACCAGCAAAGAGACATCGCGCGGGAAACGCTTGACATTTATGCGCCGATCGCCAACCGCCTCGGCATGCGCCAGTGGTACCACGAGCTCGAGGACCTGGGTTTTGCCTATCTGTACCCGGCACGGCATCGCGTGCTGGAGGAGGCAGTGCGAAAACGGCACGGCAATCGCAAAGCGATCGTCGAGAAGATTCGCAAGGCAATCGTCACGCAACTCGAGCAAGAAGGCGTTAAAGCCGAGGTAACTGGCCGCGAGAAGAATCTCTACAGCATTTACCGCAAGATGCGCCAGAAGGTGCTTTCGTTCGAGCAGGTCTACGATGTTTACGGATTTCGCATAATGGTGGACAAGGTAGACTCCTGTTATCGCGTGCTCGGTGTGATCCATAATATGTACAAGCCTATCCCCGGGCGGTTCAAGGATTACATCGCCATTCCCAAAGCGAACGGCTATCAGTCCTTGCACACCATTGTTTTCGGTCCATTCGGTGTATCGGTGGAGATTCAGATCCGTACCGAAGAAATGCATCGTGTGGCCGATGTAGGCGTGGCGACGCATTGGCTGTACAAGAGCGGCAAGCCCGGTGGCGCGAATATGCCGCAAAAAACCTTGCACTGGCTGAAAGATCTCCTCGATATTCAGCAAAAAGCGGGCAACCCGCGGGAGTTCCTCGAAAATCTCAAAGGCGACCTGTTCTCGGACGAGGTTTACGTATTCACCCCGAATGGCGAGATCAAGAAGCTGCCGCAAGGCGCTACCTTGATCGATTTCGCCTATGCGGTTCACACCGACGTCGGTAATCACTGCATCAACGCCCGCGTGAATCGCGAGCTCGTGCCGCCGCGAACAGTGCTGCGCAACGGCGACCACGTGGAAGTCATTACTGCCGACTGGGCAACCCCGAACCCGGTGTGGTTGGACTTCGTGGTCACGGGCAAGGCCCGCACACACATTCGCAACTTTCTCAAAAACCAGAAATCTGAGGAAGCGGTTACGCTTGGCGAGCGCCTACTTGGCCGGGCCATTCAGGCTGTCGGTCTCGATCTTGCCGGCGTGGATCAGGGCCAACGCACGGCGTTACTCAAGAAACTGAAGCTGAAGACATGGGATGATCTGTTGCGCGAAATAGGATTAGGCAACCGGCTTGCGGCCGTGGTTGCTCACCAGCTAGCGCCCGATGCCAAGGAAGCCACACCACGCCGATGGAAGTGGCGGCGTCGAAAACGCTCGGCGCTCGCGATCCGTGGTACGGAGGGCGTGGTTGTTAACTATGCACGTTGCTGCTGCCCGATACCGGGTGACCCGATTATGGGTTTCGTATCCGCCGGGCGCGGCATCGTGGTTCACACTGAGGATTGCCCCAATTTAGCGGAGTATCGCAAGCACCCGGAGAAATGGATCGATCTGCAATGGGAACAACAGATCGAACGTGCGTTTCCCGTGACCATCCGGGTAGAGGTGAGAAACAAACGTGGTGTACTGGCTTCCGTCGCCGCGGCAATTGCCGATACCGAGGCCAACATCGATTCGTTTTCCTTCGATGAGCGCGACGGTGCCCACCGGGGCATGAACTTTACGGTGGAGGTACGCGACCGTGTGCACCTGGCGCAGATCATGCGGCGCATACGGTTACAAGGTGAGGTCATTCGTATTAGCCGCAAGAAGGGTTAAAACTGCAAAAGCCCAACGCAAAGACGCGAAGAAACACCATTCTTATGAAAATGCTTTACAACGCGGCGCTTTTGCGTTGAGTAGTTGAAAGTTGAACAAAGGAAAACGCGGACATGACAAGACAGGTAATAAAAACGAATCAAGCACCGCAGGCGATTGGCACATACTCCCAGGCCGTGAAGGTTGGCCCGACGGTCTACCTTTCGGGACAAATTCCGCTGGATCCACAAACGATGGAGCTGGTCGACGGTGATATGCGCGCGCAAATCACGCGCGTGTTTGACAACCTCAAGGCCGTTGCAGGAGCTGCCGGCGGATCGCTTGCCGATGTGGTGAAGTTAACGGTGTACTTGACAGACCTCTCGCATTTCGCGCTCATCAACGAGGTCATGGCCTCCTACTTCAACGAGCCGTTCCCGGCGCGCGCCGCCATCGGTGTCGCCGCTCTCCCGAAAGGCGCGGGCGTGGAGATGGACGCGATACTGGTGCTTGATCAATAGCTAGCATGCAGCGACGTTGACTGGTGACTGGGAAAGTCGCGGTTAGCACGTACAATGTAAGGCGCGTTTTTCCTTGCTACTTGTCACTTCACACTTGCTACTAGAGTGATGGACGTTGCGTCCCTGCCCATCACCGCGTTAAAGGGGGTGGGGCCCAAGCTCGCCGACAAGCTCGCCCGCTTGCACCTGCACAGTGTGCAGGATGTCCTGTTTCATCTGCCCCTTCGCTATCAGGATCGTACTCATATTACGTCGCTCGGTCGCCTCAAGCCGGGCATGGAAGTTGTCGTGCTTGGCAAGGTGGAGCTGACCGATGTGGTGTACAAAGGCCGGCGCAGCCTGGTGTGCCGCCTCAGTGATGACACCGGGTTTATAAACTTGCGGTTTTTCCATTTCTCGGCGATCCAGCAGCGCAATCTACAGCGGGGTCACACGATACTCGCGTTTGGCGAGGCGCGTTTCGGTCCCGCGGGTCTGGAGATGGTGCATCCGGAGTACGGCGTGTACGCTGACAAGCAGGCCGCTCAACCCGAGTCGGCCCTGACGCCCGTCTACCCGGCGACGGAGGGAGTGCATCAGCTCACGCTGCGCAAGCTGGTGCGCCAGGCGTTGGAGCGCTATCTCGGTGCGGTCGAGGAGTACCTGCCGCCGCAGGTGTTGGCTGACCTGGAGTTGCCCTCAATCACCGAGGCACTCGAGGGTGTGCATCGACCGCCAACACCGGCCGACGCGCGGGCGTTGGAATGCGCGAGCCATCAATGGCACCAACGACTCGTGTTTGAGGAGTTGCTGGCGCACCACTTGCGCCTCATGCGGTTGCGCGTCCAGCAGCGCGCTCATGTCGCCCCGTCGATCGCCGGTGACGGGTCGGTGCTGAACCGGCTGCTCGCTAATCTGCCGTTCGCGCTGACCGGCGCACAGCGCAAGGTGATACACGAGGTCCGACACGATCTTCAGCACGCGGTCCCGATGCAGCGCTTGCTTCAAGGGGATGTCGGCTCCGGGAAGACTGTAGTCGCCGCCGCTGCCGGCGCATGTGCGGTCGAGGCCGGCTACCAGGTGGCGGTCATGGCGCCTACTGAGATACTCGCCGAGCAGCATGTGCAAAGCTTCGAGCAATGGCTGACACCCCTTGGCGTCGAGGTCGTGAGTCTTCTCGGCAAGCACAACAGCAAGACACGCCAGGCTGCGCTCGATGCAATCCGATCCACTCGAGCCGCGGTGATTGTGGGAACGCACACGCTATTCCAGGAAGGTGTAGAGTTTGCCAACCTCGGTCTGGTGATCGTTGACGAGCAGCAACGCTTTGGTGTGCACCAACGGTTGGCGTTGCGCGAAAAAGGGGCAAGTGATGACTGTCAGCCGCATCAGCTTATTATGACGGCAACGCCGATTCCGCGAACCTTGGCTCAGACCGTTTATGCTGATCTCGATGTCTCCGTGATCGATGAGCTGCCACCCGGACGCAAAGCGGTCGAGACCGTGGTGGTACCCGCAAGCCGTCGGGCGGAAGTGGTCCAACGAATCCGCTCCGCCTGTCTGCAGGGGCGCCAGGCGTACTGGGTCTGTCCCTTGATCGAGGAGTCCGATCATCTGCAGCTGCAGACCGCCACCGAGACCGAGATGAAGCTGCACGCGGCCTTGACCGAGTTACGCGTGAGCCTCGTGCACGGCCGCGTAAAGCCGGCCGAGAAAGACGCCATTATGGCCGAGTTCAGGTCCGGGAAGATCGATCTGCTGGTGGCAACCACCGTGATCGAGGTCGGGGTCGATGTCCCCAACGCGAGCCTTATGATCATCGAGAATGCCGAGCGCCTCGGGCTGTCCCAGCTGCATCAGCTGCGTG
>Ga0255058_10002374_pt1 | contig 10366 bp, 3 predicted proteins | sample Cases_109_9_MG_FD_188637 | JGI IMG/M metagenome (GOLD analysis project Ga0255058, IMG submission 188637) | Seawater microbial communities from Amundsen Gulf, Northwest Territories, Canada - Cases_109_9 | ecosystem: Environmental > Aquatic > Marine > Gulf | place: Canada: Northwest Territories... | reverse complement strand
TTCTCTCTCAGTCCTTTTAAATAATTTTTTTTCTTATCATAGAATTTCTCACGAAGGATTATTTTATATATTTCGTCTTGTGTCTGTTGAAAGTCAGATGCTTGTGCAAGTACTATTTCTTCTACTTTAAAGATATGGTAACCTATTGAAGACTTTATTATTTCGCTTAGCTCATCTTTTTTAAGTCCGGAAATAACTTTAATAAAGTCCTTCCTGAAATCCCTTACTTCATCAAACTCCCACAAACCTCCTTTATCAGCATGTGGGCCTTTGGAGTGTTTTTTTGCGATATTATCGAACCCCTCCCCATCTTTCAATCTTTCAAGGAGCTTTTCTGCCACAGATTTTGCTTCCTCATGCGTCTCGTAACTGGAAAACTTTATCAATATTTGTTTAAAACTTAATTTGCCTTCTGCTGAGAATTCGTCAGCATGAGTCCGGAAGTATTTCCTGATCTCTTTTGGAGTAACCATTACTCTTCTATAAACATTCACTCTCAATAATTCATCAACCATCATATCTTCCCTCAGTTGGACTTTCTTTTTTAGTGGATTAACTCCCTGTTTATTTGCCAGATCATAAAACTCATAGACGGAACCGACTTCTTTCACAGCGTCTTTAAGAAACGACTCAAGGTTTTTTTCGACCTCCGCCGCTTTTTCCGGGTCTGAACGCAATAGCTTTTTAGCTTCTTGCACAAGTAACCTTCTATCAATTAATTCTTCTAAGGCGTCCGAAATTATACTAAGTTTTTTTCGTTCAAGTTCTGAATCCGATAATTGTTGTTCGGCGATTGCAAAAGCTTCAGATATGCGTTGCCTGAGATCAAATTCAGTAATTATTTCACCATTTACAGTAACTAATACGGCATTCAAATTGTCAGCGATTACCTGATACAAAAAAAGCATTTGTAAAACTGAAAAGAATAAACCTGTTTTTATATACTTCAATAATTGACCCCCCTTATTGCTGTCCAGGATTTTGCAGAATTCTGAACACTATTGTCAAGTTAAAAGGCTAAAGCCTTAACTCCTTTGCGGAATTTACCCTTTAGGGTTTTATTTTAAACGTTACAAACATAACATTGTTGAAATTCCTAAACATAAATTTAGAAAAGATTTTGTGCCGCTAACATTTTAACAGATTTTTTAAGTAATTTACAGAATCTTCCGGCGACATCTTTTTTTCAGGCAAGTTGAGACGTATCTCATTGTTGTCAATTATTTTTACCGGAGGGCCTGCGTTCCGGCGGGCAAGTTTCCTGGCATTTTTAAAGAAAGATTCTGCTTCTTTTAAACTTTCAATATGAAATATAATACTGCCGTTTATGCGTTTAAGTGAACGTATGTTTGATGCTTGAGCGGATATCCTTACTTCAGTTTCATCCAACAGGTTTTTTACGGCATGAGGTATGGGACCAAACCTATCGACAAGTTCTTTTTCCATTTCCCTCACTTCACTAATAGAAGATAAGCGATTTATCTTCCTGTAAATTTCCATCTTCAATCTTGTATCAGGGACATAATCCCCGGGCAAGTACGAGTCCAGATTTAAATTTATGTTTACGTCTTTGTAGACCGTAACAGGTTCATTCCTGGCCTTACGGACTGCAATCTCCAGCAATCTGCAAAACATCTCATAACCTACGGCTTCAATATGTCCGTGTTGCTCTATACCTATAATATTTCCTGCTCCCCGGATTTCAAGGTCTCTCATTGCAATCTTGAAGCCGGCGCCCAGTTCAGAATAGTCCATGATCGCACGCAACCTCTTTTCGGCCTCTGGAGTAACAGGCCTGTCTTTAGGAAGTAGAAGATAAGTATAAGCTCGATATTTATAACGTCCAACCCTTCCACGCAACTGATGTAAATCGGCCAGGCCAAAGTTATCTGCGCAATTAATAAAAATAGTGTTTACGTTCGGGATATCGAGGCCGGATTCTATTATGGTTGTTGAGACCAGGATATCCGATCTGCCATCTATAAAATCGGACATCTTTTTCTCCAGGATTTTCTCCGGCATTTGTCCGTGGGCTACCGTAATTTTCGCTTCCGGGACTATCTTCGCAATTGTATCTGCAACTCCGTTTATGTTCTTTACTCGATTATGTACAAAATATACCTGACCATCGCGATTTAGTTCATTGATTATGGCAGACCTTATTACTTTGGGATCGAAGCGCAATAACCTGGTTTGTATTGATTGCCTGTCCGGAGGCGGTGTGTTAAGAGAAGAAATCTCTTTTATCCCCAAGAGAGACAAGTGTAAAGTTCTTGGAATCGGTGTCGCAGTTAACGTAAGAACGTCAACGGTCTCTCTGAATTTCTTTAACATCTCTTTGTGTTCAACGCCAAATCTTTGCTCTTCATCAATAACTATCAACCCGATGTCCCTGAATATAACGTCTTTCTGTACCAGTCTGTGTGTTCCGATAATAATATCTACTTTCCCCTCTTCTAAATCCTGCAGTATTTCCTTTTGTTCTTTTCTGGTTTTAAATCTGCTTAATACATTAATATTAATCGGATAATCCGCCATCCGTTCGGAAAAAGTCCTGAAATGTTGCTGCGCCAGTATGGTAGTCGGCACGAGCACGGCTGCCTGTTTCCCGTACATAACTGCCCTGAATGCGGCCCTTATTGCCAGCTCGGTCTTGCCGTATCCAACGTCTCCGCATATAAGCCTGTCCATGGGTCTTGGAGATTCCATATCATCCTTAATCTCCTCTGCCACCAGAAGTTGGTCATCAGTCTCCTGATAAATAAATTCCGATTCAAATTTTCTCTGCCATTCCGTGTTTTTTGGATAAGCAATACCTTGTTTGGCTTCTCTTATTGCGTGTATGGAAAGGAGATCACTCGCTATGTCCCGAACGGCATCTTCTGCTGATTTGACCTTGTTCTCCCATGTCTGTTTGCCTAACTTGCTTAACCTTGGTTTATGATTGGAGCCGCATATATATTTTTGTACTAACTCGATCTTTGTAACAGGCACATAAACCCTGGCGTCTTCATCAAACTCCAGTAATAGGAATTCACCCCGCTTGACGGCGCCACTGTTGTCATTAAGCATCTTTATGCCCAGGAACCTTGCTATGCCGTGGCTGGCATGGACTACATACCCACCCTCTTCTAAATCCAGAAAAGAATCTATGGCCCTCGTGTGGAAGGGTCTTTTCTTCGTTTCTCTCTTTAATTGATAACGTTGAAAAATCTCATGATGTGTAAGGAATGCAATAGAAATATCTTCGAATATAAAACCATGATTAAGATGCCCGCTCTGAAATTCTATATGGTTGAAGGGTATTTTTTTTTTGCCGGTTTTCTTCCGGGGATTAGAAGCAGATAATAACTCTTCTAACCTTTGCTCCTCTGCCTCGTTACTACAAAAGATTATTGTACGTTTGTAAGATTGGCTTATTTCGTTTACCTTTTTGATGGAATTAACAACATCATGATCGAATTGATCGGAAGGTTTAACATTAAAAGAGCAGCCTTTTTCACTCTCGAATCTCAAATTAGAGAGATAAATCTTCGTAAAACCTTTACATGATTTTATAATATTATCAAAATAAGGTACTTTGGAATCCATATTATCGATTATGGTATTTGCCTTATTCACTATTTTTTCATATTCCTTGAATACAATCAGGGAACCGACCGGCATATAGTCGATAAGAGTATTTGCCGCAGCCCCGGATTTGCCTGTTGTGCTATCTTGTATACCGGGTATCCGGCATTCGTTAATCTCGCTTTCAGAGGTCTGAGTCTCAACATTGAACATACGGATAGAATCAACCTCATCTCCAAAAAACTCGATTCGATAGGGCCTATCGAAGGAATATGGGAAGACGTCCATTATCCCACCCCTTATGCTGAATTCCCCCGGAAACTCAACCATACCCGTCCGCTCAAAACCTCCTTCTACCAACCAATTAATTAGGAAATCCTGTTTATGTTCCTGCCCGATCTTGATTGTGAGGATGTTATTCTCTATTGTTTCGGGTGAAGGGACCTTTTGCAGAAGCGCCTGTATCGGCGCTATGATAATTTTGCTGGTATTTGTGTTACTTGTTTTATTGATTGACAACTTATGCAGGATACTGAGTTGCTGTGCATAGGCGCTGCTATCCGGGTGCGCATCATCGGAGCTAGCGCCTTCCGAAGCAGGGAAGAGCATAGCATTTTCGGGTAGAAATATGCTTATGTCCTCAAGTACATCTTCCGCATCTTCAATACCCGGCGCCACAAAGAGTAAACGTCCTTTTCCGGTGATTGATTTTTTACTTGCCAGACCGGCAATTAAAAAGGCGGCAGACGACCCCCATAACCCACATACATGACAGTCCTTCCCTGACGACAGATCACCTGCAATTCGTGTATATTGCTTGTCCTTATGAAGTAACTTAAACAACTTTTCCATGAGTAAATTATACTTACCCTCCGGTCCTTAGGCAAGAGTTTAAATGTTGTACCTTGCTTCTGGAAAAAGTTGGTGTAAAGTATAGCAGTGATACCAGTAACCCTGCCTGGCGGTAGGTGGGCAAAATAATGCAAAATTACAAATTACAAATTACAAATTACAAAATACAAATAACAAATCTCAAATAAATTCCAAATTACAATTAATAAATGACCAAGACAGTGGTCCGAGCTTACAGACATTCTACTGTTCGGCAGTTCTACTGCCCTAACATAAAGATACAAGAGTTCTACTCTTTCCGTTACATCTCGCAGTAAGGGCGAATGGCCATTCGCCCCTACTTGTGCTCTCCCTGCCTGCCGGTAGGCAAGTGTGGCTTTGCCATGCCCGAAAGACCTGGTCAGGCGGGTGTGAGGACCAATAGCTTTAATGAAAAGATTCAACAAAGTCTTTTTAGGCGCTTACAGCGCCAAAGTTACCAACATGTTGTCGTTGTCTTGTAAGTTGTTAGATGTACTATGCTTAAACTGAGGATTCCAGATTAAATTACTAAATCTCACGCGAAGCCGCAGAGATCGCTAAGAAAACACAAAAAAGAAATTAAAAGATAAAAGTTTTTTTTCCCCTTTGCGTTCTCTGCGGCTCTGCGTGAGGACTCTTTTTTTCTTTGCATGAAAATCGTTTTTTTAACGTCATAATATCGAATTAAGATTGATGTATCTGCCTTTCAGGCGCTTTAGATGTAGGGTGGGCACTGCCCACCAAAAAACTATAGGAAAGGCAGGGGTGGAGTGCAAAGCAATTTCGAGTTTTTTACCCGACGCACTTCTTGGCGGGCAAGTCACCATTTTCCACCAAATTTCCAATTTCCAATTTCAAGTTTCAAGTTTCAAGTCTCCAGTTTCAATTCACCCCTTGCAGTGTGTCATAACTGTGTCAAGTGTGTCAGAAAGTGTGTCAAAAGTGTGTCAGCCGCTTCAAAAGGTGTGTCAAGTCTATCTCATAGCACATTTTCTTGAGGCGGAGTATGTTTACGCACTGTTTGAGTAAAACAAAAACATAAATTATCAATATCATATCCTTATGCGGTAACATCACTTAAATATATTACACTCCGTTCATGAGAGAATATTATAAGCAGCTTCTCCTTACTGGCGCGTTATTTGCGATAGGGTTACATCATATTCGTATCTTCTAACCAGGATTTCAAATTGTGAAATAAGAAAATCCTGTCAAAACAAAATATATAGAATACGGTTGCTACCCCTGGATTTATACAGGATGTGCCCAACTCAGTGCTATGAATAATATAAAACTATTGTATCCCCATAAAATAGACCGATTCAGGATTATTCAGAAATTGGTTCGAATGGAGAGGTTGCTATGTAAAGGGCACGACAGTATTTCTTGTAATGATCAGGCTGCATTGGCAAAAAGATCTTCTGTTTCCCAGCCTACAATCAGCAACATTGAACTCCTTGAAAAATCTGTCGATAACCGTAAAAGGACCGTAAGCCGTCAGGAAATTCTTAAGGTTTTGATTAATGGCCTGGATATGCCCGGATATAAGATAAATGTCATACTATGGCTATACGACGGCAAACTGTTTAGCAAAACCGACTTTTTTGAATTCAATAACATAGACAGAAAAAGATATGAAGGAAATGCGTCCCGCAACCAATACACATACAAAAAATTACGGGATTACACTCTTAAGTTATTGAAAAAGTCATTGAATACGTTTGAATCAAAATCCTTAACAAAAGAAGCTGTAAAGAGCATTTCAAGCACTAATGAAGAGGCGCTTCTACAATCAGTAGAAGAACTTTATAAAGTTGAAAAGATTCCGGGGCATGGAGTTTTGGTTTCCAAACACCCACCGTTTTTGATTAGACCTGAGGAGACATTAAAAGTGCATCGGGATATGTCAAAAAAAGGGCAGGAAAGATTGTTGTATATTCATAAGGAACGCCGTAAAGTTTTTTATAGTCATGTGGGCTATTATGGTTACAAAAGCATACATCAAAAATCATGCATGGAAAAATATCTAAGCAATGACCCGCCATACAGGGAAATTAACCTGAAATATCGGCAGGAGCATATCAGACAATGGATCGATATTTTGAAGACCTGCCCGGATTACGAGATAGGTATGGCGGAAGCAACCTTCGACATGGAGATATTTAACAAAAATCTTGCGTGCACAATGATACGGGGGAGTGAGTTTAATGATTACCTTGACTTTGGGATGAACCCTTTTTGCAGTCTGCGTTTTATTCATTGGAAAGACGAAGCATCAACACTTCGCTTTTTCCTGGAATGTGAGGAGTCATGGGACGGTATACCGGTTGAAGACCGCGACAAGGGAAACGTGATAGACTATTTGGAAGACTTGTTGAAACATTCATAGTGCGGCGTAACCGCAACCAAATTTACGATTTACGATTTACGATTTCAGATTTCAGATTTACGATTTAAAGTTGAGCCACAACCTATTATATTTAAACAACTTAAGAGTAGACATCTTGAAAATCTTCCTTACTGATTAAGGCTATTCTTTGAATAGCACATCAGCCTTAGAAAGAAAAATTTACAGTGTAATTATACATTAAACTATTCCTAATATTTAGCAAGAATATTAGACAATTTGCAATTTAAAGGAATTTATGTATTAATGTGCCACAATTCATGCCCGAAAGATACTCGCCAGAACAACATTGTCGGGCTTGGGTGGGTGTGAGAAAAGTTTTTTTTTAATCTTTTTGTCATTAATATTGTTGTCTATGTTTTTTAGTAAGTCTTTCTTTGCGCCCTCAGTGTCTCTGTGTGAGAATTAGTAATTTAATCTTTTTGTCCTTAATCATTTTGTCTAATGTTTTTTATAAGCTTTTCTCTGCGTCCTCAGTGTCTCTGCGTGAGAATATTTGCTTTTCTGTTTATTTGTGCCTCCGCCTGCCAGACAATGTTTTTATGGTGGGTGTGTGAAAAAAAGATTTTTTTTAAGTGAGAAGTTTTTTGGAAGAAGGCTAAGGTTTTTAACATGAGAAAGGCCACGCAAGGACATATAATAGGCGCTAATTTAAAGAAAAGAACTCAATATGAGTTATGGGTTCATGAATTTTTAAGGAAAAGGTTCCAAAATACAGAAAGGGGGGAGGTGATAAAAAAATTATGAGATTTATTTTAACCAATAATTTTATTAGGAAAGGAGAAAAAGATGGATATTAAATGGAGAAAATTTTCAATGGCGATACTTTTCGTTACTTTAATCGGTTTTGCCGACACTGCCGTTGCTCAGGTTCCGGTTAATATCGTTTATCCTATCAATGGAAGCAGTTACCCAATTCAGGATCCAGCCTCGAAAGGACTCAAGTCGGCCTATTTTACGGCGAGTTTCAGCGCAACCTGTGGCGGTGGATCTCATAAGGTGGAATGGGGCTTTGACAAGGGAATGTCACTTGGCGCTGTGAGGTTTTACGACCAAACAAGCCTGCAATTCGTACACAAGTTGTCCGGGGGAGTCCATGTATTTTGGGTCCAGTCCGACTGCGGGAAAGATGAGGTAAAATTCAAAATAGGCAATTAGAGACTGAATAAGAAAAAAAATGGAATCACACCTTGATCAATTAGTGATTTCAAAAGCAAACTTAGGAATGGGTCAGAAATAAGGGTCCGGGAAAAAATAACTTTACATTATCGCATCTTTAAATGATTTACTAATTTTCTGTCATTTAAAGCCTCATTCTTCAGGCCCTTGACACTTGCCCTTGACAAGTAAGTGTCAAGGGCTTGCTTGTCAAGGGCAGGCCATCTTTGTCAGTTCTTCATTCACCCGAGCTATAGTTCGCAGAATCACTCAACGTAGCTAAAGCTACGCTTCCGGTTCGGCTCTAATCAGGGCAATTGTGCGATTCGCAGAATCGCCTTGAATTGCTAAGCAATCTGGAAAATTGCACCTAATCATGACCTAAACCTGAGTGCGATAAAATGTAAAGTTATTTTTTCCCGGACCCTAACTTGGTATTACAATACAGTTATATATAAGAACTTACGCTGGAGGATAGACTGAAGGATGATTTTGTAAATAATAAAATAAATCCCTTACTTCAATCTTCGAAAAGGTCTATACTCACGCAAAGCCGCAAAGAACACTAAGAGAGAAAAAGATAAGAACGATAAACTTTGTGCCAGGCCTCCGCCTGCCCGACAATAACTTTATGGCGGGTGTGAGAAAAGCATTTTTTTTATCTTTTTGTCAGTCTTTCTCTGCGTTCTCTGCGTCTCTGTGTGAGAATATTTGTTTTTGTGTTTATTTGTGCCTCCGGATGAATCCGTTCGGACGCGCCCGACTTCGTCATTTATGCGGACAAGCTTGGATACACAATGGAATGATAATTAAAAATCTTAACCCGAACGAGTCGGAACTATAAAAGACTTATGTCTGTTTAGAAAATATTTTACCAAAATGGTCAAAAGGTATTCCCTAAGGGGCCTATATATGATGCTAAACCAGCATGAGTAAAGAATGAAGACCTGACCCCTACTTTTTCTAATAATAAATCAAACTACCATTTATTGTGTTTAATTTAATGCTATAAATAAATATGAAAGGAATATTATAGAAAATTTAGGGCCTTTAATAGTTCGAAACTGTTTCCCATAAAATAAGGAGGGTGGAGCAATGTTTTTTAGAAAAATAAAAATCTCTTTTTTGTTGGTTTTATTTATCTTATTAACAACAGGGATAGTAGAGGGAGCTGGCCAACTTCTTTGTGATTCAGGTTTTGAATCTAGTGTTGCCAATGGCAGTTTCCCCAGTAGTGGCTGCTGGAAGCCTGCAGCAAGCGCCAGTGGAGCTTACGCTGTGGTTACTACAACTGCCGCACGTAGCGCTAGTAAAGGATTATGGATATATACAGGGGAGCAACCATCTGCATACTGGTCAAGTCCTTATCAACAATTCTCCGCCTCCCCAGGACAGATATATTCTGGTAGCGCCTGGATAAGAACTCCACCAAATGAAAAATGGGTGGCAGGTTCTTTGGCCAGTGTAAGAATTGAAATCTTAAATAATAACAACATAGTGCTGGCATCAAAAAATAGCCCTGGAGTTGCCTCACCAAATAGTGGGTGGGTTCAATATTCTGTTTCCTCAAATCCTGCACCTTTAAACACAGCTTATGTAAGGTTTATTTGCAACATTGAAAAGCCAAAAATTTCTGGTCAAAGTGTCGCCAACTTCGACGATGCATTTTTTGAGGTTATAGATTTAAATTCCGTCTCTAATAATCCTGCAACAGTTACCTTAACAAACATTGGTGCAACTCAACAGATAACCGTTACAGGAACATATAGCGATAATTCAACACAGGATGTAACCTCATCGGCAACCTATAGTTCCTCAAATACCTCAGTAGCAACGGTTAGTTCCAATGGTTTAATTACTGCGGTTGCGAATGGTGCGGTTACTATTACTTCAGCATACAGCGGCAAAACAGCAACAACCGGTGTTTCAGTAGATATTTCTAACGTATTAAGCTCAATAGCCAATAGCCCAACATCAATACCCTTAACAAGCGTTGGCGCTACTCAGCAAATAACAGTTACAGCGACATACAGCGATAATTCAGCACAGGATATAACCTCATCGGCAACCTATAGTTCCTCAAATACCTCAGTAGCAACGGTTAGTTCCAGTGGTTTAATTACTGCGGTTGCGAATGGTGCGGCTACCATTACTTCAACATACAGCGGCAAAACAGCAACAACCGGTGTTTCAGTAGATATTTCTATCGTATTAAGCTCAATAGCCAATAGCCCAACATCAATACCCTTAACAAGCATTGGCGCTACTCAGCAAATAACAGTTACAGCGACATACAGCGATAATTCAGCACAGGATATAACCTCATCGGCAACCTATAGTTCCTCAAATACCTCAGTA
>Ga0255058_10002373_pt1 | contig 10367 bp, 7 predicted proteins | sample Cases_109_9_MG_FD_188637 | JGI IMG/M metagenome (GOLD analysis project Ga0255058, IMG submission 188637) | Seawater microbial communities from Amundsen Gulf, Northwest Territories, Canada - Cases_109_9 | ecosystem: Environmental > Aquatic > Marine > Gulf | place: Canada: Northwest Territories... | reverse complement strand
CGTCTCACCAAGATCCCTGGTGTCGGCCCGATCGGCGCGGTGCTGCTAAGCATGAAGACCCCGGAGCCTGAGCTCTTCCGATCGGGACGCCAGTTCGCGGCCTGGATCGGTTTGACGCCGAGGGATCATTCGACCGCAGGCAAGATCAGGCTCGGCGTCATCACGCGAGCCGGTGACGAAGGCTTGCGCAGTGTGCTGGTGGTCGGGGCTACCGCCGTGATCCAGCATGTTCGACGCGGCGGCCGGTCGTCGCCCTGGTTGACCGAACTCCTCAAACGCAAGCCGCCGAAGTTGGCCGCCGTGGCGCTGGCCAACAAGATGGCGCTCATCGCCTGGAAACGGATGATTACGGGGGACAATTTCGCCGAGACATCTATGCCCGCCAAGTTGGCGGGCACGGCCTAGAGGTCGGCCAGACACGGGGAGCACCTCAACTGCAACCGTGCTGAGCTGATGTCAGAACTTGCAAGATAGTGAGCAGATGGTGTGATCGATCGATCCATGACGAGAGAAATTCCGCATTTCCCAGTGGCCCTCCACGAGGTCGCTTATCTGTTTGGAGCCCTCGTCGCGGAAACCATCTTGGCCAGCGTTCATGTGCGAGCGCACAAACAGGCCGGACATATGGACGCAAGCGATCTGATCAAAGCACTGCAAAATACCTTGCAAGGAAGGGGCCGTCCACATATGGGAAATATTGGCTCAGACTACTCCGCAGCCAGCCTTTTTCGGTCGGGCCCGGGCGGACTCCGCCGGCGAATTTCTTCGCGAACCAGCTTCCAGGTTGAAGCTTCGGAGTGAAGGCCCGAGGACTCAAGGCTCCAGATCTGAGCCGACACCTTCCCGTGGGCGGCCTCTCCGTGCTTTTCCCGAAGCTCCTCAGCGAGACGCTGGATTTTGTCTTCATAAGATTTTTTGGGATAATACATGCTTTGTTGGGTGCCCTCTGGCTTGGCGGATAAATTAGATTAAAACCGTCGCGCAGTGAAGTCTGTCCAAATTGCGTATCAGGTCCTGAAGCTAACGGCGGTCCACAGCAGTCGAGGGGTGACGGAGGTGTACACGATGCGATAACAGTGATTTGTAGACGTTCCAATGAGTTCCTTTTCTGGCGGAGCAATTTTATCGTTTCTTATCCACCCCATTGTACTCGTATAAGCTGTCCACGACGACCTCTCATAATCTTATGAGTCCTTGGCCAATCCTCGGTTGATTAGTGTTGGCAGAAAGTTCCCCGCCTTGGAAACCCAGGGCGAGGTCTAACGTTCGTCCGTGCTCTGATCTTTGCTCACCCCACAATTCCGCAGTGCCTCAACCGCTGGGTACGTGATTGGAATTGGCTTCTTGACGGATGGCCGGAAGAGACGGTTCCTGTGCACAGGATGATGGTGAATTCTCAAGCAAGCCCAGATAAGAGCGCGCTTGAACCGAAGGTACTATCTGTGGTGGCATCGGTCGTGCAGCCGAAGCATTGCAACTGACCACGGTCAAATAGCCGATTGACCGGCGAAACGCGATCGAATGTTGATCAGAAGGGTCCATGGGTGATGAGCATTGTCGAGAAACTCGAAAGCGGTTTTCGCGCGTTTCCCATTCAGCGGCTTATACCGATTGCAGCGCTTTCGATCCTTTGCGCCACTGCTGCCGTCGCGCCCTTGACCAGCGACCAGGCCCTTGCACAGGAAGAAGGGGTCACGGCCCCTTTTCTTCAAGGCGAACCAGCGGTTCCCGACGAAAAGGCGGCTCCAAGCCAAGGTGAAGAATCGGTTCGCGACGATAAGGCGGCTCCAAGTCAGGGTGAAGGAGTGCCGACGCCTCCGTCGCCGGAAGTGATGCAGACCACCCCCGAAGCGACATCACCCGGGGAGACGCTAGCCGAACAGCCATCAGAGGAGAAGGACCTGTCGTTGCCGACTGACACTGACGTGTCGGTCGGAACCGAACCGATGCTCAGCGAAGCCGAGCAATGGGCGGGACGCTTGGAGACCTTGCTCGAAGACATGAGGACTCTCGAGGCGGAGGCCGAAGATTCCGACACCCTTTATGTGGAGCTCTCTTCGGTTTTGCGGACACGCCGGTCGGAGTTGCGCGAGGCGCTTGCGCGTGCGGGGCGGACCTTTGGCACATTCCAAGATAGCGCAGGCGAAGGTCCAGACATCGAGACGATCAAACACCTTTACGCCACGCTCAGCGCTCTCTACGCGGTTCGCGTCGAGCTTCTGCAGCATGTCTCCTCGGAGCTCTACCAAAGCGTTACTGGCACCGGTTCTGAGGGAATGAACGAGCTTCGAGCCGAGATACTGCAGCTGATGTTGTACGGTCGGGTCCAAGCGCTTCTCATGCCGCATATGGCGTCCGACTGGCCGACCCAATTGAAGCGCGCGCCGCTGCCCCTGGTCGAACGCGTGCTGGTGCTCATAATTGCGATGATCGCATTCCGTCAGTGGCGCCGCTGGGGTCCCGGCTTCCTGAGGCGGGCGCGTGAGTCGCTTGCCGCGGCGCGGCCGCGAAGGCAGCTTAAGCTGCGGGCCGCCAGGTTGCTTTGGTACTTTGACCAAGTCCGAAAACCTTTGGAATGGCTCGCGCTTCTGACCGTCTTTTTCAAGGCGGTCGAGTTCGACGAACTCCAGGACCTGGAAAAGGTCCTGTCGTCCGTCGCCCATTGGCTTCTGCTTGCGTGGTTTGCGGTGGCTCTCATCAATGCGATCGCAGCTCGCGGGGTGGCAGGTCTTTCGGGTGAGACAGCAGGGCTGCGGCTGCGTTCCCTGCGGATCATAGCGGCTTGGTTCGTTTTATTGGGTCTTGGCCTCGATCTCGCGGAAACCTATTTGGGCCAGGCCACGGTCTATGAAGGGGTTTGGTTCCTGTTCAACATACTTGCCCTGCCTTTGTTGCTGCTGCTCATCGCCATGTGGCGCTCGGAGATTTTTCGCCAACTTGCCCTCGAGCCCCAGGTGCCGGGCTGGATGAAGAGCGCTCTTCAGCATCGAAGAGGCCTCAAGAGCTTTTGGAGCGCGGCGATCGGCGGCGCCTATCTCATCGTCCTGAGGCTGCAACAGCAGCTTCTTCGATCGACCTCGGAGCTTGATTGGGGCCGGCGTTTCCAGGCGACACTTTACCAACGCGAACTGACGAAAGGGACAGTGCGCAGAAATGAGGTCGGTGGTGAACCGATCGACGGGGCGCTGCGCCAACGTCTCCTGGAAGGTGAGGGAAAGATCTTCAAAAACGTCGGCGATAAGGAGTTCGCACGGCTATCGAAGCTGGTGGAGCAAGACAATATCGGGATGGCCGCCGTGGTCGCCGAGAGAGGCGGCGGCAAGACCGTTTTTCTTCAAAGAATTGCCACCGAATTCATGGATAAAGTGGTGCTTCTCGATTGCCCGCTTGGCGGATTCGAGGCTTTTCAGGCGACCCTCGCCGAAGCTCTGGGAATGGAACAATCGGAACCAACGCCTGCGGACTTTCGGCACCGGGTGGAGAAAGCGGGGATCAGGGTCGTCGCCGTCGATAACTTTCATCGCCTGTCGCGACCGGTTAAGGACGGGTTCCAGGACATGGACCACCTCGCGGAATTCGTCCGAGGGCTTGAGCTCCGCGTCTTGTGGGTTCTAGCCCTCGATAGCGCGGCCTGGAATTACATCCGGCGCACCCGCGCAGACCGCATCATCTTATTGGAGGAGATATATTTGCCGCCGTGGACGGAGGATCAAATCGGCAACCTCATCGACCTTCGGTGCGACGAGGTCGGCATCACGCCCGATTTCGGAGAGCTGATGCTGCCGCAACAACTGGACGCCGTCGACCTCGAGACGATGACCGAACACAATCGCGCCGGCTTTCGTCGACTAATCTGGCATGCCGCTGACGGCAATCCGGGGATCTCACTGTGCCTTTGGGCCAACTCCCTCGTGGTTACGCAAGAGGGGGAGTTCGTGGTCCGTCTTGCCGAACAGCAAGCGACCAAGGAGCTCGAGGGATTGAGCTTGGTCGGGCTACTGGTGCTTCGAGTGATTGCGCAGTTCGACTTGGCGGCCGACGAGGACATCGTCGAGAGTCTGCGATATTCACGGTCCGAGGTCGGAAATGCAATTGCCGTCGCGCTGAGGAAGGGTTGGATAGAAGACGTCGATGGCCGTTATCGCATTTCCTGGGACTGGTATCGGACGATCACGACCGTGCTTGCGCGAAGGAATCTTTTGGCCCGGCGAACAAGAGGAGGCTTGATATGAGACGCGCTATTGGATCGGGTATCACGGCAATCTTTCTATCATTGGCAGGGGTCTCCTCCCTACAGGCCCAGGACGCCGCCGTGTCCCCGGAAATCGAGACCCTCACGATGCTGCCCCAACTGATACGCCCGGAAGGGCTGGTGGCATCGCTGTTCATAATTGCCGGTGCCTGGTTATTGCTACGGTTTGTCGAGAATTTGGTAAGCCGCCTCGGCGAGGTCTTCGCGGAGCGGCGGCTACTGCTTCAAAGGTTGAGCGCGATATTTCATTTCCTCGTCTATATCACCACCATCGTTACCACGGTGCTGCTAAGTCTTGAAATCAGTCGCGAGTTGCTGACCCTTCTGGGGGGCGCGGCCGCCGTGGCCATTGGTTTCGCGGTCAAGGACCTTGTCGCTTCGCTCGTCGCAGGGATCATGATCATGTTCGACCGGCCGTTCCAGCTGGGCGACCGGGTGAAGTTCGCGGGTTACTATGGGGACGTCACAGCTATCGGGCTGCGTTCGGTCAAGCTACAGACCCTGGACGACAGCACGGTGACCATACCCAACAACTTGCTCCTGAGCGACATTGCCTCATCCGCAAACGCCGGAGAGTTGGATATGCAAATCATCGTGGAGTTCCACATCGGAATAGATCAGGACGTCCACAAGGCTCAAGAGTTGATTCACGAAGCGGCGGTCACCAGCCGTTACATTCACCTGCCCAAGCCCATCAAGGTCCTGGTCTCTCAGGTGATCGTAGACAACTATGTGGCGCTTCGCCTGAGCCTCAAGGCCTATGTCCTCGACACCAAGTTCGAAAAGGACTTCGAGACCGATGTGACGCTTCGAGTCCTCGAGGCCTTCGACGAGAGCGGCATCAAGCCTCCGGCCATACTTCACCGGAACTATAACGATCTGCACGCGGTCGACCATCGCGGCCTGAGGCTTGCGAATTAGGCGGCGTTAGCGCCTATCGGACAGATAGAGTGTATTGAACAAAGAAGGGTTTCTGGCTCATCATAATCGCCAAGGAGTGAAGATGAGGCAGAAAATCGAACGGTTCCCCTTTGTGATCTCCGCTTCCTCAGTTCCTCTTATATGGCTTCATATGCGGGAACTTCGCGAGAAGCCGGCTCTAACAAGGGCCTTTGATAATTTTCTGAACGGAGCGGTTCGACTATCGTCTCGACCGGTCCTGTGAGGTGGGTAGGGAATATCGGTCAATATGTGTCTTGGACGGATACTTCATTGGGCTCGGTGTTCGGGCTTCCCGGCGGTCCGGTTGTCTCTGTTGTTCGGGATCGCCCTCTTTGGCCAGGGTTGTGCGACCTCGGAGCCCGGGACAGGGCAGCATCCGCCATACCAAGAGCGCGCCCAGACCGAGGTCCAGGGCGATCTCAGCGTGACCGTCGCGGTGCCAACCGCAGAAGAGGCGAAGGCCATCTACGGGGTCGATCTGGCCGAGAAACTGATCCAGCCGGTCTGGATTGAGGTTCAGAACGAAACCGCCGTACCGTATTGGTTCCTCAGTTCGGGGCTCGATCCCAACTACTTTGCCTCATCTGAGGCGGCCTATGCATTTCGCTCCGCGTCCGACGATGCCAATCAGGCACTGGACGAGAAGTTCGACAGCCTCCAATTCAGAAACCCGATCATGCCAGGGATGACCGCCTCCGGGTTCGTGCTGACCAATCTGGACGAAGGCATCAAGGCCGTGGACGTTGATCTGATCGCCAGGGGGGGCGCCAAGAGCTTCACCTTTTTTACTGTCGATCCAACCTTCGAAAGTAGAGGCGCGCAGAATAATGTCGACGAACTGTATCGCAACGACGACCTCATTCATGTGGACGACGAGGATCAGCTTCGCGCTCTGCTGGAGCGACTGCCGTGCTGCACCACGAACGAGGATGGCACGGAATATGGCGATCCGCTGAACCTAGTGCTGATCGGTGCAAGGGGTGACTTCGTCTCCGCCTTGGTTCGCCGTCAATGGCACCCTACCGAGGTCATCCATGCCGGATCGCTCTGGCGCACTATCATAGCCTTTCTCCAGGGGTCACGTTACCGCTACTCGCCAGTCAGTCCTTTGTACGTTTACGGCCGGCCTCAGGATGGGGCGGCGCAAAAGGCTCGCTCGAGCATCCATGAACGGAACCACGTTCGTTTCTGGCTCAGCCCGATCCGTTTCCAGGGCAAGGAAGTGTGGCTCGGGCAGATCAGCCGCGACATCGGGATCAAGTTCACTCTCAAATCGCCGACCATCTCGACCCACGTCATCGACCCCGACGTCGACGAAGCGCGGCGCTACTTCGTTGAGGATCTCGCGTACTCGCAAGCACTCCACCGGGTTGGCTACGTCGAGGGTGTCGGTGATGCTAATCGAGACGCGCCACGTACCAACCTGGTCGACGATCCTTACTACACTGATGGGCTGCGAGCGGTGATGTTCTTAGAGCCGAGACCACTTTCGCTGAGCGACATGGAGTTTCTCTATTGGGAGCGGCCACCGGGCATCAGGCGTCGAATTGAACGAGGGCTGTATGGCGAGCCGGAATAAGCCAATAATCAACTCTGTTAGCGTACTCGGCGACCAATCGAGGTCAGCAAAGGCTGCTATTGTATTCAGTTTGGTTCTGCTTACGGCGGCTTGTGCATCTTCATTCGAGAGACCGGCGCCGGTCAACGAAGGGCCGTTGCGCGAGCGAGCGATAACCAGGACCGTCGACGGCATCCGGGTGTCCGCGACAATTCCCAGCGAGGATGAATCCAGATCCATCTTTGGCGTCGATCTCAGACAGCACGGGATCCAACCCCTCTGGCTGGAGATCGAAAACGGCGCCGATCGTCAGATTATTTTCCTGCCGATCGGTCTGGACCCGGAATACTTTGCTCCGCTGGAGGTGGCCTTTTTGTATGAAGACTCTCTGACCGAAGAGGGTCATGCAGAGCTGGCCGAACATGTTGTAGCCCTTAGCTTCGATAGCCGCCGCCGGATACTGCCAGGGGAGGTGTTCTCGGGTTTCGTATTCTTGAGCCAACCCCACACTAGCCTGGTGGCGGAGATCGACCTGATCGGACACAAATGGAGCGACAGGATCAGCTTGTTAGTACCGGTGCCAGGCATGGATGAGGCACAGCAGCGCGTCCGAGCGACACGGAGGCTAAACAATGAAGCCGATTTTGTGGAGATCGACAGCGAGGCGACGCTGCGCACAGCCCTAGAAGGGCTTCCCTGCTGTACGACCGATGAAACCGGCACCCACCAAAGTTTGCCGCTCAATCTGGTGCTAATCGGCGAAATCGAAGAATGGAGTGTTGCGTTTGTACGTCGAATGTATCGCTACAGCCCAGCCAACCCATCGTATGCTTTCGGGCGTGTACAGGATCTTTCGGGCCACAAGGCCAGTCGATGGGTCGCGACACAGCCACATACCCTGCGGTTTTGGCTAACCCCTCTGCGCTATCAGGGCAAGTCCATCTGGGTTGGGCAGGTGAGTACGGGACTAGGCGGACGCTTTGGCGGATCCGTTGAAGACACGGGGCGCATTGAGCCCGAGGTGGACGAAGCGCGAAACAATCTCGTTCAGGATTTGCTTTACTCGCAAACAATAGCCAAGTTCGGATTCGTGAAAGGGGTGGGACGTGTCGCGGTCGCGGAACCGCAAGATACGCCAGACGGATCGACCTATTACACCGATGGTTTGCGCGCCGTCATGGTCTTTGGGGGCAAGGAAGTATCGCTTGCAGGGATTGACTTCTTCGATTGGGAAAGCCTCATCGATCACTACCGTCGGTGGATCGACTGAAAACCTGCATACCGGCAAAACCGTTGCCACCGAGCAGCGACGCGACTTTTGCTGAGTCATCAACGGAAAGTGGAGAACGCCGAGCGCGTCTGGATACAGCCTCACACCTGGAAGGAGGGTCCTCGGCGCATGAGGCCGATGCTGCAAGAGATGGCGAATGCGCGTCAGCAGATTATCGAATTTGCCAAGCAAGTTTGATCCCGGCTTGCGCTATATGTGACACTGTTTAAGCGAGACTTTTCATTTTCCCTGGAGCTAGTCACCTTACCCCTTGCCCACGTGAAAACGTTTACCTCTAAAGGTCCGAAATTTTCGGCCCGTATTTGGAAAAACTTTTCCGTAGGTATGCCCGACTATCGATTGAGCCACAGCTTCCTTAGATGCCTGCAACCGCCCCCTTTCCGGGTCGGGCGCCTATGGGATCATGGCCTCGATCATCCAGGATCCGGCCATCGGGCCGGACAGCTATGTCGGATACCTGGTCAGCACCCTGCAGGGCTCGACGGAAACCACATTCTATGTCTTGGCCGTCTATTTCGGTGCCGTCCAAATCCGGCGCATACGCCACGCCATGGCAGCAGCCCTGACGGCCGACCTCGCCGGCATCGTAGCGGCGGTCGTGATCTGTACTATCGTCTTCGGTTAGCGCGCCCGATTCCAACAAATTAACAATTCGTTAACTATCTGGACATCGCAGGGAACTATACAAAGTTGAATATCAAAAGAAAATATTTCCCGATTACTTTGACAATAGATTTTGGCATCATGGTAAATTTTACAATATTGATCATGTAATGCTCACATTTTGAAATTTTATTTCAAATTTTAACACTGTTTAACGAACCTTATTATATGGTATGAGGACATTCGATCCAATTTTTCATAAATTTAATGTTAATTAGTCTAATTTTTTGTTGCTTTTTACCATAATGATCCCTAAAAAGAATTTCGAGTTGGTCATGATCGATCAACCTATGCGGTTCACCGTCGCGTATCCATTGCTGAGGGAGTTGATGCCGGATCGAGCATCGAAACGGTCAGCATTGGAGATGCGTGGTGACGAAAGAAATTACGTTTTTCGGTCGACCCATTCTCCCATTACGTTCAGGACTCGGAATGAAGCTTGCGTCGCTTTATGGGATCGCTAATGGGGAGCGCCCGCACGACTTGATCAGCGCCGTTACGGCGCCGTTCGGGGCGGCGATGGCCGGTATGTTGCTGTTCGCGGTTGCGCTGTCCGACCTGACGGAGCCGACGTGGAGCTTCGCCAGCCCCAATCCGAGCGCTTCCTTGGCCCAATCGGCGAGCATGGAGTGGACGAGAAGCATTATCCCGCCGACCGACAAGCTGCCTGCCAGTATGGTGCAGACCGGTATGGTGCTGCCGGCAGCATGGACCAGCCTGCAGCCGCAACGCGCAGCGCGCTGGGGCGGAGAGCCCGACCAAAAGGTTCTGAAGTTTCCGTTCGGGTCTTTTGGCGACTTGGGTCACGAGATCGCCCAGGAAATCTCGTGTCTTGCTCAGAACATCTATTTCGAGGCGCGAAGCGAGCCGCACCAGGGCAAGCTCGCCGTCGCCCACGTGGTGTTGAACCGCGTCGCCTCGGAGCGCTTCCCCGGCTCTGTGTGCGAGGTCGTTCAGCAGGGCGGCGAGGTCCGCCTCAACCGCTGCCAGTTCTCCTGGTGGTGCGACGGCAAGAGCGACAAGCCCGGGAACTTCCGCGCTTGGAGAGAGAGCCTGATAATGGCCTCGGAAATCTACTGGGGCTTGGTGGAAGACCCGACCGAAGGGGCGATGTGGTATCACGCCGACTATGTTACGCCAGGCTGGAGCAACGACCTGATGCGCGGCCCGAAGATCGGCCGTCACATCTTCTACGCCTCGAAGTCAGGGCAAGCTCGCCAACAGCTTGCGTCAAAGTCCACCAAGTAGGCTCCGGACGTTCAGACGAGCCGGCCGATGATCAGCTTTTCGAGAACCCGGAACTGATCGTCGCTCAAGGCCCCGAAGGCGGCACCGAAGATCCCTGCCTCCTCGTTCACCCATGTGACCTGAACTAGGAACAGATACGTGGTACCGCCGCGTCCCTCGACTTCCAGCGTAAGGTAGCCGTCGCCCGGGGGGATATAGTCCTGCCCGTCTTCCAAATCCCCGCCCGCCAATTCGACAGCGCAACCGACACCACCCAAGCTGACGTCCAGGATCTTCACCGGACGGCTGTCCAGGCGCCCGGACACGAGCACCGACCGGCGCCGATCCCGCCGGCGTTCGTCATTTTGAATGTCAACGACCTTAGCCACGAGCCGCAACCTCAACCCACAAAACAGAGCACCGATACACCATTA
>Ga0255058_10002372_pt1 | contig 10368 bp, 10 predicted proteins | sample Cases_109_9_MG_FD_188637 | JGI IMG/M metagenome (GOLD analysis project Ga0255058, IMG submission 188637) | Seawater microbial communities from Amundsen Gulf, Northwest Territories, Canada - Cases_109_9 | ecosystem: Environmental > Aquatic > Marine > Gulf | place: Canada: Northwest Territories... | reverse complement strand
GGAAGAAGCCATCGTGGTAGCGTTCCGCCGGCACACTTTGCTGCCTCTTGATGACTGCCTGTACGCCTTGCAGGCGACGATCCCGCATCTCACGCGATCCTCGCTGCATCGCTGTCTTCAGCGCCATGGCATCTCTCGGCCGCCTGATGTCGCGGGCGACAAGCCCGACAGGAAGAAGTTCAGGACCTATCCGATTGGCTATTTCCACCTCGACATTGCCGAGGTCCGGACGGAAGACGGCAAACTCTACCTGTTCGTGGCGATCGATCGGACATCCAAGTTCACCTTTGTCCAGCTGGCCGAGCGGGCCAACACAAAGACGGCCAGCGCGTTTCTCGATGCTCTGGTCGATGCCGTGCCCTATACGATCCACACCGTATTGACGGACAATGGTATCCAGTTCGCCGATTTGCCGAAGAACCGAAAGGGACCAACTGCAATGCTGCGCGGGCATCTCTTCGATCGGGCCTGTGCCCGGCATGGCATCGAGCACCGCCTGACCAAACCGAACCATCCCTGGACGAACGGGCAGGTCGAAAGGATGAACCGGACGATCAAGGATACCACCGTCAAGCGTTATCATTATGACGGCCATGACCAGTTGCACAGCCATCTCGGCGACTTCATCACCGTATACAACTATGCCCGGCGCCTGAAGACGCTCAAGGGCCTCACACCCTACGAATATATCTGCAAAATCTGGACAACCGAGCCAGAACGATTCAGGCTCAACCCAATCCATCAAATGCCGGGACTAAACACCTAGGTCGGCTCGGTACCAGGTTCGAATAACCGGTCGAACCGCTCTATCAAATTCTTGAGCATCGCTGTGTATTCGAGCGGGTCGGTGTTTAACGATGCATCGGTCTCGCCTTGGTGCCAGAGGACGAATTTCGGTGGCATACCTGCGGCGATGGCTTGTTCGATTTGCCGCGCGGCTCGATCGAAATAGCCGCTTTTTGGGTCCAGCCAGTCGGCCACCGCAGAGGCTTCAACCGCGCTGGTCACAAAGACGACGCCTCGTCCACTGGTGCCGCTAAGGCTCTGGGCAAACTCCGTCCACAGACTGCCGCGATCGCCTGTCGATCCGATTGCCGGATCTTCCATGAAATAGCACTTGCCGTCGTAGAATTGGTAAGCCGGAACGCTTGGATCGACCTCGCCAAACGACGATAGAGAGTTCGCGGCATTGGACTGTCCAAGTGCGACGAAGGCGGCGAAATCCTCGGCAGGGCAAGCAGCTTCACGGCGCTCCGCCGTGCTGGTGAAAAAGCGCTCCTCGGGCCGATACACAGGAAAAAATCCGCAACAGAGTGCTTTATTTCTCTCATTACCGAGAAGGGAAATATTTCATAATGGCGTGATGAAAACCCCCATATAAAGCCTATAGTAAAATTCAATAATACAGCGAATAGTTTTTTCCTCATATGTAGAAAACCCCATTTTGAAAATTCTAATCTCGACCTCTATCGATTTCCACTGACGCTAGCAGAATGGCTCTACCAAGGCCACCTTGCGCTCGGACGAAATCATCTCTGTCGAGGATTCCGTGATGCGATCACGAGGTCACTGGGCTTTGGCTCTCCTAGCCGGTCGCGGTGCTCTACTTCTAAGCCCCGCCAGCACACCGGGCGGGAGCCAGCGAAGGCATGCCCATGCCATTCGCGTCTCTTCTCGGTTCCCGGTTACTATGCCCTTGAGATACCGGCGCAACTCGCGCAGATAATGAACCAACGCCCGAAGGCCGATAAACCAGTCGCCGGCCCGCATATATTTTCCGAAGAAGGCGCCATGGCTTTTCGCATAGGCGCGATACTGCTCCTGTCGTTCGCGGATGTTGCGCCAACCGTAGTGGTGGACAACCACATCTGGGGCGTATTTGATCGAGACGCCTGCTCGCAAGGCCCGGTATGCCCACTCCCCGTCCTCGGAATTCCGTAGCCTTTGGTCCTCGTCTAGCGGTCCGACGCGGTCCATCACCTTCAGGGCGACGCCCATGTTCCCGCCACACAGAGAATCGAACTTCAGACGGGGTCGGTGAAAAATCGCCGGCGCCATCGATGTCACCGTGATCGGCACCTCTTCGTCTCCCGTCGCCTCGACACGGCCGGTCACGACGATACCCGGGTCGGCCCTCAGGTTGGAACGCATATGTCGCAGCCAGTCTTCGGCTACCAGGCAGTCGTCATCCGTAATGGCGACAAGCTCCGTATCGGCGCATTCGATCCCCAGGTTGACCCCCGCGGCTCGGCCAGTCTTCGATGACAGCACATGTCTCGTCTCAACGCCGAGCGGGTGCAGGACATGCAGCCACTCCGCGATTGCCGGATCGGAGCTTTGATCGACTACGATGAGTTGCTTGGGCAGTTCCCTGCCAGCGGCGATCGAGGCCAGGCACTTTTGGAGTATCGTCCGGCCCACCGTGGGGATGACGATCGAAATGTCATGCCGCACCAACCGGCTTTCGCCCCTGCCGCCTGCCATCGCCGCAGCGCCATCCGTCCCGTCGGCAGTTTCAGATTTATCGCCCGAAGTGACCATGATCGAGAGCCCGGTCCGATTATTCCCTGCCATCGCCGGCCTTAACGAATTCCCTGTCGGGGAACCAAAGCTGTCGCTCGAAGGGACTGTTGACTATGGTTACAGGCAAGTCCGGATTGAACAGTTTTGACCAGCCGGACATGATCGACGTAGTTTTAACCAGAGCGCTGCATTTTGATAGCAACAGACAATTTATGACGGCTTCCTCTCCTTTCCTGTACCTGTCGCCGGTTCTGGAGCGGTGAACGGCAATCTTCGTCGTCGACCGTTCCTTGTCATCGTGAAAGAAGACGGAAAGCCTATGCCTGAATGAGTTGTCGAGGAAATCGATAAATTTTTGCTCGTCACTCGAAACGAACAGACAGTCTATTTGGCTATTCTGCTTCAGTAATTTAAGAATAATATCCTTGAATTCCTCATATGGAATAGGCGGTGCCTCCGCGCTCTTATCAGTTCCTCGATAGTGAACTCCCAGGACGGATTTGTTCTCCAGGTTCTTCTTAAAAAATGCCTTCGCTTTGTCCAGGATCTCTCTATTGACGCCGATGTATTTACGAACCAACCTTGGAGCGTTGTTGAGATTTAGTTGTTTATCATAGCTCTCTGGAAGACCTAGCTGACGCACTCCCTCGATCCGGCAGATGGGAACATCTCCGGCCTTGATTTTTTCATTTTGATCAGGCGATAGCTGTAAGTTCTCAAAAAAATAGTCAAACCAATTTGGCCCGCGCTCCGGGTCTACGTATTGCGCGCTCGTCGACATGAAGCACGGCGTTATGCCTTGCCGTTCACAGTAAAGCGATATTTCGAGAAACCATTCGAGATGCGCGAAGAGCCCGACCCAACTGTTTATATCCACGACAATTAGGTCACCGCTTTTGGATCGAAGGTAGCGGCAAATATATGGCCGGGTTAGATCTAACGTCAGGTAGAGCGGCGACCCGATGATTTTTTGCAACACTGTCTTGCCGCCGAACATTGGATGAAGTTCTCGATACTGCTGCGAGTTCGCGGGTTGCCCGCGCTTATATAGCAGTTATCCGATTACGGGGCGCGCCGTCCAGTGCCAAATTTCGGCAAGGTGTCCTCGAAATCCAGCACTCACCGCCAACTTGGTCTAGCAAATCCGGCCGTTATAGAACTTGGAGGCACTGTCAGACAAACCTGAACCGGGCCTGCGAAGGATGCCGGTTTGAGGCTTTCAGGCCGCCAGCTGACGCCATTCTGCCAGGGCAGTGGAACGGTTCTGCTTGAAGATGTCGCGGCGGTTGAGGTGGCGGTCCTGATTGAAGTGATTATGGATCGAGGCGTGGACGGCGGCAAACTTCTGGAGGGTCTTTTCATCTATGAAGTTCGCCATCGCTGCTTCTCGTCGTCGGAACGGCTGGTGTGAGTTTTCAGCCCTATGTGTGCCATGAACGCACACCCTAACGAATGAAAGGATGTGCGGAGCTGCGCAAGTGATGAGGGAGGGCTGTCGCTCCTGAAAACCTCATCGGCCGCAGAAACCCTGGTGTTTTCGACCTAGGCTGGATAGCGTCTCGGGCATGAATGCAATCGTCTTTCTCCCCATACTTTCTTTGTTCTGCGACACCTTCCGCGGCCGCGCAGTTCTCCAACTGGAGCTCTTGGCACTTCGCCATCAACTCGCCACGGTCAGGTTCTACAATCCGATCCGGCGGCACTCAACGCTCGGCTACCAGAGCCCAGTCCAGTTCGAAATGGCAGGTCGGGAGTGAGCAATCAGCTCTCCACCAAACCGGGGCAAGTCCAATCGGTGATTGAGCTCATTCCGTTGACCTTAATAAAGACGATTCGAACCCTTTCAGACGCCACATTGGATCCGCCAGCGTTAACCTTAAGAGACCTGAGATCCGAGTTTTTGAGGGCTGGCCTCTTGTCGCGTTGCTCTTTGCGCTATGGTACTCTACCGTGCTCGTAATAGGAGCTAAAGGTTTTGCGGGCGGTCGACTCTGCCGTTACCTGGCCGACCGCGACATTCCGGTTCGGGCTATGTATTGGCCAGACGACGGCGTTCGGGAGATTAACGCCGCTCGTATCCAAATGGTGCCGCGCAATCTGCGTGATAAATGCAGCCTGCGCGCTGCGCTTGAGGGAATCGAGGTTGGCACGAGAGAGGACAGCATCTCCCATGTCTTAAATCGACCCGAGCCACTTGGGGGCTACGCGCAATACCGACCTTCTAAATTTCCTCGCGGCGGGGCAGGAAGCCCCGAGATCGGGGGGTGACGAGCGTCACCTGGTGGCCTTTCGAGGCCAACGCAACGGACAAGTTTCGAGCCTGTGATTCGCCGCCACCGATCTCCGGATAGAAAGTTTTTGTTATGATAGGGATTTCATAAGTTTTTTCGTACAAGGCGGATCCGATCGGGCAGTATCCAGTTGACAAAGTGCGACATAGACGATGGTTCAACTTGAAAATTTTGATGGTTGCTTCGATCTCGATTCTTTTCCCAAAAAGACTCGATGACAAGCTTTCAGGGTGTCGATACATGGGTCAAAGGGCATTTTCAGCGCTGCATCAACCAAGAGTCGAGGCTTTCGTTGCATCAGAAATCTGAAATCGGAGACCAGTCGACACGCGAAGGTGACGATGTCGCCATCGTCATTTTGACGTTCAATCAGAGAGTAAAGACGTTGGAATGCCTTGCGAGCCTCCTTGCCTCTGAAGACAAGACTCCCCCGATCGTCCTATGGGACAATGGTTCCACCGACGACACAGCCGCGGCCGTGAGACAAGATTTCCCCACGGTCATCGTTCATGAGCATCCCGTGAATATCGGTGTTGCCGCCGGCCGCGACGACGCGGCCGAAGTCGCGATCAAGCATCTCGCGCCCGAGTATTTGCTCTTCCTGGATAATGATCTCGTTATCGAGCCTGGGTTCGTCGCGGCACTCCGGCGGCCCTTCGACCAGGTCGCCAAGCTTGGACAGACGCAGGCGAAGCTTAGGTTCTGTCACGATCGTCAACGTCTGAATGACGCCGGTGGTTGCCGAATTAGCTTTGTCTGGGGTAGCACGGTACCGGTCGGCTATGGCGAGCTTGATAAGGGGCAATACGACGTGCCGAAGGACTGCGTTGCCTGCGGTGGAGCGATGATGGTCCGAAGGGATGTCTTCGAGGAGCTGGGCGGATTCGATCGCCGTTTTGGTCTTTGTGGTCCCGAAGATATCGACTTTTCGCTCCGCCTGATCAAGGCGGGCTACCGCGCCCTCTACATTCCGGCTGCCGTCGCATACCACGAGGCCCAGCACACGTATGGGAAAGATTATGATCCGGACTATGCGCGGCTCAAGGCCCGAAACTGGGTGCGACTCATGTGCCGGCATGCCTCGCTCATACAGATAGTCGGCTTTTGTCTGCTCGGTCTTCCATACCGGGCGGTCCGTTTGGGCTTCCGCGAGGTAAGAAGAGGCAACCTCCGGGCGCTCCGCGGTGCAATTCGCGGGATCATCGAGCATCAATCTTCGCTAAAGCCCTGATTCGGTCCAGCCCCTTCTTCAGCACTGGTTCAAGGATGTTTGCTAAACGGATCAACAGCGTATGTCGGCGAAACACTCGAGTGCCGGCCCGGGTCGGGTCGTAACGTAGAAACCATTCCGGTCCCTGGCTGACCTCATCCAGGAGTTGCGGGGTTAAAATGGGACGGGATTGCCAGGGAAAGTATCGAGTCGTCTGACTGCGAAAGTAATCGAGGGCTTGTCTCTTGCGCTTGGAAACTGCACCGATATCAACCTTATAGACCTGCTCCGGCCAAATGTACTCGCGTATGTCGCCCGCCGGTAGCAAGCGCCATCGATAGTAGACGAAATACTCGAAGAAGTCGGCATCGGTTTCTGTTCGCGATATCACCTCGCGGATCGCGCCGTTCAGGGCGACGTGATCGCAATGCCGGTCGAATCGGAAGGGGCCCAGGATGTGGGCAGGCTCGACTCGCATGACGAGCGCAGCGAGGCGCTCAACCAGGTCCTTCGTGCGGGCCGCTAGCGTGCCGTCGGGCAGCGCCAAGAAATGCAGGTTGGCAGACGGAACTCCGAGGGAGCCCAGAGCTTGCCGGGCTTCGTCGACGCGGATCGACGCGAGCTCGGCATGGGTGTCGTGTGCCGCCCCGGGAGGCAATGGCGAGCGAGCACCATCGGTTGCGTAGACGACATGGATCTGCTTCTTCTCGACGAGCCTGGCAAGCATGCCTCCGCAGCCTAGAACGCAGTCGTCCATATGTGGGGCGCAGAGCAACAATTTGCCCGCAAAGAGGTGCATCGAGTCTGCGGGTGGCAGCATCGCGTTGCTCAACCGCCTACTCCCAAGCGGGGCTGGCGCGACACTTTCCCGTGAATATAGCTCCAATAATACCTGAGCAGATCCCGAATTTTGGGATCATAATATAGTTTTCCAGGCTTTCCGGGCTTGACGATGAACACCGGGTCGGGCTTAGTGGCCTCAAAAATCGCGGCAAGGAATAGCTTGAGGCCAAGCGCCTCGAGTCGATCCCAAACCTTTCCATACGACAATCCGCCGATCGGGACGCTTCCTTCCTTCAGGACCTCTCCCAGGTCCAGCTCGGCAGTGATCTTTTGGATGGTCACCGTCGCTTCTGGCTCGCCATTGTAAATCGCCCAAAAGGTGGTCTTCTTGCCTCGATAGTCGGGCAGACGGCCGTGATGGATCCCCAAGGTGCCAGAACGCGGAATCTCGAAAAGAGCGGGTTTCAGGATGGGGGCGCCATAGACCAGCCCGATGTCGGGAGCCAGCTCCCTGACTTTTCGAAGAACCGCCGGATCGTGAATATCCGGGAGGAACTCGATGCGTTTCGAGAGGACCTCGGCCCGTCTACGCCAGGCTCTCTCTGAAGCGGAAGGCATGAGCCATCCGGCGATGGCCGTCCCGCTCTGCAGCAAGATGATGGGGATCGCCAGAATCCCACGCCTGGCGAAGAGGTCGGCCATGACCGAGACCGGCCCGCGACCACGTGATTGGCAATAGACCGCGAGAAGGTCGATCTTGGGCTCGTCCTCCAATCGGCAAAGAAACTCTTTCACGCCTCGTTCGATCCGCGGACCCGAGCAGAAAACAACGACACGCACCCTGCCCCTGTCGCTTTTCGACCCCGTTGGTGAGCAGGTCTCACGGTCCATTTCAGAGACGCTCCCCGCCGGTCGCGTCAGGGAGGGCGTGAGTTCCTGCGCTCGCGCCAATCACCCCGCGTCCTCCCGGATGGCGCGCAGGGCAACGATCAGCTCGATGTTAGGGTCGGCAGCCTCCAGTTTTTGCGGGTCGAGGTCCGCGACCGATAGACCGTGCAGAAATGCAACCGCCGCATAAACATTCCCGTAGGTCACGATCCGCAGGTTGGTGGATCCAAATAGCGGCTCGCAAAGGCCGCGGAACGACACTGTCGTAAATCGCCAGTAATCATGATAGCGCCCCTTCTCTTCACGCGTGATGGGACTGATGGCCGGAACGGTGGCCAGCAAAACGCCTCCCGGGCGCAGAGTCCTGTGCAAAGTCCTCAAAGCCGCCGGAAGATCGAACACCAAGTGCAGCGTCTGGGTGCAGATGATACAGTCGAAAGCCTGCGATGGTATGCCGTCACCTTCGGCCAAGTCTGCAACGATGGTTGCCGCGGGGTTGTCGTCCCCCTTGTGGATCACGTCGCTTTGCGTGACGCGGTCGCCGCCAAATCTCAATGTATAGTGGTTGTCCTTGACTTCCAGAACGCGACCTCGAATGTCGGTTGCGTGGCCGAAAAGGAAGGATTCGATGAAGTAGCGATCGACCGGCTGGCCCCGATCGAAGCCCCAGTCCTCGCTGATCGGTCGAACGCGGTCCGGATCCCCGAGGTCGATGCCCCCCACCGGCGGCCATAAGAGCCATCGGCGGGCTTCCCGTCTTAGCGTTTTAAGGATCGTTGATCCACCTGTTGCGAAAATCTTCATATTTTGGCGATGACTGTCGTGCTGAAATAAAGCCGGGATGAATGGGCCGTGAATATTAATTTAGCGCCATAGTCAGTTATCTACCAGTCGATTTGTTACTAAAGTTCTAAATATTGTTTCTCAAAAAAGGTTTCGATACGAGGAAAGTTAACGGGAGATTTCATGATGGGTAAATGCTTCTGCTTTATTTTACGAGTTTTCGGTTTTGAGGATCTACTATAGTTTATCCGTCGCTTTGATATATAACATAAACCTTCGATTGTCGTAACTCTGAATATTCTCCTTTGGGACCACATATGGTCAGCCTGTCGGACATTCGAGATTGACAGAGTTCGAGAAAAGGAAATGTTGCCTTGCTTGTTCCTGGATCCCGATTGCTACGCTCGACAGCCCGATGGATCAATTGAATTTCGACAATGTTCCAAGACTGGCTCGAAAATACATTGGCATTAAAAGAGAGCTTCACAAGGCAGAGCACGGCTAGCTATGAATGAGATCATTCTTGGAGGTGACGGTGGGGTGGATCGCTTGACGATCTTGGCTGACAGGGGCGAAGACACACCGGTGGTGCGCCAGGATAGATCTGTCGTTATTCCCACGGTGGGTCGGGAGATATTGGGGAAATGTCTGGCGTCGATTGCCGCAGGCGACGAGCTTCCCGGGGAAGTGATCGTCGTGGATCAAAGCTCCGATCCGGCGATCTCGAAGTGGCTCGAAGAGATTTGTCCGCCTGGCGTCGCGACGAGGCATGTGATGTCCTCGAATAAAGGGCGCGCCGCGGGCGTCAATCTGGGAATCGGACACGTAACGACGCCGTACATCGCCATCACCGACGACGACTGCCTGGTAGCCAAGGACTGGGTGCGAAAGATGTTCTCTAGTCTCGAGGCCGACCCGGAGGTCGTGGTGACCGGCCGAGTCGAAGCGACGGGAGATGAGGTGGTGCCGATCACCGTCACGTCACAGAAATCAGCGACCTATCGTCGGCCCCGCCTGAAATTCGACTCTCTTTGTGGCGGGAACATGGGTGTCTCCCTGAAGGTGATGGAGCGTGTGGGACTGCTCGACGAAGACGAACGGATGAGGCACTCGGAAGACGGAGAATGGGCCTACCGCGCATTGCGAGCGGGGGTAGCAATTCGATATGCACCGGATGTCGTCATCCATCACTACGGCTGGCGCGATGTTGGCCAACGTCAGGCGCAGTATAAAGCCTATGCGAAAAGCCATGGTGCATTCTTCGGTAAGTATGTTCGGGCGGGCGACTGGTTCATCGCTCTTAGGGCCGTGGTTCATTACTTGCGAGAGATTCGTCGATATGTCAGAGGTCTCGTGAAAGGTAACCGAGAGGACTCGCGAATGGCTTGGGCATACCTTCGATGGCTCCCATCGGGGATTCTAGATGGGCTGATAAAGAATTCCGGAAAGCCCGAACGTTGAGCGCAGGCGCCGAGGCGAAGCCTTTTCGCCCGAGCGGCCATTGCCAGATTAAATCCGTTGGAGGCGGGCAGGACCGGTCCGTCGCCTCACTGGACGCAAAATCCCTTCCGCTATTTCAACGGCTCGCCCGAGGTAATCTTCCTCGCGGCGATCATGTACATCCGTTATCCGTCGCCGCTGCGACAGGTCGAAGATCTGCTTCATGAACGCGGTGTGGACGTGAGCCATTTGGCCGCACTGGCGAAGTGGCGGCAACTTGCGGCCGGAGGCAAGGCGCGTCAGGCCCTCTCGAGCCCGGTCACTTTACTCTGATGGTATGGACGCCCCCTATTACGGCGTCGAGTGCGCCAGAATGGAGTTTGGTTTCAAACTCCAGACAGAGGGAGCGTCCACGATGGATATTACAACAATCGGTTTTGATCTGGCAAA
>Ga0255058_10002368_pt1 | contig 10383 bp, 10 predicted proteins | sample Cases_109_9_MG_FD_188637 | JGI IMG/M metagenome (GOLD analysis project Ga0255058, IMG submission 188637) | Seawater microbial communities from Amundsen Gulf, Northwest Territories, Canada - Cases_109_9 | ecosystem: Environmental > Aquatic > Marine > Gulf | place: Canada: Northwest Territories... | reverse complement strand
GCCGTGTCGATGTCAGCGGAGAGCACCGCCTTCACCGCCGGCTTGTCGAACCAGTCCTCTACGGCCTGGAGAGCAGTTTTTATCTGCACCTTCGAGTAGTTGATCGGGATCGAGTCCGTCTCGAGGCCGCGGCTCATGCGGATGGATTCTTGGTCTGTCAGAACTGCCACGTCTTACTCCTTTTGTTACGGCCCGTCTCCGGTGCACTACGGGCGACTCCCATCAGGGACCTTTCTCCTGCGGTACGGCACCGGCCGCTTCCAGTTTCCCTTGTAGGTTGACCAAGACCACCCCCACCGCGGAGCTGCGAACCTGTCCGCCGGTCCACGCCACCCGTGCACAGTCCCACGCGGCCTGAATCTCCTCTGAGGTGAGCCTCAGTGTAGTCAAATCCGGGTGAGCGTCGTCGCCGTCCCCCGCGGGTTCCGGATCATGGAGTTGCGATCCTTCGACTCCAGCACGTTGATCCATTGGAAAAATATCTCCTGTTGGCTTCGTTTCGTTCAATGTCTTACCAGATAGGTTTCGCGAGTCATCGGCTTTACCGTCCGATTCTATCTACCTTGGTTTCGATGCGCTGCACCGTTTCAAGGAGCATTTGAAATTCCATGCGCGAGACGGACACGGGGTGCGGATATCGGCTGTGATCCTTGATTTCCGCCCGCATCATTTCATGGGCTTCCTTCAGTACAGACGGGAGGACCCACGTGGTGTGCACGGCCGCAAGTCCACCCATTGCCCCGAGGACTGAAATCACGGTAATTGCCGTGATCACCTTGCCGTTTCGTTTCGTGGCCACGAAAGCTTCCCTTTCAAGCCGGAGCCAGGGTAGTTACCGTTCCCTGAGGTCCGCGGACTTTGCTTTCTCCATTTTCCGAAAAGAGCTTTACGCCAGCTACCGGATTGACCGAGGGAGCCGTGTCGACGTCCTTCAGAAAGATATCCCCATTGCCGAGAATTTTCAAAACGTTTTCAAGAACTCCAGTAGAGCCTACTCTATCGACTAAAACCTCCCCTCCCGAGGTGAGCGTCGCGGCATCCGGGACCCTGAAAACGATACTTCCGGCTTTCATTTCCCCGGTGTCGGTATCCGGGATCCCGAAAGCCAGTCGGGTAAAAGGGGCGATTGCCAGATACGCCTTTGAGAGATCCGCGGCCGCAACCGAGTATCCACCATCACGGACGTCCTCCACCCCGAGCTCCGCGGGAGTGAGACAGATCCCTCCGGTTGCGGAAGGTATCGGATACCGCCCCGCAGACCGCGGCCGATCAAAACCAACGGTATAACCCCATCCATCCGAGAGCTGCTTGCTCCACCCCTCGAGACGGCAAGCCACCGGGGTTTCTACTTTCTGAAGCCGGTAGAGGTCCCTGGATGGCAACTTCCAGTTTCGAAAATCGATCCGGTCATCCAAAAGAAACTGTGGTCTCACGACAAGACCCGGGAGACACATCTCTCGGGAAGAGTAAGTCATGTGTCGATCGACCCGACTCCCTACAAGCGGAGCGGCATCGAGGTCCCGGCCGCGCGCAAAATTGATGTCCGTTTGGTTACGTTCAATTTTTGCGTTGACCCTGATTCGTGGCGCCGGTCTGTGTTGGACGATTACATTCGGTTGCGGAGCAAATCGGCCGCCCGGTCCGATAAACACGTCCGGAGGCAACGGAAACGGCTCCCCTCCCGGAAACCCACCTGGGGGGAATGGAAAAGGAAACGGATCTCGAGGCAAAGGAAATGGCGGAGAACCCTCCGAGGGGAGTGGGATAAGAGGCGGTAAAAACCCTGGGTCATCGTCGTCCATCTGGCCCGTAGAAACCCACCGATATTTTCCCTGCAGCTGTCTCCCACCCCAGGAATAGCGCAAGTCAGGATCGAAAAGAAAACGGACTTCGTTTTGTCCGGGACCTGATTCAATCGGCGGTTCGAAATCCCCATCAAACTTCAGTGGCCCATCTTTGAGGTCCTTCACAAACATCGTTTTATCGAGGTCGTAATGGACCGGCACAATTCCCCGGCCTTCGGCATCGGTCCCCGCCACGTGTTTCTCGGATCCGCTTTGCGTCCCGAGGGTCCACGGTCCAGGCCGTGGCCTCCCCCTTGTCCCCCCGTAGATTGCACCGACAATTCCCTCGACTCGCGGATCTACTTGCGGGTGATCCGGTCCAACGGCTTCCCGGTCAAAACAGTATCCGCCCGTGGTGTCGTCACATTCTGAATTGTAGAGCTGGAGAGCCAGGACCGCGGCTCCCTCTCCGGGCTTGGCTCCTACCCCGGCTCCCCCGGGGTGCAAGTTCCAATTCCCGATCGGTGTCATCGGAGCCTGAACAATCTTCCAGGCGGATTGCAACCTGGCGGTCCGCTCTGGTTTGTACTCGAATTCGTTATCTTTCAAATCCCAGACAAGAGAGCCCGCTCTCGGATCGTTGTTCTTGGAATTCTGTGAAACCAGCCGGGACTCCACCGGGAAGAAAAGCCCGATCTGCTCTGCGTCAATCGATCCCGCGAGCCCGATCCCGAGAGTCCCCGGAGGGTGAACAGTCATCGTCCCTGGGGACCGTTCCTCCTGCTCTCCCCGTGGAACGTTCGCCGCGCTGTGAAAAACCCGCGGGATGTAACGATCGTCCGGCTCGAAGCTGTCATCGAAAGCCGGGAGGAATTGTTGCGGCTGGTCGCTCCTCCCTATCGGACACCTCGCCGCCTGGCCCTCTAAAACCCGGTCCTGCCGGACCTTTTCGTCCTCAAGCCGTTTCTGTCCGTGTCCGGGAGCCAGGTTGACTCTCTGAGGGGCCCCAGCCGGGCTCAGAGCGGCCGCCGCACCGTCTCCGGCCCCATTGTCCCTCTCTGGCTTCAGGCTCCGTACGGGCCACGCAAAGCGCCAGGAGGGAAAGTCCCTTCCGCCACCCGGGCGGTGCGGCCATCCGAACCCCCCACCGAGGTCCCCGATGGACCCGGGGACAAGAGCTGTTGTCCCGTAGCCAGCCGGTGGGAGTAAAACATCACTAACCTCCGCTGCAAGGAGATTCTTTTTCAAGTGGACCGGGATCCGGCGAGAGTCCCTGAGGGGGAGGATCCCGATTCCAGAAGGGTCTTTTGAGTCAGCGGTTCTCATGCTGCGGGGCCCTGTACCAAATGGAGAATTATCCTCCGGGTACCAGCATCCAGGAACCCAAAAAGGCTCATTTCCGGACGCTCCTCCGGGAGATGTGCTTGCACCGTGGCCACGCCGTTAGGTGCAACCTCGAAAGTGATCTCCTGGATACTCCCCGTTGGATTGAAGGCTTGTAAGAGGGTCCCCACATTTCCCTGCCAGCGATCCGCAAAGGAAGCGTACACCCTCGCCGCGGCCGCACGGGCCACTGAATCCAAGCCCCCCGGGAGCGCGCTCGCTCCAGCCAAGTTATGGGAACGGTTCGAAATCAAATCCGAGAAATCGATGTCCCCTTGAACATCCGAGACAGGAAGTATCCCAAGTAGCTGCAAGATCCTTTCTCGGTTGGTATCGCTCCACCGAACCCTTGCGGTTTCGAGGGAAGCCGGGATGCGGACATCCATCGGCGGACCGTTGGCAGCCCCTACGGGCCGCGCGAGAAGTCCATTCACATCACCAGGTTCGACGCGAATCCTGTGGAGTGCAACCCCCGGCCGTGTCTCATTCAAGTTGGCCGGAACGATGGTCAAAATCACAGCCAGCCGCCACGGGGAAGCGAGCTCCGGTATCCTTCCCCCGGAAATAATCGTATCAAAGCTTATCGGTACTCCAGCAACCCCGCCGAATTCGAGGCGGGACACCCTTGGGGTAAAAGCCGGATCTATTTCCCCCGGAAACCAGAGAGAAAACATCCGCGCTGGCCCTTGCTGATACGACAGCTGGATTATCCCCTGCTCTTGATCCACCACGGAGACATCCACGGGCATCGGCTTGGATCCAGGGTCGATATTTCTGAGACCGAACCCAAGGTCATCCCAGACGGCCCCCGTCTGTGGATAGCCACGGACACTCATGGCGAAGAAAGCTTCCTCCAATCCCCGGACGCTCGTCTCCGTGAAGATCGGAGTCTTCGCCCGCATTACCGAATAGTCCGCGTAAGCGATGGCCGGGGCTCTTGCTCCGGTAACGGAATCAACCGTCACCAAACGATAAGCCCTCACGCTCACCGTGCGGCCCATCAATCGCTGGGAAATCCTGAAAGTCCTCCGCCAATGCTGCATCAAAGCGCCGATCCGCGCGGTCCAGATTTGCGTGGTAGCCTCGTCCGTCGGTGGAACGAAAGCCGCGAGTAAATCAACGTTGGGAAGGATCCCCTTCCTCAGATCAGAAAGATTGATCGGTGAGGACTGGCTCGGAGGATTCCCCCAAGCCAGAAGCAGGTCCGCAAACTCGACCCACGTCCCTTGATGCTCCCTGTTCCCCTGGATCAGGAGAGAGAAATCCGGAAGCGATATCACGTTTTCAAGGAGAAGCCTTTCCTCTTTTTGTTTCTCGGTAATCCTCAACGTGGTTCCGCCGCGCGATGCTTCAGACTGTTCGAAATAATCGAGCCGCGTTTCTACCTCGTAATCAAACAAGACGTTAACGCAACGTGGCCGCGTAGATTGTTTATCGACGAAAACCGGAAAACCGATGTCATCGATTTTCCGAGTCATCGCGGCCACCACGCCAGCCTCGCTTTGGTCTGAAGTCTTGTAGAAAATAGCGCGTCCAAGCAAGTCGATGAAAACGCCAACCCCCGGAAGATATTCCAACATCCGCGCGATAGCCGTGTCCGCTCGGTCATCGATGTCGATGTCTTCCAAAGGCAACTGCCGGAAGCCCTGCCCCTGAGGGAGAATGAAACCCGGCGATGGCTGTAGGTGGCTGCCCTCGAAAGTGCTGACTTCCGTAGCGATGGAATCGAGAGCCTCCACCGCCGTCCATCGCTTTCCCTGATTCAGAGAAAACGGCGCATAACGGATTTCATCCAGGATGCCCGGTTGTCCCTCGAGTTCCTCGTTAGGGGCCTCTGCTCGCCTCACCCCGACCTTCCGGCGGATGTTGAAACTCCGGACGATGTGCTTGTATCTCCAAACCCAACGACGATCCGCCACGCGAACGGTGCGCATGTTAGGACGTGGTCCAGGAGGCATGTCAAGGATCGAGAGCTGGCGAAAAGTAAAGCCCCGGTTGACATCCCCGGCGAGTCTTATCCGAAGAGAGACAGAATCAAGCCCTGTGAGTCGATCGATATCACGTGAATCGATGTCAAACGTTCGGATGACCGGATCTACTCCCGCCTTCAGCGACCACACGATAGGCCGCAGTCGCAAGAGCGGAACACCGGAGAGTGAAGCTTCTACAACTTGTACAGCCATTACGGAAAGTTAGGAAGATCCGGAGGTCGATCATCCCCTGGCGGATTGATAATGATTCCACCCTCGTCTGTCGAGAGTAGCTCGTCGATTTTTGTTACATCCTGCCCGTTCACCGTTTTCGAACCAAAGTAACGGATCTCGATTAACTCCGTCCTGTCCACTTGGTTAAAGATCCGAGATCGACCAAGGCGAATTTCCTCGTGGCTCGGGCGAAACGGCGATGTGCTGATTTCGATGTTGGTAATGATCCCTCCTGGAGGATCGTTCGGTAAGTCTTGCGGCATCGGGTTGCCCCTGAATCCGGAGAGCAATCGGAATTGCTTTCGGATGGTTCGTCGCCGCTCCCCGGGCCCAAGGAAAGCGATAGCATCAAATGCGCCCGTACTCGTGATCGGGACGACAACCGCCCCGGTTTTCATGGAATCCGTTACTTCGACAAGCCCAAAAATTAGTTGGCCAGAAACAATCCCATTGAGATTCAAACGAGCCACGATGGTGTTATTGTCAAAATCAAACTCGGGGGCGTCCAATCGTACGATCGGCCGTTGAATTTGCAACAAGTTTATCGCGGAATTGATGCAAAACTGCCGGATAGAATTTTCCCACTTACTAACAAGCTGGTCGCGAGTCTTCGCCGAATTGACCGTCCCTTGCCAGAAGATTTCCACGCGGTCTTGCGGAGAGATAGCATTCGCATCCGCCGCGTCCCCCTCCCGCGTACGCGTGACCCGAAAGACTTGGTTTGTAATATCCGGATCGTCAAAGGCGCTCCCTGTCGAGGTCCCTCCCGGTTGTTCAAAAAGCAGTTCCCGATAGATCCTGAGGAACCGGAGCACCTTCCCCTTGCCGACCACCACGTTTTTCGTATCGTCGATTTCGACTTGTGGCTCTTCGATGAGCTCCCATCGCGTTATGGGAGCTTGGATCCCCACCAAAACAGCATCGGAATAGGTATCAATCTGAGCTTCGTATTGGTCCCGGGCATCGACGTCGCCAGAGCCCGCAGGTACGCCCGTCCACGTCCCGGAAATCGTTACCGTCCTACGTCGGCTATCAACATACGAAATCACCACGCGGCTTTCCCGCCGACCCATCTGGCCATCCGTTGTGCCAAGTCGGTCCGCCGGAAGTTGCATCACGATGCGTACGGTATACCGTCGACTCAGGGCGGAATCATGGGGTGACCCTTCCTTGGAAATCTCCGGTTGAGCGTCGAAAGCATCCGCAGCCGCTTGGGCAAACGCGTAGTGATTTGCGTTAGTTTGCTTATCCCCCATCGTGATCGTCAAGTCTTGATTTGGCGTACGGAAAGCTTCCTCGAGAGTCGTAATCTCAGTAACAAATAAAGCCGGAGTCGTGGCCGTCGTCACAAAAGAGAATCCGAATTCTATCTCTTCGTGGCGACGGGTAACCTCAAGATTTCCATCCAGCTCACGAGCCGTACCCGTGCCAACGGTCACCGCCCCATAGGTGATAGAAAAATCCCGATTTGCCACGGCTACCTTCCTTGCACCCCGCGGATAAAGAGGTCGGTCAAGTTGTTAGAGAGAGCACGGATACCGGCGGATTCTCCGTATCGGGCCATTCTGAGCTGGAATTCATTGATGGCTCGCGCTTCATTGAAGATATCCACAGAGACTTCCGCGCCAGGCATCCTTCCGAGGAGAGACGCGTTCTTGGCAAAATTGACGGTCTGGCCAACGGCGCTAAGGCTTGAACGAACAAAGTCTACCGCTTTCGTAAGCACCCCGATTTCTTCTCGGAGCTGAATTACGTTATCGTCTACCAAAGCCTGAAGGATGTCTCCAAGTTGCCGATTGACAAAGCTTTCGCTCGCTAAAAGTTCCTTGACCGTCCTTTGGATGACCCCCTCGATAACCGGGAGGATCACTCTCTCCGCCAGCACGGCAAGCGCTGCGACCGATCCTGCCAAAGCAAGGCCGGCTTTCAGTCCAGAAGGAAAGCGTTTAGCTACCGCGGCTCCGGTCAAGACTCCGGCTGTTGTCGACCCTCCACCGCCGGCCCCTGCCTCCCCTTCTCCTCTGCCGATCTTTCGTCCCTCCGCGCGCGCACGGACGTCGCCACGCTTTCGCTTACGCTGGCGCTCTTTTTCATCGCGCTGGTCGAAACGCTTCAGCTCTTCCCTTGCGCGGTCCGTTCGGATGCGGACTTCGATAACGACGTCTTGGAGCTTGGTTGCCATTTTAAGTCACCAACACTGTTGCTGCGAGCTTGCTCGAGATGTGGTCATCGGTATCCGGCGGTTCGGTTCTTTCATCATACGTGACGAAAATAGAATAGCTAAAAGTCCCCGCGCCTGGCGTATCGTTGTGACTCACAGGGAGGTCGGTAGGGAGCGTAATCTCCACCCCGTCGTTAATCGTGGCGGGAGCGATTGAGCCCGCGGCTCTCCGGATACGGATCCTGAAAAGGTCGAACCGGGATGAAGGGTTCCGCCAGAGAAGCCTTGCGATTCCCGAACCTTGATCGGTAGCCGTGAACCAAGCCACCGTTGGGTAGAATCTCTCAAAGCCCGTCCAGAGCTCGAAAATGTATTCTCTGAAAGCAACATATCCGAGATCCGGGTCCTGAACCGCGTTAGCCTCGCTTGATCCACGAAACTCAAGACGGATCCCGTCATCGGAATTCATCAACCTAACTTGCTGGAAGATTATCTCCTGAACCTCGAGAAGCCCGCGACCATCAGATGCCAATTCGCTCAGTCGATTCGCCCCCAAGATCGCGTTTTCTCCCACAGCATCCCCGGGGATCGAGACGACGAGAAGCAAGGAAGGCTCTACCCGAATCAATCCCGGCTCTTGACCATCGTTGTCGGGATCATGCTGACCGCCCCCCGGTTGAATAACCACAAAGGGCGCCGTGAGCGCATGAACAGCACCCTCGGAAAGCGCCGCGCTTACCACGACGTTGTCACCGAATACAGAAGAACCACCCCCGGGCCACAGGGCAGCCCGTAGCCGGGAGCGGATTTGCATCAAGTCTTGCCATTCGCTCACTTGGCGACTGCTTCCTCGAGAGCTTGTTGGATGCCACCACGCAAGTTTTCCGCTGCCTTCTCAAAGCAAAGCCTTTCCACCTCCGAAAGACCGGACCAAAAATCCCAAGTAACCGCCCCGCCCACCTGAAGAAACCTTTCGAATTCCGAGACAAGCACCGCTTGCGCCTCATCCGTGTCGGTACCGTGAAGCAGATCAAGTTCCGCCAGACATTTCACAGAGCGAGGTCCTCCATCGTCCCCACGTGGGATATTCTTCCCGTGCCGTCAGGGACACCACGGAATAAGACCGCGATCCCCGCCTCCGTACCGATCTTCATCTGGAGTTCCGCTTGCTCGGCAAGCGAGGGGATCGCCAGGTAGATCATTACCGCGATGGAAGTATCGGGAGTCCTCGGGGCGATCAGGAGCTTGAATCCGTTTGTCGAACCGAGCGACCCCGGGACCGTGGCTCCCGACACATCTCCATACGCTCGGATCCTTGCTACCGGCTTCGCGAAAACCAAACCGCTGATAACGTCCGGGAAAATCGCGTTGATTGCGTCTGAATCGTATTCCCGGAGTACCGCGGCAAGCTTCACATCTTGCGCACCTCGGATGGTCTCGACAAGCGTTCCACCGAATTCCTCCGCCCGGATCTCTCCCTCTTCTGGCTCATAACGAAACGCGATGTTTTTAGCGGACCCGAGGGCCGTTCCGCCGTGAGGGAAAGCGGCTTGTAGGTCCGTCGGATCCTTTACAAGCCGTCCCGCAAGGTAGAGAAAGTTTTCAGGTGAACCGATAGACACTACTTGTCCGACCCCGTAAAGACCAAGCCCGTAGAGCCCATTTCCGTAAACTCCCATCTTAAGTCAAGACAGCGACCGTCCCGGTTTTTACTGTCCCAGCGCTTGTTTTGACCTTGATCAGCAAATTATTTTCCCCAGCATCCAGATAAAGAGAAGCTTGTCCGTTATTCAAGTCGACATCAGGAATAGCTACGTTCGGAACTTTTACTACAAGCCGGCCCTCATTCACCGTTCCGCCCATCAGCCGCATCAGCTCACCGGTAAACGTCTCGCTCATAAACTTGAGCTCACCACCATCTGAGTTAATGCTGAAAGCTTCGTTCCCTGCTCCGTTTTGTCTAACATCGATACCGGAGGGTGTTTCATCGCCAGAGGGTTTGTCTACATCGAGAACATGACCACCAAGGATACCGGCGGTAGCCGCCATCGCAAGGATCGTGGTCCCCGTACCATCACCAAAATTATTGACCCCAAGGGAATTTACACTAAAACGATGGCCCGCATCCGCTATCCGTCGAGCTTGCCAGACAATCCCCGCCGTTCTGGCGAAATCAACAAACGCCCTGAAATTTGCCTGTGCATTACAGGTAAGCTGCGCCGAGAAAGTTACGATATCCGTGGCGACGGAAAGAATTCCTCGGATGTTACCATCAGGCTCGTGGACCACCGCCAGGAGGTCGTTTAGCTCTTTTCCCCAAGCATTGAAATCCCCCTGGATTGTCGGGAACCGCGCCATCAGAAGCCTCCCTCGAAAAACTCCACCAAAAGCTTCCGTATTTTTTCTTCCGATTCTGGAGTTATACCGACAATCGGCCGCCGGTTCACCTTTGTCACCAGTGTCTCTTGATTGAAAACGATAAGCCCCAGCTTCCGAAGTGCTGCTTCCTGCTTTCCTTTGCTCTTCTTGATTTGCTTCGCCAGCGTTTCCTTGGCAACCGCCGTTATCGTCTGCTTGCTCTTTCCCCCTTGATGATGGAGGTTTGCATACCGTCGCGCCGGCCCCGTCAAAACGCCAGTCCTCACAATGAAAGAGCCCTGGATGCGAAAAGAAATCGACCGGAAAAGCTGGCCGGTATCCTGAAGCACCGGCTGCCGATCGAATCTACGAGCGCGCACGAAACGCCCACGGTTGAGATCAGAAAGAGCGGCCGCAAAGTTTACGAAAGGCTCTCCCTGATTGGGGTATCGGGAAGCCCATCGAAACTCGCCGAGACGACGTAAGCGAAAAG
>Ga0255058_10002367_pt1 | contig 10390 bp, 7 predicted proteins | sample Cases_109_9_MG_FD_188637 | JGI IMG/M metagenome (GOLD analysis project Ga0255058, IMG submission 188637) | Seawater microbial communities from Amundsen Gulf, Northwest Territories, Canada - Cases_109_9 | ecosystem: Environmental > Aquatic > Marine > Gulf | place: Canada: Northwest Territories... | reverse complement strand
AAATATACGTATCGCCCCATCTTTCAAAAGAGTTAACACGTGACTTTATTAAGATCTGGAAGGGAAATGGCAAACTGCCGGTAGAACCTTTGACGACCCGTGAAAGAGAAATCCTTAAATTCATTGCCGAGGGCAAGTCGAGTAGAGAGGTTGCTGAACTTTTATTCATCAGTCCCCGTACCGTACAGAACCACCGTGCCAATATCATGCAAAAATTGAACTTAAAAAAAACCGCCGATCTGGTAAAGTATGCCATCCGCAAAGGTTACACTTCCGATATATCTTAATCACCTTCCCCTTGTGAACCCCTAGTACGATTCTCAAAAACATGCTCCGTTTTATCATTAGAGAGAAAAAAATATCTTCAAATAGGCACTTTTACCTATTGGGAAATAGGTATTTTAGCGGATTGTTTTTTTATGTTTTTCTTGTAAAAGTTCCCGTCACAACCGAGGCGCTGTTTATTGTATTGAGCGTTGGATTGGAACATAGCGGTTGGTGATCAAATATTTGTCCATAAAAAAACAAGGTTTTTATCCATCTGGCATTGATATGAGGGCTTTATGAAGGGTTGGCATTTTATCATCATGGGTACCGTGGTCGTGCTCACCCTGGTCGCAGCGATTGGATATGCTTTGCGTCCGGCGCCTATTGTTCAACCCATTCAAATAAATCATAAAATACACATGGAAAGCGAACCGCCGGAAGGTCAGAAGAAGATCACCTGCATAACCTGTCACAAATACTATAACACACGGACTGTGGCCGGAAGGCCCTCAATTCAAACCTGTCTCTCCTGTCATACGACATCTTCAAAAGAAGAGGAGAAAAGACCTGAATTGGACAAACTTCTCGAATATGACAAAAGAGGCGATAAAATTTTCTGGAAAAGAATTTACGATCTTCCGGATCATGTGTTTTTCTCTCATCGACGACATACGAAGATCTCTCAACAGTCATCGGAAGGAGTGGCGGCGGAAGCCCGGAATAAGCACAAAGATGAAGAGAAAGATAAGGAAAGCGGCAAACAGATTCAGGAGCCGATCAAGTGTGAGGTCTGTCATGGTCCTATAGCGGAAACGGTTACCCCGCCTCCGGCGCCGCTGAACGAAATAACCATGGAATTCTGTATCAATTGTCACAAACAAGAAAATGTCACCGCAGACTGCATTGCCTGTCATCGATAACGGGATCGAAGGTCAACGAATGGGTAACACTCAGATCTTAAACAGGAAATTTCAGAGATGAAACTCTCTAGACGGCGGTTTCTTCAACTGATGGGGGGAGCCACCACCGGACTGGCAACGGCCGGGTGCAGCTGGGAGCTGATGCCGACATCGGGCGCGGAGCCAAAAAAATGGACGAATCTGACAGAAGAGTGGATTCCCTCGCTCTGCCAACAGTGTCCTGGAGGATGCGGGCTGATGGTTCGGGTAGTCGACAATCAGGTGGTAAAAATTCAGGGAAATCCGCTTTACCCCATTAACAAAGGGCGAATCTGTATGAAAGGACATGCAGGACTCCAGGTACTTTATGACCCGGATCGCCTTCAAGGACCGATGAAACGAAAAAGAGGTTCTAAGAGCTGGCAGCCGATTGGCTGGGAAGAAGCGATCCGGCTCGTGGTGGACCGCCTTACCGCCCTTCGAAAACAGGGAAAGTCGCACACCCTAATGATTCTGGGTGGACAGTACCGCGGGTACCGGGATCGACTCTGGAAGCGATTTGCAGAGGCTTATGGGACCCCAAACTACATTCGAAGCCGTTGTCTTGAGCCGGAGAGGGCGGCGAAAACGCATTTTTTTATGCAGGGGATTACCCAGCCATTGGGATACGATCTCAGGGAGACGAACTTCCTGCTCTCCTTTGGCTGCAACCTATTAGAGTCTTGGATATCTCCAGTTTATCAACTTTCCGCCTATGGGCACCTTCGGCAAGGGCGGCCTGGTCGTCGCGCGCGTATCGTACAGATAGATCCACGCCATTCGATAACCGCTTTAAAAGCGGATACCTGGATTCCGATCAAGCCGGGAACCGATGGTGCATTGGCCCTTGGGATAGCTTATGTGATTATTCGGGAAGGGCTCTACGACCGGGGATTTGTCGATCGCAATACCTTTGGTTTTGAAGACTGGGTCGATGAGAGCGGGGATAGCCATCGTGGTTTTAAACGACTCGTTTCTGAAGAATACAATCCCTTGAGGGTATCCGACCTCACGGGTGTTCCGGTGAGAACTATCTTCAGTTTGGCCAGGGAATTTGCAACCCAGAAGCCGGCACTGGCACTTGGTGAGCGGGGTCCGGCTTTTCATTCCAATGATATATACACCCGGATGGCAATTCACAGTCTAAACGCATTAACCGGAAACATCGGAAAGCCGGGGACCCTTCTGGTTCAGGGGGAAGTGCCGCTAACTCCCTGGGAGCCGGTAAAAAAGGATAATCCGGCAGAACAAGGAGAAGCTATGCCCCGAATAGACGGGGCGGGAAAAGGCAAATATTTTCTGGCCTCTGATGTGGTGGAGACGTTACCGAAATCGATCCTGACGGCAAAGCCTTATCCGGTTAACGCGATGTTTTTATTTCATACCAATCCCCTCTTTTCCCATCCGAACAAAGCATTATTTGCCAGCGCATTCGAGAAGATTCCGTTTATCGTTAGTTTTTCTCCCTTTCTGGATGAGAGTTCGCAATATGCAGATCTGATTCTTCCGGATCATACTTTTCTGGAACGCTGGCAGGACGATCCTGTGACACATCAGGCCGGTTTCACCCTCTTTGGTATAAGCAGGCCGGTTGTAAAGCCGCTGTATGATACCCGGGATACGGTTGATGTTCTGTTGGAAATTTCCCATCGATTTGGAGAACCGATGGAGAGCGCATTCCCCTGGGAGACCTATGAAGACATTCTGTATGAGGGAACCCAAGGACTGTTTGAATCAGAAAGAGGGTATGTGGTTGATGAACTTGCGAAAGAATCGTTTCGAAAGATCATGGAACGACAAGGATATCGTGTACCTGATTTTGAATTTTTTGACGAGTTCTGGGAGGCTCTTCTGGCTCAAGGCGCCTGGTGGGATCCGGCAGATTCTTATGGTGAGCCTTGGCGGCTGTTTAAGACCAAGTCCCGGAAGTTTGAATTCTATTCGTTGAATCTAAAGCATCAACTGAAAACGGCGGCCCAAACGATTGAAAAAGAAAGCGGAATCCCTGTTGATCAGGCATTAGAGGCAATCTTGAACGAGCAGGGACTCCAGGTTCGTGATGACCGCCTATATCTGCCACACTTTGAGCCAATGCCTTACGCCGGGGATAAGAAGAAGTATCCTTTCCATCTGACAACTTACAAACTCATGTCCTATGCCGGCGGCGGTGGCGCAAATCAGCCCTGGTTACAGGAGAACCCGGCGGTGCATCTGAATGGCAAGTGGGACAGCTGGGTTGAGATCAATCCCCAAGTCGCTCAGAATATGGGGATCACAGATGGCGATTGGGTCTGGCTGGAATCACCAAAAGGCCGGGTGAAAGTTGAAGCCAGGTTGTATGCCGGTACCGCACCCAATATGGTCAATCTCCCGGTAGGACAGGGGCATTTGGCTTTTGGACGATGGGCAAAAGGGAGAGGCGTTAATCCGAACGACCTCGTTATCAATATGGACGACACCTTAAAAGGGTTTGGCGTATGGGGAATGACAAGGGTCCGCATAAGAAAGATTTAGATCCGAACCGAAAAAAGAGAAAGATGCATCTGTGGGGAATGGTGATCGATTTGGACAGGTGTACCGGGTGTCAGGCCTGCGTAATTGCCTGCAAGGCGGAAAATAATATCCCCTTCGTCGGACAGGAGCAAGCAGAGAAAGGGCGGGACATCAAATGGATGGAGATGATTACTGAAACTCATGGTGAATACCCCAAGATGAAAACTCGTTTTATTCCCCGCCCGTGCCTGCATTGTGATGATCCGCCCTGCACCAAGGTTTGCCCGGTGCACGCCACCTATAGAGATCCCGAAGGGATTGTGGCCCAGGTATACGCGCGATGCATCGGGTGTCGATTCTGCATGGCGGCCTGTCCTTATACTGCCAAATATTTTAACTGGCATCATTTTAAAATTCCAAAGGCCATGCAGCGGTATAACCCGGACGTTTCCGTACGGCCCAGGGGGGTCGTGGAAAAGTGTACGTTCTGTCATCACCGATTGATTAAAGCCAGGGATCGGGCCGCGTATGAAGGGAGAGAGTTCAGACCGGAGGAATATATTCCCGCGTGCGTGGAAAGCTGTCCGAGCCAGGCCATGTATTTTGGAGATCTAAAGGATCCAAAAAGCGAGGTAGCGAAACTTGCGGGAAGCCCCCGTGGATTTCGTCTGTTGGAAGATTTAGGAACCAAGCCCAAAGTCATTTATTTATCTGAAGGAGAAAAGCATGACCTCCCGTGAACCTGACCCGGCAGAAAGACACGACATTCTCTTGAACCCGATCCTGCTCACAGGAAAGCGTTTTTACATTACGGTCGGCGTTCTCATGGTTTTTGTAATTTGGGGAGCATATGCCTATAGCCTGCAGTGGCGATATGGCCTGGGCGTTACCGGGCTGAACCAACCGGTATCCTGGGGATTTTATATAACCAATTTTGTTTTCTTTATCGGCATCAGTCACGCCGGGACATTGATTTCGGCTATCTTACGTATATCGCAGGCTGAATGGCGTCGCCCGATCACCCGCATGGCGGAGGTTATCACGGTGATGGTGCTCTTTATCGGCGCGGCCAACATTCTGATAGACCTGGGGCGACCGGACAGAATGTTAAACATCCTATGGTACGGACGATATCAATCGCCGCTCCTCTGGGATGTCACCAGCATTAACGCCTATCTGACTGCCAGCGTGCTATATCTTTACATCCCTATGATCCCAGATATTGCCATTCTAAGGGACCGGATACGCGGCATGCGGCACTGGTTCTACCGGGTTCTGGCCCTGGGATGGACCGGTACGCCGAAACAACAGCAGGTATTGAATCGAGCCATCGCGATCATGGCGGTCCTGGTCATTCCGATCGCCATATCGGTTCACACCGTGGTATCTTTTGTTTTTTCTATGACCCTTCAGCCGATGTGGCACAGCACCATTTTTGGCCCCTATTTTGTGGTGGGGGCTATTTTTTCAGGAATTGCCGCTTTGATTATCACCATGGCGCTCCTTCGGAAGATATACCGCTTGGAGAACTACCTTCTTCCCATTCACTTCAATTATATGGGAATGCTCCTCCTGATTATGTCTTTGCTCTGGTTTTACTTTACCTTTTCGGAGTATTTGACCGGCTTTTATGGAAATGAGCCGGAGGAGATGAAGGTGTTCTGGGCGAAGTTCAGTGGAGATCACGCCCTCTATTTTTGGACGATGGTGATTTGTAACTTTGTGATACCTGTCATCGTTTTATGCCGGCGAAAGACCCATACCATCCTCCGCGTCATCATTGCATCGGCTACCGTCATTATCGGCATGTGGTTGGAGCGGTTCATTATCATTGTGCCGACTTTGGCTAACCCCCGTTTGGAAGTCTCCTCTGCTGTTTATATCCCTACATGGATCGAATGGGGAGAACTGGCCGGTTCTTTCGCCCTGTTTATTCTGCTCTATGTTCTGTTTACAAAATTCTTCCCAATTATTTCCATCTGGGAGATCCAAGAAGGCGAACAAGTCGGGTTGAAAGAAGTGGAAAAACGCATCCGCAGCTACATGCCGCAAAACATATGAATCAAATATCAAAACGACTGGAGGCGATGAGAATGAAACATATCCAAACCCCTGAGGAAAAAATTGTCTTTGGGTTTCAGCTTACCCTGTTGGCTTCTTTTGTACTCGCAGTCGGGGGGATTATTGTATGGATCACCCATCTCATCCGGTTGTCCCATGAACTCCAGGATGCTCCCTCGGCCTCCATCGGAATATCTATTGTGGCAATACCCGTGTTTCTGGCTCTACTCGGGATCTTCAATTACGTGTTCTGGGGACTGCTTTTGAATCAGGAGTGAGGTCAAACGATGAAAGGATACATGAGGATAGAAATGATCTTTCCATACAGGATCGTTCTGCTCTTCTGGGCATTGGTTCTATATGGGTTAAACAGTACGGCGAGTTTCGCAGGAGAACTAAAACTTCCGGAAAATCCTGTTATCGGGAGTGAAGTGTTTATCCGCAAAGGCTGTATAAAGTGCCATACCGTATTAGGAGTGGGGGGAACTGTGGGGCCCGATCTGGGGAATATTCGATTTGACCGCAGTTTTATGGATCTGGCCGGGACAATGTGGAACCATTCGCCCGCGATGGAACGGAAATTTCAAGAAGAAAAAGTTCGCCGGCCTCGGCTCACCTCGGAGGAGATGAAAAATCTAATCGCGTTTTTGTATTACCTGGATTACTTCGACAAACCCGGGAACCCCGAGGAAGGTGAAAAACTCTTTAAAGAAAAAAGATGCGGCACCTGTCACTCATTGGGCGGGAAAGGTGGAATGGCAGTTCTCCAACCCCCGCCTCCGTTAGATCGATTCAAACAGTATATTTCTCCTATTTTTTTTACCACGGCACTGTGGAATGCAATGAAAAATATGACCCAAGCCATGCGCACCCACCACCATCCAAACATGGAACGACCTATTTTCCGCGAAAATGACGTTATAAACATCCTCTCGTATATCAAAACCGCAGGGGTTATCGCGGAAGAATATACCAGGGTTTATATAACCCCAGGCAACCCCAATTCGGGACAAGCGCTTTTACTTAAGAAAGGCTGTGTGCAGTGCCACACCACCACAGGCCAAAAGGAACATGGGAAAATCGAACTAAGGGCTTTGGATCTTAGGGGGAGCTTGACCCAGATCGCGGGGACGATCTGGAATCACGGTCAAAAGATGTGGGCGATGAGAGCGGAATTAGGCATCTCAATTCCCGTATTTACGGAAGAGGAGATGTCGGACATTGTTGCCTATCTTTATTTCCTGCAGCATGTAGACGAACCGGGTGATCCCCGGCGGGGGAAACAACTATTCCAGGAACAGGAAAAGGGTTGTGGCAAGTGCCATCCTATCCGGGGTGTTGGCGGCGATAAAGAGATTGCCCCTGATCTGGCTACAGAAAAAGATCTCGATACGCCTATCGACATCATACGGGCGATGTGGAACCACGGCACTGAGATGGAAGAAAAAATGGAGGAAAAAGGTGTCACCTGGCCCAAAATGGAAAAGGGGGAGATAATCGATTTAATGGAGTTTATCCGATCCCAAAGAGCGGGGTAATCGCAAAGCATAAATTAACGGGAGATGGAAATATTGGGACAATGGAGTCCTGATCCACCACTCCCATATAAAATAAGAGAAGGAGGTTTCTAATGAAAACTTTTGTAATGTTTATGATTTTCACATTTTTAGGATTTATGATCCCGGATGCTTCAGTCCACGCAGCGGAAAACGAACTTAAAGCGACGAAGGTCGACAAGGGCCTGGTTATTGATGGAAAACCGGATAAAGCCTGGAACAAGGTGAGACCGATCAAGATGAAACTGACCGAGGGAGAAGATGGATTCAATGTAACGGCGTCAGCAAAAGCCCTGTATACCGATACCGATCTCTATTTGCTTATCCGATGGAAAGATGCTACAGAGAGCACCAACAGGGTCTACGAATTTGATGGCAGCCAGTGGGTAAAGCGCAAAGGCAACGAGGATCGGCTGGGAATATTGTGGGACATCAACGGTAATATCAAAGATTTCAAAGCGAAGGGCTGTGCTGTTCTGTGCCACGACGAGGGAGAATACATGAGCACTAATGCCCCTGGTGAGAGAGGAGATGTCTGGCACTGGAAGGCCCAGAGATCCAATCCGGTCGGCTATGCCGATGACCAGATGCTGACCGATATTGTGAAAGAAGGCCATGAAAAAACCGGGAGAGTTAGTGATAAAAAGACAGGGGGGAGCTATTCAAAAAACTGGGATAAGGAAGCCAAGCTGCCGAAATTTAGCTTCAAGGATAACACGAAGTCCGGGCCGATTCTGATCAAGGCAGAAACCGCAACTTTCCCTAAGGATGCCACTTTTAATAAAGGGACCATTCTTCCCCGGGAAGTCCTGGCGAAACCGGTCGGAAGCCGAGGTGATATCGAAGCAAAGGGGATTTGGAAAAAAGGAACCTGGACCCTGGAAATGAAGCGGGCCCTCAATACAGGTCATGATGACGACGTGCAGTTTGACCTTTCAAAAGCGTATTATTTCGGGATGTCAATATTTGATAACGGGGATGGCAAAGAACATGCAATAGCCAAAGAGACAGCGTATAAGTTGATATTTAAGTAACCGACATAGCAAAACAATGGAGGGGTAGGCTCAGCCTCCCTTCCATTGTTCCATTCCCTCATACTCCCCTACCCTCTTCTGTCTGTCGCTTCCCATTCACAAATATGAAGTACTCGGCAATGATGTCCAATTGAAATTAACTGACTCAAGTTTCGCACCCCCAATGGGACACAGTGCCGCATCTGGTGTGGGGTAAATAAATTTTTTTACCCTACGCCTGATGCGGCTTTTCTCAAAATACCAGGATTTACAGCGGACACGGTAGAAAGGGTCTATAATGTCTGAATTTATAAAATCGTTTAAAAATTTTAAGATACTCAAGCTTAGTTATTTGAGAAATATCCTGATTGTCGCTGTTATAATAGCCACGCTGTTAGCGGTAGGCGATATTCTGTTCATATATCCCTCCTTTTCCAATCTGTTAACAAAAAACAAAGAAGATGAAGCGACACGCATGGCAGCCCACCTTAAGTCCTATATCATACCGGACCAGACGGAATTGTCCTCCGATTTGCTGTCACCTGCGCTATTCCATGAGATCCAAGACCATTCAAAACATTTTAAATTGATGCGGTTGAAAATATTTTCAAAGTCTGGAGAGACGCTATATTCCACAGATCCCAAAGATATTGGAAAAATAAACAAAAACAGATACTTTTCCGATATTATAGCCAAAGGTAAAACCTATGCGCGGGTTGTGAAAAAGGGTACCAAGTCTCTTGAAGGCCAGAAATTTCAAGTACATGTGGTTGAGACCTACATACCGATAATGACCAATGATGCGTTTAGAGGTGCTTTTGAAATCTATTATAATATTACAGATGCAAAAAATAGGCTCGATAAATTATTGTTTACCTCCTCGGCTATGTCTTTCATCCTAGCGATCAGCCTGCTTATTGGGATTATTCAGGCTTTAATAAAGGCCGGGATTAATGTTACCCAGCGTGAGCAGGCAGAGGAAGAATTAACAAAACACCGCGACCATCTTGAGGATCTGGTGACCGAGCGCACCATTGAACTTTCATCCGCCAATAAAAATCTCAAACAGGAGATCGCTGAACGCGAATTAGCAGAGGAAGCGCTGCGGCAGAGCGAGGAGAAACTGGCTGGAATTCTCAATTCGATTCCGGACATGATCATTGTGGTGGATAAAGAGTTGAATGTTACGTGGGCAAACCATATTGTCGTTGAATTGATCGGCTCAAACCCGGTCGGAAAAAAATGCTTTGATACCTTTGATATCGGCCAGCAGCAGTGTGAAGCCTGCAACGTTCAAAAATGCTTTGAGGAGGACGCGAGTGACGAACACGAACTTCAAATAATCAGGCCGGATGGATCCCGAATGGATCTCTGGTGTACTGCCAGTGTGGCCACCCGGTCCAAAGATGGTGTCCCGAAGTCTGTAATCGTTGTCTACCGTGATATAAAGGAAAAAAAGCTGCTGCAGACTGAAACTGCCCGAGCCTCCCAGCTGGCATCGATCGGCGAACTGGCTGCCGGTGTGGCACACGAGATTAACAACCCGATCAACGGCATTATAAACTGCGCGCAGATGCTTATTGATGAAGAGGCGATATCCAACGACCAGGCTGAAATTTCACAGAGAATCTTAAAGGCCGGCAGCAGAATTGCCATGATTGTACGCAATCTTTTATCTTTCGCCCGGGATCATAAGGAGGAATCTGAACTTATCCACATTCCGAATATCCTTGCCGATTCTCTGGACCTGACCGAAGCTCAAATTCGAAATGATGGGATAGATTTAATCGTAGATATTCCCGATGATATTCCGATGATCAAGGCGCACGGTCATCAGATTCAACAGGTCATTCTAAACATCATCAGCAATGCCAGGTATGCGCTTAATCAAAAATTCCCCGGCAATAATAAGGAGAAGATTTTTAAGATCAAAGGGACTGCGGTGGATGCCAACAACAGAAAATATGTTCGGCTGGTTTTTTTGGATCATGGCAACGGTATTCCATCCGACATTCTGGACAGAATCTGTGATCCCTTTTTTCAAACAAACCACTGGGTGTGG
>Ga0255058_10002366_pt1 | contig 10390 bp, 7 predicted proteins | sample Cases_109_9_MG_FD_188637 | JGI IMG/M metagenome (GOLD analysis project Ga0255058, IMG submission 188637) | Seawater microbial communities from Amundsen Gulf, Northwest Territories, Canada - Cases_109_9 | ecosystem: Environmental > Aquatic > Marine > Gulf | place: Canada: Northwest Territories... | reverse complement strand
AAAAGACGAGAATTCGTAGGAAGCCTGGCCATGGCAGCCGGTGTGTCAGCCTGCGGCAAACAGCATGTGGAAACTGGTACCGGGACCGACCGGTCGACCGAGACCTTCAAATGGAACATGGTGACATCCTGGCCGCCGGGCCTGCCGGGGCTGGGGGTCGGTGCGGAAAACCTCGCCGAACACGTGGAAAAAGCGTCGAACTCTCGCCTGAAAATCAAGGTGTATGCAGGCGGCGAGCTTGTGCCCGCGCTGGATGTCTTTGATGCCGTCAGACGAGGCACGGCCCAGATGGGCCACGATGCCGGTTATTATCATCGGGGCAAGGTGCCGGCGGCACAGTACTTTACCGCCATACCCTTCGGGCTGAACGGTAACGAGATGAACGCCTGGCTTTATTACGGCGGTGGTCTGGAACTCTGGCGGGAGTATTACGGACAATTCAACCTTGTTCCCTTTCCCGCCGGCCAGACCGGTGTGCAGATGGGCGGCTGGTTCAATAAGGAAATAAACTCGATCGAGGACCTGGCCGGACTCAAGATGCGCATTCCGGGGCTCGGCGGCGAAGTAATGCAGCGTGCCGGCGTGACACAGATTACGGTTCCCGCATCGGAAATCTTTACTTCACTCCAGACAGGCGCGCTCGATGCAGCCGAATGGGTTGGTCCTTACAACGATGTATCCCTGGGCCTGCACAAGGCGGCTCGATATTACTACTATCCGGGTTGGCACGAACCCGGGCCGACGCTCGAACTGATCGTCAACAAAGACGCCTGGGACACTTTGCCCGATGACCTGAAAGCCATCGTCGCGCTCGCCTGCCAGGCAAGCAATCTCGATATGCAGGCGGAATATAACTACGGCAATGCGATGGCATTGCAGCAGCTGAAAAACGACCCGAATGTCGAGATCAGGCCGCTGCCTGACGATGTGCTCAAGCTCCTTCAGAAACTGACCACGGAAGTGACAGACGAGTTGTCTGCGCGAGACGAATGGTCAGCGCGTATTCAAAAATCATATGCTGAGTTTCTCGACGTGTCAGCCCAGAACCAGCTGATCAGCGAACAGGCTTATCTGAATGCGCGAACTGCTTTCCCGTAGCTGCTTATCGGCCGTACAGTATTTCCGGCAACCAGGTAACCAAGCCCGGGAATGAGGCAAGAATCAACAATGCCAGGAGCTGAATACCGACAAACGGCATGGCCCCACGATAGATCTGCCCGGTCGTTACGGTGGCCGGCGCGACACCGCGCAGATAAAACAACGCGAATCCAAACGGCGGCGTCAGGAACGACGTCTGCAGGTTGATCGCAATCATTATCCCAAGCCACACGGGATCCAGGCCCATGGTGAGAAGTACCGGACCCACAATCGGAACGACGACGAAAGTAATCTCGATAAAGTCCAGGACGAAGCCAAGCAGAAACATCACCAGCATCACCAGAAGCATTGCACCGAAAACACCGCCCGGCAGCGCCCCGAGTATCGCCCTTACGCCATCGTCACCTCCGTAACCCCGGAAGACGAGCGAAAACAAGGACGCGCCGATCAGGATAAGAAAGACCATGCTGCTGATGCGAAGCGTACTCCGCATCACTTCTGTCAGCCGCTCCAGGGAAAGCGCATGACGCATTAACGCAATCAACAATGCACCCATTGCACCGACGCCAGCGGCCTCGGTCGGCGTTGCGAATCCGCCGAGTATCGATCCCAACACGGCGAAAATCAGAATAAGCGGTGGGAATAGCGCAGCCAGCACTTTGCCGAGGGAAAGAACCTCATCGCCGGAGGCGGAATGGGCCGGCATTGCGGCAGGACGTAGCCAGGCGATGACGATCAGGTAGACGACATAAAGCAAGACGAGCAGCAGGCCGGGCAACAGCGCACCGGCAAAGAGATCGCCGACAGATACGGTCTTTGGTGAGAAAATACCCTGTGCCAGTTGTGCCTGCTGATACGCCGATGACATGACGTCGCCCAGCATCACCAGGATGATTGATGGCGGAATGATCTGACCGAGCGTGCCGGAGGCACAGATTGTCCCTGCAGCGACTTCAGCGGAGTAACCGCGTTTCAACATCGTCGGCAACGAGAGCAGGCCCATCGTCACCACAGTCGCGCCTACGATGCCCGTGCTCGCGGCAAGCAGCATACCGACGAGCATCACCGAAATCCCCAGGCCACCTCTTAATGAACCGAAAAGAGAGCTCAGCGTGTCAAGAAGCTCTTCGGCTATGCGGGCGCGTTCGAGCGTTACGCCCATGAACACGAAAAGTGGCACGGCAACGAGCGTCTCGTTGCCCATGATGCCGAATATGCGGCTGGGCAGCGCCGACAGGAAGGCCGGCTCGAAACCGCCATTGATCACCCCGCCAAGAGCAAAGATCAGTGCTGTTCCACCGAGCGAGAAAGCAACCGGAAATCCTGCCAGCAACAGTACGATGACGGAAAGAAACAGGAAGAGAGCAACCCATTCCACGGTCAGCGCTCCCTGATGGTCTGCGCCGAGCGCAACAATAACGACAATCCCTGCAGCGCGAGCGCAACAGGCATGATTAGCAGCGCAGACTTGAGCAGCGGTACAAATGGATACGGGAGACCGCCGGAATTACGCGATACTTCCCTGAGTGACCAGGCACCGGCCACGTAATCAAGCGATGCATAAACGAAAAAGCCGCACAGCGGAAAGATAAAGACAAGAACGCCGAGAAGATTGACCCAGGCGCGTTGCTTGTCGGTCATTTTGCGATAGAAGATATCGACCCTGACATGCTGTTCCTGTTGCAGCGTGTAAGCAGCACCCAGCATGAACACCACGGCATGCATCCAGGTTACCGATTCCTGCAGCCAGATGAGACCCGTGCCGAAAACATAGCGCATCACGACAATGACGAATGTCACGAACACCATCAGAAGAGTCAGCCAGGAAGTGGCGTGGCCGACTTTAATGCTGATGGCATCGAGAAAGCTGCTGAAGCCCTTGCGGTCGCCACTCACAAATTCGTTCGCTTTTCCGGGCGCCGCAGGAACAGGATCATTTCCTTCGTCGCATCAGCGGCGCCAGAAAGTAGGCGTGATCAGAACGAGTAAAGTAAAGATTTCCAGCCGGCCCAGCAGCATTCCGGAAATGGCAATCCACTTGGCCGGGTCGCTAAGCGTCATGAAGCCGCCTGCCACGTCTCCAAGGCCCGGGCCCAGGTTGTTCAACGTCGCGGCAACGGCAGAAAAAGCGGTCACCTGATCAAGGCCCGTTAACATCATCAGGAGGAGCATGATGCTGAAGACGATGACGTATATTGAAAAGAAGCCCCAGACGGCATCGACAACCCGGAAAGGCACGGCCGTATTGCCAAGCTTGACGGGAATCTCCGCATTTGGGTGCACGAGTCGGATAATCTCGCGAATACCCTGTTTGGCAATCAGCAGGCAGCGGATAACTTTGATACCACCGGCCGTCGAACCAGCTGAGCCGCCGACGAAACTGGTAAATATCAAGAGAACCGGCAGTGCGCCGGGCCAGGCCGCGTAGTTAGCGGTGGTGTAACCCGTCGTCGTGGCAATCGACACCGCCTGAAACAGGCCATTGATAAGAGTGTCGCCGGCATTTGTGTAAGTCTCGGAAAAGTAGAGCAATGAGACAACGATAAAGGAAACCGTTATGAGCATAAAAACGTAGGCGCGAAATTCAGGATCCGATGCGTAATGCTTGATCTCAACGTGTCGCCAGGTGAAGAAATGCAGAGAAAAGTTTATGCCAGCTGCGAACATAAAGGCGATGGCGACCAGATCGACCGCGGCACTGTCGAAATAGCCTATGCTCAGGTCATGCGTGGAGAAACCGCCGATCGCTACGGTCGAGAACGCGTGGCAGAGCGCATCGAACCAGCCCATGCCGACAAGCCAGTAGCTGATCCCGCACAAAATGGTGAAAGTGCAGTAGACAAGCCACAGTGCCTTCGCCGTTTCTGTAATGCGCGGTGTCAGCTTCGTATCCTTGACCGGTCCCGGCGTCTCCGCGCGATAGAGCTGCATGCCGCCGATGCCGAGCATGGGCAATACGGCAACGGCCAACACGATGATTCCCATGCCGCCGAGCCACTGCAGTTGCTGACGGTAATAGAGCATGGACTTTGGCAGAGAGTCGAGGCCTGTCAGCACGGTCGCCCCGGTTGTTGTCAGTCCGGACATCGATTCGAAAATCGCGTCCGTAATCGACATCGCCGGCGTTTCCGCGAAAAATAGTGGAACGGCGCCGAAGGTGCCAAGCACGGTCCAGAAAGACGCAACGACCAGGAAGCCGTCTCTGAGCCGCAGGTCCTGGTGGAACTTGCGTACCGGCGCCCAGATTATAAAGCCGGCGAGCAGGGTGAGCGCGAAGCCCCGGACGAACGGCAGCCAAGCCTGCTCGTCGAAAACCAGACTGATCGCAATCGGCGGCAACATTGTCAGGCTGAACATCATCAGGAGCAACCCGAGAATGCGCAGCACAACGGTCCAGTTCATCGGCTTTACCCTTGCCTAACGATCGAGAGCCGGATCATGCTCAAACGAAAGACACATCAACCTGAAACAGTTTCTCCAGGTGTTCGATCTTTCGCCTATCGGTCATGAACAGGATAACGTGGTCGTCGGATTCAATAACGGTGTCGTGGTGGGCAATGACGACCTGATCGCCGCGAACAAGCGCAACGATGTTCGTGCCCTGCGGCAGTTTAATTTCTTCGATTTTTTTGCCGACGACCCTCGATTCACCTTCCTTGCCGTGCGCAACGGCCTCCATTGCCTCGGCTGCGCCGCGGCGCAGCGAATGGACTTTGACGACGTCACCATGCCTGACATGCGCGAGCAAAGAACCAATCGTTATTTGCTGCGGCGAAATGGCGATATCAATGCTGCTCGACTCGACAAGTTCCGCATACGATGGTCTGTTGATCAATGCCATGACCTTGTGAGCGCCCAGCCTCTTCGCGAGCATGGCCGAAAGGATATTGGCCTCCTCTGCATTAGTCAGCGAACAGAATACATCGACGCTGTCGACGTTTTCCTCGAGTAATAATTCCTCGTCGGCTGCATCACCGACCAGCACAATCGCCTTTGCGAGCTGCTCGGAGATATGACGCGCCCGTTTGGGGTCGCGTTCAATGATCTTGACCTGGTTGGTTTGCTCGAGTGCAAGTGCGAGCCGCAGGCCGATGTTTCCGCCGCCGGCAATCACAACGCGTCGCACAGGGTCTTCGAGTTTGCGCATTTCACTCATGAACACGCGAATGTCCTGTCGGGCGGCGATGAAGAACACTTCGTCACCTTCCTGAATGACAGTGTCGCCGTCCGGTTGCAGTGACCTGCCGTCGCGATAAATGGCGGCGATCCTGCCTTCGGTATTGGGAATATGTTCCTTCAGCGTCGCTATGCGTTGGCCGACAAGGAGGCCGTCGCGATCGGCACGGGCGCCCACAAGGCGAACGCGGCCGTTTGCAAATGCGAGTACCTGAAGGGTGCCGGGGTAGAGAATCAGCTGTTCGACGTATTCACAGACGAGCTGCTCCGGGCTGATACGCACATCGACCGGGATGGCATCCTGCGTAAACAGATTTTTGGCGTTCATGTATTCGGCAGACCGGATACGCGCTATTTTCGTTGGCGTGTGAAAAAGCGTATAGGCGACCTGGCAGGCAACCATATTCGTTTCGTCGGCATCGGTTAGGGCGACAATGATATCGATATCGCCGGCGCCCGCACGTTCCAGGACCTCGGGGAAAGCCGCGTGACCGACGACCGTGCGAATATCCAACCGGTCCTGCAGCTCACGCAAAACGGCGGCACGCGTATCGACGACGGTTACCTCGTTGGCTTCTTCACGGGAAAGGTGATATGCCGCTGATGAACCGACCTGGCCCGCGCCGAGAATTAGTATTTTCATTTTGCTTGACCGGCCCTAGTGGTCCAACAAGGGGTCTGCGTACTGCGTCAGGATGCTGCGCCTTATTTTACATGAGATCAAGATTGGCATAGTTCAAAACGAGCCACTTCGTGCCGGCCGTTTCGAAATTGACCTCGACGCGGGCATGCGCGCCCTGTCCTTCGCAGTTCAGGATGACGCCCTCGCCAAACTTGCCATGCCGCACACGCTGGCCAAGACGTATGCCGAGCTCCGCCCCGGGATGCGTTGCTCCCGTTTTGCGACCCGCGGTCCTGGAACCGGTAGTCATCGGACGGCTAACCTGAACCTTCGGGCGTATCTCTTGAACGAACTCTGAAGGCACTTCGGCAATAAACCGCGATGGTTGAGAGAAACTGTCCATGCCATGCAGACGGCGCTGTTCCGCATAGCTGATATATAAGTATTGCTTTGCGCGTGTAATGCCGACGTAGCAGAGTCGCCGTTCCTCTTCGAGGCCGCTCGGATCGGCAAGCGATCGTTGATGAGGAAACAATCCGTCTTCCATGCCGCACAGAAACACCAGGGGAAATTCGAGGCCCTTGGCCGAGTGCATGGTCATCAACTGTACGCAGTCTTCCCATGCCTCGGCCTGACCTTCGCCGGCCTCGAGCGCCGCATGCGAGAGCAACGCGTCGAGGTCCGACATGTCTTCGGCGGGATCGGGCCTGAAACTTCGGGCCGCGCTGACCAGTTCTTCAAGGTTCTCGACGCGCGTTTCGGCGCGCTCGCCCTTCTCTTTCTTGAAAAACTCGATGAGTCCACTTGCATGAATCACATGATCGACTTTATCGGCCAGATCGAGTCCGTTCGTTTGCTCATCCAGTTTTTTTATCAGGTTCAGGAAGGTAACGACCGAAGATGCCGTGCGACCGCTAAGGCGGTCGCTCGCAACGGCGCCGGCGGCGCGCCACAGGGAACAACGTTCAGCCCTTGCATACGATCGAATTTCTTCAAGGCTGCGCGCACCGATGCCGCGGGTAGGGCGGTTCACGATGCGCTCGAAGGAACTGTCATCGTCGCGGTTCGATATCAGGCGCAGATAAGCGAGGGCGTCCTTGATCTCGGCGCGCTCGAAAAACCGGAGTCCGCCGTACACCCGATATGGCAGGCCGGCATTGATAAGCGCCTCCTCGAGCACGCGTGACTGTGCATTCGAGCGGTAAAGTACGGCTGCGTCGGCGCGTGGGTTGCCTTGGTCGCTCCAGTCGCGCAGGCGCGCAACGACGAAATCGGCTTCATCGCGTTCGTTGTAAGCGGAATAAATTTTGATCGGCTCGCCGTCGACACCTTCCGTCCACAGGTTTTTGCCCATGCGGGATTCGTTGTTGGCGATGACGGCGTTGGCGGCATTCAGTATCGTTGCTGTCGAGCGGTAATTCTGTTCGAGCTTGATGACCGATGCGCTGGGGAAGTCCCTCTGAAATTGATAAATGTGCTCCACACGGGCGCCGCGCCAGCGATAGATAGATTGGTCATCGTCACCAACGACAAAAGGAATTCCGTCTTTGCCGGCGAGCATCCTGAGCCAGGCGTACTGAATAGCGTTGGTGTCCTGAAACTCGTCGACCAGTAGATGCTGAAATCGCCTTTGATAATGCGAGAGTAGTTCAGGATTATCCCGCCACAGTTCGTGAGTGCGTAACAAGAGTTCGGCGAAATCGACGAGACCACCGCGATCACAGACTTCCTGATAACCCTGATAAAGAGAAATGAATTGCCGCCGGCTCGGGTCGCCTTCGTCATCGAGATGCTGCGGGCGCAGGCCCTCGTCTTTCTGCGAATTAATGAAGTATTGAATCTCTCTCGGCACCCAGTGACTGTCGTCGAGGTCGAGGCTCTTGAGAAGCCGCTTGATCAGACGCAACTGGTCGTCGGAATCGATGATCTGAAAATTCTGCGGCAGCCTGGCTTCGGCCCAGTGACGCCGCAATAACCTGTGCGCAAGTCCGTGAAAGGTCCCAATCCACAGGTGATTCACGGGCATTTGCAACAGGCTCTCGATTCGCCCGCGCATTTCTGATGCGGCCTTGTTGGTGAATGTGACAGCGAGCAGGCTCTGCGGCGAGACACCGTCGACATCTATGAGCCACGCTGCCCGGTGAGTCAAAACCCGTGTTTTTCCGCTGCCGGCGCCGGCAATAACGAGCAACGGCTTCATCGGCGCTGTAACGGCCTGCCGCTGAGCATCGTTCAAGGACTCCAATATAGCTGTGACGTCCATCGATCGTTTTTGAAGGAATTTTTCAAGCGGCGCGGAAGAGGCGCGCTAGTCTAGCAAAATTTGTCGCAAGCCGGCCGGCTCAAAAAACAGGTTTCGAGGCAATTTGACCTTGTTGGCCACTAGAATCTAAAAACGAAACCCGCCAGGGTTTGGAGCTGCCAGAGTATTGTGCCTTCGGAGCGAATTGCACAGATGTTTTCGACAGGGCCGGTCCGACAGAATAATTCGGTGTCAGATTCCAGAACCGTACCGTAGGCTCTCGCCTCAAGCCGGATTCCGAGTCTGTCATTCGGCCGAAGTTGAAAGCCTGCACCGATCGAAAACGAAAAAAAGGTCTCGCTGCCAAAGTCATCCAGACCCGGCTCGAAATGCGTCGCGCCAATCGTGGCGGCCAAAAAAGGGCGGGCCCGATCACCTTCTCCCAGATAGGTGCCACCACCATGAATGTAATGAACATCGACGTCGAAAGATGCACCGCTGGTCGGCAGGTCCGTCGTATCGGCCCGTGTTGCCTGTCGGGAATAGAGAATCTCCCACTGGGTGTTCGCTGATTCCCGAATATCCAGAATCAGCCCGAAACTGGCGTTGTCATCTAACTGCAGCGATTCGCTGCTTGTCATGTCTTCAAACTCGCCGCCGAAAGTGATTCCGGCGAACGGTGTCAATTCGAATCGAGGCATTTCTGTCTGTGCGTTAACGGCGGTGGCCGCCAGCAGCACGACACAAACAAATATGGTTTTTATATTACCCATCAATAGCCTGGTGGACTCAGATCGGTCGGCGCTCCCTGTGGCGCTACTGTACAGATTTTATCTCGCCGTCGCAGCAGAGGTGAAATGGTGCCCGGCACAAGGAAAAAATGCGGTTCGACCCCTTGCTTAGTGTTGCCACATGAGCCCGATTACGTACTGGCTGCGATCATAGGCGATTCGCGTGTCGTTGGAGTCGACCTGTCTGTAGTTATACTGTGCCACCAGCGTCAAATCCCAGGCCATCCCATAAGTTGCGACCAGGCTGCCGTTCACGGACTCAAGCGTTTTACGCCCGGCGGCGGGATTGTGAAACGCGAATGCGTTTTCGAAATCATAGACACGATAGTACGCGCTGGCCTCCAGCCTGAACTTTCTGCCGAGCCGCCAGTTGACATCTACCTGGTAAGTATCTCGCGTGTAGTTGTTATAGCCGACGTAGGTGTCTTCACGCACTGTCCGGACATAGTCGAGGCCAAACCAGAAGCTGTCACCGATTCGCTGTCTGGCCGTCAGGCCGACTTGCAGATATTCGTATTCGATTGGCGGGTTGCCGAGTAGCTGCTGGCCGTCGAGCTCAAAGGATGGCCGATCGCCGAAACGGCGCGAGTAGGCGTCTGCCGTGAACCGCAGCAATGAAGTCTTGGTAAACCGGTACTGGGCATTCAAGCCCAGCAGTAGGTATTCGTGATCGTATTCAGGAATGGTCTGGACGTCTTCGTAGTTCCAGAGCTGCGCTTTCAAGCGTCCGCCGAATGAAAATCTCTTGTACGACTGACGAAACCAAAGCTCGGGGCCGTAGCGGAGATACGACATGCGACCGGATATGTTCTGCCCACCTGCTACACGCTCCGATCCGTCGTCAGGGTCAAAGTAGGTATCATTGTGTTGTGCAACTGCGAATGCGCTGAATATCTTTCGTTCCCGCGATTCTTCCCGGCGGTGATACTCATTACCGAATCTGAGCTCGTGGCGGTATTCGTCGGCGTTACCCAGAACCGCATCCTGATACAAGCGCCCGGAAAAACGATAAGCCCCATAAAACAATTCGTTCTTCAGGCTGTTGACAGAGTACTTCGTCCAGAAATCGTAAGGTGTGAACATACCGGATTGCACAACCGGATTTACGGTCGGCGTATTCGGATCGGACAGATCGACATAACTCTCTGACGGCGAGCGAAAGACGTTAGAGTCGTTACCGACGCTAACACGAGCCCGAACATCAAGTTGGAATAACTCTCTTGGCTCTTCTCTGTCCGCTGCGCGAAGCATGACAGGATCGGTCTCGCTGACCGTGCGTTGCAAACGGGCGATCGCGAGCACTGCATACTCGCTTATTTTCCTGTTGCTTTGCTGGTCCCGCGCCAGGCGAAACCAGTGCAGCGCGTCATCGATATCATTGGCTGCATAACTATTCAGACCGAGGTTGTAATGTGCAATTGCTCGCAGTCGGGGCTCATGGGCGGCCTTCAACAGTGATTC
>Ga0255058_10002365_pt1 | contig 10392 bp, 4 predicted proteins | sample Cases_109_9_MG_FD_188637 | JGI IMG/M metagenome (GOLD analysis project Ga0255058, IMG submission 188637) | Seawater microbial communities from Amundsen Gulf, Northwest Territories, Canada - Cases_109_9 | ecosystem: Environmental > Aquatic > Marine > Gulf | place: Canada: Northwest Territories... | reverse complement strand
GATGCCCCGAACTTCTGCCTCACCTGCACCACGCACCGCCGTCTCCGCTCGGGGCTCAGTAGTTTCCCGCCGCCGCCTCCTCCAAGATCAGCTTGTCCAGCGTGAGCTCGGCCACCGCTCGCTTCAGCCGCCCATTCTCTCGCTCCAACTCCTTCAGACGCCTCGCCTGGCTCACCTTCATGCCCCCGTACTCCCGGCGCCACCGGTAGTACGTCTGCTCCGTCACCCCCAGATCCCGTACCACCTCCGCCACTCGCTTCCCGCTCGCCAACCCGACCTCCGCCTCCCTGAGCTTGTGGATGATCTGCTCCGCTGACTGCCGCTTCCGAGCCATCCCTGACCTCCTTGCCCGCGTCTCCGACCAGCCCAAATACTAACTCTACAACTGGTCTCGTTTACGGGGGTCAGGTCACCGATGGCGGACGATCCCGCCATGCGTAGTAGCCGCTGGGGGAAACTCCCAGCACCCGGCATAATGTACGAACGGGATAGTTGGTCCGATGCTCGCTCATGAATCGGTACGCTTCGGTGGTACCGTTCCGGTTTCCTGGGCGAACCAGACCGCGGCTTTTTTTAGGATCTCACGCTCGATCTTGAGCTGTTTGTTCTCCCGGCGAAGTCGTCGGAGTTCATCGCGCTCCGCTGACGTCAGGCCGTCGGTGCGACCTCCTTCATTGAGATCCGCCTGCCTGGCCCAGTTATGGATCGTCTGTGCCGTCGGCTCGTACTCGCGTGACAGCGATTCTGGTGTCCGGCCCGACCGGACCAGTGCCACCAATTGCTCTCGGAACTCCGGCGGATACGGCGGTTTCGTTGCTCCCATTGTGGTCTCCTCTCTCCGTAGAGATCAGGTGTCCACCCTATAGGGTCAACTCCAGTCGGGCACACCCGGAGGGGAGCGAACGAGTCGCGGGGGAGATCGCCGGGACCCCCCGGACGCCGCGCCCGGAGCGGTTGAGCCCGCGCCCCAGACCGCTCATCGGTCGCTCGCGCGCCGCCAGAAGCCGGAGTATGTTTCCGTGATCCTGAGAATTGCCTATGCCATATCCCAAGGCACACAGTATGAGAATGAGGCGCTCGCTCGCCTACCGTGGTGATTCTGGGAAACGCGTTCGGCTCGGGTGGGCCCGGCGTTGACCTACCCCGGCTTCAAAGCGGCCACCGTCTCCCGGCGAGACGCGTCCCCCGCTGACGGAATCCATCTCTTGTGGACCGCGCCCCCCGCAGCGGGCTACTCGGTCCACGGCTTCGACATCCAGCGCCGCGAGAGGCAGAAGCCCAGGGTCGTGTGCCACACGCTGACCTCCGCGGACCTCGCTCGCCTGCACCAGCTGTTCCGCCTCGAAACGCCCCTGGGTTCGATCGCGGTTTCCAAGGCGCCGTGCCCGGAATTTCCCGACCCGGTGCCCGATGAGCCGATCGACCCCACGGAGGAATCCCCCGATCGGACGTGTGTGGATTTTGGGTGCGACGACTTCCCCGACTCCGAGCGAGGAGTGTTTGCGGGATTGTCCGCCAGGGTGGCCGCCCCGAGTCCGCGGCCCCCGAAGATCCGCACCGTGGCGGGCGTCCGCGGTCTAGACGTCGGCACGCGGCTGGAGATGGACCTTCCTGGGCCGGCCTCCTTCATCGAGGCGACCGTGGTCGCGTTGTCGAAGCCGCTCGAGCTCCAGGCCGTGAACGCGGCGGGCGTGGTGGTCGGCACGGCCGCCACGTCGGGCAGCGCGGGGCAGCCCGAGACGCTCCTGATCCGGGCCGACGGGATCGTGAAGGCCGTCCTGGACGTGCCCGCAAACAAGGCGCTTTTGCTGCGCTTCTGTCATGGGTCACGCCCGAAACTGAACCTCCGCTGCGTCGACTTCCGCGAGTTCGAGATCGGGGTGCATCCCAACCCGCTGTCCACCAAGCTGGCCGATTTGTTCGTCTTAGGACACGACGTCGTGCCGCTGCCCCGTACGCGGGTCCAGACTGTCGACACGTTCACCGGTCTGAACTGCGGGTACGAAACGCGCATCCGCCTGGTACGGCCCGCCGCGGCCGTGCGGCTGACCTTGGTAACGTTCGCGTCCAAGGTCCGCGTCGACGCGTTCGAAGCGGACGGTGCCCTGGCGGACTCCACCACCGTCTCGCGCTCCGGCCGGCCACAGTCGGTGATGCTCACGGGAAGCAAGCTGTCCGAGCTTCGCGTACATGCGCCGCAGAACGAGGCGGTTCTGCTTTCGGTCTGTATCGGAGCCAAGCGCTGGGTTCGAGACATCCGGGCGGTCACCGCCCCTCGGCCGGTCGCCGTCGAAGCCGCCTTCGTGAGCTCCCGGGCGAATGCGCTTCGATCCAGCGCCGCCCGTGCGGGCACCACCTCGATCGCGGCGCCTCAGAACACCGTCTCGGTGTTGGCAGCCACCGCCCCCTCGGGATGCCTCCGCTACCGAGTCTCCCTGCGACGCGCCCACAACTTGGTCCAGGTGACGGTGCACGTACCCGGAGTCCTGGCCGTGGCGCTCCGAGACGGCAAGGCCGTCGACAGCCGCCTGGCGGCGATCGCGGGCGCCGTCCAGGTCGTGACGTTCGAGGGGAGGGCCGTGGACGAGGTGGTGCTCTACGTGAGCCGCGCCACGACCTTCCTCCAGATCTGCGTCGACGAACCGAAGACGCTCGAAGAAGAGGAGAAGGAGTGGGCGTCGGTGCCCTTCATCGCGAAGGGCGTCCAACTTCCGCTCACGTCAGTGAACGGGGCGGTGACGACCGGGGCTCAGGAGCTGGCGCTCGCCCGTTCACGCCTGCTCGCCGGCGAGGCGATCGCGACCGCCGACTTCCAAGACCTCTCCCGCATGTTGAACGAAGCGGTAGCCGCGGGTCCTGCCGCGCCGGTGGTCCATACGCTCCAGTTACGCGACACGGTCGACGACCCGTTCCTCGAGTTCCGCCCCTGGCCGTTCGCGCAGGCCACCACGGCGGATGCGGCCTGGCGGCGCGCGCTCGGTTTCGCGTGGCTGGACAAGGCGTCGGGTCTGACGCCCAACATGACCTACGACTACCGGATCACGGGGCATTTCCGCCGGCGTGACGTGGAGCACGACCTGATCGGGCTGCACATCGTCCCGAACGGTACCCAGCTCCCGCCCATCTTCCAGATCGGCCCGGTGCACTTCGGCCTCCCGCGGCCGCGCTCCGTGCGGATGCATCCCGGTCCCGGAAGCTCCACGGTGCGAAACACCGGGCGGATCGGGCTGCCGCTCCAACCCGGCATACTCGGGGGCAGGAGCTTGATGTTGTCCTTCGACCGGCCCACGCGCAGGGTCGTACTCGAGCTGGAGCCATCCGCGGGTGGAACGCTCTCGTGGGTTGCGCGGACGCCCGACTCCGTCATCGGCTTCGGAGGATCGTCGTTCTCGGGGTCGTTCGTCCCGACCTCGCGGGTCACGTTGAACTTCCCGGAACCCGTCGAGACGCTCGAGCTCCGGGGGGTGGGCCTCCTGTACGGCGTGCGCCTACTCGACGCGGCGGACGGCAACGATATCGTACGGCGGGCCGTCGTCGTCCCGGGGGTCCGTTTCGTCGACACCGCGGCACCTGTTCCACCACCGGTGCTGGGCACGACCAATCTGCAGGAGCCGCTCGTTCCGGGTGATCCGGCCGTCACGACCGCCAATCCGCCGCAGGCGCTCGGCTTTCAGCTCAGCTGGCTGCCGCCGCCGACGTCGAACGGGGGGCCGACTGGACCCACGCTCTGGCCGACGGACCTCGGGACGTTCCCGCCCTTCGACGTTTTGGGGTTCCGTCTCGAACGCCGTCAGGTGGACATCGCGGGAGCCTTTGTGGAGTTGTCTAACGGTCCGTCGCCGATGCTGTTTTTCGGGAACAGGGCAGGGCGTCAATCGCCCGCGCAAATCGGGTGGGGGAGTGATCTTCGGGAGGTCTTCCCCGAAGGCTATTCGCTCGATGCGGCGAATGGCGCGAACCCCTACATGACCGCCGAAGACGTGCTCCGCGGACCGGAGGTGCCCGATGGCCCGCGGCCGGGAAGTACCTTTCAGTACCGGATCTTCTCCCTCGACGCGATCGGCCGGCGCTCCGCCTCGGGCACGACCGGATCGGTGGTGCGGCTCGAGAAGCACCTCGCGCCGCCCCAGCCACCGGGGCCGCCCGCCGCGGCTCCGGCCCGACTCGAGCCGTCGGGCGTTCGTGCGCGTGTGCTCCAGGCGGCGGATCCGGACCTGACCCCGGACGATCGCACCCTCCTCGGCGCCAGCACCAACGCGGTCGTCCTCGAGTGGGGTTGGACGGCCGACGAACGGGCGCGCGATCCCTTCGCGACCGAGTTCCGGGTCTACTGGCAGCCGATACCGCCCGATGTGGTCACGGGAGTCCTGCAGGGGCCGGCCAACCTCGTCGGGGGCCGGTGGCAGATGACGGCCACGCTGAATCAGCCTGTCCAAGTGGACGCGTTGGCGGGCAAGTACGTGCGGGCAGCCGATTACCCCTTCAAGATCGCCTCCAACACCGCCGGCCAGACGATCGCGATCAGCCTCGAACCCTCGGCGCTCGAGCCGAGCACCACCCCCACCGCCGCGCCCTTCGTCGCGCGTCCGTCGATGTCCGGCGAGGAGTTGCGACCGCAGCGGTGGGACGAGCGCAGCGCGGTGATTCCGATCGGAGCCGGTGCGCCCCAGCCCTTCGTCTTTCGCGACCGCCTGACCGTCGACGCGGCGCATCCAGGCGCACGTGTCTGGGTCGGGGTGAGTACCGCGGACTCCGAGAGTTATGTCGCGGATGAACTCCCGGGATCGGTGCTGAACGGGGGCCGCCCCGGAAACGAGAGCAGCATTTCCGCGGCGCCAGCCGAGGCGCGTTACCTGGGCCGCCCCGCGTTCACGCCGCCGCCGCCCCTCGCGGTAGTCCCGGAGGTCGTCAGTTCTGAGCCGGTGGGCGATTCGGTGCTCGTCGAACTCGATCTGCCGGGGTTGCTCCCGACCGTGAGCCTCCCCGCCGGGCATGCGTTTGTTCTGGAGCGGATCCCCGCTTCGGCGCTCCTCCGAGGACTGTCGCGCAGGGGCGACGGGACCATCGGGGTCGCGTTCCCGGATCGAACGACAGCCCACTACACACTCGCGAACTCTGCCGATCAGGCCGCGCTCCTGGACCAGATCGCCACCGGTGAGGGAGCGCGCGTGGAGGGACGCTTCATCGTCGATCTGATGAACCGCTTCCCGGACAGCTTCGAAACGCTCTGGGCCAGAGCCGAACCGGATCCGATCCCGTTCACGGCGAGAACCGTCCACCTGCCTGCCGACGCCGAACGGTATCTGTTCCGGATCCGGCTCTCGGATCCAGCCGGTCACCGTTCTGCCGAATGGGCCATGGTGCCGCGATTCATCCGTGCGATGTCGGTGCGCGCTCCGGGGGCACCGCGCATCGAGATGCCGAAGAGCGACACCGACACGGTCACGGCGACCGTTCGCGTCGTGGACGCCTTCGATCTGAAGTGGCTGCTCCTGTTCCCCCTGGCGGAAGACGCGACGATCGCGCCGGTGGAGCGCTCGACCGTTGAAGCCACCCTGCTCCGACTCCCGGATCGGCGCGACCTGTATCCCGACCACGGCGTCCGCCTCCGCCTCGCCGACGGGACCCTGCTCCCTCCGACGGTGGTGGATCTGGTCGCCCAAGGCGTGGCCGAAACGCCCGACCTCGTGACGAACACGGCGCTCGCTGCGGATTTCGATCAGCGCGTCTCCGTGTGGACGATCTCGATGACCCGTGACGGCATCCCGTCCAAGCTGGCCGGCCCCGTGACGGCGACGACGGGCGCGAGGCCACTCGTCGTGCCGGCGCTCTCGGTGGCCGCCGCGGGAGGCGTCGATACGGCCATGTGGGGCGTGCCGCTCGTGCCGGCCGAGGTCCGTCTGGAGCGCTCGACCGACGGTGGCGTGACGTGGACGCGGGTGTCCCCGTGGCTTCCGTCGTCGACGACCGACTTCGCGCTACCCGGTGCCGGCGCCCGCGTGTACCGCCTGGTGTTGCGCGGACGCGTGGGCCAGGCCGCCGCCGGTCAACCCGTCCTGCCGACCTAGGACTGAGCCGATGCCCGCCTTCTTCTCGCCTCTGGCCGATCCCGCGATCTGGACGCTGGCGCCGTCCCAGCCCGTGACCATCCCGGATGGACTCCGGTATGGGGGATACTCGGCTCCGGGTGTTCGGGCCACGATCGCCCTGAGCGACGACGTCATCGTGCCGGCGACCGGAATCCTGAGGCAGGCGACGGCGGGGCCGAACGTCTTCGTCGAGGTCCAGGTGAATCCGTTCCCGATTCGAGCCGTGGCGACCGCACTGCAGGGTGGGCTCCCCACCTTCTACCTAGTCTTCGACGACGCGCTCGGCCTCACGTTCGCGGACGGCGACGGCGCGGCGGGGGGAGAACGCCTCCGCTCGGCGAGCCAGGTCACCATCGTGGCTGTTCGGCAGGATCGTATCCTGCGCGAACCGGCGCTGTGGGCCTCCCAGATCGGGGACGCGATCGTGGCGGGTGGTGGGGACGCCACCTCGTGGCAACCCTTCGCGGCTGCGCTCGTCACGGCGCTCACGGCAGGCGATTCGTCTCCGGTCTACGTATACGACCACAGTGGCGCGCTGCTCGAATCGGCCACCGTCGAGGTCCTCTTCGGCGCGACCGCCCCCGGCAACGGGCACACGATCACGATGGATCCCGCCGACGGTGGCGACCTACAGCGGGCGGTCCAGCGTCTGAACGCCGTGCCCGGCAGCCCGATCCCGATCGCCAACCTGTGGGGTGGGGGCGAGACGTCCTTCCGGCTCCGGCCGGTGGCGACCTCGGCGCGCCTGGTTCGCCTCGAAGACGGCTTGTCCGCGGCGACGGAGCTGCAGGTGACGCGCCTCGAGCGGAGCGTCATGCTCACGAACCTGGACTCGTGGTTCGGCCCTCAGACGGCCGCGCCCGTGGGAGGGCAACCTCTGCCGCGCTACACCGCCGGCAACGTCTTCACCCCTCTGGTCAACGGCCTGGAGTTCTTCGACGACCTGTGCGTTGCGCTGCGAGACGCCCAAGACGCCAACGGGGGTTTCCATCTGGCCGGCTGGTCGATGTTTCCGCGGACCCGACTCACGCGTCTACCGCTGGGGAACGATCCCCACGCCATCCTGGACCTCACCCTCGCCACGGAAGCGATCAAGGACGACAACGTCCCGCTGACGCTCGAGCAGGCGGTCAAACTGATCGGCGACGCAGGAGGAGCGTGCCGGTTCCTCCCGGCCGAATTCATCCAGATCCTGCCGGGCCAGACGATGACCGAGACACAGGCACTCGTCACGTACGCGCTCCTCACCGGCATCCTCATCTTCAACAACCTAGGCTTCGACTTCGCTCGCAGTGATGCCGGCGGGATCGTGCTCATGATGGCAATTTGGTTCGGCGCCACGATTTACATCGCAACGATCCTGGACTCGGACGGCGATCCCGTCGAGCCGAACAAGGATGCGCTGGAGATTCTGAGCGCGGCGACCAACGCAGCGCTTTCGGACAGCGTCGCCGTTCTGGCTCCCTATCCGGCCCGCGTCGAAGACAACGTGCCGCCGCCGAACCTGGGTGACTTCCCGCTCTCTTTCCTCTCGGGCGTGATCCGGAACTTCGGGATCTATCATCAGAAGTTCGGTGTGGTGAAGTCCCCGGCTGGGATGATCGGCTACGCAGGCGGCATCGACGTGAATCCGAATCGGCTCGATGGCGTCGACCACCTCGCCCGGTCGCCCTACCACGACGTGCACGCGCGCGTCGAGGGGAACGCCGTGCGCGATCTCGCCGTCTCGTTTGACGACCGCTGGTCGAACGAGGGGACCGGGGGCGCCGCCTTCGCACCTCCCGCGTTCGACCCCACGCTCGCGCCCGGTACGGACATCGTCCAGGTGGCCCGGACCTATTTCGCGCCGGCCGTCAACGCGCCCGCCCGGGGGCTGCCCTATGCGCCGAACGGAGACCGAGCGATCGCGGATACGATGCTCGCGGCCATCGCGGAGGCCCGCGAGTACATCTACATCGAAGACCAATACCTGGCCCCTCCGCAGGTCTATCGCGACGCTCTGGTCGCCAAGGTCGCGGCTCGCGAGATCCGACAGCTCATCATCGTGAACGATGGGGTCGCCGACCAACCGTTCGGGGACATCGTCCGACAGGGGTTCGTCACCGACCTCCTGAATGCGGACGCGGGCGCCGGCATCGTTCGCGTCGGATATCCGCGACGCCGTTTCACGTCGACCGACAACGAAATCCGCTCGGACAGCGGCAGACTCCTCCTCATGGTCGACCTTCCGGCATCCGCCGGACCGCTGCCGACCATCTTCCTCGGGCCGCCGTCGCGCATTCCGGCGCTCCCGTTCTGGGTCTCGGTCGGCGGCGAGATGATCTACGTCTACGACGAGTCGATCGTCTTCAACATTGAACCTGACCAGATGACGGCCCTCACCTGCGAGCGGGGGCCGAGCACACACTTCGTCCGAGGCGGGGCGTCCCCGGTCGGGACGTTTACCCGGGAGCACGCTCGTGGGACGCCGGCCACCGTCGTGGACGTGAACAACATCTACGTGCACGCCAAGCTCATGGTGGTCGACGACATCTTCGTCGGCATCGGTTCCGCCAATCTGAACAATCGGGGTCTATTCTACGACGGGGAGATCAACGTCTTCAGCGTGCCAGAATCCCTGCGGAACTCGCCGCGCAACCCCGCGCTCCAGCTCCGGCGCCGGCTGTGGGCGGAGATGATCGATCTGCCAGAAGCGATGGCGGCGCCGCTCCTCACCGATCCGCTGGCGAGCGGGCCGCTCTTCGATCGGTCGCCGTTCGCGGGGAATCGTTTCCTGCCACTTGATGCGCAGCCGCCCAATCTCATGCTCGGTTGGACGACCGGTGACGGCGCGTTCATGACCATTCTGCAGGGGCTGGGCTTTGCCATCGGGACGGTCGACCAGCCGATGATCTACGAGCAGATCGTCGACCCGGCGAGCCGGACGGTATAGCCCATGCCTCAGCCGCTCACCCTCTTCGACCTGTTCGGCGAACCGACCATCGCGGCCGCGGTGTCGCGTTGGCCCCAGTTCGTGCAGCCCGTCCGGGGCTTCATCGCGAACTGGCCGCCCCCCGACTTCGGGCTCTGGCTCGACGACCTGAACAACGGCGTCGTCGTGAACGACGTGCGGACCGGCGCGGACGACGGCCGGGTCGCGGTCGAGGCGAAGCTCACCATGACGACGGTGACGACGTACCCGGACGGCTTCCCGTTCGTGATCTCGTCGATGCCCGACGTCGAGTTAAGGATGCAGTACGCGACGCCGACCGAGAACCAGATGCTCATGGTCGCGTCGATGACGCCCGCGGGCGGCGTCGAGTTGGTCCTCGAGCGAGTGCCTGTCGAGATCCGACTCCCACCGGGGTTGATCGACCCGCACCCTGAGCCCGGCGGTGGCGTGTTGCCGGATGCGCCCTCCTTCGAGATCGGCGACTTCCAGGTCGGGCGCCTGGACGACTTGAAGATCGTCTTCCGCCGGAACGGGCCGACCTCGGTCTTCGTGCACGCCCGCTTCCACGTCACGGAAGACGGCGAGTTCGACATCCGCACAGCGGTGCCCATCAGCTTCGGGCGCTGCGTGCTGTCGGGTATCCCGTGCCTGGCGCTCCACGACTTCCAGTTGATCCCGTCGACGGCGGTCGCACCCCGTACTACGCATTGGCTGCGGCATGAGATCACCCCGTGGGCACCGCAGATCACGGAGCACCTCGATGCCTGCTTCTCGATCCGATCGGTGCACATCGATCCCGATACGGAGCCGCTCGCCGATCTCACGAAGTGGCTGAACGACCACCGGGCCGAGACCGAGGAAGGCGGCGTGATGACGCCACCGCCTCCGCCGCCACTCGGCAACGGCGACGCGCACGCCGAGTTCGTGCTCAACGACGTGGTCGTCCCGTTCTGGTCGCCCTGGGTTCTGCCGATTCCGCGGCACGTGACGGTGGGTATTCGCCGGCGGGTGCTCGATCTGAACGACGCGACGCAAACGCACCGGTTCGACAACGCGCCGGTGCGGGTCCAGCTGAGCGCTGAACCGCTCGCGGGCATCATCGTCGAATCGTTCTTCTTCAAGTCCCTCCCCTCCGGTGTCGGCGTCACGTTCGATATGGCGTTCGTGCTCGGCTCCACGCACAGCGATGCGGGCAAGAGCGCGCCGGTGGCGATCGGGATCGCGCTGGAGGAAGGCTACGCCCTCGTCGCCTCCTATCGGCGTGACATCGACGCCGCCACGGGCCTACCGGTCATCCGGCCGTCGACGGGCAACAGCACCGTCGACGACGTCCTAGAGACGGTCAACGAGGTTCTCCACCTGGAGATCGCG
>Ga0255058_10002364_pt1 | contig 10395 bp, 6 predicted proteins | sample Cases_109_9_MG_FD_188637 | JGI IMG/M metagenome (GOLD analysis project Ga0255058, IMG submission 188637) | Seawater microbial communities from Amundsen Gulf, Northwest Territories, Canada - Cases_109_9 | ecosystem: Environmental > Aquatic > Marine > Gulf | place: Canada: Northwest Territories... | reverse complement strand
GAGAAAACTGGTCGGGGTGAGAAGATTCGAACTTCCGGCCCCTGCCTCCCGAAGGCAGTGCTCTACCAGGCTGAGCTACACCCCGAACCGCGCGCAATCATACACTTACAGACGACTGTGGGCCAGAAGAGCAGTACTCTGTGGGCTTTTTGGGTGACTTACGGCCTGAAACACTGGCTCCGTGCGGGTTTCAACCACTTTTTCTGCCGCTTTTAGCAGTCGCCCAATGTCAGGCGCCGAGTAATGGGTCGTGATTCGATCCGATCGATGGCCCAGCAAATCCTGCCGGTCCTCGAAGCTGACACCGGCAGCCCTGAGGCGGTGACCAAAGGTATGCTTCAGATCGTGGATACGTACCATCGGTATTCCGGCCCTAACCCGCCATTTTTTCCAAGCCGAATTGTTCATCCGATGCACCGGCCTCCCTTTGTAGGTAAATACGAAGTCATGATGAGCCCGACGCACTGAATCGACCACAGATTTTGCTACGCTGTTCAACACCACCAGCCGGTCGTGTTTGTTCTTCACAAACTCTCCCGGGATGATGAAAACAGTTGTGTTGAACTCCGGCACACGATACTCCCATTCCCAGCGAAGACGGCAGACCTCCTTTTCTCTGCAGCCCGTGTTCACCTTGAATAGTGCCATCCTGGCAAGGTGAGCGGGCAGCAGGCTAAACAGGCGACACTGCTGGTCCCACGACAAAGGGTAGGGTTTACGCGCTTCATAGGACCTGATATCGATGAGCGGTAACGAATCCAACCACGGAATATCGTTTTCATCCCGCCAGCTTCGAGCCGCCAAATTCAGGATTCGTCGCAACAATGACAACTCCCTATTAACCGTACCCTGGCTGACTGATGACTGCAGTCGCGTACGGATGTACGGTTGAAGTGTACCCATATGCAGCTTGCGTAGCGGAAGGTGTCCCAGAACGGGAATCAGATGTCTTAACGCGTAGCCGTCACGATCGATCGACCGCTTATGCTGGTTTTCTTCCAGGTACTTGGTTGCTGCTTCAGTCAATGTTCGCTCAATTCGGACTCCATAGACGCTGGCCTGACGTTCCTGTTCGATGCGAAGCGCTAAATATTGCTCCGCTTCCCTGAGATAACATGTGCCAGTGCTTTCTCGAATCCGTCGCCCTTTGATTTTCTTGTCAATCCACCAAATTTGGCCTCGTTTTCGGAGACCGGGTATACGTTTGCGTCCCATAATTTCCTCCTTTCTGAGGGACGCCCGTTGGCAGACTTATGATGCTCTGCCCATGCATCTAATTCAACCCGGTCGAAGGCGATGCCCTGTTTGCTAATAGGAATAGCGGTGAGATACGGTCGCACCAAGTCATCGAATAGGTAAGTACTCATACCCACATAACGGGCAGCATCATTGCGTCGATAGAACCTGTCTGTGGCGAATTAGTACTCAAGCGGCGACAGGCAGGTGATACAGGCCTCGGCAACGACTTTGCCAGCGGTAGGAATGCAGATCTGCAACCTTCGGCCGTATCTTCCCGGATCTTTCACTGGGTGTGTCGCCACCCAATGCATAATGGCAGCGCTGGTCGTTGTAGAAATCCTTGAAGCTAGAAAGTTTGTTCTCCAGGTCGCGAGCATTCCAGAACGGTACGATGTCGAGAAACTCTCGCCTGATTGTCCCGATGAGCCGTTCCACAAACGGATGCGAAACCGGTAAGTGGGGTACGGTCTTTACTTCTGTTGCCTCAAGTATTCGAAGGTTGGCCTTCCACCGATGGAACCTGAACAGGGGATCATTATCACTGCTGACATATCTCGGTGGTCCAGTTCCGCAGATCGCATGGTTGAACATTTGGCACAGCGATGGTCCATCGACGGTACCGGCCTGTACACCGAAACCGACGATTCGGCGCATGAATTGATCCATGACGACGAGCACCCAATGGCTTTTTAAAATAAGGGATTCGCAACGGAACAGGTCGATGCTCCACAGGCTGTCTTTTGTATGACCGAGTACTGTTAGCCAGGAAGGCCCGTATGCGCCAGGCTCGGGACGATAGTGCTTGGCCAACACCCGCCGTATGACGTCCTTATCGATCTCGAGGCCGAATACAAGACAAAGTTGTTGTGCGATCCGGCGGCAGCCCCAGCTCGGGTTGAGTCTCTTGGTCTCGACAATGGCCGCGATCAGTTCCGGTGAAGGTCCCTTGGGGCCCGGCTTGCCGCGCCGTTTCGGCGAGAATAGCTGTCGGTATTTACGTTTCACCAACGATGCGTGAAAAGCGAGGAGGGTAGAGGGTTTCAGTACGACGGCAATGCGGAGCAACCGGCCCGGGCGGATGGCTAGTGTGCACAGCCCGACGATGATGCGATCCATCGGTCGAAGGTTGGGTGCGCGTTCGCGGCCCCGGTTCAAGATCACCAATTGGTGTTTGACAAGCAATGATTCTGCGACCACTGCTCGCGCACCGCCAGGGCGCATCAATCTCGCGATAGTGACTAGAAGATGGATCAATAAGATGGCCAGATCACGCATTACGCCACCATCGTAACAATCAGCACCGACAAGACAAGACTTGGATTTTGCACGGATTTATGAGAAAAAATAGGAATTCGCCACACACACCTGTGAGACCCGGCTTGCCACGATTTTTCGGTGTAAACAGCAGGCGATACTTCCGTTTCACCAGCGCTCGATGGAAACTGAGAATTGTGGAAGGCTTCAGGACGATGGCTGAACGTAGCAAGCGAGTAGGCCGCATGAAGATTGCGCAGAGTCCAACGATGACCCGGTCGCTCGGCCGAAGATCTGGTGCTCGCGCTCGCGAACCACTAAGGATCAGTAGTCGATTCTTGACGAGCAACGATTCGGCGACAATGGATCGGGCACCTCCAGGTCCGAATAAGCGGGCAACCGTTATGACAAGATGTATGAAAAGTATGGCGAGATCACGCATTACTGAATCATCGTAGCCAAAATACTGCGCTTGACAAGTCTTGGAATTCTCACGGATTTATGCAATGAATTGGAATTCGCACCCAACAGGTCATCGTCGCGATAAGGTGGATGAACAAGATGGCCAGATCACGCATTACGCCACCATCGTATCAATCAGTGCCAGCACAACAAGACTAGGATTTTGCAGGGATTTATGCGACAAAGTAGGAATTCGCCACAGACAGGAAGGCCAGAAGTCATATCAAGCCGGTTGACTTCTTGAAGATTTCGCATCATGGCAGCCACGGTGGCACCCCGCTCGATCTGCTGGACGAGCTGCTGCCGGTCGAACGAAGGAGTAGGGCGACTGTCATAGTTTCAACGAAGAGCAAAGTCTATGGCACCAAGAACCCTGTGCCGGATGGAGCGTTGTTGGTGGAACTGCGAGGGCGGTGCCGCAAGCTCGTCTCAACCGATGGAATCACAAAACCCTGGGTAGATGTCGAGATCTAGGATGATTTGCGGTTGACGTCCGACATCTCTACCGGCTACGGCCCCGGTTCAGTAATTATTCGAGTCGTGCCGATTTACCTGAACCAATTGAACCAGCACTTGACGAATCGTTAATTGCCGCCAGAACGCGGTCACGAAACAGCGGCTCCGGGGGCGACTCATCAGTGGAGAATCTACCCCCGAAGCCGTCAGTACCTAACAGCAAACCGTTTTACAGTCTAAGCACCTGCTAGCAAGACACTCGCACTCGTCTGAGAACCTTTTTCTTGCCCGATTTTCTGATGGCGTGAGTGGGCAAGCCGCCCATGTCTACAGCGGCCTTGCCATCCTTGAACGCCACACAGTCGTGCTTCAACAGGGTACTAACGAAGGTCGATACCTCGTCAGCAGTTGTGCTGACGTCCGGCAACGCACCCAATACCGCAGCGCGCTTTCCAGATCTTCCGAGTAGCACTGGTTCTGCCGCCATCGCGATAACACCCTTCAATCGGCCATCTAGTTTAGACAGCATTATTTCCCTTTTGTGAACGATCTGAGCGACGTTTTGGCCTGCCACCTGAAGCTTGTTTACGGTGCTTCGCGCGCCCGCTCTTGCGCCGATGCGCTGCAATATATCTCGACGCGTGGAAGCCGATACGGTTGCGCCATTCCCTTGAGCCGTAAAACCGGGTGCGGTTCCCGCCACCATGGTGGTCGGCGTCAGCATTGAATCGCTGGCCAAGGATATATTGTGCCAGGCGAATGCATTGAATATTGCCTGACGGTTTGCTCCTTGGTAGAGCTGCTCGTCAGCAAGAATCATTGCTTGGCCAACTGATTGAAAGAATCGTGGTGTCTCCGGCGCACTTCTGGCACCTGCTGCAAGCAACGTACCGGCAATGTGCGCGGCCCGTTGCAATGAGCCTTGCGTGTGCGTTGCTTGGTTACCGAAAATATTGCCGATGGTGTCGTAGAAACAACCACTAAAGACGCGCCCGAAGCTGTGAATCTCCGAGGTGAGTACACGTGGTGGACCATTTGTTGGCAGTGTTGTTGGTAGCTGCCAGCTGAACCAATTCAACGCGTGTCTCGGTGCAGCTGCCGGATGTTGTGAACCCAGCGCCCGTTTTACCCCATCCGATAAATCCTCAGCCGTTGCCTCAAGAAAATTGCTGTCCCATAGCCACGGCGAGTCTGATAGCAGTCTCTCACGCGACCTGCGATCTTCGAGGGCAGTCAGGATCGCCATGCAGTCACCAAAAGCCTCGTGAAAGGCACCTACTTCTGTATAGAAGCTGTTCCACAAATCCGGGCGGATTCTATCTAAAAAAGCATGGCCTGCCTCATGGGCAACCACATCCGTGCTGGCACCAGACCAGGTGGTCTTATTGCCGGTAGTAAACTCAAAGAAACTCAAGCTGCGGCGATCATAAAATGCGTTTAGATTGTTGCCGGCATTCTGCTTTAGTTCAAGATTGCGGCGGTTTCGCGCCCATCGCGTCAAGTTGCCGTCAATTTTCTCCCAGGTTTCGACCGCCGCAAGAGCCGCTTCACTGCACTGCCAGAATAGAAACTCAGGCGTGCCGAATTGATAACGACTCTCGGGCGAACTGCCCGTATACAGAAAACCGGCACGACTACCGGGCCGATCGGCGCGCGGCGTATGGCGGCGCATGTCATTCTGCGCCCCAGCAAGTGGATCATTGGGAATGTAGTTTATTGTCATGCTCTTCTCCTTGTGTTTATCGCCAGGTGCGAAGTTGCCACCATTGGCGTGGTGTATGATGTTATGCAAGTCAGTGCTCGAAGCGTTTGCGTAAAAGGTGTCTGTGCCCGAGCGCGTCGACCTCGATGTTGTGCGAAGCCACCGGGCCGATTTGCCCGTGTTCCTTGAGTGTCATTACTTGTTGCACAATTTCCTCCATGTCGGTTGGCGATGGCGATGCAATATTGACTGTAGCAACGGTACCGTTACGGCTGAGCTTTATGTCCGCCTGCAGCGGCACGCCGACATAAATTCCGTCCAGCTCACCCAGCCGGCTGTCGCTCAGCCGGCTGGGTGACCGCAAACGTGCACGAATACGGTCCTTTCCGATCTGTTCAACCTGAAGCAATTCGGCTTGATGAATCGCACGCATGTATGCGCTAAGCGCAATCTCGACGTTATCGGCATTGTCGTCAGCTATTCGACGGGCAATCAACAGCGGCGCCTCGGACCAGTCACTGAAATTACCGCTGCCTTCTGGATCGAAACGAAGTGCATCGATTCCGATCGCTCGTGCCGCGTCCACATGTTCAATGTTCTCTGTTATGAAGGCGCACTCGCGTAGCTGTGCGGTTGTGCCGAGCCGTTGCAACGCTTTTTCAAAAATTCGCCGGTCTGGCTTATAGACGCCCGCATGTGCTGAGAGCGTAACGCGCTTTTCTACCGGTTCGAAGTAGGGTCTAATTTCGAATGCAGCAAGAAGCGAAATGTACTCATCGAACAGGCTATCCAATTCCTCCTGAGACGCATCCGACCCCAAGATTTGATAGTCCGAAACAAGGCATGACTCCAGTGGCTGCGAATCGCTAGCATTGAATTCTTGAAATGCCTGCAACGCGTCCTTAACGCCAGGATAAAGCTGGTTTGCGTGTACCAGTGTGTCACCAAGATCGAGCATTAGCACTTTATGCATGATGACTTCCTGAGATCATTCAGCGACTCATGCGTGCAAACTGAATTGGCCGCTGCCGCTGCCGCTGCCGCTGTTGCCAATTCGTCTTCAATAAATTTCTTGTGAATTTATGAATAGTTTGGTGCGCCGACGCGACGCCCAAACGACGTTCGATTGTCGAGAAACTATTAAGGGCTGTCATTCGTTTGGGGCAGTTCGTCGGCCCGTACCATTATTGAAATGACCCGGCAGCCCGGCGATCTTGGGGTCCTTCGTGGCATCGTTGGAAGGTGTCGCGGAGGAAGCGAGGACCCGTGGCTTTCCGCCCCCGTCTTTCGGCGGGTTTGGTTTTATCGGCGCATCTAAAGTACCGGATTATAGCGCCATTAAGACCATATGTGCCGGCTAGACCAAGTCTTTTCCCCAGTATCAGCTCAATCGGCACTTCTCGGCGTAGATCGGCAGGGTTGCCGGGATTCTAGCTTGGATCAACTCCAGCGGTACACATGATGCAGGCTGCGCAGGATAGATTTCGCGATGACGGGATGTGTGGCATGGCGTTCTTGTCGATTGCATGGCGCCGACAGTGTTTTTGTACCCGACAGCTAAATCGGCATATACATCTGGCCCGGGTTCGGCGGCGATTGCCGGTGCAAGTTATTGGTTCTTGTTGTAAACGTGGCGCAATTCTCGACGCCGAATCAAAGCCCGATACAATGTTGCACTGCACATAGACTTCTGACGAAAGTGTACTAAAATTAACAGAGGTGAGTAATCAGAGGGAACGAGCACCGTATGTGAGCTTAGGAGAGTTCACCTGTCGGGTCGTGCAACAACCCTCAGGTATCCACGCCCAACTGCAATCGGGCAGCGAACCGCCGTGTATCGTCAGTTTTTCATGATCTGACCCCCCACAGACGAGTCGAGAAGTTAACTGACGGATTGGCTGTCTGGCCTGTCTGTGGCGAATTGCTAATTTGTCGCATAATTCGGTGTGATTTCCAAATCTTGTCATGCGCCCGAGTCACCCGGTCCGCTCTGCCGTGGTTCTAAAGGCGTCGACCCTCCTCGCCATTCATGCTGCATTGTTAAAACACAAACACCGACGCTTGTTCTCGCTGAGGTAACGCGGCTAGCTCAGCGCGCTACGAATATATGCTCAAATCAAGCTTGACGATTACTCAGGAGGGACACCACACGCCGTATCCGAGCTCATGTCATTCACGGCGCTCCATCTGATCGAGCCTCGCGCCGAGAGCCTGATACTCTGGTCGATTCTGAATCAGTTTACGAACCTCGCCAATTGCTGATGCCGCCGAATCCTTGTCGCCCAGCCTGACGTTACAGCGGTACTGCGCGATCAGGCGCTGTATCTGCGCATTCTCCGAGATCTGTGCGGGCTTCACGGCACGGAGGTACACCGACGACATCCGGCAGTCCGCGGGCCGGATTACTCCTAGGCCGTAATCGGTAAAAGGCTGGCTTAAGCTCTTGCCCAATGCGAACCGGACGTAGTTGCTCAGCACAGATTCCGGGTACCGCTCGATAATCTCGGTAAGCCGCTCCTGACCCTGGACCAGGTGATCACCCGCCTGCCAGAGCAGGAACTTTCCAGCCTCGAAAGACGCGGGATCGCCCGCAACGACCAGGACTTTGCCGCTGCCGTCAGGCGTTTCCTCAATAGTGACCGAGATCGAATTCGAAGCGACTTCGCTCGCAACAGTCGGTTGCTCGATGGTCCGGTACGTCACGTCCAGTTGATAGATTCCTGGTTCGCGGAATACCCAGCCATTGGCATCGAAGAAAATGGCAAAGATATCGCCGATCGTCTCGCCGCCAGCCAGTTCCCGGTAGGCAGTGGAATCATTATCGACGTTGGCCAGCTGTGCATAACGCCCCCGTGCCCCGTCTGTAGCAGTGACGTAGACCGCTATGGCCCCGTCGTCAGGATGGAGTTGCCCCATCACCCGTTTCGCCTCCCGGCCGGTATTCCTAAGGTGAACGACGAGGTAAATCGGCTCACCGATGTAGTAGGACTCTTTTTCCGTTCGGATAGACAGTTCCAGTTGAACTGCCGGGATTACCGTCGCCGGCTCCACTGCCGAGCGCGGAGACACCTTGTCGGTATTCGGCCATCGCATGCCGCTCGGCCCCGCGCAGCCAGAAATGACCATGGCGATTGTGGCTGCGGCGGTAATTCGTTGCATTATCGTCGGCATTTCTTCACCTCGAATGCTAGTGGACGTGCGGACAGTCGTAATCGCGCGAGCCAAGACCCGGCCAAACCGCGTCCCTATCGTGATTCTGCAGATGGTCCAGGCTGGTCGATGAGAATTCATACGTATACGTATCACCAACAGTACCGGTCTGGTTCATTATGGTCTCGGATCCGTCGCCGTCGCAGTGGCTCATGTTGAATGCATGACCGATCTCATGCGCCGTAGACCGCAGGTACTTGCCATTGTCCGAATTAATGACGGAGTGCTTGTAGAAACTGACGAATGCGCTGCGTTCCGTGGGATCGTACATCCAGCCCATGGTGCTAGTGACTCTTGTGCCGTTATCTCTCTCACGGTAATGGTCGACAACGATGCCATAAACGTGGTATTCGCGGCATGTCCCGCTGAATATCCACCATCCGCAGTCTCTTTCCGTGACGCCCACCGGGACACCGCGATTGGCCGTTTCCAGCGTTTCAATCTCGGCTTTTGTAATGTAGTCGTATTGGTCGGGGTCGGCAGGGTCCGCCGGTCCTGTCAGCGGCGCGATGTTTGTATCATCCTCATCGACGACCAGCCATACGTTGCCTTGCAGGTAGATCAATGTGAGGTTGACAGTGTCGGCACCGACCATCACCTCCTGGGGAAAGGCGGTGCCCGTCATGCGATCGTACTCGAGCTTGGTGGTCGTACAGGCTGCCTGCAACACAAGCGTAAGCGCCAGCAGTTCAAGCTTGTTCGATATTGTCATTATTGGCTCCTTTGTCTCACTGGTCAGCCACAGCTCCTTTTGTCCTATCTCCTGTCGCTGCCGAATGTCGGCATCTCCCGTTAGCTGATTGCTGATTAGTATCCCTATATATAGCTCAAATTTCTCATTTAGCTACTGATGTGGCTATTGCAGACTATAAGGGGCCAACCTGACCAGCGACGGCCATGATCTTCCCCCACTATTCTGGACACGGGGTTAAGCTGTCTGTGGCGAATTAGTACTCAAGCCGCGGCAGGCAGATGGTATAGGCCTCGACATTGACTTTGCCAGCGGTAGGAATGCAGATCTGCAACCTTCGGTCGGATCTTCCCAGTTCTTTCAATGGGTGTGTCACCGTCCAACGCATAATGGCATCGCTGGTCGTTGTAGAAATCCTTGAAGCTAAAAAGTTTGCTCTCCAGGTCGCGAGCATTCCAAAAGGGCACGAGGTCGAGGTACTCTCGCCTGATTGTTCCGATGAGCCGTTCCACAAACGGGTGCGAAACAGGTAAGTGGGGCACGGACTTCACTTCTGTTACCTCGAGTATTCGAAGATTGGCCTTCCAGCGATGGAACCTGAACAGGGGATCATTATCACTGCTGATATATCTCGGCGATCCGGCTCCACAGACCGCATGGTTGAACATTCGGCACAGCGATGGTCCATCGACGCTCCAAGCCTGTACACCGAAGCCAATGATTCGGCGCGTGAATTGATCCATGACGACGAGTACCCAGTGGCTTTTTAGAATAAGGGATTCGCAGCGGAACAGATCGATGCTCCACAGACTATCTTTGAAATGTCCGAGCACTGTTAGCCAGGAAGGCCCGTATGCGCCAGGATCGGGACGATAGTGCTTGGCCAACACCCGCCGTATCACGTCCTTATCGATATCGAGGCCGAATACAAGACAAAGTTGCTGGGCTATTCGGCGGCAGCCCCAGCTCGGGTTGAGTCTCTTGGTCTCGACGATGGCCGCGATTGTCTCCGGCGAAGGTCCCTTGGGACCCGGTTTGCCGCGCCGTTTCGGCGAGAATAGCTGTCGGTATTTACGTTTCACCAATGCCGCGTGGAAAGCGAGGAGGGTGGAAGGTTTCAGTACGACGGCAATGCGGAGCAAGCGGCCCGGACGGATGGCAAGTGTACACAGCCCAGCCATTACCCGATCCATCGGTCGAAGTTTGGGTGCGCGTTCGCGGCCTCAATTCAGGATCACCAATTGGTGTTTGACGAGCAATGATTCGGCGACGACGGACCGAGCACCGCCGGGTCCGATCAAGCGGGTGATCGTTACGATAAGGTGGATGAACAAGATGGCCAGATCGCGCATTACGCCACAATCGTATCAATCAGTGCCAG
>Ga0255058_10002362_pt1 | contig 10405 bp, 10 predicted proteins | sample Cases_109_9_MG_FD_188637 | JGI IMG/M metagenome (GOLD analysis project Ga0255058, IMG submission 188637) | Seawater microbial communities from Amundsen Gulf, Northwest Territories, Canada - Cases_109_9 | ecosystem: Environmental > Aquatic > Marine > Gulf | place: Canada: Northwest Territories... | reverse complement strand
ACTTGCCGATGTAGCCGGTGTGCCAGCCCGCTTGCGAGAAGAGCACGCCCAGAGTCTGCGGGTTCTGCACCGGGCTGGTCTCGACGCGGTTCAGTACCACGCCGGAGTGGGTGGGATGACGGCCCGTCATCAGCATCCCCCGGTAGGGCTGGCACAGCGGGAAGGTCGAGAGGGCCCGGTCGAAGGTCGTGCCCTCGGCGGCGAGGCGGTCGGCCGTCGGCGTTTCGATGTTGGTCTCGCCGTAGGGGCCCAGCGCCGAGGCGCGCAGCTGATCGGCCAGGAAGATCACCACGTTCGGGCCGAAGCTCGCGGCCTCGCGGCCGTCTTTCCCGCAGCCCGGAAGCGCTGCCGCCGCCGCCGCCGCGACGGCCGCCTCGAGGAACTCCCTGCGGTTCACTGGGGCGGAGTATATCCGTCAGGAGCCGGCGGATCTGCGCCGGCTCCGCCCTCGGCCCGAGCGGCGTCGAGACGCGCAAGAAACTCCCGGGCCACCTCGCTTGGAGAGCTCTGCCCGCTGTCCACGGCGAGGTTCATGCGCTGCATCGCCGGCGCGTCGATGGCGCCGAGCAAGGGCTGGAGGGCCCGGACCACCTGTGGAAGCTCCGACGGGAGTTGCGGGCTGGCCATCACGATGGCGTCGTAGGGCGGGATCACAGCGAGATCGTCCTCGAGCAGGACGATCTCGTAGCCCGCGATTCGGCCATCGGTGGAGAAGGCGCTGATCACGTCGACCCCGCCCGACGCAACCGCTTCGTACATGAGCGCGGGATCCATGCTGCGCTCTGCGCCGAACTCCAGCCCGTAGGCGCGCTGCAGGGCCTTCCATTCGCCGCGCTGGAAGAACTCGTAGTCCCCGCCGATCTCGAGCTGCGCTGCGTGGCGGGCCAGATCACTGATACTGCGGATGCCGAGCTCGCGGGCCTGGCTAGCGCGCATCCCCAGCGCGTAGGTGTTCTCGAAGCCGAGGCTGCCGACGACGCTGATGCCGTACTCCTCGCGCAGGTGCCCGGTGACTTCTTCCAGGACGCGAGCGCGGTCCTCGGGCAACTGGTCGCGCTTCATGATGGTGGCCCAGATCGTGCCCGAGTAGTCCACGTAGAGGTCGACGTCGCCGCCCGCCAGGGCGTCGAACACGACCGTGGAGCCCAGTGATTCCACCGCCCGAGTGGCCAGCCCCGTCCCGGCGGCGATGCGCTCGGCGAGCATGCGGCTCAAGATGTACTGCTCGGTGAAGGCTTTGGAGCCGATCGCCACCACCCGAGCGCTGCCCCTGCGTTCTGCCACGAAGCTCGCCGCCGTGTAGGCGTAGAGAGCCGCGAGCAGGGCCAGGGCCAGGGCCGCAAGCCCACGGCGGCGCCGCCGGATGCCGCTTTCGACGGCCAGGATGAGCCCGTCGAGAAGCAGCGCCAGGGAGCCGGCGGCCAGGCAGCCCATGAGCACCGCGCTCTGGTTGCGAGTCTGGAGCCCGCTGAAGATGAAGTTACCCAGGCTCTCCGCCCCGACCGGCGTCGATAGGGTGGCGGTGCCCACCACCCAGACCGCCGAGGTGCGCAGTCCCGCGACGATGACGGGCATGGCGAGGGGTAGCTCCACGCGCAGCAGCTGCTGGCGAGCGGTCATGCCCACTCCACGCGCCGCCTCTACCAACGCCGGGTCGACGCCCTTGATGCCAGTCACGGTGTTGCGCAGGATCGGGAGCACGCTGTAGAGGGTGAGCGCGACGATGGCCGGTGCGAAGCCGATGCCGCGCAGCTCGAAGCCGAATGCGCGCTCGGTCAGCACGCCCAGGGCCGCCAGCGTAGGCACCATGATCGCGAGCAGCGCCAGGCTCGGGATGGTCTGGATCAAGCTCGCGGCGCCCAGAACGGCCGGCTCGAGGCTCTTGCGGCGCGTGATCCAGATGCCGAGCGGGACCGACACGGCCGCACCCACCAGCAGCGCGACCAGCGTGAGCTGGAGGTGTCCCGTGAGGTAGGCCGGCAGCAGCTCCAGCTGTTCCCGCATCAGCTGCGTCCGGCGGAGCCGTCGCTCTCGAGCAGGCGATCGATGGCCCGGGCCTGCCGGCGTGGAGTATCCATCAGCTCAGCCACTACCAGACTCGCCGGAGCGCGCAGCAGCTCTGCGGGGCTTCCGACCTGGACCAGTCGGCCCGCGTCCAGCACCGCGATGCGGTCACCTAGCGCGAGTGCCTCGACCATGTCGTGGGTGACGAAGAGCGCAGTGATGCCGAGCTCGCGGCGGACCTGCTGGAACCAGCGCTGGAGGCGGTCACGGGTGAGGGGGTCGAGCGCGCCGAAGGGCTCGTCGAGCAGCACGACCTCTGGTTCTGCGGCGAAGGCGCGTGCCAGTCCCACGCGCTGTTGCTGCCCCCCCGAGAGCTGGTCCGGTCGCCGCTCGCGGAACTGGGAGGGATCGAGCTCCACCAGCTCGAGCAGCTGATCGACCCGTGCGCGCACACGCTCTGTGGGCCAGCCGAGGAGCTCTGGGGTCACCGCCACGTTCTGCGCCACGGAGAGGTGCGGGAAGAGCCCCACCTGCTGGAAGACGTAGCCGATGCGGCGGCGCAGCTCGTGGGCTTCGAAGTCGCGGGTGTCGCGGCCGGCCACCATCACCCGGCCCGCGCTCGGTTCCACCAGCCGGTTCACCATCTTGAGCGTGGTGGTCTTGCCGCAGCCGGAGCCGCCGAGGAGTACCAGGAGTTCTCCGCGGGCCACCTCCAGCGACAGCTCGTCCACGGCAACCACGTCGCCGTAGCGGCGCGTTACATGGACCAGCTCGATCACCGAGCCGCCGGACGCTCCCCGAGGATTTCCTCCAACAGGGGCCATTCGATGGCCTCCTGGGCGGCGAAGGCGGCCAGCAGCAGCGGCCGATCGGGGTCCTCATCCGCGGCGAGGTAGCTGGCCGCAGCCTTGCGCAGCGCCGCGTCCTCGGGCTGCGCCGGTGCGTCGGCGAGCAGGGTGCCCTCTTCGTGTTCCAGTCCTGCGCCGTCGAGCCACTGGGTCAGCAGCTCCTTGCGACACTCCAGGAAGTAGACCGCCAGGATCTCTCCGGCAACCTCGTTGGCGGAGACGCGTGACAGCGTGCGTCGCACCAGCTCCGCGCGCTTGCCGAAGGGCTGTCGCTTCAGGTAGACGGGCCGTGCCTTCATGGCCGCGCCGGCGGCGGCGACAGCCTGGGCGAAGACGGCGGGTGCCTTCTCCGAGAGCGTCTTCATCATGACCTGCGCGTGTTCGGGCGCGAGCGACGCGAAGACCTGGTGCGAGCGAAGCGAGGATCCCATTCCGGGGAGCTTTGTAGCATGAGCCGCCGGCTTGCCAAGCGAGCCGGCGGCCGGCAGGGGATTCTCCTTGGCTCCGGTCTGCTGGGAACGCTCAGAGGCCCGGCGAGGCGCCCTCGGGCAGCGCGCTGGCGGCGGCCCCGCCTCGCAGAGGGGCGCGCCAGCTCTCTCGAAGGGCGACCGAGACGCTGAGGACCAGCGCAGCGGCAAGCGCGGAGTGAAGGCCGGTGACCTCGGGTGGCAGCGCCAGCAGTACGTTGGCTGCGCCCACCCCGAGCTGCAGCAGGCCGAGGCCCAGGGCCAGCGAAGCACTTCGCCGCAAGCGCGGAGGCTCGCCTCGGCAGAGGAAGGCTGTCGTCGCGAGGCCGGCAACCAGCGCCAGCGCAACCAGCCGGTGCGCCAGCTGCAGGCCCACGGCGCCCGCGAAGCTCGGCAGCCAGATTCCGTCGCGGCAGGTCGGAAAATCCGGACAAGCCAGCCCCGCATAGCGCGACGCCACCAGCCCACCGAGCAGCATCTGGAGGATCAGCAGCGCGGCCGCGGCCGACACCGCGATCCGCGCGCCCGCGCCGACGGCGGCGGGCGCCGCCGCACCGCGGGCGCACTCGCCCAGGGCCAGGGCGAGCCAGAGCAGGCTCACCGCGAAGGCGTTGCCCGTCAGCAGGTGCGAGGTAACCGTCCAGGCCGCCAGCAGCTTCCAAACCGTCAGCGCCCCGAGCACGACCTGAGCCGCCAGCAGCAGGGCCGCGATGCCCATCAGCGCCCCGCAGGCGGCCCGTGTGGCGCTGCGCTGCAAGCTGAAGCCGCACAAGAGCACGAAGGCGATCCCCACGCCGCCCGCCACGACGCGGTGGGTCCACTCGAACCCGATGCGGAGGTCCATCCGTGGGATGAATTCTCCGAAGCAGAGCGGCCAATCGGGGCAGGCGAGCCCTGCCTGGTTGGCTCGCACCAGCGCACCCAGCGTGATGAGCGCGAAGGTGAGGGCGACCAGAGCTCCGAAGCCTGCGGCCAGGCGCCGGGCATAGCGGGCGTCGTTGGTGGAGGCAGTGCTTTGGAGGCTGGCGTCGCGGGCCATCGGCTTGCGCCGGAACCCTAGGTGACACCGATCACCTGGACAAACGCCCTGCCGCCGGGTTGCGCACTCGTGCTCCCTCGACGGCAGGCGGGGTCGGCGCGTCAAGGTTGGCGCCCGACTCGCCGATGATGCGATCATCATGCAAGCGATGGTGGCCGCACACAGCAACGACGACCCGCGCAAGCTGCGGGAGATGCTCGACAAGGCGGCCAGCCTGGCGGTCGATCATTCGCTGCGATCCGTGGTCGTCGGCCTTGCCGCCGAAGAGGGAGACCTGCTCTTCCCGGAGCTCGTTGCCTACGTGGAGAGCGCACTGCGTATGGACGACGCCATCTTCCGTATGACCCGGGAGCGGGCTGTGTTGCTGCTGTCGGATGTGGACAGGGAGGGCGCCGAGGAAGTCGTCGGGCGTCTGTGCTCGGGCTTCAACGATCGCTTCGCGCGCCTGCGTGAGCCCGAGGTGGGCTTTTCCTTCTTCGAGATCGCGCCCAACGAGGGCGAGATCAGCGTGAAGCGCATCCTGCCCATGCTCTTCCCGTCCAAGCTGCACTGAAACCAGCTTCGGCTCAAGCTCCTCCCAGCTCGGCAGCGATGGCACTCTCGATGGAGTGGTGCCGGAACTCGAAGCCCTGGGCCCGCGCGTGCCGGGGAACGACGCGCCGGCTTCCCAACAGCTCCTCTGCCAGCTCCCCGAGTGCCAGGCGTAGGACGAAGCCCGGCACGGGCAGCAGGGCGGGCCGCCGGAGCTCCGCGGCCACGACGCGGGTCAGGTCGCGGTTGCGCACGGGTTCTGGCGCGACGGCGTTTATGGGGCCGCGGTAGCCCGGCTCGCGGGCCGCTGCGAAGATCAGCGCCACCAGGTCCTCCGCGTGGATCCATGGGAACCACTGGCGACCGTCACCGAGCCGGCCGCCGAGGCCGAAGCGGAAGGGCAGGGCCAGTGCGGGAAGCGCGCCGCCCTCACGCGCGATCACCACGCCCATGCGCAGGGCGATGCTGCGCACGCCGAACTCCTCGGCTTCGAGTGCCGCGCTCTCCCAATCACGGCAGACGTCGGCCAGGAAGCCCTCGCCGGCGGCGGCCTCCTCCGGGAGCTCCTCGTCGCCGCGCGAGCCGTAGTAGCCCACCGCTCCGGCGCAAATCAAGACGCGAGGCCGGCTGGCTTCGGGTAGTGCCGAGATGGCCTTCACCGTGGAGCGCGTCGACTCGATGCGGCTGTCGTAGATCCGGCGCTTGCGCGCCGTCGTGAGCCGTCCGCCGAAGATGGGCTCCCCGGCCAGGTGAACCACCGCCTCGGCGCCGTGAACGGCATCCACGGGGACGCGACTTCCGTCCCAGCGCACCAGCAGGGCACGCGGGTCGAGCCGCCCGGAGGCGGCCTTGAGGTCGCGCGTGAGTGCGCGCACCACCAGCCCATCGGCGAGCAGCTGCGCGACCAGTCGGCTCCCGACGAGTCCGGTGGCACCGGAGACGAGGAAGACCCGGGCTGCGCTCACGCCGCCCGGCCACGGAGCGCCGGCGCGAAGGCCTCGAAAACGGCTTCGACGTCGGCCCGGCCGGCGGCCAGCGGGGAGATCACCGGCGTGGTGACGCCCGCCGCCACGAAGCCTGCGATCTGCTCGCGGCAGGATTCGGCGCTGCCCAGGATGGCGACGCGGTCGATCAGGTCGTCGCTCATCGCGGCGGCGCTCGCGCCCCGATCGCCGCGGGCGAAGGCGTCCGCGACGGCCGCGGCCTCCTCTTCGAAGCCGCACCACTTGAAGTAGGCGTTGTAGACCGGCTGGGCCACGTAGCCGGCGAAGGCCGCGCGCACCAGGCCGCGCGCCGCCTTCACATCATCCGTGACGGCGACTTGGAAGCGCGCCACGACCTCGTCCCGGGTGGCGTCGCGACCGGCCCGTGCGGCACCGCGCTGGTACGCGGCAAGGATCTGGGGCATGGCCGTCACGGGGAAGAAGTTCACGATCAAGCCCTGCCCGACTTCGCCCGCGAGCTCCAACATGCGCTCGCGCAGGGCTGCCAGGTAGATGGGCACGGGCTGCGCGGGTGCACAGCCCAGCCGCAGGCCCGCAGAGCTGAAGACCTCACCCGAGAAGTTGGTTCTACCCCCCTCCATCGCCTGGCGCACGATCTCCACCGCTTCGCGCACGTGAGCCAGCGGCCGCTCGAAGGGGATCCCGTTCCATTTTTCGATGATGGTGTGGCTCGAGGAACCCAGGCCCAGCACGAAGCGCCCCTGCGTGAGCTCCCCCAGGCTACCCGCCGACATGGCGAGCACCGCCGGACTGCGGTTGTAGACAGGCACGATCGCCGTGCCGATGGTGACCCGGGAGGTTGCAGCGGCGATTGCGCCCGCCAGCGTGAAGGAGTCCGGGCCACTCGTCTCGGCCAGCCAGATGGCGTCGTAGCCCCATTCGGTCTCGGCCTTCACCGCCAGCGCCAGCGACTCCCGCGCCGTGAGGAAGGGAGCCGGCAGCGTGATGGCGAGCTGGCCGAGGTCCACTGGCTAGCGCGGCTGCATGCGGATCGCGCCGTCGAGACGGATCGTTTCGCCGTTGAGCATTGCGTTCTCGACGATCTGGCAGGCAAGCGACGCATACTCCGCCGGGTCGCCGAGTCGCGACGGGAAGGGGACGCTGGCGCCGAGGGCCTGCCGCATCTCCTCGGGCATGAGGCCGAGCAGTGGGGTGTCGAAGAGGCCGGGGGCGATGGTGCACACCCGCACCGCGTGGCGTGCCAGGTCGCGGGCGATGGGCAGGGTCATGCCCACCACCCCGCCCTTGGACGCGGAATACGCGGCCTGCCCGATCTGTCCCTCGAAGGCCGCCACCGAAGCGGTGTTGACGATGGCGCCGCGTTCCCCGCCGGCGTCGACTTCGTTCTCGATCATCTTCGCGGCCGCCAACCGGATGCAGTTGAAGGTGCCGATCAGGTTCACCTCGATGCTGCGACGGAATACGTCCAGGTCGAAGGGCACACCGTTCTTCCCAACCGTTCGCGATGCCGAGCCGATGCCCGCGCAGTTCACCAGGGCGCGCAGGGGGCCGAAGCGCTCCAGGGTCTGCTCGAGCGCTGCCCCCACCTGCTCGGGGCTGGTGACGTCGCCCTCGACGAAGAGGGCCTGACTGCCGATGTCCGCGGCCACCTCGGCGCCCCGCGAGCGCCCGAGGTCGAGCAGCGTGACGCGGGCGCCCCGCTTGGCGAGCTCGCGCCCAGTGGCCTCTCCCAAGCCCGAGCCCCCTCCGGTTACCAGCGCGGCGATTCCGTCGATGTGCATGGCCTCTCCTGGTCAGGGGTTTGCGGCGGGCCCACGATAGGCCGGGTTGGGAACGGGCAGCAACGCGCCCGTCTCACCGAGCCAGGCCTCCAGCAAGCTTGCCATCTCAGCGGCCTTCGCGGGCTGGCTGTCCGCCAGGTCGCTCGACTCGCCGACGTCGGCCTGCAGGTCGTAGAGTGCGTCGCGCGGCGCGCCCTGGGGCCCGCTGCCGTGGTAGCGGATCAACTTCCAGTGCCCGTCGCGTACGACGCTGGCGCCTTCGCCCAGGGTGTAGTGGACGAAGACCGGCGCCTGCCGAGCTGCCGTCTGCCCTCGCAGCAGGGGTCCGAGGTCTTCCCCGTCGAGCTCGAGATCGGCCGGAGGCTCTTCGCCGATGGCCGCCACCAGGGTGGGGAACAGGTCCACGTGACTCACGGGGGCGTCGAGGCTGCGCGGTTCGGTCGTCACGCCGGGCCAGCGCACCACGAGGGGCACGCGGATCCCGCCCTCGAACATCGAGCCGTTGCCGCCACGCAGCGGCGCGTTGGAGGTCAGGGGCGCGCCCTCGAAAGGCTGGGTCACCCCGCCGCCGCCCGACAGGAAGATCACGAGGGTCTCATCCGCGATGCCAAGCTCATCGAGCTTGTCGAGGATGCGACCGAGGCTCTCGTCCAGGCTCGCGACCATGGCTCCCATGACCGGGTTTCGCTGCGGAGCATCGGGGGCGCCGGCGGCGGCCTTGCGCCGGTACTTCTCCACCAGCTCGGGCTTGGCCTCCCACGGCTCCCGCACGGATCGGTGGGCGAGGAGCAGGAAGAAGGGGCGTCCCCCACGTTGCTCCCACTCCATCCACTTGAGCACCTGGTCGGTGAGGCGATCCGCCAGGTAGGTGCCCGGCTTCGTGTTGGAGAACCCGGGCACGCCGTAGGGAGCGAAGTGGCTCTTCAAGCGTTTGCCCACCTGGGCCACGCGGTCGAAGCCCTGCTGGTTCGGCGGCGCGCCCGCGGGTCCGACGTCCCACTGGCCGGCGAACCAGGTCGTGTAGTCCGCCTTGTGCATCAGCTCGGCGAGAGTGACCTCTTCGGTCAACAGGCCCGGGACCCTCTCCGGCGGCACCAGCCGCTGGTCCGGGGCGGCGCTCTCGGGCACCGTCGGGTTCCGGCTCACCTTGCCTCCCGAGAGCTTGAGCCGCGCCACGGGGTAGCGGCCGGTCAGCAGACCGGCCCGCGTGGCGTCGTCAGCCGGGCTGATGTAGGCGGCGCGAAACAGGCTGCCCTCTTGGGCGAGACGTGCGAGGTTCGGAGTCTCATAGAAGCGACTACCGGTGACGCTGGTGTCGGCCCAGCCCAGGTCGTCCGCGAGAAAGACCACGACGTTGGGCCGCGAAGCTGCCTGCTGCGCGCCTTTCTCGGGCACGGCTTCGTCGGCGTAGGCCCGGGGCACGAGGGGCGTGAGCGTGAGCGCCGCCAGGGGGAGAGCGAGCCAGGGCCTGAATGTGTGCTGGGACATGGTCGGGCGAGGGTAGGCGCCGGATCAGTCCCGATCGAGGGCCTCGCAGAGACGCCGGGCCCAGGGCCCCGGTCGCCCGTCGCCGACGGCCTTCCCGTCCAGGCGCACGATGGGCGCCGCTCCGCGCACCGCATTGACGGCCACGATCTCTGCCGCGCGCTCCAACTCCGTCTGCGCGACCGTGCTCTGCACGACTCCGGCAACTCGCTCGAGGACCAGCCCGCGAGCGATACCGGCGACGCCACCGGCGGCGATCGCCGGCGTCAAGATCTCCGCATCACTGAACGCGACCAAGATGTTGCTCCGCGCACCCTCGACGAGTTGCTGCGAGGCGTCGAAGAGCAGCGCCTCGTCGACGCCGGCGGCGCGGGCCGCATCGCCGGCGAGCGCCATGGTGAGACGACTCGACACCTTGAGACCGGCAGAGAGGCCGCCGCCCTCGTGAGGCAGCGCGACGCTGACGGCGCTCCATTCGTCGGGCTCGTTTCCCAGCTCTCGAGCCAGCGCGACCAGGTGCAGCTGGCCGCTTCCGTCGCAGCTGGCCTGGAGACGCACCGCGCCGTCGCCGTCGCCGAAGGCGGCCTGCGCCAGCTCCTCGAGGGCGCGAAGGGCCAGGGCCGGATCGACGTCGCCCAGCCGGAGCTCTTTGGCGGCTCGCACCACGCGCTCCACGTGACGGTTGGCGAAGCGGGGCCTGCCTGCCCGGATGCGGGCGCTGGTGTAGCAGCCGCGGCCCTCGGTGAACGCGGAGTCGTCCGCGCGCAGGACGGGAGCGTCGATGGGCCGGAGCTGTCCGTCGACCCAGCAGTGTCGAGGGCCGGGCAAGCGATCGCCGCCCTAGCGCTTGTCGATGGGGACGTAGCTCGAGAGCGTTTCACCGGTGTAGATCTGGCGAGGCCGGCCGATCTTGAAATCCGGGTCGTGGTGCATCTCCAGCCAGTGCGCGATCCAGCCCGGCAGGCGCCCGACGGCGAACAGCGCCGTGAACATGTTCGGCGGCGTTCCGATAGCGGTGTAGATGACGCCTGAGTAGAAGTCGACGTTGGGGTAGAGCTTGCGCTCGACGAAGTAGTCGTCCTTGAGCGCGATCTCTTCCAGCTCGACCGCGATCTCCAGCAGCTTGCTGTGCACCCCGAGCTTCTCGAGCACGTCGAAGCACGCGGTCTTGATGATCTTCATGCGGGGATCGAAATTCTTGTAGATGCGATGCCCGAAGCCCATCAGGCGGGCGGACGGGTCGCCCCGCCTGGCGCGATCGACGAACTCCCGGGCCGACAGCCCC
>Ga0255058_10002361_pt1 | contig 10407 bp, 4 predicted proteins | sample Cases_109_9_MG_FD_188637 | JGI IMG/M metagenome (GOLD analysis project Ga0255058, IMG submission 188637) | Seawater microbial communities from Amundsen Gulf, Northwest Territories, Canada - Cases_109_9 | ecosystem: Environmental > Aquatic > Marine > Gulf | place: Canada: Northwest Territories... | reverse complement strand
CCTGGCGAGGCGTTCAAAGTCGATGACGTCGGTGCGGCAACGAGTTTGATCGAGCTCCAGCAGATCGCTCCGCGAGATGATCAGAGGGCCACAGGAACGGCGGATCGCGGACAGCGACTGGCGAAGGTTGTGTCGGGCACGCTCGTCGTCGGTTTCACCCCACAACATCCCGGCCAGCCGCCCCCGAGCGTGAGAGCGACCGTGTTCGACGGCCAGGTAGGCCAGCAGCGCCCGAGCCTTCTTATTTCGCAATTCCGCCGATTCGCCATCGGACCAGCGTGCGTCGAACGGACCGAGTACTTGCAGTCGGAGAGTCCGTTTCATGGCAATTAATTATAGGGCACGTGTACTCCTCCACCGACTCAAGCAGGCCGATTTGACGCATGTTTCGGGATACCGACGGACGTGGAAAGCGAGATCGGGGCGTCGCTGACGGGCATCGCGGCTTGCGTTCGGATACGGGAAGCATTTCAAGGCGCACGAGGGCGTTGTCGATGTGGAGACCGAGCCTACGGGAGAACCGATCAGGCGACCTGGCGCAACTCGATGACCGGGAGTTGCTTTCGTTTCTCGATGTAGCTCACCGCGAGTCGTAAGTTGTCACCGTCGGCACCACGGCGACAAAGTCGGTGTGGCCACTTGGGGCGCGGTTCGAACCGTCGCTGTCTGACTGTCCGGTCCTCGTAGACTTCCCGAGGCGTCTTCCCGGCCAGAGCCATGTGTGGCCGGCAGACGTTGTACCAGGTTGCGTACAAACAAACCTCGCGCCGCATCGCCACGGCCGACAGCGGGACGAGCAGGCACCGAGTGCACTCCTGCTTCATCGATCGGATGAACCGCTCTACGATCGCAATGCTCGCAGCGCCCATGCCGGGCGCACCAAAGAAAGGGAGGGACCGAGGTCCCTCCCTTTTCGCGAGGCGTGGAGCCTCGCTAGCTATCGAGTTTCCGGACTATGGGATGTCGGGCAGCACGTTGCGGTCCGTGCTGGTCGCGAAGCCCCAATCCGCCGAGTTGCAGAAAGCATTCGACGGCGGTCCGTCCTTTTTGGCGATGTAGTAGCGGGTCGTACCGCTACCGACGGCAGCCGCGTCGCCGAAGGTCGCCGTGGTGGTGTTCGTGACGAGCTGGTTGGTGAAGGCGCTGGCGTACGGCGTGAGGGCCGTACTGTTCGCCGCGTCCGCCGTGAGAACGTCGATGGTCCTTGCCTCCGGGAAGCGGAAGTCAACGCTGCCCGAACCGGGTGTCGGCTTGTCGGCGAGCATCAGGCCGAGACCGCCGGGGCAGCCCACCGTGACGCCGAGAGCCAGCGTGCTGGTACACCCAGCGTTATCCCGATCGGTCGAGCACCGCACCTCTGCGAGGTAGGTGGCCGACACGTCAGGAGCCGTCAACAACCTGGGGTTGTCGCTGAAGCCGCGTAACAGAGTATCGCTGGGGTCGCAAGCTCCACTGCCGTTGTCGTCGCGGCAGAACTTGTACTCCAACGGACCGCTGTTGCAGCCGCCGATCGCCGTCGCGTTCAACCCGGAGAGGTTGATCACCTGACCCGGAACCGGCAGTGAGACAGGTAGGGCAACCTCGTCGCCGTTCTCGTCCTCGGCGACGAGACTGCCGACGATGTTCAGACACCCGCTACTGCAGGAGTCCCCGAAATCCACGACCTTCAGGTCGGGGGCCAGTTGGGCCGGGTTGACCACGGTCCCGGTGACCGTGAAGTCGTCGATGAACCAGCCGTCGTCGCCTGGATCCGGATTGTAGGGTTGGAACAGGGTCTCGTAGTCCACACCCGCGCCGGCCTTGAGGCCAGTGATCAGGAAGCGCGCGCGCATTCTGCGGCCCCTGAAGCGCTCGAGGCCAAAGCGGCTCTCGACCCAGGTTCCGAGTCCCGTTCCCTGGCACTCGGGAGGAGTCGTTCCAAGTCCCGTTGCGCCACCGCACAGGCCGGGCGGGTCACTGGCGTTACCGACGTTCCCCGGAGAGAAGCTGTTGTCCGTGTCGCCCAGGTAGACGAACGAGAACGCGGGGAAGCAGGTGGACGAAGGTCCGAGGCGACGCAACGGATCCGCGGGATCGAAGAAATCGTCCTCGGTGTTGCCGTCGTCGATCGGGTCGAACAGGCAATTGGTGTAGCCGTCCGTGCCCTGCTGATCGTATCGGTTGAAGATCGGATCGAGCTTGATCCAATCGCCAACGGGGGCACCGGTTATAGGGTCTGCCAGTTGAAGGCCGATCGTACCGCGGTCCGCCGACTCACCATTGGGCGCGTTTACGGTTCGGGAATCAATCAGGCTGACCTGGTGCTTGAAGGTTAGTGCCGGCGACAGTGCGTCACACACGGTGCCGAAGTTGCAGTTGGCGTCAACGGTGCAGTCGATGTTCGGCGCGTTGTCGCAGAAGCCGTCGATCACCACGACGTCGCAGGTGCCGACGCAGTCCGTGTCGCTGCTGCACGCGGCAGCGCTATCGCCGGAACAGGTGCCGATGCCGATGTTGAAGGGGTTGATGGTCCGCACGGCGTCGATCTGCGCCAGCGGTGTCGTCAGGCCGAGGTTGTCGGCGATGTTGATCCCGAAGTACAGCGCGCCGATTCCACGAAAGGACCGGGCACTGCCATCCGAGGGCGGCAAAATACTCCAGTTGAAAAAGTCTGGAGAACCGGTCGGGTTGAGGTAGCAATCCTGGCCGGCGCCCGTTCCATAGGAGTTGGACTGGGACCAGTTCGGATTGCTGTACTGACAGCGGAAGCCGTCGGAGTTGACGTTGTCGCTGCCGTCGGTGGCCGATCCACCGTGTCCGGCATCGAGGTGCATCGAGGTGAACGTACCGAACGTGCCCTCGAAGCCCTCGAAGAACGTGGTCGGCGTGTCGCCGCCCGAGGCGTCGAGGTCGAGGTCGATCGTGATCACCTGCGGACTGATCGTGTTGTCGAACTGCTCGGACGAGAGGCTGACCGTGAAGCTCGCGGCCAGGTTCTGGTCCAGAGTGGTTCGTGAGGCGGTGTCTCTCACCTTGAAAGTGAACACGTCGCCACCACTGCCACGCTCCTCGCCTACGGCCATGTCGCCGAAGTTGATGGTGGTGTCGGTGACACACTCGATGTTCGGGTCGTTACTGGCCATGTTGGCCCGCAGGCCGGTCACGGCCACTCCGGTCTTGTTGGACACGAAGATCTCGATGTCCAGCGTCTCATCGGCGTCGGCAAACGGGTCACCGTCGCCGCTACCGGGGAGGCTGTCTCTCAGCCTCGTCGCCGTGAGGACGACCTTCCCCACCTGCAGCAAGACCAGGGTCGCGACCCGGATCTCCCCCTGAGCAGCGGGATCGATGCTGTTCCTGCAGATCTCCTGAGGGGCTCCCGGCAGGACGTCGATGTCCTGATAGGAAACCTGAACCGTTGGGATGTCGGTCCCGATCTGGGCGACGAACAGCGTGCCGTCCACGTCCGCGCGGGACGAGATCGGCAACTCACCGAACCACTGGCCGCTCGACGGGCTCGTCTCCTGAAGGAGAACGAACTCGCCGGCCGTCTCCACCTCGGAGAAGGCACGGACCCGCAGATCGCGGATGCCGTCGTCATCGCAGTCGTCGTCGTCACCCGTATCGAAGAAGTGGTCGTTGCCGTCGCAGTCGTTGAACGAGGCCACGCAGACGCCAACACCACCTCCGTGGCAGTCGCCGTCTCCGTCACAGCCGTCGTTCTCGCAGTTGCCGCCGGCCGCGCCGCAGTCGCCGTCGATCGTGCAGGCAACACCACTCACCGTGCAGCTTCCGCTGTTGTTGCAGCGCAGTCCGTACGGGGTGGTCTCGGTTGCGGTAATCTCGAAAAGCGCGGAACCTTCGTAGAAGTTCAGCGTTTTGAGGTCGAGAGTGGCACAACGACCGTTGATCGCGCAGTCGGTGGTGTCGGTATCCAGGCGGAACTCACGCCACTGGACCACGACATCGTCGATGCCGTGGCCGTAGCCGGCTATCGGTGCGGTCGTGACGTCCGACTCGAAGTTGATGAAGGTGAGTGCACCCTGGAACGAGTTCCCCGTCTTGCCGTACAGATCCTCCAGCGTGGAGAAACGCGTGTCGACGGCCTTCTGCCCGTTGCCCAGCGCCGCTGCGGCTACGAGTTGACCATGGGAGAAGCCGCCCTGGGCGCGGACCGGATCCGGCAGTGGAAGCCGGCCGATACCCGGGTCGAACTTGAGACCGGGGTGCAACGGCTCGATCGCCATCAGCCCCACGGTGCCCTGCACGGCGCGGTTCGCAGCCGGGGTCAGACGAGCGACCCACGCCGAGACGGGCATTTGATACAGGACCTCACCGCCGAGGGCGGACTTGTTGGTCGTCATCAACGCGACGGGCAGATTCATCTGCCCGGAACTCAACTCAAAAGAACCGACCTGCGTGTGGAGAACACCCGGCGTCCGTACGTCGAGGATTCCCAATTTGCCGTAGTGCGGGTCGACCACGAAGGGCCAGGAATAGTTGCCCCTCGGATATCGGTCCACAGAAATGGTTGCCTCTTCCGCCACCCTCTGCGCACGCTGCAAAGAACCAGCGGTCCAATCATAGATGGCGTCGCCATCATGTCGACCACCGGCAATCACACCTGCCGGGATTAGCAAGACAAACATCGCTACGGCACAGATCACTGCCTTCCAGCCAGCGCTAGGCCGACTGTGCATGCCGTCCTCCTTTCTCCTAAGAATTGTTTGTGATCCGTCACTGTCGCCGTTGTCCGCCAGCTCGACCGCGCTCCCCTGGGCCGCCGCATCGATGCTGTTGCGACCGCCGTCGCCGGTGCCGTCGTCGATGTTCTCCAGGGTCGCGGGAGTCGAGGTGCACCGTGATCCTGCCTCGCCGGGTGTCGCCAGGAGCACCGTTGACACGGCCAGGGCCAGGATCACCGGGAATCGTGGGCTCGCAGGCCGCCAGACGTCGAAGATGACCGCGACGAGTTTCAAGGGGACTCCTCAATCTACATTGAGTTACTTGACTGATACTCTGGTCGGGTTCCCTCGGCAAACGACAGCGCGACCAGGAACTCTCGCCGGCAGGCGTCACGGCGGACCGTGGCGACGCCGGGCTCGAAATCGCCTCAAAATCAAGGAAAACAAGCAGGGTACGTTCGATCTCGGCCCGCCAGAAGCCGTAGCGCTGGGCCCGCAGGTTCGCCAGATCGCGGCCTCTCCGCTCTCTCGCTCTCGACTCTCGACACTGCGCCCCCGGGTAGGGGCGCGGAGACCCTGACCGCCTGCGCACCGGGATGACGAACTGCAGGGGACTTAGAATCCTCTTCCCGCAAGGGAGTGCAGGTTCGAGTCCTGTCTCCGGCACCATTTGGTTCCAATGACCTACGCCAGTGCGCGGACCACGGCATCTCCTACCCGGTCTTCTTGGCCGGAGAGAACGCCGTCGAGCAGATCTATGACGTGGGGGAGGTGTGGATCCCGCTATCGATCCTCATTGATGAGAGTGGCAAGTTCGAAAAGCGTACTGGGTCGTCCGATAGACGGTATCGCGCATCTCCGCCGTATCTCTAGCTCTAGCGAGTTGCGTTGGGCTTCGAACAGCGCCAAGTTTGAAAGCGAAGAATGAGAGGCTCGACTTCCGTGGGCAAAGCGCCATTACCGAGACTCCCCGTCGAATCCGGGACCTTCGCGCCCGCCGAGATTGCGAAGACCGACCCGTCGGTCGAGGAGATCGACGCGAGAGTTCGAGCCGAGGGCTTCCCGGAGCTGCAGTGGCTCTGGAGGAAGTTCAGGGGACTACGGGTCCGGCTGGCCGACGTCGGCGACGAGGAGCTCCAGCTTCTGCGCTTGGCCCACACCGGGGCCCTCAACTCTCGTCCGTTCCAGGTGGCTTTGATCTCGGTCGCCGTGGCCCTGGCCACCTTCGCATGGCATGTTCCCCGGGGACAGGGAACATCAGCGGCGGAGATCCTTCTCGCCGGCGTGACGTCCGCCTTGTTCGTCTACGTTTTCTGGTTCGTCGCAGCGTTCGTACAGCGCTCCTGGATTCACCCCTGGAAAAGGATCAGCGCCCTCGAACTCGCCGCGATGCTCAGGCGCAGGAGCTTCCGAGCCTGGTTTGACCGCAGCCCGGGCGCGGTCTCGATCGCCGAGCGGCTTCGCAGCCTTGGCGTCAATGCGAACTGGGACAATGCAGATTACCGCGCCCGCTACCGAACCGCTGGGGATCGGATCGAGTGTCTCGAGATCCCGTCGCCCCGAGAGTTCCTTATCGGCGCGTTGCGGGAAGTACTGGGGTCGAAGCAGGAGCGCCGGTTCCAGCCAGGTCGCTATATCGACAGCCTCAGGGAGCGAAAGCGATCCGTGACGCGATTCGTCAATGCTCACCAGGAACGGCTCCGACTGAATCGCGAAGGGAAACTGGAGATCGCGAAAGGAACCGCTCTACTGCAGGAGCTACTAGCTAACTACCTGATACCGGACTCCCCGGGCGCGAAGTTCGTCAAGGACTGCATTCACGCACTCGAGCGCGGCGACCTGCTTCCCTCCGGCGTCGTCGAGGCGAAGATCTGGGATCGGGATCCCTGGAAAGACCTGACCCACCAGCAGGAGTTCTTTTCCTCGGCTTCACTGCGGGGCAATCGGCTGATGGACGCCCTGTCGCGCAGATCGAAAGGGATTCTCGGGCCTTTCGGCTACTTGCGCAACAAGAGCATTTCGGCCCTTGACCTCCAGACCCGAGAGGGGCGAAGCGTGCGGGTCCGCCTTGCTGCCGCCACTTTCCGGACCAGGGGAAGCGATCGTCCCGTGCTGTTCGTCGACGGCGTCGAGGGGCGCTTCGACATCAAGCCCAGACTGATCCAGACCGCCATCGAGGAGTATGCCAGGGCCTCGGGGTTCGACTTGGTCTTCTATTACGGGTTCCCCTTGAACCAAGTACCGCGCCGCTTCGTACGACACATCCGATCGACGGGCATCCGGACGGAGGAGCTCTCGATCAGTTATGTGGACAGCTCCCAGCGAGAGTACCTGGACGCTTTCGGCCTGCCCCTGGAGCCGTTCGAGTACGCCTTCCCCAAGGGCCGGGTCATGGGCTATGCGGTGGCGCTCGACGACGACTTGCAGCGCGAGATCGTGATCCCCGCCCCCTGGAGGCTGCGCTTCGGGCGGGTGCGGGACAGGGCCTTCCTCTGGTTGCTTTCCGGCGCTTCTCTCGTCTGTCTCGGCTGGACACTGTGGTTGTACAGCCCGACCTGGCTCCTTCCCGCCTCCGTGCTGTTCGGCGGGGCCCTCGCCTACGACGTTTTGCTGCAGCGCCGCTCGATGCGACGCGAAAGGGGTACCGGTGACGAAACGGACCTGACCTTGCCGCGATTCCTGCGCGCCATGCGGAAGGAAGTCGAGGCATCACCGCTGGTGCGGGAGCTCGACGCACCGACGGGCGTAGATAGCAAGATCAAGACCTTGAAGCATGTGTTTCCAGGGTTGGACCGGCATCTCCGGTTCTTCTTCGAGAAGGTGCTCTACAACATCTCCCTCAAGGACTCGGAGCTGACGAGTCTCTTCCGGTTTCACCACAAGCTGCCGGTCGAGCAACGCGAGGTGGTTCAGGCGCTCGTTGCCGCGGTATGGCCTCGCCGGGAGACGGATTGCCGGGCACTTCTTTCAGGTGATGACAGGGCGCGTCAGGCGGCGAGGAAACAGCTGGCCGCCCGCATCGACGCGATTCGCAGGTGTGTCAAGAAATGCCGTCTGACCCGGCAGCAGGTGCGGCAGATCGTGGGAGCCCAGCGAGCGCTGCACATGGATATTCTCGACGTGCTCGAGATCGTCACCGTCCGACCGCGAATCCTCCGCGGGCTGTGGAAATCGCCCCGGCCAGTTTTCTCCTGGACGGGGCCGGTCACCGTGGCGCTGGTCGTGATGGCTTTGCTGACCCGGCTCGCCCCCGGCCTTTCGACGCTCTCCCTGTTTTCCATCCTGATGGGGATCATCGCGCCGGGCATCTACGTCGTCAGCACACGTCTGGCGATCGCCCCGGGAATCCTGCGCTACGAGAAAACCCGTCGCCATTTCTCCGCGGTCCTGGCGCGAAACCCGAACGCAGGGACCATTCGAGCTCAAATGGAGTCCGTGGGGATCGACACTGCGGAGTACGCAGATGGCCGGGTCTACGAAGACAGAGATCAGGGAGTGCGGATCGTCATCCGCGACAAGCGAACCCTGGACGGCTCAGTTCATTTCCTCACCTCGAGTGAGGGAATCGCGAACTGTATCGCGCTGAGAAACTTCGTCTCGTGGACCCTGGCGTCGTATCTGCCGGACGTTTCCATCCAGCTGGCGGATGTTTACTACCGGGGATCCCAGTCCAAGTACGTCCAGCGCGCCCAGGTCTGGATGATCGCGGCCGAGGAAGCGGGAGTACCGGTTCTCGCCATCAACAGCTTCGAGTTCAACAACGAGGGCGCGAAGCACCTGGACCTGCTGATGGGGCACTGCATCCGTGTGGTTCAGGACGTCGCGGTGCGGGCCGGATTCGAGCGGATCTATGCGGGGATTTCGGACTACGGCAGGGCCTATCTGGATCGAAACTTCTCGCAAGCCGAACCGAGAGCGACAGTCAAGAAGGTCCACGCGCCGGAGGCTGGATATCGCTATCACTTCGACGTCTTCCGGCTGCGCTGGTCCCTCGAGAACTGGCGGCCCCATCGGACCTACGTCTATGCCGGCAAGCGAGCGCTCGTGGCCCGCGTGTATGCACTGATCTTCGGTATCTTCGAGTTTGTGAAGGGCAACAGAGCCAAGGCGCTGGCGTTCTGGGATACCGTGGTGAACACCAACAATATCTGGGAAATCCCGGTTCCCGATCCCGCACCCCGAAGCGCAGTCACCGAAGCCACCAGAGCAGAGCGCTGAAGCCTACGACCAGGAAGATCACCGCGAGCATCAATAGACCGAAGTGAACGAACCGCCCCGGCGGGTGCTCGTCGCAGTAGGCGAATGTGACCGGGTTTGCCGCACGGCCGGCCGTTTACTTGCGTGTCGCAGAACCCGCAGTAGCCCTCAGGCAAGCCTTGCTCGCGCAGCACGTCCTCGTTCCCAGGGCGGCTTCACGGAAGCAGACGCCGCAACGCGTGCAGCAGGACCACGGGGTAGAGCGCCAGGTTGCGAAGCAGGGCCCCAGCGACCGAGTAGCCGGGTACATCTCGTGTTTCCGGATTTCCGAGCGCGAGCGCCAGCCGCCGCAAGTGCGCCGGCCCGAATGGCCCGCCGACGATTCGCCGGAGCAGATCCCGGGGCAGCGCCTGCGGTCCGTGAAGGGCCCCCACCAGCGCCCCGACGATCGCGGCATTGGTATCCGTGTCGCCACCTGCCGTGATCGTTTCGATGAGAGCGGATCGGGCATCGTCACCGAAACACGCGAAGCAAAACGTGGCCAGCGGAACCGAGTGGACGACGTAGCCACTTGAACCGAGAGCGCCCGCGGCTTCCGCGGTCGACGCGCCGGCTGCGGCCAGATCCCGCGCGTGCCTCAGTGCCACGGCCAGCTCGGGCTGTTGCACGACGTCGAGCGAGGCCTCGACCAACGCCAGTCGATCAGCTCGGGGGTCGGCCCGGCTGCAGCTGGCCGCCAGCTCGGCGACGAATAGTGCACCCTCGATGGCGCGTGGGTCGCGGTGAGTCAACTCGGCCATCGCCCGGCCATAGGCCAAGCGTGTTCCGGCGTCGTCGGGAAACACCGCCCCCAGGATCGCCGCGCGCATGGCCGCGCCGTTTCCGGCCGAGTTCACCCCCGTGCGTCGCCTCCCTGCGGGGTGCGCGAAGAACCCATCCCAGCATGGCCCGGCGAAAGCAGCGCCGGCAGGTCTCGAGGTCCGACGAGGCGGCGAGACTCTGCGCCAACAGCGCCGACTGCTCGGTGTCGTCCGAGACGATTCCGTGGCCGAAGAACGTGCGATGGCGATCCAATCGGCCGAAGCGCCGCCGTACCGTTCGGGCGGACATACCCTCGGCCGGCAGACCCAGCGCATCGCCGAGCGCCGTGCCCCAGAGCACCCCGAGCACCACCTCGGCTCTCGCTTTCGACGGCGTGTTTGCTTGCGGTTCCTCAAGGTCGAGGAACTTGATCTTCCGGGGTTCCCCGGAAAGACTTGCGCGTACGTCTTGTTCCACCTTGCCGCTAAAACTAGGGCCAAGACCGGGTTGCCGCAACGGTACTGTCAAGACTTGATGTTAGGCAGCCATCGAACTGGGCACTGAGCCGACGTCGACCAGGGGGCGAGTCTGTCGGGGGCCCGTCAGAGGCACTCGGCAACGCTCTGGGGTCTGCAGGCAGCGAAGGCGGGCGGACGCTCGGCGCCGGTGCTCGTCTGTCCGTAGCTGCCCTCGGCGGCGCTGGTGCTGGGTACCACCAGGAAGAAGCTGTTGTCGGACGCCCCGG
>Ga0255058_10002360_pt1 | contig 10411 bp, 7 predicted proteins | sample Cases_109_9_MG_FD_188637 | JGI IMG/M metagenome (GOLD analysis project Ga0255058, IMG submission 188637) | Seawater microbial communities from Amundsen Gulf, Northwest Territories, Canada - Cases_109_9 | ecosystem: Environmental > Aquatic > Marine > Gulf | place: Canada: Northwest Territories... | reverse complement strand
ATTGTGGCGGGGGATGAGGCCGTAGTGGATCGTCAGCTCGTCGGAGAGGTAGCGGCCCTCCGCGACCTTGATCGGGTCGATCTCGCCGATCAGATCGGCGATCGTGATGTCCGGCGTGGCGAGTTTCTCGCCGTAGCGGTGCTCGCGGCCGAGCCAGACGATCTCGACTTTGTTGCGATCCTTTGCCACGAGGCCACGGCAGCGGGCGCAGATCGGGTCGAACGGGTCGTCGTTGATCTCGCAGCCGGCGATGGCGGGGATCTCGTCATCGAGCAGGTTAACGAGCGAGCGGATGAGCCGAGACTTCGCCTGGCCACGCTCGCCGAGAAAGATAACGTCCTGGCCGGAGATGACGGCGTTTTCGACGAAGGGGACGACGGTCTCCTCGAAGCCGATGATGCCGGGGAAGTGCTCTTTGCCCTTCTCGATGCGCGCGATGAGGTTCTTGCGCATCTCCTGCTTGACGGTCTGACGCTGCCAGCCAGCTTCCTTCAGTTCTCCAACGTTCTTCGGCTTGCGCTTTGCCTTTGCCACAGATAACGTCTCCCTACTGCTGTTCCGCACGGTACGCCCGGCGCTCAACGGGCGGGACCGCCGGTGCGAACATTATAACCCGAAGCCACGCCTGCCAAAGAAAGCGCCCCGAACCTATACTGAGCGGCGGAGCGTAATCAGAGCGTGACACAGTCGCACGAACCATGGCCGCACCGCTGGGCCGTCATCGCGCTTGGCGTTGTGGCCCTCGGCATCGTCGCGACGCTGGCCCTGGTGGCAGCGGCCGGCACCACCGACGACGAACCACTGCCCACGTCATCGCCGACCGCGACGCCGAGCCCGACGCCCACCCCGGATCCGGCGACGCCGACCGTGCCCCCGGACGCACCCGAAACGGCGTTCCAGCTTGTCTACCGGGAGTTTGGCGCCACTGAGGACGTCATCTGGCGCGCGCTGCCGGCGGACCCGACACAGAGGGTGGAGCTGGCGCGCATCCCGCACCGCGATGGCTTCGGAATCAAGCCGTCGCTCTCACCGGACGGGACGAAGCTGGCGTACCTCTCGCTGCCAGCGACGGCACGCAGCGCGCAGTCGTCGGAGGCGGAGGCGTTCGTGATGAACCTGGCGACTCAGGAGACGGAGAAGGTCGCCGAAAACGTCGACCTGACGTTTGCGCCGCTCTGGTCGCCGGACGGCAAGCTGCTCTACATGCGGCAGCTGGCCGGCCCGGAGTTCCTGGCTGCTGACGTGATCATCGTGAGGGCCGTGGTGCCGCCCGTCGGCCAGCGCACGCCCCCGCCGACACGCGCGCCCGAGCCGCCGCTTACGCCTGTGCCGACGCGGCCAGCCGTCGAGGAAGCGCTCCGAGAGAGCATCGGCCGAGTGCTCAGCTTCATCCCGGTGGGCTTCGCCCAGGACGAGGAATCGCTGCTTTTTGTGCAGATACGCGGCGGCACGCAGCAGGGCTCGCTTCTCGGGTCGCTCAGGCCGGCGACGACTGAGGCGCTGGAAGAGGCGTGGGACGATTACATTGAGTTACTGGAGGCGATCGCGGCGGAGCAGAACGCCCCGCCGATCCCAGCGGCGACGCCGACAGCGACTCCAACCGCGACACCGACACCGACACCGCCCCCGACAGCGACTCCGGATCAGTCGGGAAGTCCGACGGCGAGCCCAACTCCAGATGCGTCGGGCAGTCCGCCGGCGAGCACGACTCCTGACCCGGCGGGCAGTCCGCCGGCGAGCAAGACTCCTAACCCGGCCGGCAGACAGGCGGCGAGTCCGACGCCCGCGCCAACACCGTTCTGGGACACCGACCTGGTTGTGCAGATGAGCGATCAGATCACGTTCGACTTCGACCTCAGCGCCAGCCGCGACAGGCTGCTGTTTCTGGCGCAGGAGTTCAGCGACGGAGGCCTGATCGCGAACCGGGGGTACTGGGCGGACGTGATCGGGAGGAGCGTGCACACCGTGGGCACGGAGGAGCTCCCGGCCGGTAATCACCTGGGACCGATCTGGTATCCGGACAGCGCGCAGGTGACGATGGGCGTCCTGCCGTTCGACGGCTCGCCGGGCCGGCTGGTGGTCATGAACCGGGACGGCTCCGAGGTCGAGAACCTTGCTCTCGCCGGCTCCGGCTTCGACGAGCCGCGCTCCTGGGCGCCGGACGGGTCGTGGTTGGCCGTCTCGCACAGCGAGGGCGATTCGCTCGCGAACCGCGGCAAGGTCAGCCTGGTGCTGGTCGGCAGCACGGGCCTGCGCGTGACGGTGATCGAGGGCGCGGACAACGCGACTGTGGACTCGGTGCTCGGCTGGCTCAGCGTCGAGGAGTAGCCCTTCGGCGCGATCTTGCTTCGCGCGGTAGAATCGAAGTGATGCTGAAAGGGTTCATCGACCGCGTCCGGCAAAACCACGGCCTCGAGCACGCCACCGTCGCGCTGATGCTGGCGCACCGGGGGCCGATGCGAGTCGTGGGCCGATCCGACCACGGCGGCTTTTACATTTACGCGAACGTGGACACGGAGCAGCTCCGCGAGTATGCCGCGGAGGCGCTGGTTCGCCTGCAGCGCGGCGAGGAGCACCTGGCCGTCTCGCCGATGTGCGGCACGAACATTGCCGTCGCCGGCGTGCTGGCGGGCTTAACTTCCTACGTGGCGCTGCGACGCGCCGACGGACACGTTGACGGCATCACAAAGGCAGTGCTGGCAGGTATGCTGAGCGTCATCGCCTCGCAGCCGCTGGGGCGCCTGGTGCAGAAGTACGCCACGACTTCGCCGGAGCTGGCAGGCGTGCGCATCACGAGCGTCGACCGCATGAGCGACCGCATCCACAAGGTGCGTACGGCCCCGGCCTAGACGCGGCAGCCGGCGAGCGCGACCTGGAGCGCTACTTCTCGAGGTCGTTCAGGCGGTTGTAGATCTCGTAGTCGATTGTGAGGTGGTTGGCCGCGAGCGCGGCGACGACACCAACGCCGAGCACGACACCGCCGATGATCGCGACGATGGAACTGTCTTCCGAAGCGCCGATACCGAGGGCGACAGCGCCGGCGGCGGCCAGGATCGAAAGGAAGAACGGCGCGGCATGGCCTTCCTCGCTCCGCTCCAGGTGACGCAGGTTCCTGATCAATCGCAACATGGGTGCTCCTTTCGCTACGCTGGTACGACAGTATACCCGTCCGCAGGCGAATTTACTCCGGAGCGGCCAAGAAGAGGGGCGATGACGGCGCTTCGCCTGGATCGTTGCCGGGCTTTCGCCGCTGGCGTTGAACAGGGAAGGGTTGCTGAGGCTCTCGGTAACCGCTCCCTTAGCGGCGGCGAGCGGCCAAAGCAGCGGTTCCGCCGACGATAACGGCGATTGCCCCGGCGACCAGCGCAGCGATCACGGCCAATGAGCCGTTGCCGCCGTCAGGACTGCCGCCCGTGGTCGGAAAGACGCCGGGGGTAGGGGTCGCTCCGCCGGCAGGTGATGGAGTTGGCGTCGGGCCGGGAGTTGGCGTCGGATCAGGGGTGGGCGTCGGGCCGGGAGTGGGCGTTTCCTGCACCGTGCTGACACCTTCGCCGCAACCGACGACCGCACCCGGGGGCAAGCCGCCGGTCGCTGACAGGTCGCGGATGGAGATGGAGAATACATCGTCGAGCGCGACGCCCGGGAGCGTGTAAGTCACTCCGTCATCGAGGTAGCTGAACGAGGCGGAAAACGATCCGAGGAGACCGCCGGTACATGTGACCGAGGTGCTGTCGTAGGCGCCGGAGACGTAGGTGGCGGACGCATTGAGCCCAGTCGCCAGGACCGCCACCTCGACGCCGCCGTCGACCTCCGTGATGGTCGCGCTACCGGCGACGCCGGAATCACCGACCGAGTCTATCGAGACGGTTGCGTCCTGTTGCGCGGAGGCGGTATCGCTGGCTGCGAATGAACCGAGCGCAACGATCCCCAGTCCAACTGCTGCCAGCACGGGCCAAACTATGCGCATGTGGACCTCCCGATTCGTTCGCTGATTCGTTACGCGCCGGGTTTCAGCATCGCGATCCCAGATGAACGGAGCATAGACAGGGAGTTGCGTTCTTGTTGCGCCTGCGGGCCACGGGGATGCGACAGGCGTTATCCTAGGGACACTCAGTTGCGTTCTTCTTAGCATGCTAACGCGCCCCCGTAGCTCAAGGGATAGAGCAGCTGCCTTCTAAGCAGCCGGTTGGAGGTTCGAGTCCTTCCGGGGGCGCCATTTTCTCATCTGACGTCAGCGAAAGCACGTCGCAACGCTGAGGTGGGCAGTGCCCCGCCGCCTGCGTCGCACAACCCTGCGCCGCCTCCCAGTCGTAAATTAGTGTAGATGCGAGGCAAGATACTGATCGCCGCGGCTGCGGGTGCGCTGATCGCGGCGGCATGCGGCGGCAGCGGAGACGGCGCACCGGACGACTCGGGCGGGGGCGACCGCGACACGGTCGCCGGCATCGACCTGTCACTGCACAACGTGCCGCTGGCGGACGTGCACTTCGATACGTTCGACGGCGGTTCGGTGCCGCTATCAGAGATCGACGATGCGCTGGTGCTTTCCCTCGTCGATGCGATCCCGCCGATCGACGCGCCCAGGTATGAGGACGCCTCTGGAGGCGACTGGCTGGACGGTGACGACCTAGTGATCGGCTACATCGGGGCGAACGGGGGCGCCTGGGCGTTTCCGGTCAAGATCCTCAACCTGCACGAGATCGTGAACGATGAACTGGACGGCGTTCCCATCCTCATCTCGTACTGCCCACTCTGCCGCAGCGCAGTAGTCTACGACAGGCTGCTGGACGGCCGGGAGCTAACGTTCGGGAACAGCAGCGCGCTGTACGAGTCTGATCTCGTGATGTTCGACCGCGAGACGAACTCGTACTGGTGGCAGGTGGCGGGAGAGGCGATCGTCGGCACGCTTACCGGCTCGCGTCTGACCACGCTGCCGTCGACGACGTTGACGTGGGCACAGTGGCTGGAGGAGCACCCGGAAACGCTGGTCCTGAGCCGCGAGACCGGGTTTCCCCGGTCGTACGACCGGGACCCGTTCGCCGGCTATCGCGACCAGGTGAACGATGAGCGCTTTCCGTTCCCGGTGTCAGCGGACGCGCTGGACGGCAGGCTGGCGGCCGGCGACGAGGTGCTGGGCCTGACGGTTGGCGGCGAGAGCCGGGCCTATTCGGCGCGGGCGCTGGGCAACGCGGCGGTGAGCGACACTCTTGGCGGCGAGGAGATCGTCGTTTTCTCGACGGAGAATGGCCCGACCGCGGCTGCGTACCTGGCGGACACCGGGGACGGCAAGCTCTCGTTCTCTTACGCCGACAACCAGTACCGCGACGCGGAGACGGGCTCTGTCTGGAACCTGAGTGGCGAGGCGGTCAGCGGGCCGCTGCAGGGGGCCGCTCTGGAGCTGCTCCCAAGCCGCTACACGTTCTGGTTCGCATACATCGCGGCGTTCCCGGACGCCGACGTTTACGCACCCTGAGCCGGGGGCGCAGACCGGCGGTCGATTACTCTGGCAGTGCGATCTGCGGTGCCAGCATGCCGGCGTAGAACTCGTGTCAGCCGCCGCTTGGCAGCACCACGAACAAGCGCCATTCGTCCGGCACGCCCTTGAGCTTGCGGCCGCCACGGTCCTCGAACGTAAGGCCGGAGCCGGCAACGAGGTCCTTCACGGTGCTCGATACCAGCACTTCACCGGGCCCCGCCTCCGACATTACGCGCGCGCCGATGTGCACCGCGATGCCGCCGACATCGTTCTCCATCAGCTCGCACTCGCCGGTGTGCAACCCCGCACGGATCGCCAACCCCAGCGGTCCTGCGACGGCACCCATGGACTGCGCGCAGCGGACGGCGCGCGCCGGCCCGTCGAACGTCGCCAGCAGGCCGTCGCCCGTCGTCTTGATCTCCCGCCCCCTGAAGCGCTCCAGCTCTGTCCGCGCTGCACCGTAGAACTGCTTTAGAAGCCCGGTCCAGCGGCTATCTCCCAGCTCCACCGCCCGCTCGGTCGAGCCGACGATGTCGGTGAAGAGCACCGTTGCGAGCACCCTGTCCGGTTCGTGTACGGGTCGCGAGCCCGTCAGGAACTCCTCGATCTCGTCGAGGATCGAATCCGCATTCTCATCAACCGGCACGTGGTCCTCGCCGGGCAACTCAACGTACTTCACGTTCGGGATCAGCCGGACGTCTTCACGGATCGGCTCCACCGGGGCGACCCGGTCTCCGGTTCGATGCACTACTAATGTCGGCACGTGTATGACCGGCAGGACGGCTCTAACGTCCAGCTTCATGTTCATTCTTATCAGCGCTCGCAGCGCGCCGGGGCTGGCCGACGCCCGCTCATAGCGACCCCACCACTCTTTCAGCTTGACGTCGTCGGCCCGCGATGGAACGAACCTGCCCAAGGACTGTCCGCTGCCCCACGCCTCCTCAATCCCGTCGAGGACGGAGGCCACCGCCGCGTCGTCGACGGTGGCCAACAAGCTGCGAAACAACGCACCGTGCAGCACTAGCGCCTCTACCCGCTCAGGGTAGGTCGCCGCGAACAGCACGCACATCGGCGCCCCCTCCGACACGCCGAACAGCGAGGCTCGCCTCGCACCCACAGCGTCCATCACGGCGCGGATGTCATCCATCCGCTGTTCCAGCGTCGGTGGTGAGGCCGAGTCAACGCGATCTGAGAGTCCGGTGCCCCGCTTGTCCAAGACGATGGTTCGCGAGAACGAAGCCAGTCGGTGATATATGTGCGCGAACGACGGCTCCTCCCAGAGCATGTCAATGTTCGAGGCCGCACCCGGAGTGCACACCAGGTCGAAGGGCCCATCGCCGACCACGGAGTAGGCGATGCTCAGGCCATCAACGGTCTTTGCGTACTTGATCTCGGGGCGGTCCATTCCGCCGATATCGTACAGCACCGTTGGTACTCGCCGGAGCCACGGCCCGGACGGGCACGGTGTGGTTCGCATACACCGCGGCGTTCCCGGACGCTGACGCTACGCGCCCTGAGCTCTCCCGCCGAGCTCAGACCCGCGATCGCCTAGTCGGGCAGTGCCGTCTGCGGTGCCAGCATGCCGGCGTAGAAGTCGGCGCCCTGCGGGCGCAGGTGGAACTGGTCGGTCCAGAAGAAGTCTGGGTTAGCAACGCCTGCGGTGTGCCAGTCGACGACTACGGCGTTGGGGTATGCGGCGGCCGACTGGATGACGCCGTTGTTGGGGCCCTCCCACTCCCGAGGCACCTTGATCGTGACGAAGACGACGCGATCAACGCCCGAGAGGATCGACATGATCTGCTCCATCTGCCCCTGGCTGAAGTAGCCGTTGTTGCCGAGGTGGATGACGACGACGTCGCCGAGGAGGCCGTTATCGGCCCGCCAGCTGAGGATACCGATGCCGTGCGACACCTGTCTGGAGACAGCGGCGTCCACCTCGAGATTTCCGATCGTGTTCTGGAGCGCCGTCGATGCGCCGAGCATCACGGAGTCGCCGAGGGCGAAGACTCGCGACCCGGTGGGCAACGGCAGCGGCGCCGGCTCGGGTGGCGTCGATGGGGGCAGCGTCGGAACGGGCGGTGGCGGTGGCGCCGCGGTGACCTGGACAAGCACCGGCGCGAGCGTAGCCGGCGGAGCGGTCGGCTCTGGCGACGGGGCGAGCGTGGGTGTGGGCGACGCTGTCGGCGTGGCCGGCGCCAGCGTGGGCGACGGAGCCGGCGTCACTATGTCGGACGGCAGCCCGACGCGGGACCAGGAGATCGTCTGGACCTGGCCGGCCTGGAGATACGAGGGCAGCGGTGGCGGATCGGCCGCGACGACGGATATCGCGAGGAAGACGGCGAGACCGGCGGCGGCGCCGGTGGCCCCGAGACGCCGGAAGTCGGCGAGGCCGACGGAGGCCCGCGCGCCCCGAGAGACGGCGACCCAGAGTTTCCTGAGGCTGCCGGTGCGGATCGGCGCTTCAATCAGCCGGAAAGACGCCTCGGCGAGGACGACGGTGATGGCGACACGGACGGCCAGAAGCTCGACGCCGTCCATGGCGACGTCCACGCCCGGGCGCGTGAGCATGAAGACGGGCCAGTGCCAGAGGTAGACGCTGTAGGAGCGCGTGCCGAGCCAGACGAGCGGCCGCCGCGCGAGGATGCCCTTGATCAGAGTCGCTTGCGGGTGTACGGCGGTGGCGATCAGGACCGCCGTCAGCACAGCGACAGCAAGGAAGCCTCCGCGGTAGAGGAACGCTCCATCCTCCGTGGCGGCGATGGCCACGGCGACGAGCCCGGCCAGAGCGGCGAGGCCCCAGGCGTCGGCCGTCCGCGCGGTGAGGGCGGCAGCCCGGCGGGGCAGTCCTCCAGGGCGCCAGACGAAGGCGAGCGCGGCGCCGGCGAGGATGACGGCGATGCGGGTATCGGTGCCGTAGTAGACGCGCGAGGGGTCGATGCCGGGCTCGAAGATAAGCGCCATGAGCGCGGCCGAGGCGATCGCCACCGCGCAGACGAGCGCGAGCGCATAGCGAACGTGCAGGCGCGCAAGGACGACGGCGAAGATGAGGGGGAAGAAGACGTAGAACTGCTCCTCGACGGCGAGCGACCAGAGGTGTCGCAGGAGCGACGGGCGGCCCAGCGCCTCGAAGTAGGACTGATCCTCGAAGATTAGGTACCAGTTGGTGACGTAGCCGAAGCTGGCGATTGCGTCGCCCCGCAGCGAGGAGACCTCGTCCGGCAGGAAGAGGACCGTGTAGAGGAGCGAACCGCCGACGAGCGCGAGGAGTGCAGGAAGGAGCCGGCGTGCGCGGCGGCCCCAGAAGCCGAGCAGGTTGACGCGGCCCGTGCCGCCCGCGCGCTCGGCGAGCAGTAGCGAGGTGATGAGGTAGCCGCTGATGACGAAGAAGACGTCGACGCCGATGAAGCCGCCGCCGAGCAGGCCGACGTCAGCGTGGTAGAGGACAACGGCCATCACCGCGAGGGCGCGCAGGCCGTCGATCGCCGGGATGTAGGGCAGGAGCCCAGAGCGTCCGCCGGCGATGGGGTCTTCCGCTGAGGCGTCAGTCGCGGCGACGTTCGCGCTGTTCGGTCTGCTGCGGGTCTTGCTGCCTGACCGGCCGCCGAACGCCTGGAGCGTGGCGAAGCCGGCTCCAAGCAGGAACCCGATAAGAAGACCGGAACTGACCCTGCGGTCCAGGGGAAGACCTCCAACTGATCTTGAGCAGGAGCCCGGCCTCCGGCGCGAGCGGGCGGCGGCGGTGACGGTTCCCGCGGGGGGCGTGCGAGGTGAATTTATCGCGCGCGACGGGGCGCTACAAGGGGGTCTGGCGGGTTTCGCCATCGCGTTCAGAGAATCGTCGGCCGGGATGGCAAGACTCGCGCAGATCCGCACTGTTTCGGGATCTGAGGACGGCAGAGTAGAGGTCGGCGAATCGTGGCGAGTTGAGCGAACTTTAGGAGGCGCGGGGCGCCGCGATGGGGCGCGAGTCGAGGGTGGCGGAGGGGGTGGGATTCGAACCCACGAGGGAGTTTACACCCCCTACCCGCTTAGCAGGCGGGCGCACTAGGCCACTATGCGACCCCTCCGCACGGTGGGACGTGGAGTCCAGTATATCAGCGGGCGGGCCGCGTCTTCAGCCGCCAGGGAGCGACGAGCCTCGTGGAGCCTAGAGCCAGTCCGCTAACCGTTACCTTCGCGCCAGCTGACCTGATATATGTGGACTCGGTCCTCGAACCCGCGCAGGGTGGTCTCACCACGGTCGGAGAACGGGAACTTCTTTCCGGCCACGATCTGGCGGACCGCCTCCGATGCGAGGATTTCGCCCCCCTCTGCCTGCGCGGCAATCCGCGCCGCAAGGTTCACCGCCGTCCCGTACAGGTCATCATCTTCAGCGATGGGCTCACCCGCGTTCAGGCCGATGCGCACCTTGATCGGTTCTTCCGCCGATTTGTTTCGGTCGGCGAGGGCGCTCTGAATGGCAATGGCGCACTCCAACGCCTTCGTGGCGGAGGAGAAAGAGGTCATGAAGCCGTCGCCCATCGTCTTCACCTCCGACCCGCCGTGGGCCTTCAGCGCCTCGCGGGTGATGCGTTCGTGCTCTCTCAGTAAGTCGCGGGCTTTGGCGTCGCCGAGCCGGTCGGTGAGGGCTGTCGAGCCTTCAACGTCGGTGAAGAGGATTGTGCGGAAGGTGGCCGGTTCAGGCGGCGCGGCCGTTTGTACCGAAGCCGGCTCTGTCAGATCTGGGGTGTCGCCTTCGAAGAATTTCTGCGCGAGCAGAACACCCTCAAACGCGTTATCTATGAACGCGACGCGGGAGTCCTTGATGAGACTCGCTACTCGTCGCGTCGCGGCCATGCTGATGTTTGGGTTGTTCCGCTGATGGATCAGCAGCGTGGGCGTTAGCAGGGAGGTCGCGTCTGCGTCTGCATCCCAGCGCCTCATGTCTCCCATGAA
>Ga0255058_10002359_pt1 | contig 10414 bp, 11 predicted proteins | sample Cases_109_9_MG_FD_188637 | JGI IMG/M metagenome (GOLD analysis project Ga0255058, IMG submission 188637) | Seawater microbial communities from Amundsen Gulf, Northwest Territories, Canada - Cases_109_9 | ecosystem: Environmental > Aquatic > Marine > Gulf | place: Canada: Northwest Territories... | reverse complement strand
TTCAGATTGTTCTGAAAACAAGGACCGCAAAGTGACCCACATGATGGTTCTATTCGGATTTATCGGGCTTTTTATGGTCACCAGTATTTTCTTTTTTGCCATTTATGTCTTTCAAAATCACGGCCCCTATTCGCAGTTGAACCCGGTAAAATGGCTTGCCAATATCAGTGGCGTCGCCTTGATTGTCGGCAGCAGCCTCATGATCAAAAATCGGCTGGTAAAAACCGACCAGTTCTCCACTTATAAGGATTGGTACCTGTTGGGGCTAGCACTGGTTTTAGGTCTTTCGGGCATGTTGACGGAAATAACAAGACTGGCTGGATGGGGCGGACTATCCTATTTTATCTATTTTGTCCATCTGATGTTTGTTTTTTGCCTGTTTGCCTACACGCCGTTTTCCAATTTGGCACACCTGGTATACCGTACGACCGCTCTTGCCTATAACGAATACACGGGCAGAATGTAACGATTGACGCTTTGCCGATTAAAAAAAAGGGGCCGTTTTCAGGCCCTCTTTTTCTTTAAATTCGGCACGGGCTGACAAATTTGGCACCTTTCCGGGTTTCAGGTGCCGGTAGCCGCCCGGTGGGTCTTGATTTCAACCTTTTCAGTCAAACCCTTGTAATATCCTCGAAGAATAGCCAGAACTTCATCCCGGCCGAAGTGATCCGGAATCTTGCCCCCCTCTGAAAGCAATTTGCGAAGTATCGTTCCAGAAAGAAGGACACGATCCTCCTTGCCGTGGGGGCAGGTCCGCAGAGAGGCCATGCCATCACACTTGTAACAATAGAATGTCCAGTCGATTTTCAGTGGTCGGCAAATCAGCGATTTGCCGGGTTCATCCGGATGAGGGATTTTGTCGAAGATTGTCTGTGCTTCAAACATCCCGTAGAAATCACCCACCCCGGCATGGTCCCGGCCGATAATCATTTTGGAACAACCGTAGTTTTGCCGGAAAGTTGCATGTAGCAAAGCTTCTCTGGGTCCGGCATATCTCATATCAAGCGGATATCCGCCCTGAACCACATTGGCCGCAACAAAGTAGTTTTTCACCAAGGTATCGATACACTTTACTCTGACCTCAGCCGGGATGTCGCCCGGCTTCAGGTTGCCGACCAGAGAGTGGATGTAGACACCGTCGCATACTTCGACAGCGATTTTGCAGAGGTATTCGTGGGAGCGGTGCATGGGATTTCTAAGTTGCAGGGCGGCGACATCGCTCCAGCCATTATCCTCAAAAATTTGTCTGGATTCCGCCGGGCGATGGTAGACACCGGCATATTTAGTTGGGTATTCCCCTTCACTAAGGGCCTTGACAGGTCCGGCAAAGTAGAATTCCTCCTGATCCATGACCATCTGGACACCCGGGTGATCCTCTCTTGCGACTTTCCAAAACTCATCTTTAGTGGGAGTACCTTCACCCATGAAGACCTTTTCGCATTCCCATTTTTTGTCCGCTTCGGTCAGCTTGAACTTTTCAGCGACTTTCATTGTGGCCATGATTTCGTCATTATTTGGATCGAATAAGGCAATTTCATCCCCTTCACTGACGGTAACCGCCTCTTTTCCGGCGACATCCAAAGTGACCGGCACCGGCCAGAAGGTGCCATCTACCAGCAGGAACTCCTCGCAGACGTGTTTCCAATCGGCTTTCGTCATAAAACCGGTCAGTGGACTGAATCCACCGATACCGATCATTATCAAATCACCCTTCACCCGTTGTGAGATGGGTATTTGTTTTAATCCCACGGCTTTTTTCTTTTCTGTAGCCAGTTCATCGCCCTCCAGCAGGCAGATGGTCAGCCCTTTCCCGCCATGGGGTGGAACCAATTTTGACATGGTGTTACATCTCCTTACGATTCTGCCAATTCGAAATCATGACCGGACCCTATTCGTTTTATTTAATGGACAGGTTAAAATGGGCCGAAAACACCTGTGAACTGAATGCGTTTCTTAAAGATCCGGCCGCTCTGTGCTAGGCGCGTTTCCAGGTCCGGGTAAGGGTGCTTTTAAACCGCCTTTGGATTCGCCTTCAATAAGAGATTTTATGTCCTGGTATGCGTATATGGTTAATGCATTATTTTGTGGTAAACCACCTGTATCAGCAGACGGCCCATAAATACTATGTATTTCTCTTCCCAATATTCTTAGAATCGCCGTCTGTTCACCCCGGTGATATGCTGTATGCGCTATCCTCCTCACCATAATCCAACTTCTGATTCGCTTGGTTTCAAAAAAGGAAACCTCTTGTTCCCACCAGGCTTTGTCCTTTGCTTTCAGAATGGTAAGTCGTTTTCCGGTATCTTCAGCATATTGTTTAATAAATTCAAGGCGTGTTTCCTTTTCAGGCAAAGGCGCTGTGCCCACATCAATACCGAATATATTGTGGAACCATTTCTCTTCACTAAGGCACTGATGTACCATGTGTTCGAGTGGATTCCGATCTCTTTGGTCCAAAGGGTGAGGGCGAATTAAAAGATCGTCATCCATGAACATACTCCAAACGCTAAGGGTCTTAATCCGTTCGGTGTTATAAGTGTCAACAAGAAAATCGTATTCCATATTATGCCTCCGCTTACCTCGTCATCATGGGACCAAATCTTTGCCTGAGATTATGGCCAATTAAAACCCGCAAATTATAGGTGAACTCGCAGGAGAAACAGATCGGAATTTTAATCGATTTATATATTCTTTTTTTTCAAAGGTCAAAAGCAATTATGATGGGCTTATGTCAACTTGAACCGAAACAGCGAGCGCATTTCCTGAAGCTTGTCGATTCGTGGCGAAGATCCCGACATACGGGGCTGCGGGGTTCTTCCATTTGGTATCCATTACACAAAATTTCTCTTATGTTGACTGTAAATAGCATAAATGCTACCTGTTTTTGATTGTTTTCAATCACTTCATTTGATCTCAAAAAGGTGTTTCTAGAGAAAACGGCGATGGAAAATGACTGTTCGGTAAAGTACTTGCCTTTATAGGAGGATGCAATGGGGAAAAAAATACTTGTTCTGGGTTCATCCTTTGGTGGATATCACTCGGCATTAAATTTACGAAAGCACCTTACCCGGGAACATTCAATCAAAGTGGTTTCATCGGAGAATGAATTCACGTTTATCCCATCTTTACCTTGGGTTGTGATGGGCTGGCGCAAACCATCTGCAATACAGTTTCCGGTGGCCGGCAGTTTAGGTCGCAAAGGTATAGATTTTGTTCAGGACACCATTGTCAGGGCCGATCCGGAAAACAATCGGGTTATTGGCGAAAAAGGGGAATACGAGTACGACTACCTTATTGCGGCCACCGGATCAGAACTCGATTATGAAGCCATACCCGGTCTTGGTCCTGAAAAAGGCCACAGTTATTCAATTTTTTCCATTAAAGAAGCGCTTAATGCCAGAGACGCCCTAATGGGAGCGATAGACAAGGGGGCCGGCTCACTGGTGTTCGGTAATGCACAGGGTGCATCCTGTCTTGGCCCTGTATATGAAATGGCAATGATGGCGGATGCATACCTGCGAAGGAAGCGGCTTAGAAACAGGTTCAAGATTTCTTTGTTCACAAACGAGCCGCATCTTGGTCATTTCGGAGTGAACGGATTCGGCAAGATGACGAGGATGCTTGAGGATGAATTCGCTGACAGGGCTATTGAATGGAAAGTGAACTGCAAACTGGCACAGGTGACACCTGAAATTGTGGAACTGGAAGATGGAGAAAAATTAAAGAACGATTTCAGCCTCATTGTGCCGGCCTTTTTTGGCAGCCATGCCTACATCGGCATCGAGGGGCTTTCCAATCCACGTGGTTTTATACCTGGAGATGATTATCTGGCCAATCCCAAATACCAAAACGTCTACGCGGTTGGTGTGACACTGGCCTTTCCCCCTCCCTTCGAAACGCAGGTGCCGGTCGGTGTTCCAAAAACAGGACAGATGACTGAGGAGATGGCCGGTGTAGCGGCCCACAATATCGCAGCGGATATTAATGGCGGTCAGAAAAAGCGGGGCAAAGACTTTTCGGTTATTTGCATCGCCGATGCAGGCGACACGGGGTTTTATCTTTCGGCGAGCCCGCTGATTCCACCGCGTAATAAGTTGGTACACAAAAAGGGAAAGAGGGCGCACTGGATGAAGATCGCCTTTGAAAAGTATTACATGGCGAGCTTGCGTTATGGTTTGCCCCATCTGGACTTCGGGTGGTGACTATAACCTCAATTGAGGGAAAAATGGCGCAACAGGGTGGCAACATGACGACTAAGGACAAAAGAGAATATGTCAGGCGCCCCGTTGACATACCGGTAGATTTTATCGTCCAAGGTCGGCTTTACCAAGGATCGATCAGAAATATAAGCGAAGACGGGTTTTTAATCGAAACCGAAGGGGTATTTTCGGTTGGACAGAACATCTCGATGATATATTCGTTCCATCTTTTTGGACGGGAAAACAGAGCCGGCCGGATTATCTGGGTCGGCTCTCAAGTTATCGGCGTAAAATTTGAAAAGCCAAAAAACAACAAATAAAATTTATGAAAAGTGGCAACACTACAAAAGTAGGCAAGATACCAAAAATCGTGAAAAAAAGCCGATGACAGATACCAAGGCCTGCCATTGTTATGCGTTCTTAGGAGGATTGAATTTTACCCCAATTCCTTGAAGTTTTGCCCAGACGATTAGGCCGATTCTGTTTTCTTCTCCAGAATCAGGAAGAGAATATGTCATTGAAATGACACTTTGGACCGGAAATAAAGTTCCTGTCTCAATATAAACTCCTCCTCCGCTGATATTTCTAATCCAACTTTTATAAGAACGGCCCCGGACAACAAAGTTCACAGGTATATTAACAAGATGTCTGGCAAATTGTCTTTGGTCTTTTGTATGCATAGATAGATTTTACCTGATAGATCCATTTTTCTTTCCAACCAGAGAGCTTGGAACCGGTTCCACAATCTCTTTTTATTTAAAAAAAACCATGCCTTCTACACCGCCACTCCCCTCATCTCTTCCTTTCCTTTCTTCTCTTTAATCAATTTTATTAGATTCAAAAACCTATCGAGGACCCCTCGATACACGGTTGCGCCTCAACCTATCGTGGAGCAGAAAGCCTTATATCGCAGACAAGCCTTTACAAATATCAAATCATTAACATCCCATCCATGGCCGATTGGTCCCATGACGCTCCTTGTTTGATTTTTATGTTAACATCAATATCTCACGATATTGATCAAAATTCATAATATGCATACACCGCCATTCATGTTACCCATTCACAAAAAGTACCATCAATGCAACAAATCACAATATATGCAAATAATCAACTCGGGTAATATCCTTAGGAACTGAAACAGCGAGCACATTATCTGATTCTCTGAATCCTTAAGGTAACCAGGCCCAATAAATCAAAAAAGGCATACCGGTTTGAACCGATAACCCCCTTGATATCATTGGTGCCGGAGGCGGGAATCGAACCCGCATGGGCATAAAGCCCACTGGATTTTGAGTCCAGCGCGTCTACCAGTTTCACCACTCCGGCAATGTCAATAAAAACAGCATCTTATGAATTTAAAATTTCTAAAGACACTATAGATAAAAGACCAGCGCATCTTTTTGTAACGACATGTAATAACTATAAATAAATTAAAATTCAACTAAAAAAACCCGCCTTGATTTTATAGCCGATTTCAATCGGTTGCCCCTTGGTGTTATACAGATGTGAGCGTACGAACCGAAACAGCGAGTGCATTCCTCGTAGCAGCTTGTCCAATGGAATCCATCCTTCGGCGGGTCAGCGGGGATTCGATCTGCTTTATCTCATGCTCCAGGACCAGTTTGGTTTTGCCTATTTCTCTTTTTTTCTTCTGTCTGTATCGCTTCTTCTGTATTTTTGGCTTCTTCTTTCCGGGCCATTATAAGAAGAAGCCCCGCCTTTTCTTCGATCTTCGCCGGAGCGTCTTTCTTTACCGCTTCTTCTTTCATCCATTTTCGATGTCCTCCCCCTCGTCCAGATATGCCAGAGCGTTTTTGTAGATGGTTTTTTTATAAAGTTCAAAAAAAATCTTTCTTCGTTCGATTCCCAGATCCATTACATAATGCAATACCCCGGGTGCATCCAGCTTTACCAATCTCTGCATAATCAATGAGTCTCAAATCTAAAACCTGTCGTCAAGAACTCCCTGCACCAACTTCCCCATTTTCACAGGGTCTCCTTTAGTCATTCAAAGATGTTCCTGTCCCCACCGTTCCCACGAAGTGCCTCTAAAGGTATGTCTGCGCATTCAGGAAAAGCGATTACGAGATGTTTTATTATCGATATATTCTATCCGATTCGCGAAGACTACAAATAAAGAGGAGAGAACTCGCCGGGAAATATCGGGGGGAAAAAAGGGATGTCGCCGTGCAAAAAGGTAAACTTGATGTCTTGACAATTATTTTGAAATATTAACTTTCTTAATAATTACCAGGGAAACCGGGTTACGCTATCGGTGGTTAAGAACGGTAAAGAGTTCTTTAGGGGAGATTTCACCCCTCCTTAAGATTTTTGGGGTATCTTCAGACACATCAACGACGGTTGATCCCGATCCCCCTTTTAGCGGTCCTGCGTCTAGTATAAGATCGACTTCCGCAATAATTACAGGATCGATATCCGAAATCCGAGAGGCGCCCGGGGATCCTGAGATATTGGCACTCGTTCCGGTGATGGGACCGTTCGTCCGATGAACCAAACGAGATGCGACCGGGTGACCGGGTATCCGAACACCAATTTTACCAGTCCCTGCGGTAAGCGCAGATAAAATTACAGGCAAGGCTTTAAAAACCAGGGTAATTTTTCCCGGCCAGAAACTGTTCATGATCGACGTCGCTTCGGGTGAGACATGCCGGACCAGCCCACCTATTTCATTTTGATCCTTTACCAGGACGGAGAGGGGATTTTGAAAGGAGCGTCGTTTGATCCGAAAGATCCGTTCAACTGCTCTTGGGTTTGAGGCATCGGCCGCCAGTCCATAAAGACACCGGGTTGGAAACAGGACAATCCCACCCTCCTCGATTACTGATACTGCCTCCTCGATGATTCGAAGGGAAGGGTGAGCCGGGTTTATAACCCTGGATTTTTCTTGGACCGCTTTATTTGTGTCTCCTGAGCTTTTTTGCTTTTTGAACAACCTTTGATGCCAGCTCCTTTTTATAATCTCCCAGTTTTTTTTCAAGATCAGGGTCGCTTAATGCAAGTATTTGCGCAGCGAGGACCCCCGCATTTTTCGCGCCGGGTTTTCCGATTGAAACGGTTGCCACCGGTACCCCGGGGGGCATCTGCACCGTGGAAAGGAGTGAATCGAACCCAAGAAGACAAGAAGAGTCGATAGGTACGCCGATGACCGGCAGAGAGGTGTGGGCGGCCATTGCCCCCGCTAGATGGGCAGCATGCCCGGCCCCGGCGATAATAACATTTATGCCCCTCCGGCGGGCGGAAGATGCGAATTTGGCCGCCCTGTTGGGGCTCCGGTGGGCAGAGGCAATGGTCATTTCAAAGGGAATCCCTAGTTTTTCCAAAACACTTGCTGTTTCCGCCATGACCCCTAGATCAGAATCGCTCCCCATTACGATTCCGACTTTTGGATTCTGTTCAGGAGTGTTTTTTTTGCTTTTTTTTTCGCTTTTCAAAAATGCCTCCTATGTTTTACGTTATCAATCCCGGATTAACCTTGACTATCATCGATCAACGTTTTTTTAGCTTACCCTCTTCAATACCGAGCTCGATCAATTTATCAAGCACTCTGGGAAAAGAAATTCCAGCAACTTCTGCGGCTTGGGGAAACAGGCTGGTTGCGGTCATGCCAGGAATTGTATTGGTTTCAAGAACATATAATTCTTCGTTATTAAGGATCATATCAGTCCGACTGTATCCTCTGCATGAAAGCGCCTGGTGTGCTTTTTTCGCATAGGTTTTGGCCTTTTCTGTCAATGCATCATCGATACGGGCCGGACAGATTTCTTGGGTTACACCTGCCGTGTATTTTGCTTCATAGTCAAAGAAAGCGTGTTCCGTGTCAGGAATGATTTCGATTATCGGCAGGGCGTTAAGAACTTCATTTCCAATGACGCCGGCTGTCAGCTCTATGCCCGGTATAAAGGCCTCAATCAATATCGTGTCATCGTGATCAAATGCCGATTTCAGAGCGTCCTCAATGTCGGCCATAGATTCGACAATTGTAATGCCGACGCTGGATCCGGCATTGACCGGTTTGACCACCAGTGGCAGGCCTAACTGTTCGGCAAGGTTTTTTGGGTCGAAAACGTCGTTTTGCTTAACTGCGCTGTAAGCTGGAACCGGCAATCCGGATCTTTCATAAAGCTGTTTTGATATCACCTTGTCCATGGCAACCGCACTTCCCAGAACACCGGATCCCTGATAGGGAATATTTAAAAGATCAAGGAATCCCTGGATTGTTCCATCTTCACCGTATGGTCCATGTAAAATTATCAGGGCAACATCAATCTGAGGCGCATCAGAAACCAAACGGGCAAGATCAGTTTTGGGGTCATACCGGATGATCGTGTATTTTTCTTTATCCAGTGCTTCATAAACCTGGTTGCCACTTTTAATCGAAATCTCTCTTTCAGAGGATATCCCACCGGAAAGCAGGGCAACTGTCAGCTTTTTCATGATATTGTCGTGCTCTTTTTTAAAAAAATATTCCTATGTTTACCGATCCTTCTTGTCCTTTAAAGACGGTACACCAAAACGTTCCACCAATTTTAACGCATATTTCTGGGGGAGATCAAATATAACAGACGTATTTCGCATTGAATTCAACTTCATGATCAAATAATTTAGCTTTTTTAAGGTTCGGTATTTTTCGGCGGTCTCCGTCATGCCGGACAGGAGATCTTCCGTCACCCTGATTTCTCTTTTCAACTCGATTTCAGGGGGAAGGAAATCGGCATTCTTCAAAATCTTATAGGCCAGTCGGAGTTCTTCTGAGACGAAATGGTCATTTCCCAAAGAAAGGGGCTGGCCCAAACCTGGCAGATGCTCAAACGCCCCCTTTTTCTGTGCCTGTTTTATTCGGTCTTCAACGATTTTTTCGAAACCGGTTATCATAGCAGATATCGTCCTTAACATAGGTTTTTTAAATGGATATATACAACAAGTGGTTCATTTTCAAGCCAAAAAATTACTTTGTCCTTTTATTGAAAATGCACAAACGCTCCTGACGATTTCTTTTTAAGGATCTTTGTAACGGTGGTGAGAAAAAAGGGGATGACCAACATCATTTAGGATTTGACCCTATCAATCCGGTTTTGATAACAATAGGTATGTTGGATGGGTAGGAGTGAATAAAATACAATCGTGTCAGGGGGATTAAAAAACTCATGAAAAAAATAGCATTTGCTGGAACTGATGGAAGGACCCTATTATGCGCCCAGGTGGTATCCACGGCTACCAGCGAAACGTATAAAGAAGAGTTTGAAACCGTGGTGGTAAGGGGAACGCCGGCAATGCCAGTGTTTGTCCAGATAATGAACTGGCCTGTTCGATTTGTTCCCACCAAAAGCAATTCAATCCAGGATTATTCTAAAGCCATCATCCAGGCCCTGGAAGAGAACCGGATCGACTACGTTTTGCCGATGCCCGAAGCACTCCTGTTTGAGGGGCTTGTCGATGCAGTTGATGCAGCGGGATTTGGGGATCAGATTATTGGTTTAGATCAACAGGGTGCCTTTATCGAAAGAGACAAGATAAAGTGCAAAATGCTATGCGAGAAGGCGGGTATTTCGGTGGCGCCTTCTTGGGAAGAAGTTGATACCAAAAACTATAAGGATGTTCTGCGTACCAGTTTGGCCTTTATAGATCAATTCGGCGGAGCGGTTCTCAAGTTCCCGTACAGTGCTGGAGGAAAGGGCGCACGAATCATATTAAATTCGTGGGAAATAAGAGAAGTTTACGACACGCTGTTCAAAGATTATAAACCGATCTACGGGCAGATGTTTGGGAAAAAAGCAAAGTGGCCACTTTTGATCGAGTCGCTGATGTCCGGTGTGGAGATCAGTTTTACCATATTGGTTGACAGGGTCGGAAATTTTCAAATATTGCCGACCGCCATGGATTACCCGGAGCGCTTTGAAGGGCCTGCGAGTAAGAGCAATCCGATTACAGGAGGCATCGGGGCGATCTCGCCCCATCCGATGGAAACACCGGAGTTGATTGAAATGGCCGGAGAGGTGATTGCAAAGCCATTGATAAAAGAGATGAAACGACTAGGCATTCTCCGTCCCTGTGTCCTGTACCCGGGTTGTTTCGTCTCCCTTGATGAAACCAAACGCCCGACGAGCATTCGAATCTGTGAAATAAATATCCGCCCCGGGGAACCTGAAGCCCAGCCGATGGCAAGAAGATTAAGAAACTTTGGCGCGCTTATC
>Ga0255058_10002358_pt1 | contig 10415 bp, 6 predicted proteins | sample Cases_109_9_MG_FD_188637 | JGI IMG/M metagenome (GOLD analysis project Ga0255058, IMG submission 188637) | Seawater microbial communities from Amundsen Gulf, Northwest Territories, Canada - Cases_109_9 | ecosystem: Environmental > Aquatic > Marine > Gulf | place: Canada: Northwest Territories... | reverse complement strand
GTTTTTGATAATTTGCCACCACTACTTTTGCACCGATAAAATAGCATTCTTCTTCCTTTAGTTGATTCCTTATTTCTATTATCCGATCTTTCTCTTTTTCCGTATGAATTCTTAATTTGCCCTTTTGCCAACCTCTGTTGTCTTTTAATAAATCTTCATCCGGCATCTTTACCCATGTAGAAACCCTCGTCTTGTTAGCTACTATGCACTTTGCAATCTTTCTTATGCTATACCCTTTTTCATATAATTTTTTCGCTTTTTTCCTTTTTTCAAATATCAAATCTTTTTTCATAGGTACACTTATAATAACATAATTTAAAATTTAAGTGTACCCTGTTCATATGCGAGTTAACCGATAGGGACCGTGATCGTTGCCCAGGCATTTCAGGAAACTTCCAGGCATCATGCCATGGCAGTTGCTGTGGGGCTTTTTCCCGCGCTTGCCGCATGGGGATTATTAATGGTTGAGAGTGCTCTAAGGTCTGCAGGAACGACCTTGTACATCCTTGGGAGAAAGCGTTTGAGCATAATCTGGCCATTCACGGGATGATTTCACTTGAAAGAGGGTTTATATTTACGTCCATGATACTCGCTTCGATTTCAGTGTTTTTGATTGAAAAGAAATTTTTAAACGCATGCTTATGGCCGCTCGGTGCGGCGGCGCTTTCTTATGTAGGTATCATCCATGCGTACGAACTTACGCCCAACGGTGTAATCAGCAAATTCGGATATGGCATAGCAACCGATTTTTCGATAGGTTATGGTTCCTTTGCCGTGTTATTTATTGCCATGCATTTTTATTTGCATAAGGGCCACGGAAATGGGTGAACTATATTCATTCTTCAAGTTGACGCAGAGCGTCATGGACTGCATTTCCACGTAGAACGTGGGAACGATAAAAGAAGTTTTCACGCAGAGCCGCAGAGATCGCCAAGATATCAAGATTTAAAAAGGCAAATTAAAGATAAAAGTGTGTCTTTGAAAACTACATTATTTTTACAGTTTTACCAAACTCTTGGTTTAAATTCGGCATCATTCATTATTTCTACACAATCGCCTTTTTCTGTTATTGTGAACAACCCTTTTTTATATGCATACTTATCAGAGCTTTCCTCTATCACTATCCCTCCAACCGCTCCGACAGCCTTTACATTGCCATATTCGGGGAAAAAATATTTAAACTTTTCTAACCGCTTTATATGGTCATCCACATCTACAATTCTCAATGTGCTCTTTGCTTCTATTAGTACCGCATAATCCCCGTTTATGGCTAATATATCAATCTCCATCGACTCACCATTTTTGTGTGACTTTACCCTTTGATATATTTTGTCTACTTTTATCCCACGCTCCTTAAACATCCTTTCGACTGCCGGAGCTATTAAGCCCTCAACAAACTTACTCCATTTTCCTGTTAAGGCCACCACTGCTTTAATGGCCTTATCCGCCGCTATGCTTGTCTTCTCTATCTGCGCATCAGTTTTTTTTAACTTCTTATCGGTTTCTTTAATTTGCTTATCAGTTTCTTTAAACCTTTTATCAGTCTCTTTATAAAGTTTCCATATTTCCTGAAAACCCTTTTCTATCTCACTTGTAACCATAACTCTACGTTACTGGAATAATAAATATGTGTCAAGCACAAAGATTATATATAATGATTTGGTAAATATTGAATATGCTTGTTAATAAAAACAATAATCACACAAAGACACGGAGGCACGAAGGATAAGTTTTGAAACTCAGCGTTCTTTGTAGTTATTAGCCAAAGAAATATCTATTGAAAATCAAAGTTCCATATTTTAAACAAGAGATCTTTCTTTAAGGGGGTAAAGATATGGAAATCTATGAAAAAGTAAGGGAATATTTATATGAGAATAGAGGACATTTGTCCACTCCGGGAATGCCGAGATTTGATTCAAAATAAAAGAAAGTTTGCCACTGATGAACGCCGGCTGAACAATGATTCGTTAAACCATATAGCCGTTGCTTTAAGAAGTAAAGGGTGCGGAGCAATTAACGCCCACGAAGTTTCTTTTTTCCAATTCTGATAAACAGCCCATCATTTTTATCTTACTTCAATACCTTTCGTGTTAGTTAATTTAACTTTTGATATTCTAATGTAATAAAAAAAGAAACCTACAATAGCAACACCGATTATAATAATGGCCAAATATTTTGTTTCTGTAATAATTTGAAATTTCTTAAGAAAGTATCCCGATAAAAGCGCTAATATCAGGCTGATTGACAAACTAATAGTTGGCAATAACAAATTAGATTTTTGAATTTTCTCATCTTGTTTTAATAAACTATTAATTAATGGTATTAATTTTTCCCTTACTGAAGCCTCTTTAGAGAATATACCTTCTGCTCCTCTTTTTGCACCATCAAAAGCATATTTTATACGGTTGTGTTGAGTCATTAAAATAACGGGTGTATTTTTCTTTGACTTAATGTGGTCGAGAAGTTCTAAGCCCGCATATTCACCTTCATTGGTAAAAGTGAAATCAATATCGGTCAGAACGAGGTCATATTCACTTAATGAGATTCTTTCCTTAGCATCAGACACACTTGTTACCGCATCAAATTTGTGCTGTTTGGAGCCCATTGTTTGCTCCAAAACTTTGATGTAAGTATTTAGCAATGTGTCATCGTCATCAACTACTAATATACGACTCATCTTTCTATTCCTCAAAAGTAATTATCATATAGTACTTGTATATGATAAAGAAAATATATTCATTTACTGCCTGGTTTCTCAATGCCGTACTTATTCATCTTTGCCTTAAAGTTACTTCTGTCTATTCCTGCCAGTTTGGATGCACGGGCGATGTTTCCGTTTGATTTTGTTAATGCAGAGAGGATGTATTCTTTTTCAAATTTCTCTTTTGCTACCGAGAGGTTCGTCAATTCTTCAATTGTTGAACATTTTTCTTCCGGCTGAAACGGCACTACCATCTTTACTATGTCTGAAGGTATAGTTTTTTCATCCGATAATATAACGGCCCTTTCTATAATGTTTTCAAGCTCTCTGATATTCCCGGGATAGTCATATTGAAGCAAGAGGCTCTTTGCATCAGGAGAAATATCGGAAACATTTTTCTTTGTCTCTTTAGCATGTCTTTCTATAAAATGATCGACTAATGAATTGATATCCTCTTTTCTTTCTCTAAGTGGTGGGAGGGTGATAGGGAATACGTTTATCCTCTGAAATAAATCCTGGCGAAAGTGGTTTTGTTGCATCTCACTTTTCAGATCTTTATTGGTAGCACAAAGGACCCTTACATCAACCTCTTTTGTCTTTTCATCTCCAAGCCGGGTTACCTTTTTATCTTCGAGTACACGCAAAACCTTTGCCTGCAGTTCTATATCCATATCGCCTATTTCATCAAAGAAAATTGTTCCACCATCCGCCAGTTCAAACTTTCCGGTCAATGCCTCCTTATTATGAAACCCTGGGTAGTTGGCTATTACACCGAACAATTCATTTTCCAATGTGGTCTTGAGGATGGCGGCACAATTTAGTATGATAAAAGGACCTTTTGATCTCGGGCTATGATGGTGTATTGCATAGGCCACGAGTTCCTTGCCTGTGCCGGTTTCACCCGTAATCAAGACAGGAGTTTTTTGGGGAGCTATCTTCTTAATAAGCCCATAAACCTGTTGCATTTTCTTGCTTTCACCGACCATAGACCCGAAATGATACTTTTCGCTTTGGCTTGACTTGTAATATTCAAGAATCTCTCTTGTCTTTTGAGATTCCTTAAACAGCTTATGCTTTTCAATGCTTCTCTTGACTACGATTTTCAGTTCTTCAAGATTAAAGGGTTTTTCCAAATAATCTTCAGCTCCCAATTCCAATACCCTGGCCCCAATACTCATTCCATCTATCTTGGTATCAGGAAATGCAGTTATAACGATAACGGGAATATCCAACCTTAGTTCCTTTTTAATCTCTCTTAAAATTTCAACGCCAGCCAGATCGCCACAAAATCTTCCTTGACCTATAAATTTAATATCCAAAATTACCAGGCTTATGTTTAATTCATTTTTTTTTGTCTTTTTAAGGAGTTCTATGGCCTTTTCACCTTCAAATACTTTTAAAACATCGTAACCTATGGGAGCAAGGCGGACCTCGATTGTTTCTGAAAGTAACTGATCATCTTCTATTATCATAATCTTCTCTGTATTATCCAAAATGCCTCCTATACTTCTTTTATTTCATATTAATCTACACAAGTTCTGAGTTGTCAAACGACGGCAAAGGTTGTTAATTAATACAGCTACTTCATTGCTGAAGAGCTTCTATCATCGGCAGTTTTAAAATAAAAGTACTACCTATATCAGTACTTTCTATATCAATTTCACCTTCGTGTATTCTAATTATCTCTTTAGTGAAAAACAACCCAAAACCTCTCCCAAAAGTATCAATGTCATTTCCACTTGATTTTTTCATTTTTGTAGTAAAGTACGGTTCAAATATCCTATCCTTAATTTCATCATTAATTCCCACACCGGTATCGGAAAATCTTATCTCAACAGACTTGCCATCTATAGGTGCGGTAGTTATGGTTAATTTCTTTTTATAGTTACACTGTTCCATTGCCTCCACTGCATTATTTAAGAGATTTTCAAAAGCAATTCCTATGTATAAAGGGCTTGCAAATACCTGAATATCAGGGCTATATTTCTTATTCACTTCTATACCATGTTGTAATTTATGGTCATACTTAGAATGATACAATGAGTTTTCAATTATTTTAAGAAGTTCTATTTTTCTAAAATCATCCTTATCTACCTTCTCTAAGTTGGATAGTTGTTTCGTGATTATCTTTATTCTATTTGCAAAGATATCAATCCTTATTATACTTTCATTGTTATTGCTACCTTTAGGAAATGAATTTAGAAGTAATTGTGCATTTTCAGATATTCCAAATATAGCTGTCTTTACATGATGGTTTAATCCCTTAATAAAAATTCTGAATTTCTCATCTCCTTTCCTTCTTTCCCTTTGACATTTCATTTTTTCTTTCTCAATTTTATTGAGAAGTCTCTGGAACTCTACCCCTTTCTCAACAGCCTTTTCCAATACAGAAAACTCAAAGGGTTTTGGTATATGATCGTAAGCACCAGATCTTACCATTTCTGTAGCTATTTTAATTTCACCTAATACTGAAAGTATAACAACACAAACATTAGGATATTTTTCCTTTATTACTTTCAAGACTTCCTGCCCTGGCATCTCTGGCATTAATAAATCCAATACAATTACATCAAACTCTTCCTTTTTCAAAATTTCCAATGCCTCCCTGCCATTATTGGCAACGGAAACAATATACCCTTTAAGCTTAAAATACTTCTCTATAGTTTGAGTATAATCCACTTCATCATCTACGGTTAACAATCTTATACTATTACTCATCTTACATTCACCTCACAAACCATCTCTAGGATTTCATCAAAAGGATAAGCTGCACAGACTATCCAGTCCCAATCCGGAAAATAACGATGACGAATAACCTCTCTCTGCCCTAAATTCTCCGATTTATGCTCTATCCACCCACTCTTTCTTTCCAATATCTCACTACCTATTTCAGGTACAGAAAGATCACTGCCGACTAAACCTTTGTCTGGGTGAAAGAGTATTTTTCCTTCGCTATCAATTAAAAATACGTAACCCTTTTTACCGTAATTTGCCCATGAAGAGGAAGATTCTTGCAACCCTTCCACTATACTAGGATCCTTCTCGGGAATACCTATGTACAGAATACCAATAATCTCTCCTTTTTTATTCATTATTGGTTCATAAGCAGTGAATTGCCAATTATTTACAACCCATGCTCTTCCTATAAATGTTTTACCTTCTTTGATTGTCTTCTGAAATACAGGCGCACTTACAATGGTGTTAATTGCACGTTCTTCATCATTGCCTTTCAAGGTAGTAGAAATTCTTATTGCCACTCTGCCTATATTTTGAAATATGGTAGCGCTTTCAATTCCGGGATTTTTTACAATCTTATCCACAATATCAAAATTATTATTGACTATGTAATCCTTTCCTATGACCATCTTACCACCCTTTATCTCAATATCACTTCCCTTCCGATAAAAGATAGTTCGTGCAATTTTCAGGTTCCTGGTTAATCTTTTTTCAATCTGCTTAGAAAAACACTCTATGTGATGTTTCGCATTAGAGGATGCATTATCAAGCATATTTTTTACATCATTTACAGATTCCTGATTAATCTTTGTCCCATTCACACCAATAAGGTTTTTGAAAAATTTAACCACCACTTCTGCCTCACTCGGGACCCTGATTTCATCATCTAAGGGCAGACTAATGGTAAAGGTGCACCCTTTATCTTTATCTGTTCCTTTACTCTCAACCAAAATAGAACCTCCATAACTTTTGATTATTGTGTAAGAATCAGTTAAACCCAGACCTGTCCCACAAATTATACCATCTTTTTTAGAAGTTACAAAAGGCTCAAAAATCCTTTCTATTAGTTCTTTTGGTATACCCATACCTGTATCTTTGATAATAACTTCCAATATCGATTTATTCTCTAAATACCTTGACTCGATACTTAATAAGCCTCCCCCAGGCATAGCCTCTATAGAATTTCTAATCAGACTTACAAATACAAGTTCTATATCGTCCAATACAAAGAATAAGTCAGGTATATTATCTCCATATCTTTCATTTAAATCTATACCATCCAACATTGTCTCGTCCTTTAACAGGTCCAAGGCCTTCTTGATCTCTTGGTTAATATTAACCTGCTTTAATTCACCTTTCGAGGGTGTTCCAAATCCTAAAAGTTTAGCTCTGAACTTGGTAACCTTATCCACATTTCGTGTAATTTTATCTAACTCCTCAATTAAAAAATCTTCTTTTGGAGCGATAATCTTCGCAACTTCAGCAGAAGCCCTTATTATGCCTAATGGATTCATAATGTTATGTGCTACTTTACCAGCCATTTCTCCAAGGGCTGTTAATTTCTCTCGTTCAACTTTTTCTCTATGTAACCTTACATTCTGCATGACAAGTACTAGCTCTACCGATAAGGTCTCTAGCAATTTTTCATCTTCTTTGGTAAAGATTTTTAAAAGAGAATTATTTTGTTTATTAATTACACTGATTACTCCTAAAAGATTGTCTTCCTGCAATAAGGGAATTCCAAGAAATGCTTTTATATTATCCAGACCATGATTTATTCTTATAGGTTTATGATCTTTTGCTATTTTCTCGATGAACTCTTTATTTATCTCCTTCTCTGCTTTTTCAACCAGATGTTTTTTTTCTTTTGTGGTAACTTGAAGAACCAGATCATTTCTTCCCTGATCACCTAAAAATAAGGAACAGACTTCAGCTTCTAATGCCTTGGCGATTATGGATTTTGCAAGATTTAAGAGTTTCTCTAAAGAAGTTCCCGCTTTTGTTTTTTCCCAAAACAGATTAAACTCTTTCAGCGTTTCTGACAAAATCTGAGTTTGCCCATATAACTGAGCATTTCTTATTGCTGCAGCCGATTCTCCGGCATAATCAATAAAAAACCTTTCATCAATCATAGAGAATGCATCTTTTTTATCAGCTTCGAAATTAATAACTCCAAGAACCTTATCATCGCAAACTAAGGGAACTGCAAATTCTGATTTAATTTTATAACGCCCCTCAAAAAGTTCTACATAATGATCATCATTTGTTACATCTTTACAAACATACAAATTTTTAGTTTTAGCAACATGACCAATAATTCCATCCCCAACCTTTATACTACAACCTCCCTTTTTTGTATGTTTATAACCACGACCAGTACCGGCGATATTGAATAACTCACCTTTTTCCACATCTAACAATAAAATATATACTATATAATTGATGTCGGGTTGAGCTATCAGTTCCAGAGCGTAATCTACAATTACCTCTAATACATTATTTAGTTTAAGAGGGATTATAGAAATAGCCCTGGTTATTTCTTCTAAAGTGGAACGTAATCGTACCTGATTTAAAATCCTAACAAACATATCTGTTGTCTTTTTGTCCTCTAGACCAGGAATAACTTCTATATTTTTCAGGATTGTAATTTTATCGTTATTCTTATGAATATTCCTTTTGATACAATCGGGCAGTTCCTCTTTTTTATCAGAAGTTAAAACATGCCCACCTATAAGCACGACTTTTTTGTCACATATATATAAAGGAATTGCAAATCTTGCAAAACCCGCATGGCATTTGGAAAAAAATGGTTTATTTTCCTTCCAGGTTTTTACTGCAATTTTACAATCAGATTTTTTACAAATAGAACTCCATTCTTCATCATTACGCATAAGTGTGCAAAAATCAGGTCTCCTAGGTTTAGTCCAATCATTTCCATCGAGATCTATAATTCGAACATTAATGCCTGTCGTATGGCCAAATCTATCTATAATCCTTTCCCATAGTTTTCTATTAAATTTTGCGGGTACACCATTATTGCTCATTTTATTTCTCCACTAGTTAGTTTTTGTTGTGGGAACATAGCTTTGCAAATTTGTTTATGATATCCTGTAGGGGCGTATTGCAATACGCCCCTACGTATGTGTTTTGGCAATAATTTTGAAATTCCGATACAATAAATATAGGTGGGTTCGCTGTCGCTTAACCCACCCTACCAAATCAATTAATTTGCGAAACTATAATTTGTCTCTGTGGCTAAGAAATATCAATCCTGTATGTTATGAAAGCAGATTGTATGCCAGAGTGCTTGTTTATTTGAAGTTAATGATGGTAGGAGTTGTGTAATGGATTGACATCGTGTAACTTATGAAAAACATAATTCTATTTCCATGAGTAATCAAGGTTTCGAAAATCCCTTTCCCATACTCAAAATAAGCAAATTTACCTCTTTCAATCATAGGTGTTTTTACCCCACTTTTCTTTGGAAAGGTTGTTTTATGGAAACAATTTCAGGATGGTGACGGCAACGGTAAGGCAACCTGCAACTATGCCGAAGATTTTAATGAGCATGTCTTTTTGAAAGGCTAACATGCGGACCTCTAAATCTTTGATATCAATTCCTTAGGCACACTTATATCCGATACTATCAATTCCCCGGTATATTTTTTCCCTTCACCTTTAAAAAAACCTGTTTTAGGGGAAACAAATGTGACTGTCCTGGTTGCTTTTACGGCTGCCCCAAGCACAATTCCTTCATCACAGCTTAGTCCGGAAGGGATGTCTACGGAGATTATGGTTAAATTAGTTTCATTGATTTTCTCTATAAGCGACCTTGAGGGTTCTCTAACTTCGCCTCTTAAACCTGTCCCAAATATTGCATCGACTATAACATCGCATCCTTGAAGTTCTTTTTCAATTTCCTCAATATCCTGAAGTGTCAATAATTCTTTTATCCTTAGCTTCATATTCATTATAATCTTTAAGTTTGTTCCAGCGTCACCGTCATCAAGTATATTTGATACTTTAGTCGTTAAATATATGGAAGCATTTACTCCTTTATTGTGAAGATGGCGGGCAATTACGAAACCGTCTCCGCCATTGTTACCCTTGCCGCAAAAGATTGCAACTCTGGCTTTATTTGGTCCGCTAAGCCCTTTCAGAATTTCTTCGGCAACGTTTCTACCGGCATTTTCCATCAAGATAAGTCCCGGTATTTCGTATTCTTCTATCGCCTTTCTATCTATTTCCCTTACTTCATCTCGTTTTAATGCCTTCCTGATATTTTCCATAAGGCCATTTTATCCACTGAGGTTTATAAATGAAAGCAGAACATAGCTACGCAAGTTGATTAAGGCTGATTCAAGATCAGAAGACTGATGTAAAATCAGAAGGCTGATTCAAGATCAGAATGAAAAGAATGCCTGCCTGACGGCAGTCAGGGAACCACAGATTTCTAAGGTATTGAAAATACCCGATTACACCGATTTTTTTTATAGTAAAATCTGTGGAATTATGAGTTAATCAATAGTTCTGGAGTATAAAACAGGAGTTACAACATTACAAGCAATATTTACTATCGGCATATTTTGCTTCACAAAATTGCTTAGCTGTTCCACCCAAAGTGGAACAGCCCATTGACTAGCTTATTGTGATTGGTACAAAGGAGTAATTCGTCCTACCCGCCAGAATGCTTGCCCGGATGAGTCCCTGCCCGACAAAATGGCAGGCGGGCGTTTGGACGGGTCAAAAAACATATTCAAACTTAAGGGAATAGTATATCGAATACCTGGATTGAGCGATTTGTTTTGTCTAAAAGCTCTTAAACAATTGTAGCTATAAATGTTATAAAATTACCCATAGGGTGATTAGCAGTATCACAGGCATCCTGCCTGTGATCATTGAAACACAGGCAAGGATGCCTGTGATACTATTTATATGAATTTTAAAATCGCTCAATTTATGTAAAAAAAATACCTTT
>Ga0255058_10002357_pt1 | contig 10416 bp, 7 predicted proteins | sample Cases_109_9_MG_FD_188637 | JGI IMG/M metagenome (GOLD analysis project Ga0255058, IMG submission 188637) | Seawater microbial communities from Amundsen Gulf, Northwest Territories, Canada - Cases_109_9 | ecosystem: Environmental > Aquatic > Marine > Gulf | place: Canada: Northwest Territories... | reverse complement strand
GGCGAGGTCGAGGCCCTCGATGCTGAGCGTTACCCGTGCCTTGAGGGTCTCGTTGCCCTGAAGCTGGCCGCTGGCGATCCCCTCCGTCACCACGCGCTCGATCTCGCGCTGGGAGGTGACGCCCACCTTCTTGAGGAACTTGCGAATCTCCATGTTGAATTGGTCTTCGTTCATGCGGGCCTCCGTCTCGCGTTTGCTCGCCCCATCCGGGCCGGCGCGCAGCATAGCCGCGGCCGGCGGCGCTTGCCAGCGGCGGTGTCGATTCGCGTACGGAGGCCGGCGATGAACCTGCACCGCCTGGCCCAGGAGCGCGCCGCCGAGGGGCGGCCGATCGCCGTGGGCCTGATCGGCGCCGGCAAGTTCGGCGCCATGTTCCTTGCCCAGGCACGCCATTGCGAGGGCCTGCGGGTGGCAGCGGTCGCCGACCTTCGCGTCGAGGCCGCGCGCGAGACCCTGCTGCGGACCGGCTGGCCGGCGGAGGCGCTCGAGGCCGTCCGTTTCACCGAAGACGCCGAGGCCCTCGTCCGGTCCGACGACGTCGAGGTGGTCATCGAGGCGACGGGTGTTCCCGCCGCCGGCATCCGCCACGCCAGGGCCTGCCGCGCGGCCGGCAAGCATCTGGTCATGGTCAACGTCGAGGCCGACGCCCTGGCGGGGCCGCTGCTCGCCCGCGAGGCCGAACGGGCCGGGCTGGTCTACTCGCTCGCTTACGGCGACCAGCCGGCGCTGATCTGCGAGCTGGTCGACTGGGCGCGGGCCATCGGCCTGGAGGTGGTCGCCGCCGGCAAGGGCACCAAGTACCTGCCGGCCTACCACGCCTCGACGCCCGAGACGGTCTGGGGCCATTACGGCATGAGCCCGGAGGAAGCCGCGGCCGGCGGCATGAACCCGCGCATGTTCAATTCCTTCCTGGACGGCACCAAGTCGGCGATCGAGATGGCCGCGGTCGCCAATGCGACGGGCCTGACCCCGGCGCCCGACGGCCTCGCCTTCCCGCCCTGCGGGGCCGACGATCTTGCGACCACCTTGCGCCCCCGCGCGGACGGCGGGGTCTTGCATCACAAGGGCCAGGTCGAGGTGGTGTCCTCGCTCGAGCGCGACGGCGGCGCGGTTCTCCGCGACCTGCGCTGGGGCGTCTATGTGGTGGTCGCCGCGCCCGGCGACTATACGGCGCGCTGTTTCTTCGAGTACGGGCTCAGCGGCGATCCGGCCGCGGGCACTGCCGCCATGTACAAGCCCTATCACCTGATCGGGTTGGAGCTGCCGATCTCGGTTTTGAGCGTCGCCTTGCGCGGCGAGCCGACCGGCGCCCCGACCGGCTTCCGGGGCGATGTGGCGGCGGTGGCCAAGCGCGATCTGGCGGCCGGCGACGTGCTCGACGGCGAGGGCGGATTTACGGTCTGGGGCCGCCTCATGCCGGCAGCGGACAGCCTCGCCGCGGGCGCCCTGCCGATCGGCCTCGCCCACGGACTGAGGCTGGAGCGCCCGGTGGCGGCCGGATCGATCGTGACCTTCGCGGACGTGCGCGTCGATCCCGGGGACGAAGCGCTCGGCGTGCGCCGCGAGATGGAGCAGGCCTTCGCACCCGCCGGCGACGGCGAGACGCCGTGAGCCCTGGTGGTCTTGCTGGGGGGCCTTGCCTGGGCGGGGCCGCGCCTTAATCTGGACCTGAGTTACCGTCGAGCCCGGGGGAGCGGAGCGGCCCATGGAAAAGGTCCTGATCGTCACCGGCGCCAGCCGGGGCATCGGCGCCGCCACGGCGCGCCTGGGCGCCGCGCGCGGTTTTGCGGTCGCGGTCAACTACCGCCGCGACCGGGCGGGGGCCGAGGCCATTGCGGCCGAAATCGAAGCCGATGGCGGGCGCGCCGCCGCCGTGCAGGCGGACGTTTCCGACGCGGTGCAGGTGGCGGGTCTGTTCGACGCGGTGCAAGCGGCCCTCGGTCCCGTCGCCGCACTGGTCAACAATGCCGGTTTCTCCGGGCCGTCCGGCCGCCTCGATGCGGCCTCGCCGGAGGACATCCGCCGCGTGGTCGAGGTCAACTATCTCGGCACCGTCTGGTGCTGCCGCGAGGCGGTCCGGCGCATGTCGACTCGCCACGGCGGTACCGGCGGCGCGATCGTGAACCTGTCTTCGGGCGCCGCCTCTCTCGGCAGCCCGGGCGCCTATGTCTGGTATGCCGGCGCCAAGGGCGCGGTCGACAGCTTCACCCTGGGCCTCGCCAAGGAAGTCGCCGGGGAGAGCATTCGCGTGAACGCGGTGGCGCCCGGTTTCGTCGACACCCGCATCCATGCCGACTCGGGCATGCCGCGGCGGGTGGCGGAAGAGGCCCCGAAGGAGCCGCTCGGCCGCGCCGCCAAGCCGGAGGAGATCGCCGAGCCGATTCTTTGGCTGTTGTCGCCGGCCGCCTCCTTCACCACCGGCGCCGTCTTGCGCGTGGCCGGCGGACGGTGAGCGCACGGGCGAGAAGGGGCAGCGGCGCCCCATGAGCAACGGTCCCGTCTTCGCCTATCGTCAACGCTGTCGCGCCGGCGAACTGGAACCCGATCCGGGCCAGGAGCTGGCGGCGGAGAAGCTGCAGAGCGTCCACAATGCGTTGAAACACTACGACCCGGGAAGCGGCCGAAGCGGCTGGAAGGCCCGCTTGGGGCTGGCCAGCCGCCGGGCCGAGCCGCCGCAAGGTCTCTACCTCTACGGCGGCGTCGGCACCGGCAAGTCCATGCTGATGGATCTGTTCTTCGCGGACGCGCCGGTCGAGGCCAAGCGGCGGGTGCATTTCCACGCCTTCATGGCCGAGGTGCACGACCGCCTGCACGACTGGCGCAAGCGCACCAAAGGCACCCAGGCCGACCCCCTGCCGGAGCTGGGCGCCGCCGTCGCCGAGGAAGCCTGGCTGCTCTGTTTCGACGAATTCCATGTCGTGAATATCGCCGACGCGATGATCCTCGGCCGGCTGTTCGAGACCCTGTTCGAGAAGGGCGTCGTGGTGGTGGCGACGTCGAACTGGCCGCCCGACGATCTTTATATCGGCGGGCTCCAGCGCGAGCGCTTCCTGCCGTTCATCGACTTGCTGAAAGTGCGGCTCGACCTGCTGCAATTGGATTCCGGGCGCGACTACCGGCGCCGCAATCTGCTGGACGTCTCGCTTTATCACGCGCCGCTCGGGCCGGGTGCGAGCCAATCGCTCGACCGGATCTTCGCCGAGCTGACCGACGGCGCCTGCCCCGAGCCCGATGAGCTGACGGTCAAGGGACGGTGCCTGCCGGTGCCGCTCGCCGCCCGCGGGGTGGCACGGTTTTCCTTTGCCGACCTCTGCGCCCAGCCGTTGGCCGCCAACGACTATCTGGCGGTCGCGCGCCACTATCACACCCTGGTCCTCGAGGGCGTGCCGAAGCTGAGCGCCGAACTGCGGAACGAGGCGCGCCGCTTCATGCTGCTGGTCGACGCCCTTTACGAGCACAAGGTGACACTGGTGATCGCCGCTGACGCGCCGCCGGAGCAGATCTATCCCGACGGCGACGGCAGCTTCGAGTTCCAGCGCACGGTCAGCCGCCTCCTGGAAATGCGTTCGCCCGAGTACCTCGCCCTAACCCATGTGACATGACCCATGTGACATGGGCTAGGGCGGGATAGATCTGCTCCGGCGGGGCGAGAGGAAACTCGCCATTCGGGCTCGCAATCTCCGGTCGCTCTGGTTAGTGTTGCGGTTCAAAGGGGTTGGGCACTCGGGAGACTCGTGGGGAGTACTACGGGGAGGCCTGTGGGGAGGATCCCAACCCGGAGGGACAGCGGACACAGCGGACCGGGGAAGCTCTGGATGGCTCGCAACAAGATTGCATTGATCGGTGCCGGCAACATCGGCGGCACGCTCGCACTGCTTACGGGTCTCAAGGACCTCGGCGACGTGGTGCTGTTCGATATCGTCAAGGGGGTGCCCCAGGGCAAGGCGCTCGATCTCGCCCAGTCCGGGCCCATCGAGGGCTTCGATGCCAAGATGGCCGGGACCAACAGCTACAGCGCGATCAGGGGTGCCGATGTCGTCATCGTGACCGCGGGTATTCCGCGTAAGCCGGGGATGAGCCGCGACGACCTGCTGGGCATAAACAGCGGCGTCATGCAGCAGGTCGGGGCCGGCATCAAGCGCTACGCACCCAAGGCCTTCGTCATCTGCATCACAAATCCGCTCGACGCCATGGTCTGGGTCCTGCAGCAGGCCAGCGGGCTTCCCACAAACAAGGTGGTCGGCATGGCCGGCGTGCTCGATTCGGCGCGCTTCCGCCATTTCATCGCCGAGGAGGTCGGTGTTTCGGTGGAGGACGTCAGCGCCTTCGTGCTCGGCGGGCATGGCGACAGCATGGTGCCCATGCCGCGCTATTCCACCATCGCCGGAATTCCCCTGCCGGACCTCGTCAAGCTCGGTTGGCTCACGGATCAGCGCCTCAAGGAGATCATCCAGCGCACCCGCGACGGCGGGGCGGAAATCGTCGGACTGCTGGGCACAGGTTCGGCCTTCTATGCGCCGGCGGCCTCGGCCATCGCCATGGCGGAATCCTATCTGAAGGACAAGAAACGCGTGCTGCCCTGTGCCGCCTATCTGAACGGGCAATACGGGGTGAAGGGGATCTATGTCGGCGTTCCCGCAGTGCTCGGCGCCGGCGGCGTCGAACGGGTGGTCGAGCTCAGCCTCAGCAAACGCGAGCAAAAGATGTTCAACCAGTCGGTGGCTGCCGTGCGCGGCCTGATCGACGCCTGCAAGCGGCTGCAAAGGAAGCAGGCAGGCGGCAAGCCCAAGAGGGCACGCTCCCGCTAGGCCGCCGGATCGAAGGAGGGCCTCGCGGCTTCGTGTCGGTTTCGCTTCGCTGCAGAAACCGGCGGGCTGCGACGGCAAAGGGGTGCAGGCAGATAAGGGGTAGTGAGGGCCGATGAACATTCACGAGTATCAAGCCAAGAGCCTGCTCGCCAAGTTCGGCGTAAGCGTGCCGCGCGGCGCGGTCGCCTTCACGCCCGAGGAGGCGGAGAACGCGGCGCGCGATCTCGGCGGCCCCATCTGGGTGGTCAAATCGCAGATTCATGCCGGCGGCCGCGGCGCCGGGCGCTTTCAGGACGATCCCGACGGAGCCGGCGGCGTGCGCCTCTGCAAGTCGCTCGAGGAGGTCAAGGAGAATGCCCGCAAGATGCTGGGCCATGTCCTGGTGACCAAGCAAACCGGCGCGGCCGGCAAGCAGGTGAAGCGCCTCTATATAGAGGAGGGCTGCGACATCGCGCGCGAGCTCTATCTCGGCATGCTGGTCGACCGGGCCTCGAGCCGCATCACCGTCATGGCCTCCGCGGAGGGCGGGATGGACATCGAGGAGGTCGCGGCCCGCACGCCGGAGAAGATCATCAAGGTGCCCATCGACCCGACCCTGGGCCTGATGCCCTTTCACGGCCGCAAGATCGCCTTCAGTCTCGGTCTCAAGGGCAAGGAGGTCGGCTCGGCGGTCAAGTTCCTCATGGCCATGTACAAGGCGATGAACGCGCTCGACGCCTCGATCGTCGAGATCAACCCGCTGGTGGTGACGGGCGACGGCCAGGTGCTTGCGCTCGACGCCAAGATGAACTTCGACGACAACGCCCTGTTCCGCCACAAGGACGTCGCGGAACTGCGCGACGAGGACGAGGAAGACCCGCAGGAACTGGAAGCCGCCCGCCACGAGCTCAACTACATCAAGCTCGACGGGTCCATCGGCTGCATGGTCAACGGCGCCGGCCTCGCCATGTCCACCATGGACATCATCAAGCTCTACGGCGGCGAGCCCGCCAACTTTCTCGACGTCGGCGGCGGCGCGACCAAGGATCGGGTCACCGTGGCCTTCAAGATCATCCTCGCCGACCCCAACGTGCAGGGCATCCTGGTCAACATTTTCGGCGGCATCATGCGCTGCGACGTGATCGCCGAGGGCGTGGTCGCGGCGGCCCGGGAGGTTAGCCTGACGGTGCCCCTGGTGGTCCGCCTGGAAGGCACCAACGTGAAATTGGGCAAGAAGATTCTGGCCGAGTCGGGCTTGACGATCCAATCGGCCGACGACTTGGACGACGCCGCCGAAATGGTGGTCAAGGCGGTGAAGGAGGCGGCGTGATGGCAGTCCTGATCAACAAAGACACGAAGGTCATCTGCCAGGGCTTCACCGGTTCCCAGGGGACTTTCCATTCGGAGCAGGCGGTGGCCTACGGCACCCGGGTGGTCGGCGGCGTGACCCCCGGCAAGGGCGGCGCCACGCACCTCGACCTGCCGGTGTTCGACACGGTTGCCGAGGCGGTCAGCGAGACCGGCGCGGATGCGAGCGCGATCTACGTGCCGCCGCCCTTCGCGGCCGATGCGATCCTCGAGGCGATCGACGCCGGCGTCGCGCTGGTGGTCTGCATCACCGAGGGCATCCCGGTACTCGACATGGTCAGGGTCAAGCGCGCCCTCGCCGATTCCGCCACGCGCCTCATCGGCCCCAACTGTCCGGGCATCATCACGCCCGACGAATGCAAGATCGGCATCATGCCGGGGCACATTCACCGCCGCGGCAAGATCGGCATCGTTTCGCGTTCGGGCACCTTGACCTACGAGGCGGTCGCTCAGACGACGGCAACGGACCTTGGCCAGTCCACCTGCATCGGGATCGGCGGCGATCCGGTCAACGGCACCAACTTCATCGACTGCCTGGATCTTTTCCTCGGTGACCCGGAAACCGAGGGCATCATCATGATCGGCGAGATCGGTGGAACGGCCGAGGAGGAGGCGGCGGAATTCTATACGGCCGCGAAGTCCAAGAAGCCGATGGCGAGCTTTATCGCCGGGCTCACGGCGCCGCCGGGACGCCGCATGGGCCACGCCGGCGCGATCATCTCCGGCGGCAAGGGCACCGCCGAGGACAAGATCGAGGCTCTCAAGTCCGCCGGCGTCGAAGTCGCGGAGTCTCCCGCCGGCATCGGCCGGGCGATGGTCAAGGCCATGGGCGGCTGAGGGAAAGCACGGCCGCAGGATCAACTAAGGAGGGGCGCACCCGGAGGACTTCGGACGCGCTTGAACAGCAGATGTCGGAACAGTCATTGTCACAGCAGATGGCGGCGAGCGAAACTTCCGGCCTAGGCGCCAACGCCGAGGCCGTCGCGAAACTCTATCGGCGCTTTGTCGAGTCTCCGGACAGCGTGGAAGCCGCCTGGCAGGGCCTATTCGCAGACCTGGACGAGGACGCGCGCAGCTTCATGGCGGGTCTCGCCGGCCTCGCAGTCGATGGCGGCGTCACCGTCGACGGCGGCAACGGCGCGGCGGAGGGCAGCGTGGTCGCGGTCGCACAGGGCGTCGCCGGCGACCGCGCCCTGAGCGCCGAAGATATCCGCAACGCCACGCTCGATTCGATCCGGGCGCTCATGCTGATTCGCGCCTATCGGGTACGCGGCCATCTGGAAGCCTATCTCGACCCCCTCGGCCTGGCGCCGAAGGTCACCCATCCGGAGCTCGACCCCCTGACCTACGGGTTCGGCGAAGCCGACATGAACCGGCCGATTTTCATCAACGGCGTGCTCGGCTACGAGACGGCGACGCTCGACGAAATCATCCGCGCCGTGCGCGCCACCTATTGCGCTCAGGTCGGCGTCGAGTTCATGCACATCCAGGATCCCGCCCAGAAGGCCTGGATCCAGGAGCGCATCGAGACCAGCGGCAACCGGACCAACTTCGCGCCTGATGAGAAGCGGGCGCTCCTGCAGCAGTTGACGGACGCCGAATCCTTCGAGCGCTTTCTCGACAAGAAATACACCGGCACCAAGCGGTTCGGTCTGGACGGCGCGGAATCGACGGTGCCGGCGCTCGAGGAGATCCTGCGTCGCGGCAGCGAGCTGGGCCTCGAAGAGGTCGTCATCGGCATGCCGCACCGCGGCCGGCTCAACCTGCTGGCGCACCTCATGGGCAAGCCTTTCGCCGCGATCTTCTCCGAATTCCAGGGCGGTGCCGCCCATCCCGAAGACGTCGGCGGCTCGGGCGACGTGAAGTACCACCTGGGCACCTCCTCCGACCGGGACTTCGGCGGCAACGAAGTGCATCTCTCGCTGACCGCCAATCCCTCGCATCTGGAAGCGGTCGACCCGGTGGTGGTCGGCAAGGTCCGTGCCAAGCAGGTGCAACGCGGCGACGATAACCGCACCCAAGTGATGGCGCTGCTTCTGCATGGCGACGCGGCTTTCGCCGGCCAGGGTCTGGTGGCGGAGACGCTGGACCTGTCGGAGCTCAAGGGCTACCGGATCGGCGGCACCATCCACTTCATCGTCAACAACCAGATCGGCTTCACGACCAATCCGGTGAACTCGCGCTCAGGGCCTTATTGCTCCGAGGTGGCGAAGATGATCCAGGCACCGATCTTCCATGTGAACGGCGACGATCCGGAGGCGACGGCGCATGTCGCGCGCATCGCCATCGAATTCCGGCAGACCTTCAAGAAAGATGTCATCGTCGACATGTTCTGCTATCGGCGGTTCGGCCATAACGAGGGCGACGAGCCCCTCTTCACGCAGCCGCTGATGTACAAGAAGATCGCCAAGCAACCGACGGCCCGGCAGATCTACGCCGAAAAATTGGCCGCCGAGGGCGTCATCGCCAAGGATGCCGGTGAGCAGCTCGTCGCCAAGAAGTTCGAGCTGCTGGAGAGCGAGTTCGAGGCTGCAAACGCGTACAAGCCGAACAAGGCCGACTGGCTGGAGGGCGCCTGGGCCGGGATGGAGAATGTCAAGGGTTGGGGCGCCCGGCGTGGCGAGACCGGTGTCCCGAAAGAGATCCTCTTGGAAGTGGGCACCGCGCTCACCTCGGCGCCGGAGGGCTTCAGTGTCAACCGCAAGATCGCCCGCCAGCTGAATGCCAAGCGCAAGGCGCTGGAGAGCGGCAAAGGCATAGACTGGGCGACCGCGGAAGCCTTGGCCTTCGGGACCCTGCTGGTGGAGGGCGCGCCGGTCCGCCTGTCGGGCCAGGACTCCAACCGCGGCACCTTCTCGCATCGTCACGCCTGCCTGATCGATCAGGAGAACGAGACCCGCCACACGCTGCTCAACTACATCCGCGAGGATCAGGCGAAGATCGAGATCATCGACAGTCCGCTCAGCGAGTTGGCGGTTCTGGGCTTCGAATACGGCTATTCGCTGGCCGAGCCGCGGGCGCTCGTGCTTTGGGAGGCGCAGTTCGGCGACTTTTCCAACGGTTGCCAGATCATCATCGACCAGTTCATCGCGTCGGGCGAGGCCAAGTGGCTGCGCATGTCGGGGCTCGTCATGTTGCTGCCGCACGGCTTCGAAGGCCAGGGGCCGGAGCATTCTTCGGCCCGGCTGGAGCGCTATCTGCAGCTCTGTGCCGAGGACAACATGCAGATCGTCAATTGCACGTCGCCGGCCAACTACTTCCATGTGTTGCGCCGGCAAATCCACCGGTCTTTCCGCAAGCCGCTGATCGTCATGTCGCCGAAGTCGCTGTTGCGGCACAAGCGTGTGGTCTCGGATCTTAAGTGGTTCGAACCGGATTGGACGTTCCACCGGGTGCTCTATTGCGATGAGATTCCGAGCGATAAGAAGGACGCCAAGCAGGTCGTCCTGTGCAGCGGCAAGGTTTACTACGACCTGTTGGACGAACGCGACAAGCGCGGCGTCACGGACGTCCACTTCCTGCGCCTCGAGCAGATCTACCCCTTCCCCGCGGATGCCCTGGCGCAGGAGCTCGAGCCCTACAAGCATTGCCACCTGGTGTGGTGCCAGGAAGAGCCGCGGAATATGGGAGCCTGGCCGTTCGCCAGCACCTTCATCGAGGAGGTCGCGGAGGATATTGGCTGCAAGCATCCGCGACCGCGTTATGCCGGCCGGCCGTCGGCGGCCTCGCCGGCCACGGGCCTGCACGCGCATCACGTGGCCCAGCAAGAGGCGCTCTTGAACGAGTCCTTCGAGGTCGGCAAGAAGGCGCTGAGCCGGATTCAAGCCCGCAAGGAGGCCTACGAGGCGCGCCAGGGCAAAATGAAGAAGGCGGCGAAGCAAGGGTAAACTAAGCGATTGCCGCCGCCGACATGTCTCGCTGGCGGCCGGCGAGGATGGAAGTCGAGGGACAGGACAGGGACAGGATATGGCGACGGATATCGTGGTTCCCACACTCGGGGAATCGGTGACCGAGGCGACGATCGCCCAGTGGCTCAAGAAGCCGGGCGAGGCCGTCGCCCGGGATGAACCGCTCGTCGAGCTGGAGACGGACAAGGTCACCCTCGAAGTCAACGCCAGCGAGGCCGGGGTGCTGGCCGAGGTCCTGGCGGACGAAGGCGACAACGTCGAGGTCGGCGCGCTGCTCGGCCGCATCGATCCGGACGGCGTTGCCACAGCGGCGGCCGCAACCGACTCTGCGCCCGAACCCGCCGCACAAGCCA
>Ga0255058_10002356_pt1 | contig 10421 bp, 7 predicted proteins | sample Cases_109_9_MG_FD_188637 | JGI IMG/M metagenome (GOLD analysis project Ga0255058, IMG submission 188637) | Seawater microbial communities from Amundsen Gulf, Northwest Territories, Canada - Cases_109_9 | ecosystem: Environmental > Aquatic > Marine > Gulf | place: Canada: Northwest Territories... | reverse complement strand
ATGCACCAGGCAGTGCAACGCCACCGCACCACGTTCGAGGTCACTGCCCCGCCCGGCGCGGCTGAACAGGGCGGCGGCGCGACCGGCGGGATCAGCCCGGACGGGAACAGGATCGTGATCGCCGGGCACGGTCGCACGATCGAGGTCTGGCAGGTCGGTGGGAGCGAGCCCGACTGGACCTGGGAGACACCGATACCGGAAAGCATTGTCTTCGCCCCGCGTTTCACCGTCGATGGCGAGTCGGTAGTCGCGATCGCGACGCCCGAGGCTGCCTACGACCCCTTCCGGGAGGTGGAAAACGAGACGCTCTTCACCGAGGCTTCACTCGACCGTCTCTTCGTGATCAACGGAACCACCGGGGAAGAGATGCGCTCGATCGACATCCCTGCTTGCCCATGGGTGTTGAGCACCCCTGCATTCCCAGCGCACGTCGACCTCACTCGACCGATGCCGTGGGCAACCTGCGGCGAGAACCCTCAACAGGTACTGGTAGGCCTGCTCGATCCTCAAAGCGGGGACTTTTCCCCGATAACGAAGGTCGGATTGGGCGTCGGCCAGCCAACAACGGATTCACGAACTCGCTACTTCGCCGCCGCCGCCGGGGGCCCCGGCCAGGTCATCGACCTGTCGACCGACGCGTTGATCTTCGAGTACGAGTTCGGTGTGTCGACGTTATCGGCAGACGCAACCAAGCTCCTTACCAGCATCGAACTATGGGACCTCGCGGGCAACGAGCAACTGTGGGAGCTGGACCGGGACCTGGCCCGCGGATGGTTCAGCACCGATGGGCAACTCGTATATGGCACCGCCTTTGATGGCTCGGTGCTGGTCGTCGACGTAGACACCGGCGCGATCCTCTTCGAGCTCGTCGGGCAGAGCGGGGATCTCTGGGAAGTCGGCATGGCGAACAACAACGACAGCGTGGTCAGCCTCTCGAACGACCGCTCGGCCAGGGTGTGGGACCTAGCACCAATCCTGTCCCACGGCAGCACCTATCCGACCAGCGATCAGGCACGTGAGCACGCGACAGGAGGAATTGAGCTTGTCGGCGAGACCGCGGCGATTTGGGTGGGCGCAGAGAGCCGCGAGGATCGTCTGTGGCAGATCACCGTGTTCGACCTCGTCACCGGAGAGGTGGTTCGGACCGTATCCGGTGGTGCCCCAGCGCTGTCGTCTGACGGTGCGCGGTTGGCCTACCGATCGGTCGACATGGCCGAGATCTCCGCTGCCGACGTAAGAGAGGGGGAGCCGGGTCAGTACCCGCGCGTCGGCCCGGTACACATCATCGACCTCGAGACCGGAGAACTGCTGAAGGAGATCGACGTCCCGTGTGAGGAATATCTCGGAGATGGCGAGAACCTGCTCGGCGTCGACTGTCCACGGCTGTTCGGCTTTCCTCTGTGGCAACTTGCCTTCTCGCCCGATGGTTCGCTCCTCGCCATGGCCGATGGCCAACACCTTGCGGTCGTCTGGAATGTGGGGTCCGGTGCCGAGATCTTCCGGGCCGAGACCCCGGGAGACCCTCCGACTCATGTCCGGTTCTCCCCAAACGAGAACCACCTGCTCGTCGGAGACCTGTCAGACCGCCTTCGAGTGTACGACCTGGACTCGGGAGCGCTCGTCGGGTCGGTAGGAGCCGAGGCAGCGGTGTTCTTGGACACCGTCTTCACTCCGGATGGCTCAACACTCATCGCATCGACGAGCGGCGGAGACATAGTGTTCGTCGACCCAGCGACGTACGGCGCGCTGGAGACCATTACGGCACACCGGAGCCCCATAGGCGATCTGGCAATCAACCCTCGGGGCACGCTGGTCGCCTCGGCGGGCGGCGACGGCGAAGTGAAGATCTGGGACCTCGAGGATCGATCGCTCGTCACCGAGATCAGATTCGACCTCGATCGAATTGCTGCGGTCGAGTTCATCGACGACGCCCACCTGTTGATCACTCCCGGGTTCGGCACCGAAGCGATCGTGATCGCCCTCGACCCAGAGGAGCTGCGTGCGATCGCTCAGTCGCGAGTTACCAGGAGCTTCACTGCCGCCGAATGCAGCCTGTATGGAATCGATCCCTGCCCGACCCTGGAGGAGATCAGAGGCGTAACCGGCTAGGCCGCTAGAGGGGATCCACCAGATACCAGGTAGGCATCGCTCCCTTGCCCTTCACCTCGATCTCACCGCGTGGCTCGAGGTGGTAGCCACCGCGAAGATTGAGCCATGCCCCTTCGGCAACATGAATCCGGCCCGGTTCGCCAAGGGACTCCATGCGCGCTGCGACGTTGATGGCATCACCCCACAGGTCGTAGTGAAACTTGGAGGTGCCGACGACAGCCCCGACGGCAGTGCCCGAGTTGATTCCGATTCGGACCTGAATCGGGAGGTTGTCGCTGTGGCGACGTTCTTCCATCCATCCCCGCATGTCTATCGCCATGCGGGCGATGGCATCGCAGTGATCGTCGCGCGGCACCGGCGCCCCGGCGACAACCATGTAGCCGTCCCCGATGGTCCTGATCTTCTCCACCCCGTGTCGATCGGCGAACCCATCGAACGCGGTGAACACCTCGTTGAGCAGTTCAACGGCCTCGTGCGGGCTGAGGCGCTCCGACAATCCGGTGAACCCGACAACGTCGGCGAACAGTGCCGTCACCTCGTCGAACTGTTCGGCGATGGTCTTCCCGGGGTGGGCCTTGAGCCGCTCGGCGATGGCGGGTGGGAGAACATTGAGCAAGAGACGCTCGGCGCGAGCGTGCTCTTGCCGCAACTTGGTCTCGGTGCGACGGCGCTCGGTGATGTCCACAAAGGTGAGCACCGAGCCCACAAACTGGCCGTCGCGCTCCATCGGATACGACCAGTACTCGGTGGGAAAACTGGTCCCGTCCTCTCGCCACATCACCTCGTCGTCTACATGCACGCCCTCGCCGGCCCGGAACGCCTGAAAGATCCGGCACTCGGCCATCGGGTAGGGCTCGCCGTTCGGCCGGGTGTGGTGCACCAGCTCGTGCATGTTCCGTCCCAACAGGTCTTCATCCGACCCAAACCCGAGCACACTCACGCACGCCGGGTTAGCAAAGGTGCAGTTGCCCTGGAGATCGACACCGTAGATTCCCTCGCCAGTCGAATTCAAGAGAAGCCTGACCTGTTGTTCGCTGTCGCGTAGCCGCTTCTCCACTCGTCTACGCTCGGTGATGTCGACGAAGGTCAATACCGAACCGACCAGCTCGCCATCCCGCTCGACCGGGTAGGACCAGTACTCGGCAGGGAAGCTGGAGCCGTCTTCGCACCACATCAACTCATCGTCGACGTGGACGCCGCGATGTTCTCGGAACGCCTGGTAGATCCTGCACTCGGTCATTGGGTACGGATCGCCGTTTGGGCGAGTGTGGTGCACCAGTTCGTGCATGTTCCGACCCAACAGGTCGGCATCGGACTCGAAGCCGAGCAGGCGCAAACACGCTGGGTTGGCGAAGGTGCATTTGCCATCCAGGTCGACGCCGTAGATCCCCTCAGCCGTCGAATTCAACAGCAGTCGCTCGATGCCGCCCGTTCCGTCCAGGGCGTCCAAGGACTCGGTCACTTCTGAGACCCTTCAGGTTGGCTAGGCAAGATCCCATCTCCTTCGAACTCGCGGCGAGTGGCAGCCTTCTCGCTTCCTTGGTCAACCCTAGAGGGAGAACCGCGGGAAATCCCTCGATGGTCCGTTGCCGTCGGGAGGATCGCAATACGGTGAAATCGGCCAGCATCGACGCGGTCTTTACGTTGAGGTTTCGATCAGCTCCCAGAGCCGGTCCACGTGCTCCTCGGTGGTGTAGGTCTGGCCGATCGAGACCCTCACGAATCGGCGGTCGTCGATGGTGGACGGCGATACGTGGGCCCAGCCCGATCCGTTGATGGCAGTCGCGACGGCATCGGTCGCTTCGTCGCCCTCGACGTGCACAAACGAGACCAACCCGAACAGGGTCGGTGCGATGACCTTCAGCGAGGCGTGCTCGTCAACCCTCCCTGCCAGGCCGACGGCGAGCCGATGGTGCTCCCGCACGTGGTGCCGTATCCCCTCGGCGCCGTAGCTGCGGAGCACGAACCACAGCTTGAGGGCCCGGAACCGCCGACCGAGGGGGACATGCCAGTCGCGGTAGTTGATCACCTCGCCCGACTCGGTGGCCTCATCACGGAGATACGGCGGAAGGATGTTGGTCGTGTCCAGAAGCGGTGCGCGGTCGGCGACGTAAAAGAGGTTGCAGTCGAAGTTGGTGAACATCCACTTGTGGGGGTTGAACGTATATGAGTCGGCCATCTCCAACCCGCGCTGGTGGTGACGGAACTCCTCACAGATCATCGCCGTGCCTGCGTAGGCGGCATCTACGTGATGCCACATCCCGTACTGGCGGGCGACCCTGCCGATCTCGAATACGGGATCGACCGCGGTCGTACCGGTGGTTCCCACGTTGGAAACCACCGCGGTGGGAGTCAGGCCGTCAACCAGATCGGAGGCCACGGCGAGCCGCAGCGCATCGACATCGAGGGCGTATTCGCCGTCGACGTCGATGAGCCGCACGTGTTTGAACCCGGCGATCTTTGCCCCCTTCTCGATCGAGGAATGCGACTGGTTCGAGGCGTAGAGCACCTTGTTGTCGTTCGATCCGTCCGCCTGGTCCCTGGCAACGACGAAGGCGAGATGGGTCGAATCCGAAGCGCTCATCTGGATCACACCACCGCCCGGCCCGGTGGTCTTCCAGTCCTGGGGTAGACCAAGCAGATCGACCAGCCAGTCCGCAACAACGGACTCGAGCTCGGTGGCCGCCGGGCTCGTCGACCACATCATCCCCTGGGTGCTCAGACCCGCCGACACCAGTTCACCGAGGATCGACGGCGGGGAGCTGTTTGCCGGGAAGAACCCGAACCAGCCGGGCGACTGCCAGTGGGTGATCCCGCTGACGATGATCTCGTCCAGATCGCGCATCACGTCCTCGAACGGTTCTGGCCGTTCGGGCGCATATCTCGGAAGGAGGGCCCGAATCTCGCCGGGCTTGACGTCGGAAGTGATCGGTCGCTCTTCGATGGTCTCCAGGTAGTCCGCAACCCAATCCACCAGCTCGTGCCCATAGCGACGGAAGTCATCGAACGGCATGTGGTAGGAAGTTGTCAGTTGCCCGTTGTCAGTTGCCGGTTCCGGATTGTCCGGATCGCGTTCGCTGTCAACCACGGGTCACCCGCCGTCCTGCTGGGAACTGGGAACTGGGAGCTCATAACTCATCTCAAATACCTCAGCAGGTTTCGCACCATGAAGGCGGTGGCTCCCCATAGGACCCCCTCGTCGAACTCGTAGAACCACATCTCGAACCCCTGCCAATCTTGGGAAACCCAGCGCGAGTCATCCAGGAGGTCTTCGAGCCGGGGCTCGATGATGCTCTCCACCTCGGCAGGGTCGGGGATCAGCTCGTCGGGCCGCTCGATCCTTGCTACCACGGGGACGATGACACGATCCGGGTCGCGGGTCGTCAGGGAGCTCAGCCCACCGAGTACCTCGACCACGTTGTCCGGAGGGAGCTTGATCTCCTCCCATGCCTCTCGCATCGCGGCGGCGACGGGATCCTCGCCCTCTTCGATAGCACCGCCGGGAAACACCACGTCTCCCGGGTGGGTGCGCATGTGCTCGGGTCGTGTGGTGAAGATGATCCGGGTCGTGCCCTCGTCGTCGTCGTAGATCGGCACGAGCACCGCATACCGAGCATCGGCCGGTGCCTCGACCGGCGGCAATGAAGAAAGTGCATCCCAGACGTCCATCCCGAGAGCATAAGTCGATAGGCTTGTGCAGATGGCGCGTCACCTCGATTCTCGACCGCGGTCCACGCCCCGGTTCAGCCTGCGCCCCTTCCGGCGTAGAGACACCGCGGCGCTCCACGAGGCGATCCTCGACTCGAGGAAGGATCTTCAGCAGTGGCTCCCTTGGGCCAGCTCATACGATCGCTCGGTGGCGCAGCGATTCATCCGAGATTCGGCATCTGCCTGGGCGGAGGGCAAGGCATTCGACTTCTCGGTGCGGGCCCCCGACGATCCGGGTCGACACCTCGGCAACGTCTCGATCTGGTGGACATCGCGACAGAACGGCATCGGGGAGATCGGATACTGGATTCGCTCGGACATGACCGGTCAGGGCGTCGGCACCGAGGTCACGGCGCGGGCCGTGCAGATCGGCTTCGAGGAGATGGAGAGCCACAAGCTGGTACTGAGAATCGCGGTGGGAAACGCCGGCTCGGATCAAATCGCCCAACGGCTCGGCTTCACCTACGAAGGAATCCTGCGCGACGAGGTCAAGATCGGCAACGAGTGGATCGACCATACCGCGTGGAGCCTTCTCGACCACGAGTGGCACGATCTCTCGCAGAAGCTCAAGGCCGACGGAGTGCTGGCCTAAGAGAGGCGAAGTCCGGAGTCGAGAGTCGAGAGTCCTGAGTCGAGAGCCAGAACGCGCAGGAGGGGCAGTCCCTCGGGACCGCCCCTCCTGCTCTGGACTCTTGACTCCAGACTCTGGACTTCGCCCTAGAAGTCCATGCCTCCCATGTCGCCGTGGCCGCCACCTGGCATCGCAGGAACGTCTTCTGGCTTCTCGACAACCAGCGCTTCGGTGGTGATCAGCAATGCTGCCACCGACGCTGCGTTCTGCAGCGTGGAACGGGTCACCTTGGCGGGATCGATGATCCCGGCCTCGATGAGGTCGGTGTACTCACCGGTGGAGGCGTCGAACCCGACGTTTCCTTCGGCGCTCTTCACCTTGTCCACGACAACGCCACCTTCGTAGCCGGCGTTGACCGCGATCTGACGCATAGGCGATTCGAGCGAACGCTGCACCAGGGCCCGCCCGGCCTTCACGTCGTCGCTACCTCCGCGGAGCTTCTCGATCGCCTCGACCGAGCGGAGCAGTGCCACACCGCCGCCGGGCACGATGCCCTCTTCGACGGCTGCACGGGTCGCCTGGATGGCGTCCTCGATGCGGTGCTTCTTCTCCTTGAGCTCGACCTCGGTTGCAGCGCCGACCTTGATGACGGCAACGCCGCCGGACAGCTTCGCCAGCCGTTCGGCAAGCTTCTCACTATCCCAGTCGGAATCCGAGTTCTCGATCTCGTTGCGGATCTGCTTCACACGGGCCTGGACGTCCTCGTGGCTGCCGACACCTTCGATAATCGTGGTGTCGTCCTTGGTCACGACCACCTTGCGGGCCTGACCGAGCATGTCGAGGGTCACGTTCTCGAGCTTGAGGCCGACCTCCTCCGAGATCACCGTGGCACCCGTGAGGATGGCGATGTCCTGGAGCTGGGCCTTCCGGCGCTCCCCAAATCCGGGAGCCTTCACCGCGCACGAAAGGAACGTGCCGCGGATCTTGTTGACGACGAGGGTGGCGAGTGCCTCCCCATCGACGTCCTCTGCGATAGCCAACAGCGGCTTGCCGCTCTGCATCACCTTCTCCAACACCGGGAGCAGGTCCTGGACGGAGCTGATCTTCTGGTTGGCGATCAGGACGTAGCAGTCCTCGAGGACGGATTCCTGACGGTCGACGTCGGTGATGAAGTACGGCGAGATGTAGCCCTTGTCGAACTGCATGCCCTCCGTGAACTCCAGCTCGACCCCGAAGGTCTGGCTGTCCTCGACGGTGATTACGCCTTCGTTGCCAACCCGCTGCATCGCATCAGCAATGCGGTCGCCGATCACCTGATCGGCTGCTGAGTTCGAAGCCACATAGGCGATCGCCTCTTTGTCGTCCGAGGAAACCGGTGTGGCATCCTCGGCGATGTGATCGACGACCTTGAAGACGGCCTCTTCGATGCCCAGCTTCATCTCCATCGGATTGGCGCCGGCGGCGACGAGGCGGAGCCCGTCACCGACCATCGCCTGAGCGAGGACGGTCGCCGTTGTCGTACCGTCACCGGCGACATCATTGGTCTTGTTGGCGACTTCCTTGGCGAGCTGGGCACCCATGTTCTCCCACGGGTCCTCGAGCTCGATCTCCTTGGCGATCGTCACACCGTCATTGGTGATGGTGGGGGCACCCCACTTCTTCTCAAGGACAACGTTGCGGCCGAGTGGCCCAAGCGTCACCTTGACGGTGTCGGCGAGTTTGTCTACCCCCGCCTGAAGGCCACGGCGGGCCTCCTCATCGAATCGAAGTTCTTTTGCTGCCATGTAGTGAGATCCTCCTAAGACAGGGTTGCGAGTACGTCACGAGCGGAGAGGACCAGATAGTCCTCACCCTCGACCTTGACCTCGGTGCCGCCGTACTTCGAGTAGAAGACGAGATCGCCGACACTGACGTCCATGGGGATGCGCTCCCCGTCCTGGAACTCTCCCGGACCTACGGCGAGAACCTCACCGAGTTGCGGCTTCTCTTTGGCCGTATCCGGGATGACGAGACCACTTGGTGTGGTTGAGTCATCCTCGTCCTTGGGCTTCACGACGATGCGGTCGCCCAGGGGTTGCAAATTCATCCGGCTTCCCTCCTTCATGGGTCTAGCAGTCACGGATTGCGAGTGCTAAGCATAGCAGGGTGTTGGCACTCAATGGCTGTGAGTGCCAGGAAAGTTCAGACGCCTAACGCCGCGTCGAGTTCTCTGCTTTCGATCACTCCAACGACGACGCCCGCATCGACAACCAGGAGGCGAGGGTCGCCCGCCGCACCGGTGATCAGCAGGTCGACGGGTGTATTGGCATCGACGATGTCCTTGGGCCCGATGGGCGTCATCAAGGAGGCGGCGCGCCCCAGTTCACGCCTTGCCGGAGCCAGCTCGTCGATCTCGGCCTGTCCGATGATGCCGGTGATCCGTCCGCCGACTTCGACCGGGAGGGTACGCATCGTGGGCCCAATCTGGAACAGGGTGGTCATCTCGGCGATGCGCATCGGCCCTGGCACCGCGTCCGGGGTTGGCCGCATCACGTCGCGGGCAGTCGACCCCGCGGCCAGTGTGATCAGCTCCTCCCGCTTGCCGGCTGCGATGGCGCTGCGGTAGAGGAACCAGCCAAGAGCCATCCAAACAAGACCGGCGAGGTCGGCACGGGCGGCGAGCACATACACCCCGATCGCGGCGACGCCCAGCCCGAGCCCCCTGCCGGCGACGGTAGCCATCTGGGTCGAGCGGAGCCGGTCTCCGTTCAGGTTCCACAGCACGGCACGAAGCGCCCGACCGCCGTCGAGCGGAAGGCCGGGCAGCACGTTGAAGCCTGCGATGAGCAGGTTGAACACGGCGAGGAGTTGCAGGGTCTGCGCCGTCGGATCGTGCCATTCCATCGCCGAGGCAAGGCCCCAGAGCAGCCCGGCGGCGCCCAGAGAGGCTGCCGGCCCGGCCATCGCCACCCAAAACTCATCGGCCGGTGTGGCCTCTCGGCCATCGATCAACGAGTAGCCACCGAACACCAGCAACCGGATGCGACGGACGTGGAGATGGCGATTGATGGCAACCAGCGTGTGCGAGACCTCATGGACCAAGAGCGACCCCACGTATCCAACGGCGACAACGATCCCGAGAACTCGCGCAATCGATCCGACGTCGAACGAATCGTGCAGCCCGATGAAGTTCAGCCAGCCGAGCATCCCGGCAACGACGAATACCGACACGTCCGCAATGATCGCGACACCCCTGATGGTGCCGAGGCGGAGCGCTGTGTTCATACGCCCAGCCGCATCCCGGGGTCGACGTCGCTATCGAGGGTGTCGGGCGCCACCCCTCTCAGATACCGGTCGACGCCAACCGCAGCCACCATTGCCCCGTTGTCGGTGGACAGCGCCGGAGATGGGAGATAGATCCCGATGCCACGCCGCTCGGCCTCCTCGGTGAGCCGTACTCGGAGCCGCCGGTTGGCAAGCACTCCCCCGCCCCCGGCAACGGCTTCGGCACCGGTGGCGTCGACGGCGTTGAAGGTCTTGTCAACGAGGACGTCCACGATCGCTTCCTGGATCGAGGCAGCCACATCGGCTCGCGGCGGAAGCTCATCGGCGTCGCGGGCCTTCTCCAGATAGGTGACGACCGATGTCTTCAATCCGGAGAAGGAGAAGTCATAGGGCCGGTCCGGCAGGGCCCTCGGGAAGGTGACGGCGTTGCGATCCCCATCGTCGGATTCGGCGTCGATCGCCGGGCCGCCCGGATAGCCGAGCCCCATGAAGCGAGCCAGCTTGTCGAATGCCTCTCCGGCGGCGTCATCGATGGTGGTGCCCAGGGTTTCATAGTCGCCCCAGTCCCTGACGTGGACGATCTGGCTGTGGCCCCCGGAGGCCAGCAACACGACGGCCGGGGGCTGGTAGTCGTCGTACTCCAGCCGCGGTGCGAACAGATGCCCCTCCATGTGATCGATCCCGTACAGGGGCTTGTCAAGGCTCCACGCCAGCGCCTTGCCGAAGGAGAAGCCGACCATGAGCGCTCCGACGAGGCCCGGTCCGCGGG
>Ga0255058_10002355_pt1 | contig 10426 bp, 13 predicted proteins | sample Cases_109_9_MG_FD_188637 | JGI IMG/M metagenome (GOLD analysis project Ga0255058, IMG submission 188637) | Seawater microbial communities from Amundsen Gulf, Northwest Territories, Canada - Cases_109_9 | ecosystem: Environmental > Aquatic > Marine > Gulf | place: Canada: Northwest Territories... | reverse complement strand
GTGGTCGAGTACCTCGACTCACAGAGGCCTTTTCCCAAGGATCATCCGGCGATTCACCACTTCTACGGGGCCGCCTTGCTCCGCCGCGAGAGGTGGGGCGAAGCGGCCGAGGCCCTGGAGCGGGCGCTGGCGTCCGCAGGCGATGATCTGAGGATTCGCAAAGACCTCGCCTTGGCCTACCGTGGTGCGGGCCGTCTGGCCGATGCGGCGCGCCTGTTCCGTGAACTGGCCGAGGAGTCGCCGGAGTACCCCTTCTTGCAGCAGCTTCTGGCCGAGACACTACGCGTTCAACGCGATGTGGACGGCGCTCTGCGGGCCTATCACACCGCACTCCGCGGGTTGTCGGGTCGGGAGGAAGTGGCGGCGAGCCATCGGGATGCCATCAGGCACCGTATCGCCTTGCTGCACCTGAGCCGGAACGAGTTCGTAGCTGCGCGCTCGATCGTGGACGGGCTGGAACAGGTGGAGGCGGCGCTGGCGCTCGAGATCCGGGCGCGACTGGCGATCGAGCAGGGGCAGTGGGAGGAGGCCCGCAAGTACCTCCGAAAGCTGGGCGAAGCCGACCGCCAGGGTATCGCCGCGCTGCTCGCCGGTCAGGCCGCCGTCGGTGAGAAGAAGTGGTCGAAGGCCGGCGCGAGGTTCAAGGAGGCGGTCGAGCTCCTGGGACCGTACACCACGCCGGACGTCGCCGAGATCTACCGCGACGGCGAGAAGCCCGAAGAAGGACTGAAGCTACTCCGTCGCTGGGTCGAGGACGATCCGGCACTGGCCGACGCGCGCTTCCACCTCGGGGTCTACTACTACGAGCTGGACCGTTTCGAAGACGCCGACCGAGAGCTCCGCGCGGCTTTCCGGTTGAATCCGGGTCACGCCCGCGCCCTGAACTTCCTGGGCTACAGTCTCGCCGAGCGCAAGACAGGGTTGGAGGAGGCGCTCGAGATGATCGAGCGCGCGTTGGTAGTCGACGAATGGAACGGGGCCTATCTGGATTCGTTGGGCTGGGTCTACTACCAGCTCGGCCGGCACGAGGCCGCACGGGGCCCCCTCGAGCGGGCGGCTCGCGAGCTCCCGCAGGACCCCACCGTGCTGGAGCATCTCGGCGACCTCTACCTCGCGCTGGGCGAGCGCGACCATGCACTCACCGTTTGGGGTCGTGCCCTGGAAGCCGATCCGGCCGATCCGGAGCTGCTGCGCGGAAAGATCGAGGGAGAGCTCGCGGCGGCGGGGAGGCTGGTGGAGGACTCGACCGCGCGCGGCCCGGTGCGCGACGACGACTCCGCGGCTACAGACATGCCACCGCCCCGTTGACCGCCTCGCGGCATCCGATTCTCCTAGTCATCCTCGGTGTTTGTCTGGCCATGGCCGGGTGTCACCGGGCTCACCGTGACGTCGCCACCGCCCCCGCCCCGGGCTCGATCGTGGGCCAGTACAAGGGGCGGATCGAGGGCAGCGACGGTGAGTCGCGGCAGTTCCGCCTCCTCCTCTACGCGGCCCTCCCGGATCGGGTGCACGGAGAAGTGCTGTCCCCACTGGGTACGGTGCAACTGATCCTCGATGGGGGCGGGGGGAGGCTGGCGATCACGTTCGTGTCGGATGGCGTGTCCTTCGTCGGCCGCGCGCGGCCCGCGGCGCTCGTACGGATTCTCGGTGTGCCGTTGTCTCTCGAAGAGCTGGTCCGGGGTCTCCTAACGGGGGAAGGGGAGAACGACGAGATCACGCTGCTCCGCACCGGCGACCGGGGTCCCGGATTGCCCGTGAGACTGGAGATTCGGACGTCTTCTTCGAGTCTCGAGCTCCGGCTCAAGCGGCTGCGGCCCGCGAGAGTGCTGGGACCGGAGCTGGGCACGGGTCGGCCTCCGGCGAACACCGAGGTGCTGCCGATCGAGGAGCTGGAGCGCGAGGGTCGACGACTGCAGGATCTACTCCCGGGTGGATCCGGGTCGTGAGCCGCGCCGCCATCGCCAGCTGCCCGGCCAAAATCAACCTGGTGCTCCGGGTTCTGGGCCGGCGATCCGACGGCTACCACGAGCTGGACACCGTGTTTCAGGCCGTGGATTTGTGGGACACCCTGGAGATCCGGGCGTCCGACTCGTTGCGGCTGACCTGTGACGATCCGCGATTGGCCGTCGACGAGAGCAATCTCGTGCTCCGGGCAGCTGGATTGCTTGCCGAGCGCTGTTCGGACGGCCCGCGACACGGCGCTCTCTCGCTGCACAAGCGGATCCCTGTCCAGGCCGGGCTAGGGGGCGGGAGCAGCGATGCCGCCGGCGCATTGATGCTGTGCGATCGGTTCTGGTCCCTCGGCCTGGGGCGAAACCGCCTGGTGCAGCTCGCAGCCGAGCTGGGCTCGGACGTCCCCTTCTTTCTCACGGGGGGAACGGCCCGTGGATGGGGTCGAGGGGACCGGATCGAAGCCCTTCCGTTCGTCGGCGAGACGCACGTCATCCTCGGCTGTCCGCCATTCGGAATCCCCACGGCAAAGGTCTTCGGAAGGCTTGCAGGTTGGTTGACACTCCCTGGCAATGGTGTTAGCGTTTCCCCCGCTTCAGCTCATAAGTGGCCGAGAGATAACGACTTCGGGTTCCTGACCAACGATCTCGAGACGGTGGTGTTCGAGGGGTGGCCCGAGTTGAGGCGGTTCCGTGATGCGCTGGTCGAGACGGGGGCGGCGGCGGCGCTGCTCAGCGGAAGTGGTTCTGCCGTCTTCGGGGTGTTCCCCGGGCGAGATCGGCCGACCGCGGAGGCGGAACGTCTCGGCGCGCGCTTTCTCGGATGGCGCGTCTTGACGACGCGCTTCATCGATGAGGGGATCCGGTTGGGTGCGCCGGAAAGATGTGAGGTCGAGCCGAACCGGGAGGCTTGAGCATGGAGATCACCCAGATCCGGATCTTTGCCGTTCACGAGGAGAAGCTCAAGGCATTCGTTTCGATCGTTCTCGACGAGTGCTTCGTGGTCAGTGACATCAAGATCATTCAGGGCAACAGCGGGTTGTTCGTGTCGATGCCGAGCAAGAAACGAAAGAATGGAACCTTCCGCGACATCGCGCACCCGCTCAACAACGAAACACGACGTCGATTCGAGCAGCAGATCATCACCAAGTACCGAGAAGTCGTGGTCGAAGAGGGAGGAGAGCCGCCGGCCCAGCTGCGAGATCTCGAGGCCGAGTCGGGCGGCGAGGATTCGAGCTTGCCCTGATGACGAAACCGGCGTACCGCCCTTGATGTTGGGGCGTCGCCAAGCGGTAAGGCACCGGCCTTTGGAGCCGGCATTCGGAGGTTCGAATCCTCCCGCCCCAGCCAGCGGCGCCCGGCTCGAACAACAACCATGAAAAGCGAGATCAAAGTCTTCTCCGGAAACGGCAACCCGAAGCTGGCGCAGGCCATCTGCGAGTACCTGCGGGTTCCCATCGGCCAGTGGAAATTGAACCGCTTTGCCGACGGCGAGGTCTACTGTCAGATTCTGGAAAACGTGCGCGGTACGGACGTGTTCGTCATCCAACCCACGTGTCCGCCGGTCAACGACAACCTGATGGAATTGCTGATCGCGGTCGATGCGCTAAAGCGCTCGTCGGCGGCCAGGATCACGGCCGTGCTCCCGTACTACGGCTACGCGAGGCAGGACCGGAAGGACAAGCCGCGGGTTCCGATCTCCGCGAAGCTCGTAGCCGATCTCCTGCAGGCAGCCGGAATTCAACGCATTCTCACCATGGACCTGCACGCCCCGGCGATTCAGGGATTCTTCGACGTGCCCGTCGATCACCTCTTTGCCGCGCCGGTGCACCTGCGTTGGATCGAGAAGCAGCGCTACGAGAACCTGATGATCGTGTCTCCCGACGCCGGAGGCGTGGAACGTGCGAGGTTCTATGCGAAGCGTCTCGGAACGGACCTGGCCATCATCGACAAGCGGCGTGAGGAGCCCAACGTGGCCCAGACGATGAACGTGATCGGCGATGTGTCCGATCGGGCCTGCGTCATCATCGACGATCTCGTGGACACGGCGGGCACGCTGGTCGGGTCGGTTCGAGCGCTGAGGGAGAAGGGCGCCAGTGAGGTCGTCGCGTGCTTCAGCCACGCCTTGCTTTCCGGCCCCGCGATGTCCCGGCTGTCGGACGTCGAGCTGAACAGTGTGGTGGTGACCGACAGCGTGCCCCTGGCCGAAAACAAGGCCCGACATCCGAAAATCGTGGTACTCGAAGTCGCGAGCCTGCTCGGGGAAGCGATTGCTCGCATCCACAGCAACTCGTCCGTGAGCTCTTTGTTCGTGTAGGGAAGGAGAAACCGTCCATGGCAGATGCGGCAACAAAGAACGTCGTTCTGGAAGTCGATTCCCGGTCGGAAACCGGCGGCAACGCATGCCGGCGCATGCGCGCCAAGGGTAGGATCCCGGGCAACGTCTACGGGCTGGACCGCCCGCCCTTCAAGGTGGCAGTCAGCCCCCGGCGAATCGAGGAGGTGCTGCGACTGGGCAGCGGGGCGAACACCGTGTTTCAGCTCAACCTGGCGGGCGAAAAGCGGACCCGCGAGGCCATGATCAAGGAGCTGCAGCGCGATCCGATCTCCGGCCGGCCCCTGCACGTCGATTTTATCCGGATCGATCCGACGAAGAAGGTACAGATCAGCGTTCCCGTGCGTCTCGTGGGAACCCCCGAAGGGGTCAAGAACGAGGGCTGCATCATCGACTTCGTGAACCGCGTGGTTCAGGTGGAGTGTCTTCCGACGCAGATCCCGGAGCAGTTCGAGGTGGACGTCAGCGCCCTGCACATCAATCAGCACGTTTCCGTCAGCGATCTGTCGGGCACCGAGGACCTGGTGCTGCTGGATGACCCGGAACAGATCCTCGCGGTCGTGGTCGCTCCCAAGGTGGAGGAGGCTGCGGCAACCGAGGAGGAAGAAGAGGAAGAGGTCGAGGCCGTGGAAGGCGAGCCCGAGGTGGCGAAGAAGGGCAAGGCAAGCGACGAGTCCGCCGAGGGCACGTCCGACAAGGACAAGAAAGACAAGAAAGACAAGAAAGACAAAAAGGACAAGTAGGTCGCGTGGTCCGTGGATCGGATTACGATCGTCCTCGGGCTGGGCAACCCGGGCGCGCGCTACCGAGCGACAAGGCACAACGTGGGTTTCTGGGTGCTCGATCGCCTCGCGGAGCGCCGCCGAGTCAAGTTCCATATCAGTAGCGATCTTTTCGGCCGGGCCTGGACGGCCGAAACCGAGGGGCCGTCGGGGCCGGTGGTGCTGGCCAAGCCCCGCACGCACATGAACCGTTCCGGCCGCGCTGCCGCGGCACTGTGCCGACGGTACGCGGTGCAGCCCGAGCAGTTCTTGGTGGTTCACGACGACGCGGATCTTGAGCTCGGGCGGTTGCGAGTGCGTCCCGGGGGCCGGGCCGGCGGACACAACGGCATGCGTTCTCTGATCGAAGCGTTGCGGACGGACCGGCTCCCGCGGGTGAAGCTCGGAGTGCGCGGAGCGAGTCGCGACGAGGTGGAGCTGGCGGACTACGTGCTCGAAGATTTTGCGCCCGCCGAGCTGCGGATTGCCGAGGGGCTCGCGGATCTCGCAGTGGAGGCGGTGGGGTCCGTGCTGGACCACGGGCTTGCGACGACCATGAACGATTACAATGCGCGTCTTGTGACACCACTGACGGATCGGCCGGACCGTTCCGAGGAGGACTAGCGTGGACAGTTTGGTGACCTTTACGCCGATCGTGGGAGGCCTGGGGCTGGCCTTCGCGCTCGTGCTCTACGTGAACCTCGGCCGCGCCAGTGCGGGAACGGAGCGCATGCAGGAGATCGCAGCTGCGATCCAGGACGGCGCCATGGCGTTTCTGCGCCGCGAGTACACGATTTTGGCCGGCTTCGTGGCGGTGGTCGCGCTGTTGCTCGCGTGGGGCCTCAACTGGCAGACCGCGGTGGCGTTTCTGGGAGGCGCCGGCTGCTCGACGCTCGCCGGATTGTCGGGCATGCGGGCGGCGACCAAGGCCAACGTCCGGACGACTGCGGCGGCCAAGGATTCGGGCCAGGGACCCGCCCTGCTCATCGCATTCAACGGCGGCGCGGTGATGGGAGTCGCCGTCGCCAGTCTCGGTCTGATCGGCCTGGGTCTGTTCTTCCTGTGGTTCGGGAAGCCGGACACGGCGAGCATCATCAACGGTTTCGCCATGGGCGCCTCCTCCATCGCCCTGTTCGCGCGAGTCGGGGGTGGGATCTACACCAAGGCCGCTGACGTCGGCGCCGATCTTGTGGGCAAGGTCGAAGCGGGAATCCCCGAAGACGACCCGCGCAACCCGGGTGTGATCGCGGACAACGTGGGGGACAACGTCGGGGACGTGGCCGGTATGGGAGCTGACATCTTCGAATCCTACGTGGGCTCGATCGTCGCGACGATCGCCATCGCTGCCACGATGCTCCCGGCCGGGTTGTCGACGCTGCGGGCGGACGCCGCGGCCACGACGGACGCGGTCCAGTCGGGGCTGATGAGCCTGCCGTTGCTGCTGGCGACCCTGGGTCTCATCGCGTCGTTCGTGGGCATCCTCTCCATGCGCGTGCTGAAGTCGATCAATCCGGCTGCCGCACTGCGCTACTCGACGTTCATCGCCGCCGGGCTGTTCCTCGCCGGGTCCTTCTGGCTCATCGATGCCCAGGCGATCTCGAACACGGTTTTCTGGGCCGTTCTGTGCGGCACGATCACGGGCATCATCATCGGGCTGGTGACGGAGTACTACACCTCCGCGGGGCCGGTGCGCCGCATCGCGATGGCCAGCAAGACGGGGCCCGCGACCAACATCATTGCCGGACTCGCCGTGGGGCTCGAGTCGGCCGCGCTCCCCGTGCTGTTCATTTGCGTGGCCATCTGGATCAGCAATCAGGCCGCCGGCCTGTACGGCATCGGTATCGCCGCCGTCGGCATGCTGGCCACCGTGGGGATCACGATGTCGGTGGACGCGTACGGGCCGATTGCCGACAACGCCGGTGGTATTTCGGAGATGTCCGGCCTCGGGCCGGAGGTGCGGAAGATCACCGACAGTCTCGATTCGCTGGGCAACACCACGGCGGCGATCGGGAAGGGATTTGCCATCGGCTCGGCCGCTCTCACGGCGCTCGCGCTGTTCTCCGCGTTCAAGCAGGCGGTGAACGTCGGTGAGCCATTGGTGATCGTTCTGACCGATCCAATCGTGGTGATCGGCCTCTTTATCGGCGGTGTCTTGCCCTTCTTCATCGCCGCACTGACGATGACTTCGGTGGGACGCGCCGCGGAGCAGATGGTCACGGAGATCCGGCGGCAGTTCCGGGAGATTCCGGGTCTGCTCGAGGGCAAACCGGGGGCGAAGCCGGACGCCGCCCGCTGCGTGGACATCTCGACCCGCGCGGCACTGAAGGAGATGGTGTTGCCGGGCCTGGTCGCCATCGCGGCACCCGTCGCGGTGGGATTCACCCTGGGCCCGGCCGCGCTTGGCGGAATGCTGGCGGGAGCCACGGTCACCGGCGTGTTGCTGGCGCTGATGATGGCCAACGCCGGGGGTGCCTGGGACAACGCCAAGAAAGACATCGAGAAGGGTGCCATGGAAGGGGAACAGAAGGGAACCGACGCGCACAAGGCCGCCGTCGTGGGGGACACCGTGGGCGATCCCTTCAAGGACACGTCCGGCCCCTCGATGAATATCTTGATCAAGCTCATGTCGGTGGTCAGCCTGGTCATCGCACCACTGCTCGGCTAGGAAACCGGGCGGAAAGTGGCGATTTAGTCGATGCGGTGGTAGAGTCACGGCCATTCGGCGGCCCCAGGGCACGGATCGAAACAGGCGCCCCTTGCTCCCGACGTGTTCGGGGGCGGAAACCGTGAGGAGGTGCGGATGCAGACCTACGAGACTCTCTTCGTCACAACCCCCACGTTGACGGAGGAAGAGGAACAGTCGATCGTCGAGGGTTTGGCCCAGATCGTCACGGACGGCGGAGGCTCGTTCGCCGCCAACGAACGAATGGGTCGGCGGCGTCTGGCCTACCCGATCGAGAAGCACAACGACGGCGTGTACGTACGTTTCCTGTACGATTCCGATGCCGCGGTTCCCAAAGAGCTGGAACGGCGGCTGCGCCTCTCGGACCGGATCCTGCGTGTGCTGACGGTGCGTCTCGAGCCAAAGTGGGCCGTGGCGTCGAAGGAGCAGGCCGTGCGCGACGCTCAGGCGCGGGTGGAAGCCGCCGAACGGGAGAAGCTGGAGCGCGAGGAAGCCGAGCGGAAGGCTCTCGAAGAGCCGGCCGCCGAGTCTACCGAGACGACCACCGAGGATTCGGAAAGTGATCGAGCGGCTGCGCCGAGCGGCGGCGACGAGACCCCGAAACCATCGGAAGACGGAGAGTAAGTCATGGCACGAGGTCAGCGACGCAGCCCCCCCGCCCGTCGGCCGGGTCGACCCCGGTTCCTGTTCCGTCGGCGCAAGTACTGCAAATTCTGCGAGCTGAAGTCCGAGTGGATCGACCACAAAGACGTCAGGACGCTACAGAACTACACCCCCGAACGGGCGAAGATTCTGCCCCGGCGCATCTCGGGGACCTGCTCGAAGCACCAACGGCTGTTGATGAAAGCCGTCAAGCGTGCGCGAATGATTGCCCTGCTGCCGTTCGCCACCGATTGACGACGGGAGGAAGCTGCCTTGAAAGTCGTGCTGAGCGAGCACGTGGACCATCTGGGCGAACGAGGACAGATCGTATCCGTCGCCCCCGGTTACGCCAGGAACTACCTGCTTCCCAAACGACTCGCCATGAAGGCGACTCCCGGAAACATGCGGGTGCTCGAGCAAGAGCGCCGGGTGTGGGAAAGCAAGGAAGTGCGGGTGGTCGACGAGGCGCAGGCGATGGCCGATCGCCTCGCCGGTCTCGAATTGAGCGTCACCAAGAAGGCGGGCGAGAGCGGTACGCTCTACGGATCGGTCACGAACGTCGAGATCGGCGATCTCATCAGAGCCAAGGGGGTCGAGGTCGACCGGCGGCGGATCGTGCTCCACGAGCCGATCAAGACTCTGGGGACGCACGGAATCTCGATCCGACTCCATCGCAAGGTGACCGCTGAGGTCACGCTTCACGTGGTAAGCGAGCAAGGCGAACCCAGCGCGCCGAGCGAGCTGCGTGAACCGGACGACGAGTAGGACATGCGGGACGAGGAGTCCAGCGCCAACCAGATCCCCCGCACGCTCTTGGCTCTTTTTGCAGGTTGGATCCTGCCGGGACTCGGGCACGTCCTGGTGGGAAGGGTCCGCCGCGGCCTGCTTTTTGCGGCGATCGTGCTGGGTTCGTACGGTCTCGGCCTGGCCCACGAAGGCCGCCTGGCCCTGCGTGACGAGCGTCAGCCCTTTCTGAGCGGGCTCCAGGTCGTCGCGAACGTGGGCATCGGGCCGATGGACATGGTGGCACGCCTCAATATCTACGGGGCGCTGGTCTACTCGCTACCGAACGGAGTCCAGGGCGGCGTCGAGAACAAGTACAGCCGAGTATTCCGCGAGCGAACCCGCTCGGCGCTTTCGATCTACGGTACGGCCTATCTCTGGACGGCCGGGTTGATGAATCTGCTGCTGCTGTTCGACATCTGGGACATCGGAATGGCACGCAAGGTCTGACGCGATGAGAAGTCACTTCTTCCACATGTTGGTGTACTCGATGATCGTCTCGGTCTTCTTGTCGGTGCTCGCTCGTCGAGACGCGCGAAGCCGCGTTCGTCTGGGCCTGACGCTGTGGACCGCCATGGTAGGCGGCGCACTGGCGCTGGCCTACTTGATGTACCCGTTTCCCAATTGAGTTTTTCACGGATCTTGAGTCTGTGGGCCCCGGTCGGGGCTTTCATGGCCCTCCTGTTCCTGCTGTCGGCACGTGCCGATCTGGTCGTGAGCACGCCGCCGGGGTGGGACAAGGTGCTTCACGCAGGAGCGTACGGGATGCTCGCGGGACTCTCGATCCGGGCGTTCCACGGTGGACTCGGCCGGTTGGCCCTGTGGCCGACCGTTTTCGCCCTGCTGTTGACGATCGCGTACGGGATGCTCGACGAGATGCACCAGAGTCGAGTTGCCGGCCGGGACGCCAGCATGCTGGACTGGCTGGCGGACGTCGTCGGAGCCGGGCTGTCGGTCGTCGTGCTGGGAATGTTGGCAGTCTCGCGATCGAAGCGGTCGATCCGCGACCCACAAGCTTGACTCGAGTCGAGAGGAAGGACACCAAGTCATGAAGCGTAGGTTGGCCATTCTGCCGGGTGACGGCATCGGGGTGGACGTAACGCGGGAGGCCGTGAAGATCTTGGGGGCGGTGACGGCGGATACGCCGATCGAACTGGAGACCAAGACCTTTGTTTACGGCGCCGAGCACTACCTCAGCACGGGCGAGACGTTGCCGCCCGAAGCCCTCGAGGAATTCAAGACTTTCGACGCGATTTACATGGGAGCGTTCGGT
>Ga0255058_10002354_pt1 | contig 10428 bp, 7 predicted proteins | sample Cases_109_9_MG_FD_188637 | JGI IMG/M metagenome (GOLD analysis project Ga0255058, IMG submission 188637) | Seawater microbial communities from Amundsen Gulf, Northwest Territories, Canada - Cases_109_9 | ecosystem: Environmental > Aquatic > Marine > Gulf | place: Canada: Northwest Territories... | reverse complement strand
CGGGTCGTCGTGAATCTGCCACGCCCACTTGATCCGCCGTTCGCGGCATTGGCCACTCATCAGTACGCCGACACGTTCGATCAGCTGGACCAGGTTGACGTCCTGGGGCACCGGAGGCGGCAGCCGAACGATGCCTGCGAACTCTTGCATGAAGGCGTTCAGGCTCTCGTTGCGAGAGATGACCACGGACAGCGCACTGTCGTAGTCCTGGCGGTCGTTCGGCGACAATTGCCCCGAGTAGCGGAGGCACGACTGTAGCAGCGAGTTGGTCGCACCGACGGTGTTGTTGACCTCGTGGGACATGATGCGGATCAGCTTCTCGTAGGCCGACCGCTCGGACCGGCGCAGCTCCTCGGTCAGCTCCTCGATCAGGATGAAGCTGCGAACGAACCCGCGGTCATGAAAGACCGAGCGCCGGCAACGCAGCCGACGCCCCCCGGGTAGCGCGACCATCCTGTTCTGACCGACCGCGAGACCGGCCAATGCGTCGGCAAGCTGGCCGTTCACTGCGTTCAGCGATCGCCCTACCAGCTTGTCGGGATCGCAGCCGAGCAAGACCCCTGCGCTGGGATTGGCCATCGAGATGAGCGCGTCGAAGTCGAAGGTCAGGATACCGATCGGCGTAGCCCGCAACAATGCGTCGAGCACGCCTCGCTGTTCGCCGGCGCGCAACCGTTCGTGCTGCAGCGCCATCAGCATCTGGTTGTAGATCTCGATCAGGCGGTCCATTTCGGACTGGCCCACCTCACGAAAACGGATCGAGAAATCCTCTTCCTGCAGGATGTCGGATCCGGACTTCAGGAATTCCAGTGGCTCCAGCAGCCAACCGACCAGGCGGTATCCGACGAACAACGAGAACAGGAAGAGCGCCTCGAGGAGAAAGAACCACCAGCCAAACTGCTGCAGCACCAGGATCGACAGAACGATGAACAGGACGTGCAGCGCGGCCAGGTAGAGAACGAACTTCTTCTTGAGGTTCACACTTCGATCCCGTGCTTGGCGATCCGCCGGTACAGCGCGGCGCGACTGAGGCCGAGCGCACCTGCCACCCGGGTCAGGTTGCGCTGGTAGTGCACCAGGCTCTTCTCGATCATCGCCTTCTCGATCTCGTCCAGGGTCATGCGACCCACCGGCGGAAGGGCCTGGCGTTTCTCGCCCCCGTCGACGAGGTCCGGGTCGACGAAATCGACGCGGGTCAGGTTGCGCTTGCCCGACATCAACATTGCCCGCTCGACCGTCTGCCGTAGCTGCCGCAGGTTGCCCGGCCAGTCGAGCCCCACGAGCCAGCGCATCGCGTCGTCATCCACGGAACAGCTCTCGGCGCCGTAACTTGCGCTGACCTGTCGCAGGAAGAGATTCGTCAACGTGGGGATGTCGTCCTGCCGCTCGCGAAGTGGTGGCAGCTTCACGGTGATCAGGTTCAGGCGGTACAGCAGGTCCTCGCGGAACTCGCCGCTCTTGACCATCTTCAGCAGGTCCCGGTTCGTCGCCGAGACGACACGCACGTCAACGCGGCAGCTGCGCGACGAGCCCAGGACCTCGTAGGTGCGATCCTGCAGGACCCGCAACATCTTGACTTGCGTGGCGCGTTCGAGATCGCCGACCTCGTCGAGGAAGATCGTGCCGCGATTGGCCAGCGCGAAGCGGCCTGCGCGATCTGAATCGGCGTCGGTGAAGGCACCCTTCACGTGGCCGAACATCTCGCTCTCGAACAGTGTGGACGAGATACCACCCAGGTTGACCTTGACGAATGGACCGCTCTTGCGGCGGCTGTTCTCGTGCAGGGCCTCGGCAATCAGCTCCTTGCCGGTGCCGCTCTCACCGAGGATCAGCACCGAGGCATCGGTAGCGCAAACACGGCCGACGGTATTCAGCACGCGCAGCATGGCCGGATCGTTGCCGACGATCCGGCTGAAGTCGAACCGCTCGTCGAGCTCTTCGCGGGTCGGCAGTTCGACTGCGGGGTCGTCGGCCAGACGCAACGCCGTACGAACCAGTTGCAGCAGGTGCTCGTTGTCCCATGGCTTGGTGACGAAGTCGAAAGCACCGGCCTTGACACCCTGCACAGCGAGAGAGATCGAGCCCCAGGCAGTGATCAGGATCACGGGTAGTTGCGGGTTGGCCTTGCGGATCCTTCCGATCAGCTCGAGCCCCTCCTCGCCGGTCGTCTTGCGTGAGAAGTTCATGTCCTGAATAACCAGCTGAATGTCGCCATCCTCGAGGAACGACAGGGCCTGGTCGGGCTCCGAGGCGACCCGTGGCGAATAGCCGGCGTTCTTGAGCAGCAGCGACAGGGAGGCGGTGACGGAGTGGTCGTCGTCGACCACAAGAATCGCGGTGTCCGCCCGGCTCGATCTCGTCATGCGCTGCCCATCCCCCGCTGCCGACGCTGTTCGTGCTCCACGGACCGGGGCCGATCCGACGGTTCAGCGGCCGACACGTCCTCGACCGAAGCGATGTTTCACGGTCCCGCGCCGCCTGCCCCGACCGATCGGACACTGCATTGTTTCGGCCCTCGCGCGGGATTATTCGTAGTGTAGCGCATCGGCAGGTTCGATACGGGTGGCGAACCAGCTCGGGTAGAGGGCGCAGACGAACGCCAACAGGTAGATCAGCACGACCGAGACGCCCAGGCTCCAGATCGACGTTTCCCAGGTGAAGAACTGGGAAGCACCAACGATCGGAAACTGAACGGCGACGAGCGCGCCGCCGACTACGCCGAACGAGGCGATGATCAGCAGCTCTCCGGTGATCTGGTTGTGGATCCGTCTGGCAGCGGCGCCCATTGCACGGCGCAATCCGATCTCCTGCGTGCGGCGCGCCACGTTCTGCCATAGCACGCCAAGCAGGCCCAGGCCGACCATCAACATGAGGAAGGCTGCGATGGTCGCCATCACCATCAGCGGCGTCAGCAAGCCCTCGATCATCTGCTCGCGGGCGTCACTCCAGGGCTTGACCGAGAATTCCCACGTCGGCGCAACCGCCTGCAGCGTGTCGAGCAACTCCTCCTCGAAGGCGGCGGTGGTGCCCGGCCGCACCTTGATGTGGATGCTGTTCATGTGCCTTTCGTTGGGACCGCCCAGCTCGTAACGGGCAAAGGCGTAGGGTCTAAGCGGGTGCAGCTCTCCGCGCTGGCGAAAATCGGCGATAACTCCCACGACGCGTCGCTCGGTATCCTTCGGATGAAACGGCTCCAGGTCGTCTTCGGGTTCGGAGATGTCCTTGCCCAGCGGGTCCTCGTCACCGAACAACTCTTCTCGCAACTGTTCGTCGATGACCACTGGAACCCAATCCAGGCCGTCGTCCTCGGGTCCGAACCAGCGACCCTCGACGACCTGCAGCCCGATCATCTCGGCAAGACCGTCGGTGGCGCGATTGAACATCGCTTGCGTCGTCCGGTCACCGTTGTGAACCGTGCTGCTCCAGACGGAATTGCGGAAGGGCGCGATATTCATGCCCGCCACGTCCTCGACCGGGTCCAGTTCACCGACCACCCGCATCGCCTGCTTCACGACGAGTGCGTCCTCGGGCTCCCACGGCCCGCCGCTATGCATACGGATGCCCCAGGTGTTTTCGTACTCGAATCCCAGCGGATGCAGGTACAACAGGCCGTAGTGCACACCGACCGACGTCACCGCGAAGACCACCAGGAACGAAATGGCGATCTCCAGAATGATCAGACCGTTGAGCCGCTTCTTGTTCCACATCAGTTTCAGTATGTGACGGAACATCTCAAGCCCTCCCTCGCAGCGCTTCGACCGGATGCAGGCGTGACATCTTCCACGCGGGATAGACACCGGACAGCACCCCGAAGAACAGGATCAGCGCAATGCCGTAGGCGAAGATGCGGAAGTTGACGTGGAATTCGGCGTAGGGAACCAGACCGCTGGACCCCACCACATCGAGCACGATGAACGAGCCGACGAAGCCGACGACACCACCTAGCGCCGTGAGGATCACGTTCTCGACGATGAACTGCCCGATCAGCGTGCGGGACGAGGCGCCGAACGCCTTGCGAATCCCGATCTCCGACGAGCGCTCCAGGATGCGGCTGACGTTGATGTTGATCAGGTTGATCGCCGGCAGCAACATGAAGAGCAGCATCGCGCCGAACACGACCGCCAGCAGTACACCCGTGCGAGCCTCGAATTGGTTGTGGTCGTCGACGACCTCACGCGCGATTCGCTCGAGCTTGGTATCGGCGCCGCTCATGGCCCAGTTGTAGCGTTTGGGATCGGGGAAATCGACGCCGCTCTCGATGACGGCGCGAAACTCCTCCTTGATCTTCGCCAGGCCGTCGCGGTTGCGGGCCAGCACCAAGGCATCGAATTCTCCGAGCATCTGGTGCCGGTAGGCGGTGGAGCGGGAGGTGCTGATCGGCACCCAGATTTCGGAGTATGCCGAGTCCTCGAGGTGCGACACGTTATCGACGACTCCCACAACGCGAAAGCTCTGCCCGTTGAAATCGATCGACCGACCCAGCGCCGGATCACCCGCGAAGAACTTGATCCGTGCCGCCTCGCTGATCACGGCCACGAAGTTGCCGTCGCGCTCGTCGGCGCTGTTGAACGGCGCGCCTTCCAGAAAGTCGAAGTCCAGAATCTGCCAGTAGACACCGTCGGTCAGGCGCACCGTCGAGACAATCTTTCGGCCTTCCTGAAACGAGGTCGCCTTCTGAGACCCGCTGAACACGGCGACCTTCTCGGCCGATTGCAGGGTGCGCACGTGCCGATCGAGAAAGCGGTAGCCGGGCGAGCTCTGGCTCGACGAGCGACGGTCGGGGCTCTTCAGTATCAGCATGTGCACGAGCAGGAAGTTGTCGCTGCGCTTCTCGGGGCCCGAGGGTTTGAGCAAGTGATCGATGAACGCGCTGACCACCATCAGCACGATCAGCGTGAACGAGATGCCGAACAGGCTGATGAAGGTGAAGAACTTGCGACGCAGCAGGACCTTGATCGCCAGCTTGACGTAGTTCTTCAACATCAGTGGACCTGCTGACCGTCGAAGACGCGGAAAATCCGTTCGGTGCGCGCCGCCTTATGCTCGTCGTGGGTCACCATCACGATCGTCGTCTCCTGCTCCTTGTTCAACTTCTCCAGGATGGCCATGATCTCTTCGCCCATGTGGCTGTCGAGGTTGCCCGTGGGCTCGTCGGCCAGCAGCAGCCTGGGCTCTCCCACGATGGCGCGGGCGATGGCAACCCGCTGTTGCTGCCCGCCCGACAGCTGCGTCGGGAAATGGTGGATGCGCGACGCCAGGCCGACCCGCTCGAGGGCGCGCACGGCCCGGCGGCGGCGCTCGGCGCCGGACAACTTGCGATAGAGCAGCGGGATTTCCACGTTGTCCACCACGGTCAGGTCGGCGATCAGGTGGTAGCTCTGAAAGACGAAGCCGATCTGCTCGTTGCGAATGCGCGCCAGATCGCGATCGCCGAGCTTGCCGACGTGCCGACCCTCGACCTGGACGCTGCCCGCCGTCGGCCGGTCCAGCAGCCCGAGGATGTTGAGCAAGGTGCTCTTGCCGCACCCGGAAGGGCCCATGACGGAGATGAACTCGCCCTGTCGAACGTCGAGGTTGATGTTCTGCAGGGCCACGGTCTCGATCTTGTCGGTGCGATAGGTCTTGCCGATGTCGTCCAGTTTGATCATCTCGTCCACGGCTCGTTCCTCCGGTTCAGTCGATGGGCACTTGTTCCATGTGCATGTATTCGGTCATGTCGGATATGACGATCTCGTCGCCGGCCTCGACGCCGGCCAGCACCTCGAGATCGTCAAAGCTGCTGATGCCGATCTCGATCTCGGCGCGATGGGCTCGGCCGTTGCGCACGACGAAGGCCTGCTGCACGCCCGAGCCGTTGGCAAACGGCCCCTTGCGCACCTTCAAGGCACGCTGCCGCGAATCGGTGATGATGTAGACGTCCACGCGCAGATTGGAGCGCAGGTCGACGTGTGACGGATCGGCGAGCTCGATCAGTAGCGTGACCGTGCCGGCCTGAATCGTCGGCAGCACCGTGCGTAACGTACCGTCGAGGAACGCGCCGTCGACCTCGATCCTGGCCGGAGAGCCCTGGGACAAACGCGATGAATAAACGTCGGAGACCGTGGCGTTGACGTGGAAACGGTCCAGGTCAGCAACCCGCGCCAGCACGTCCCCCTGGCGCACGGTGCCGCCCTCCTCCTCGGTCACGAAGGTCAGCACACCGTCACGGGTGGACTTGGCGGTGGCCAGGTCCAGCACGCGCCGGCGATCCTGCTGTTGCTTGACCAGGATGTTCATCTCCAGTTCCAACCGTTCGAGGTCCGAGCGAGTCGACAGGCGCAGGTTGTCCATCGATTCCTCGAGCTGGCGCAGCTCGATCTCGGTGCGTCGGATATCGAGGCGAGCCTCCATCAACTCGCTCTTCGAGCTCAGACCCTCGTCGAACAGCCGCTGGGTACGATCGTGGCGGGCACGTCGGCTCTCGAGGTCGACTTGCTTTAGCTCGTACCGCCCCTCGAGGGTGATCAGCGACTCGCGCAGGGAGAGCTCCTCCGACTTGCGCTCGTTCTGCTTGAGGGCGACTTGCTCGTCGAGGTTGGACAGCTCGAGTCGCGCGGCGCTGGTGTCGAGGACCAGGATCGGGTCGCCCTTGCGGACGGCCTCCCCGGGCCGGCGCAACACCTCGAGGACGCGTGAGTCGATCGGGCTCGAGATGACCTCCTCGAACTGGGGAACCACCGTACCCGAGGCGCTGATCGTGGCCTCGATAGGGCCCTCCTCGACAATGGCCGTGCGGATGCGGTCCGCGTCCAGCGAGGGCGTGATCAGCTTGCGCAGACCGATCAGGGCCAGGATCGGCGCGGCAACGACCAGGACACCGGCGGCGACTTGCTTGCGCAGGCGCCGGCGGTGCACGTCGGCTTGGAGTGGACGGTCCATCGCCTCCAGGAACAGCAAGGGCCGGGCCAGCCTCGCGCCACCGGCGACGGGTTGCGGCTCGATGCCCCGCAAGCGGTTGATGGGAATTGGTTTGCGGGACGCACCCCGTGGCCGGGCGCGGCGCCACCCTGCCGGCGCCGGCGTCCTTGGCCTCGCTTGACCGTTCGATTCCGAACGGTGGCGTCGGCTTGCGAACGCACGGACGCCACCAGCTCCCGGGAACAGCGCCGGGTCTAGGGGATCGCGGGGAGGTCCTCGTTCAGTGCCTTGCCCAGACGGCGCACGATCGCGGCGACCTCGAGCCGGGACAGCTTCGATCCCGAGCCGTGCTTCCGCACCCTGTCCAGCGTGGCGTGGGCCAGCAACACCGGCAGCGCGGCGAACTCCACCAGCCCTCGCTCGGCGCCGGAACTCTGGAGCGCCAGCACGTACTCCCGCGCGGCGTCGAGGTCGCGGTGGGCCAGGTCGAGCACGTCGGAGGCGTCGACGTCGGGGGGCAGATAGCGCCGCCCCTCGTCAACGTCGGTCGCCGAATCCTTGAGGATGTTGACCAGCTGCAGGGCCTCGCCGAAGATCGATGCGTGCCGTCGCAGCTCGGTGGCCACCGGTTGGAGGCATTCGCGACGCAAAAGGAACAGCTCGGTCAGCATTTCCCCGACGATGCCGGCCACGGCGTAGCAATAGTCCTTCAGCTCGGCCACATCGATCAGCTGAAGCCGGCCCTCGACCCGGGCACGTTCCACGAAACCGGTCATGCGCTCGATCGTTCGCAGGGTGTGGTGTCCCACCAGCTCTCTGGCTCGTGGAGCGAGGGCCGAGAAGGCACGCATCACCGCCGACAGCTCGGACAAGAGCTCGAGGTACCCCTCGTGCAAGAGCGGCGGATCGGCGGTCCACCGGCGCCCCAGATCCGCGGCGGCCGCGTCCTGGGGCTGCTCCAGGAGCCGGGAGAACTCACCGAGAGCCTCGATCTGTCGTTTCGGGTCCCATCGGGTGGCGTCTTCCAGTGTGTCCGCGATGCGAAACAGCAGGTAGGCGACGCCCACTTCGTGACGCGTCGGCTGCGGCAGGCGGGGAATCGACAGGGCGAACGTGCGGCTCGTCTTGAGCAGGAGGTCTTCGAGCAGTTTCGAGGGTCCGTCCGCCAGCTCCGTTCCTTCTCGAGTCATCGACGCCTCCTTCAGATCCAATCGGCGTAGAGCTCCGTGCGGCGGTCGCGCAGGAACAGACGGCGGGCGTGGGAGCGACGGGCCTGGTCCAGATCGAGCTCGGCGAACAGAGTCGTCTCTTCACCCTCGCCGGCGCGGGCCAGCACCACGCCCTCCGGAGAGCAGACGAAGGACTCGCCGGCGAACTCGATCCGCCCCTCCGTGCCGACCCGGTTGCAGAGGGCGGCGAAGTAGCCGTTCTGGAACGCCGCCACTCGCAACTCCGCCTCGAACAGCCCCTCGGGCCACTCCCCCACCGCCCCGGCCTGAGGCACCACGACCAGCTCGGCGCCGGCGACGGCCAGGGCCCGCATGAACTCGGGGTAGTGCCGGTCGTAACAGATGGCCACTCCCAGCCGGCCGGCGCGCGTCGCGTAGACCGGCGCTCCGGTGTCGCCGGGCGTGTAGTAATCCTTCTCGTGAAAGCATGGATAGTCGGTGATATGGATCATCCGGGTCACCCCGAGCAGGCTCCCGTCGGCGTCGATCACCGGTGAACTGTCGAAATAGCGGTCGCCGTCCCTTTCGTAGAGGTTGAGCACGACGACCACACCGAGCTCGCGGGCCCGGGCGGCGAAGGCATCGCTGATCGGCCCGGGGATCGTCTCGGCCCCGGCCCGCGCGGTGTCGCCTCCGGGCCGTTGGGGGTAGAACGGCTCGAAGGCCAGCTCGGCGTAGCAGACGAGACCGGCGCCCTCGGCTGCGGCGCGCTCGAGGGCCGCGAGTCCCCGTTCGAGATTGGTGGACTTGTCGGGCCCGGCCTTTTGTTGCACCAGCGCTATCTTCACGCTCGACTCGCACTCTCCGACGGCGTTTCCGCCACACCCGCCACGGGCATGTTCTTGTCCAGCGTCTCGACCATCCGCCAATCCCGCTCGCCCAGCCAGGCCTCGGCTTCCTCCCGTTTGCTCTGGACGATGGCAAAGTGAACCACGTCGCCCCTGGTCAACTCTTCCCCGGCGTTGGCCGGAAACGCCTGCTTGCCACGTTGCACCACGAGCGGCAGGACGAAGCGTGGGAACTCGTAGCGCGCGACGTCGTTCTCCTTGGCCGGCTTGTTGACCAGTTTCCAGCTCTCCACCGACGCCTGGTTCCTGTGCATGCGCTCGACCCAGTTCTCGAGATCGCGTGGAATGCCGAACAATACCTGCGCGCCCGCGTTCTTCACGATCTCCGGGTTGACGCTCAGCCGATCGCGGCGGACGGCCACGAAGACGAAGGGAACCTTGAACTCCTCGACGGCGCTGCGAGCGAAGAGCAGGTTGACCTCTTCGTTGGCGGTCAGCGCCAGCACCGCCGCCCGGTCGTGGAGCTGGGCCCGCATCAGCGTCCGTTCGTGGTGCACGTTGCCGAACACGACCCGGAAACCGTCCTCCTCGACGGATTTGCAGGCCAGCGGGTTGCTGTCGATGAAGATCACTTCTTTGCCGGCCATCCGCAGCAGCCGGCCGACGGCCTGTCCGATCGGGTTGGCGCCGAGGATCGCGTAGCCGAGATGCGGGGGGCGCCGCAGCTTCAGCAATCCGGCGACGATCCCTCCGGACAGTCCCTGGATCACGACCGTGGCGCCGATGACCATGAAAACGAGGGCCTGCAGCTGCTTGCCGCCGGATATGCCGTTGGTGTCGAACGTCTGCGCGAACAGTGTCGCCACCGCCGCGGCCACGACGCCACGCGGCGCCAGCCACGACAGGAACAGCCGTTCGCGAACCGTCAGGGCGGTGCGCCACGTGCTGAGGGCGACGTTCAGCGGCCGTACGACGACCATCAGGGCGGCGACGGTCAGCATCCCCGGCCAGCCGAGGGCCTGCAGGTCGACCAGGCGCACGTCCGCAGCCAGCAGCACGAACAACATGCCGATCATCAGAACGGTCAGCTGCTCCTTGAACTCCATCAGGTCGCGCTGGACGCGGGTGCGGACATTGCCGACCACGATCCCCGCGGCGGTGACCGTCATGATCCCCGACTCGGAGAGGGCCAGGTTGCTCACCTGGTACAGCGCCAGCACGAGGGAGAGGGTGAAGACGTTCTCGTAGCCCTCGGGTACGAGGCGGGGGATACGCAGCAGGAACGCGAGGAGAGAGCCTCCGGCCAGTCCCAAGATCAGGCCGAAGCCGAGACTCTGCAGCACGTGCAGCAGGCTGAGCGCCACCGACGAGCCGACCACGATCTGCAGGGTGACGATCGCCAGCACGGCGCCGATCGGATCGATCAGCACGCCTTCGGCCTCGAGCACGGTCTCGACGGTGTGCCGGACCTTGATCCGGCGCAACAGGGGCGTGATGACCGTCGGCCCGGTGAC
>Ga0255058_10002353_pt1 | contig 10428 bp, 9 predicted proteins | sample Cases_109_9_MG_FD_188637 | JGI IMG/M metagenome (GOLD analysis project Ga0255058, IMG submission 188637) | Seawater microbial communities from Amundsen Gulf, Northwest Territories, Canada - Cases_109_9 | ecosystem: Environmental > Aquatic > Marine > Gulf | place: Canada: Northwest Territories... | reverse complement strand
CCGCGGAAAGATGCTGGCGATTTATATGGTTGTAAACCTAGGGGGGATGGGGAGTGGTCCTCTTTTGCTCAACATTGCCGATCCAGGTAGTTTTGAGTTATTTGTACTGGTCTCGATTCTTTTTTCATTTTCTCTGGTGCCGATTCTTCTGACGGTCGGATCTGTGCCGCCGTTTGAGGCGCCGGTCCAAATTAAATTGAATGCACTATATAAAGAAACGCCCCTTGGGGTGGCCGGTTGTTTTGTAACCGGTATTTCAAATGGCGCTTTCATTGGTATTGGCGCAGTTTACGCTGAGAAAATGGGTCTTACGGTAACAGAGATCTCTCTCTTTATGACAATTGCCTTATGGGGTGGCGTGCTATTTCAATGGCCGATCGGAATTCTTTCCGACAAATTCGATAGGCGACTAATTCTTACAGCGGTGACATTTGCTGCAGCAGGCATTGCTGTTTCGGGTCTGTTTTTTAATGTATTCGGTTTATATATCCTCATGATTGTGGTCGGCATTTTTGGTGGCTTAACCCTCCCCATGTATTCACTCAGTCTTGCATTCACCAATGATCGCCTTATACCCGAACAGATGGTGGCGGCCAGTGGAAGTCTTGTAATGATCACCGGTCTGGGTGCTGTTTTCGGCCCAATGATTTCGGGGGCCGCCATGTCGTTTATAGGCACGCACGGCTTCTTCGGTTACCTTGCAATGATTCATTTGATATTCGGTCTATATGCGATTTATCGAATTAAAAGCGTACCCGGAATTCCGGCTGAAGAACAGGGCCCATCCGTATACCTTCCTCGAACCTCTTCGGTCGCTGCAGCCACGGCTTTTGAAGACGAAGTGAAAGAGGGCTCAGAGGAAATAATCTCGAACTCTACGGCTTCAACGTCTTGACCGAAGCCCCCGGGCGGGATCTATTATGGGTCTTCAGGTTTTCGGTTATTTTGACATTTGAGAGAAAATTCGGTACACTGTACACTGATATAGAGCTCCGGCAGTTTTTAATAATCTTTCGGCGGCACAACGGGGGCATTCGCAGCCCAGGCGGCCTTTAAGATCACCGGGGCAACGAAGACTTCTTATATGAACAGAGAACCAGGGTTTTGACATATTATTCAGGTCAACCTTTTTGTTTTGTGATATATGTAGAATAAAAACAGGATAATACAATTACAATGGACATAGCAATTGCAACGCCATATTTAATGGCGGTTCTTTTTTTTATAGTTGCATTTACCTATTCTTCCGTGGGGCTCGCAGGCGGGTCATCATACACGGCATTGATGGCAATATTCGGTTTTAATACTTTAGCCATACCGATGATTTCCTTATCGCTTAATCTATTTGTCGCATCAATAGGTAGCTTTAATTTTATTAGGAACAAACATGGCAAAATAAAACTTATTATGCCTTTTTTAATATCTTCGATGCCTATGGCTTATCTAGGGGGCGCCCTAAGACTGCCTAAAGCAATATTTTACTGGATACTTTTAATCTCATTAGTTTTTGTAGCTATACGAATTTATTTTTGGCAAAATACAAAAATAAAACTCAATATTGATCACAAAAGAAAAATATTTATCTCGCTGCTTGCGGGTTCGGTACTTGGGTTTGTTGCCGGCATAGTTGGAATTGGTGGAGGCATCTACCTTGTCCCTTTGATCATAATTTTAGGGTTGGGCAATGAAAAAGAAGCTGCTGCTTGTGGTGTTATTTTTATTGGTCTCAATTCTTTCGCGGGGCTGATTTCCCGCTATCAGTATAATTCTATTGACTTAACGAATTACATCCCTCTCATTATTGCAGTTATAGCTGGGGGCATCTTTGGTTCATTTATGGGTGCCTTTAAATTCTCGCCAAAAGTATTGGAAAAAATATTAGGTGGAGTAATTATAGCTGCAATATTTTTCTTGACGAAAAAAATAATAACCCTTTAGGATTTTCCGAAAAGACTCTTTGGTGGCTCTAAAAATTAATTGGATGAACAGATGGATTAATACAGCTGCGGATGACGGGGCCTGTGAACATCATTCTTCGTCATCGTCACCCGTATAAAGAAAGGCCTTTACGGTTTTTAAGTGGTAGATCAAAAAGACCACTATCAGCACAGCGATGATGATCCCGCCCCATTTTTTCAGCACGTCAATATGAATGTACTGGCTGATAAAATTGATGATATTGTTGCCGATAAGGGCATAGATCATAATGGAGGCCAGGGTTCCGCTGAACACGATCAGAAAATTATTGATCGCCCTGTAATTCAGCAAGTACCCGATGATGGCCCCTATCACCGGTCCGGTCATGAAAAAGGGGAACATGACAAACAGGAAAAGCCCGATAGAACCGTATTTTTTAATCTTGGTCTTCTGCCTCTGGGCGGTGAGTTCCGCCTGTCGTACAGCATTGTCAAAGAGCTTCGGCTGGATGATGTTTCGCATCACCAGGACCACAATGCCGTATGCAATCAGAACAATAACGACTTCAAGGAAAAAATTGTATAAAATCGTATAAAAAAGGGAAATGCCTGCAGAAAGACAGGTGACAATTCCCAAGGCCCTTCCCCCCATAATATGGATGATGGCGGTTGAAGACAGGACCTTATAGAGGCCGGGATCTGTAAAAAGAAGATAGAGAAAATAGATCCCGGCCAGGGTCGTCAGAACAAGCCCGAGCAACAGGATTTGCACCTCTATCATATTCAGGTGTTTCCATATAAGATGTGCCAGTTTTTTCAGGCCTTTATTACACAGAGAAAACAGTCTTTTAAAAAAAATCATCATCTTCTGTCAAAGTTACAATGAATTTCTTCATACTCAATCCTCCAGATTAGGAGCTGATCATGAAGAAATCATACCATGTTTTTTACGATATTACAAATGTGACAAGACACTAGAAGGTGTTGAATAATTTGTAGTTATTCAACATTGGTCTTGAAAGGTTTCTGTTAAAAAAGGTATACTTGTACTTTGATGGTTCAATGAACGATTGTCAATAAAGGAGGCACAATGAAAATAAAAAACGGGGCGGAATACATAGAAAGTTTACGAAAACTTAAAACCAGAATTTATTTCAAAGGAAAGAAGATCAAAGATGTCACCCGAAATCCGGCAACCGCACCCCATGTCCGGGCTGCGGCAATGACCTATGCACTTGCCAATAAAGAGAAATACACCGATCTGGCTACAGCCACCTCCCATTTAACCGGCCGAAAAATCAGCCGCTTTACACATGTCCACCAGAATGTTGAGGATTTGATAAAAAAGATAAAGCTTCTCCGGGTCCTTGGCCAAAAAACCGGAACCTGTTTTCAACGATGTGTCGGCCTTGACGGCATCAACGCGGTCTATTCGGTAACATACGAAATTGACGAAAAGTACGGTACGGATTACCTGGAACGGTTGAAGAAATGGATGATCTATATCCAGGATGAGAACCTGATGGTCGTCGGCGCCATGACCGATCCCAAAGGCGACCGTTCGAAGGGCCCGTCTGATCAATCGGATCCGGATCAGTATGTACACGTGGTCGATCGTCGCCCTGATGGGATCGTCATCCGGGGGGCCAAGCTCCACATGACCGGTGCGGTAAATTCCCACGAGGTACTGGTCATGCCGACAACGGCGCTTAATGAGCAATCCAAAGACTATGCCGTCGTTTGCGCCATTCCAATCGACGATCCCGGCATCACCCTTATTTTCGGTCGTCAAGCCGGTGATGACCGGCGTGACCAGCTGGAGCGGATCGATGTGGGGAAACCCCGGTTCGGTGTGGTCGGCGGTGAAGCGGTCATCGCATTCGAAGATGTTTTTGTTCCAACCGAACGCGTCTTTATGGATGGTGAGATCGATTTTACAGGCTCTTTGGTTTACCGTTTTGCAGCGCATCACCGGGCCAATTACGGTGCATGCAAGACCGGCCTGATGGATGTGCTGACCGGTGCGGTCAGCTACCTTTCCCAGATACAGGGGACCGCCAAGGGGTCCCACATCAAAGACAAGGTTACGGAGATGATCCATCTCTCTGAAACCCTTTACAGTTCTTCCATCGCCTGTTCGGCTGAGGGGGTTCCGACGCCGTCGGGCGCTTATCTGGTTGATACCATGCTGGCTAATGTGTGTAAACAGAACGTGACCCGGTTTCACTTTGAGGTATCGCGACTTGCAACGGATATCGCCGGTGGATTTCTTGCTACCATGCCGAGTGAATACGATTTGAAAAGCGAAGATGTGGGACATCTGGTGAAAAAATACTTCTCCGGTGTTGCCGGAATTCCGGTAGAAGAGCGGATCAAGATTGGAAGGCTGATAGAGGCGATGACCGGCGGCACCGCTATGGTTGAATCAATGCACGGCGCAGGTTCCCCCCAGGCACAACGAATCATGATTTTCCGGGAGGGAAAACTGGCTGAAAAGATAAAACTCGCAAAGGCTCTGGCGGGAATTCCCTCAAAAAAACTGGGGAGCTCGACCTCTAATCCGGATAAAAAGCGATGAGAAAAACCAAGACCGAAGAGAAAAACCAAAAGACGATCCAGACCGATGGCGGGATGCTTTCTTCTGACTTTATCCGAAACATTATCTCCCGCGACGTTGAGGCTAAAAAAAATCAGGGTCGGGTTCATACCCGATTTCCGCCGGAACCCAACGGGTATCTACATATCGGTCATGCCAAATCGATCTGTCTCAATTTCGGCCTTGCCGCCGAATACGAAGGGCTTTGCAATCTACGATTCGATGACACCAACCCGAGCAAGGAAAACGTGGAATATGTGGAATCGATCAAGTCAGATGTCAGGTGGCTCGGATTTGATTGGGGAGATCGTGAGTTGTATGCCTCGGACTATTTTGAACAGCTCTACCAGTATGCCATGCAGCTCATCAAAGAAGGCAAGGCATATGTTGACAGCTTGAGTGCAGAAGAGATTCGGGACTACCGCGGTACCTTGACCGATCCCGGAAAGGAGAGCCCCTACCGAAATCGTTCTGTTAAAGAAAATATCGATCTGTTCGAACGTATGCGGCGGGGAGAGTTCGAGGATGGCGCTCATGTCCTTCGGGCCAAAATTGATATGGCCTCTCCAAATTTACTCATGCGGGATCCAACCCTCTATCGGATTCGATGGGTTTCCCATCACCGGACCGGTGACCAATGGTGCATCTATCCGATGTACGATTTCACTCACTGCCTTTCGGATTCCATTGAAGGAATCACACACTCCATTTGCACGTTGGAATTTGAAAATAATCGTCCCCTGTATGATTGGGTGTTGGACGAATTGGGTGTCGATTGCCACCCCCAACAAATCGAATTCGCCCGTCTGAATCTCAGCTATTATATTTTGAGCAAGCGGAAGCTGGTGGAACTGGTGACCGGGGGATTTGTTACCGGATGGGACGATCCGAGGATGCCCACAATTTCGGGTCTCCGGAGACGGGGTTACACACCCGGGTCGATCCGGAGTTTCTGCGAGCGTATCGGTGTGGCCAAGCGGGACAGCATGGTCGATCCTGCGCTTTTGGAGTACTGTATCCGGGAAGATTTAAATAAGAGCACCCCCAGGGTGATGGGTGTGATCCGTCCGCTTCGAGTGGTCATAGATAATTATCCAAAGGACCAGGTGGAATACTTGAATGCCGTGAATAACCCGGAAGACACCTCCATGGGAACCCGGAAAGTTCCATTCTCACGGGTGTTGTACATTGAGAAGGAAGATTTTCAGGAAATCCCGCAAAAAAGGTTCTTCCGTTTGGCCCCTGGGCGTGAAGTGAGATTAAGGTACGCATATTTTATCAAATTCGTGCGGGTGGTTAAGGACGAGCAAACCGGGGAGGCGCTTGAACTGCACTGTACCTATGATCCAAAAACAAGGGGAGGAGATTCTCCGAACGGCCGAAAGGTCAAGGCGACACTGCATTGGGTTTCCGCTCCACACGCTATTGGGGCGGAAATACGGTTGTATGACCGTCTTTTTTTGAGGCCAAACCCCGAAGCTGAAAAAGACGGTACGGATTTCAAAACCTATTTGAATCCCGACTCTCTCAAGACTCTGACGTCCTGCCGTGTGGAGCCGACCCTGTCCGGCGCACCACGTGGCAGTCGGTTTCAATTTGAGCGCCTTGGTTATTTCTGTGTCGATCCTGTTGATTCAACCGATGAAAAGCTTGTGTTCAACCGGACGGTAACCTTGCGGGATCAATGGGCGAAAATCCAGAAGGCCCAGCAACATCGGTAAATATTTTATTTACCTTTGAAAACCAGCTTCCCTCCTTGGTATCCTGCCATAACCGCTGCAGCAAACATCAAAAAACAGAGTAAGAGGAAACCCCATCGTTTCATTGACGTTTCCTCCATCACCGCAGGGTCGATGATCTGCCAGATGACCAGTACCAATGACGATAGGAGTACCACTGATCCGCAAATCATTTTTATCACAAAACGATAGCTCAGCTTTCCTTTATATCGGTTTTGCCAATCGATATAACCCGAAAACAGCACAATCGGCATGGCCATTAGAACAACCCGCATATTGTAAAAACCGGCCTGGGCCAGGGGGTTGAAGTGGAAGAGCATCGCCAGTACAATAAAGATTACCGAAACCGGCAGAAGGCCATTGGGGATGTGAACGAAAATGGGGTGAACATGGCGCCTGGAGATTTGATCGGTTAGATAATTGTAACCCCGCAAAAAATAGGATATGTTATCACTTGGGGCAGGTTTCGTTTTTTTGATGAGTTGATTCATTTCGAAACCGAAACATACTCCCCGTACTCAGTGGGACCTTCCTGATATATTTCCAGCATCGCCTCCAGCTGCCTTCGTTCTGTGCTTTCTTTCCAGGTGAACCAGTTTTCAATGTGCTCCCAGGTGCCTATAACCAGCTTTTTATGGGGATTATTATGCTCCTGCAGAGTCTCACCGGTGATATATCCTTGCTGATTTCTTGCCTTGGTACGCAGTTTGTTGAGCAGGCTGAAGATCTCTCCTGCCTGGCCCTCCGAAAAGTACCTCTTTATTAAAATTTTAGCAGCCATAATGGTCTCCTCTAAAATGGGTTTTGAGATGAGTTACATGAAATAGTTATCAACTCACCATCAGGAAACTCCATAAAATACCGGCGCATATCGCAGATCCGATTACACCCGATGAGTTGCAAGCCATGGCGTGCATCAGGAGATAATTGTGGCGGTCCTCATGCTGCCCCATCAGATGGACCTCACGGGCCGAACCCGGAACAGCGGATACGCCGGCTGCCCCAAGCAAGGGGTTTATCTTTACCTTTAAGACTAGATTCATTAACTTGGCAAATATAATACCGGAAGCAGTGGCAAGACTGAAGGCGAAAGCACCGAGGAAAAATATGCCTATCGATTTTGGAGTTAAAAATACGTCGCCTTGGGTACTTGCGCCAACGGTTAATCCGAGCAGAATCGTTGCCGTGTCGATGATGGAGGTTCGTGCAGTTTGTGCTAACCGTTCGGTCACGCCGCATTCCTTCAGAAAGTTTCCAAAAAAGAACATTCCCAGCAACGGAATTGAGGCAGGCGCCAGAAAACAGGAAAGAAATAATGCGACGACAGGAAAAATGATACGTTCTTTCTTGGGGACTTCCCGAAGTTCCGGCATTCTAATCAGTCGTTCTTTTCGTGTGGTCAACAACCTCATGATCGGCGGTTGAATAACCGGTATCAGTGCCATATAGGAGTATGCGGCAATTGCAATCGGTCCGATCAGATGGGGTGCAAGTTTGGCTGTCAGAAAAATAGATGTCGGCCCGTCGGCTCCGCCGATAATTGCAATGGACGCTGCTTCTTTGGGAAGAAATCCAAGTCCCAGTGCCCCTAGCAATGTAAAATATATTCCCATTTGAGCGGCCGCCCCGAGAAGCATCAGTATCGGACGGGCGAGCAGGGAAGAAAAATCGGTCATCGCACCAAGGCCCAAAAAAACGATAGACGGATAAAGGCCTGTGGTAACGCCGAAATAAAGGTAGTGGAGCACACTGTTTGATTCGTATATACCAAGGCCGAATCCCTTAAAAAATGGGATATTCCCAACCAAAATTCCAAAACCGATCGGCACCAGGAGGAGTGGCTCATAATTTTTTGCCGTCCCGAGATAGATAAACACAGATCCAACAACAATCATGATGACATGGCGGTAGTCAGCGAGAAAATAGCCGGTGTTGGATAGAAACTGAAATAATAGATCCATGGGTAAGCCTTTGATACTGTTTATTGATACTATGGGTGATTCCAGAAAAAAACACCGTCCCCCTGGGGTACTAGGACCTTTGCCTGTCGCAGTAAGGAAATAGTGAGGTGAGGATGCGGAAACTCTTTTTTTCGGGATATCTCGTACAACTGAACCAGTTGAAAGGGCTGCCCCAGCTTTTCAACCAGTGGATGATAAAGGCTGGCGGCCTCATTGATATCTGATGGGAAACGCTCCGGAAGGTTTAAATCAACCACCTCTTCGGTTGAATTGACAGATGTTCGTTTGTTTCGGTTGAAGAAATTTCCTTTATTTTCCCAAATTGTCAGCAGCCTATGAAGCTGAGATATGGCGAGTGATAAAATAACCAAACCGCTGAAAACAATCGAAGCGCCAGCTATCGCCATGGACCAACCGTTATGGGCGGTTATTGCTTCAAAACCGTACAATTCGAACCTCCTTCAATTGCCATCAGCTTTATCACCCGGGGCAAAGAGCCTCTTTTATGGTAGCTGTTTTGGCGATTCTTCCTTAAATGCATGTGGCACATCGAACAGAACGCCTCTTTTAAGGTAATCCAATAAAAGATGCCAATAAAAAACAGATTCCTGCTCGAATCGGGCCGAGATTTTGAACATCCCCAAATCAGGCTAAAGAACAATTTCCATTGCTTTTAGATATTCTCAACCGATTGTGAGATTTGCCTATTATTATTGATTAAAGAACCCTGCAACCCCGAATGCCGGGATTCTCCAGAGGCGAATAAATCTTCGCGACGCTCCGATATCCTTTGGGGGATGCGATTGCTGGTTCGATTCAAAATGCAGGTTGAACTTACATCAAAAGGCGTACCCGCGTCAAGATTGTTGTGTTAAGGAGGGTGTTATCTCTTGACCGAAAGCCTTCGTTGTATTTAAATATTAGGGCAAGATAACGATCTGGTTTCGGGGCGTTTGAAGATCCGGTTTTTATTATCGTTTTATGGATGAACTAGGAGGAAACATTATGTTTAAAAAAATGGGATTGGCTTTATCGATTTTCTGCGTGTTGGTTTTCATAGGGTTTCTGCGCCCGGAGCCTGGTTTTGGCGCTGAAAAACCTTTTCAATTTGGCTTGCTTCTAGTGGGTCCTTACAACGATCACGGGTGGAGCCAAGCCCACTTTGAGGCGGGGGAATATGTTCAAAAAAAGCTCCCGGGTGTAAAGATGATCTATATCGATAAAGTGAACCCTGCAGACCGGCAGGGCATTACGATTCCCCAACTGGTCGAAGACATGGTAGAAAAAGGAGTAAAGTTGATTATTGCGAACTCAGACGACATGAAAGACGGAACCCGTGAAGCAGCCAGGATGCACCCGGATGTACATTTTCTTCACATTTCGGGGGATGATGTGCTGACCGGCAAAGCCTCGGAAAATCTCAGCAATCTTATGGGACGTATGGAGTATGGCAAGATGATGGCGGGCTTTGCTGCGGCTATGACCACAAAAACAGGTAAAATAGGGTATCTCGGTCCTTTGATCAATGAAGAAACGCGGCGGCTTGTTGTCTCGGGTTATCTCGGTGCAAAATATGCCTGGGAAAAGGTGTTAAAAAAGGATCCCAAAGAATTAACATATAAGGTGACATGGATCGGTTTTTGGTTCAATATTCCGGGTGTGACGGCTGATCCGACAAAGGTGGCTCAAAATTTTTTCAATACCGGATATGATGTTCTGATTTCGGGGATAGACACCACCGAGGCTGTGGTGGTGGCCAAACAGAAAAAACAGGAAGGAAAAAAGGTCTGGGCAATTCCATATGATTATATAGGTGCATGCGAAGGTGCTTCGGATGTTTGCCTGGGTGTACCTTATTTTAACTGGGGTCCGGGATATCTGGAATTCATCCGAGCTTCTATTGCCGGGAAATGGAAATCCAATTGGATCTGGATGGGCCCGGATTGGAAGAATATCAATGATCCCGATACCAGCACCGTGGGGTTTAAACCCGGACCTGTATTGTCATCATCGGCAAAAAAGGCGCTTGATTCTTTCATCTCTGATCTTGGAACCAAAAAGGTCAACCTATTCGAAGGGCCTTTATACTACCAGGATGGAAGTACATTTCTCAAGGACGGCGAAGTCGCTACGGATAAAAAAATCTGGTATATGGAGCAGCTTTTAAAAGGGATGCTCGGGCAAAGCAGCGCAAAATAAGTTCTGTTTTAAAAGGC
>Ga0255058_10002352_pt1 | contig 10429 bp, 6 predicted proteins | sample Cases_109_9_MG_FD_188637 | JGI IMG/M metagenome (GOLD analysis project Ga0255058, IMG submission 188637) | Seawater microbial communities from Amundsen Gulf, Northwest Territories, Canada - Cases_109_9 | ecosystem: Environmental > Aquatic > Marine > Gulf | place: Canada: Northwest Territories... | reverse complement strand
CGAAGCAGCAAGAGCGGGAAACCGAAGGCGAAGCGGATGAGGGCCGAGTCCGTGGGATGCCACCGGAGAGGGCCGCTGAGCCGGGGCCCAAGCGGCCTGCTGCGAAGCAGCAAGAGCGGGAAACCGAAGGCGAAGCGGATGAGGGCCGAGTCAGTGGGATGCCACCGGAGAGGGCCGCTGAGCCGGGGCCCAAGCGGCCTGCTGCGAAGCAGCAAGAGCGGGAAAGCATAATGTTGGACCGGCGGTTCGTGCTCGTCTCAGGCAAGGGCGGTGTCGGCAAGTCGGCGGTGGCAGCCGCGCTCGGCATCGTCGCCGCCCGTCACGGCCGGCGGGTACTCGCCATAGCCATGACCGAGCCGCTCGGCCTGGCATCCCATCTCGGCATCGAGACCCTCAGCGCCAAACCGGTGCAGGTCCATCCCGGGCTCTTCGCCTCCGTGGTCGACCGCGCCAATGCGCTCGACCAGTACCTCAAGCTCCAGATGCGAGGGGTTCGATCGCTCCCCACCGGCCAGTTGAGCAAGGCACTCAGCGTTCTCGTCGACACTGCTCCAGGGGTGCGGGAGATCGTCACCATGGGAAAGCCGATCTTCGAGGTGTGGGAGGGAGGTTGGGACCTGGTGATTGCCGACGCTCCCCCCCTCGGCCAGCTCCAGTCCTACCTGACCGCTCCCCAGACGATCACCGGCCTGATCCCGACGGGTGCGGTGCGAGAGCAGGCAGCAAATCTCCAGGCCGCCCTCGGCGACCCTGAATTGAGCGGGCTGGTGCTGGTCACCACCCCCGAGGAGCTTCCCATCGTGGAGACCCGCCAGGCGATCGCCCAGATCGACACGGAGCGCCAGATCCTCATTGCCGGCGTGCTCGCCAATCGCGTCTTCGAGCCGTTGGACACTCCCCGTGCCGCCATCGAACAGCTCGATCCGTCACCGGCCAGGGATGCCGGGTTGCTGCACAGCGACCTTACCGAGCGGCAGCGTGAGTGGCTCGACGCCGTTCCAGACGATCCGCGACTCCCCTACCTGTTCGACATGCGAACCCCAGCAGAGGTCGCCGAGCGCCTTGCCGATGAATGCGAGCCACTCCTGTGACAAGCCTCATGGTCGTGACCGGGGCAGGAGGAGTCGGCAAGACGACGCTTTCCGCAGCGCTGGCCATCGCCGCCTCCTCCCCCTCCACACGCACCCTGGTGATGACGGTCGACCCGGCGAAACGGCTCGCCGATGCCCTCGATTTGACCGGCCTCGGTGGGGAGCCGGCGCCGGTGACCGGTGCCCCCGGCGTGTGGGCCGCCATGCTCGACGCCACCTCGTCATGGGAAGCGATCGTGCGGCGTTACAGCGAGCCGGAGGTCGCCGACCGCCTGCTGGTCAACCCGTATTTTCGAGCCCTTGCCGATCGGTTCCCTGCCGCGCAGTCCTTCGCCGCCGCCGAGACGATGGCGATGTTCGTTGAGTCCGCTAACTGGGACCGCATCGTCGTCGATACCCCGCCGTCGGCCGGTGGTCTCGACTTCTATCTGGCTCCGGCGCGAACCGCCGATCTGGTAGGAGGGAGGTTGCTGCACTTCCTCACCGGTGCCCAGCTCCCCGGCCGGAGGTTCCTGTACCGCTTCACCGCAAAGCCCATGCTCAAGATCGCCGATACCGTGCTCGGCGGGCCGCTGCTCGAGGATGTCGCCGAATTCCTGCTCGATCTGCGGACCATGTACGACGCGCTCACGGCACGGGCCCACACCATGCAGCGATATCTAAAGCAGGCGGCCACGGTGGTGGTGACCACCGCCGATCCCGCACCCGTTGCCGAGGTGGTGCGCTTCTTCGAGGAGTTGACCGAGATCGATGTGCGGCCGGCCGCCATCATGCTCAACCGCGCCCTTCCCCCTGCCTGGGCCGACGCCGCCCTGCAGCCGATCCAGAATGTCCCCGACCCGGCGGTAAGGGCCGAGTTGACTAAGAACCTGGTGAACTGGGGCGGTGAAGCCCGGCGCCAGACGGCAGCCATGGTGGGACTCGCCGACCGCTACGAAGTCCCGCTCATCGCGGTGCCGTGGATGCCAGAGCCGCCGACGGATCCGGAGAGCCTGAGCGCTCTTCTCGAGGGGGTTGACCTCGACTCGGTGCTCACAGCTCACAGCTCATAGCTCATAGCTACAACACCACAGAAGGTCCCAACAGCTCGCGCAGCTCGGCGAACAGCGCAGAGCGGGCCTCGACCCTGTGCTCCTGCCCGAGGCGAAGCACCTTCTCACCGTTGTCCGACGTCATGTGCAAGTACACCTCCGCCGCACCGGGGTGGTTGCCGAGGATGCCGCGCAGTTTGCCAACCGTGTCCTGGGACAGACGGGTTGCCGGCACCCTGAGCCTGACCACGGCATCGGCATCGAGTTGTGGCTCATGGAGTTGCTGGGCGATGAACTTCACGTCATCGCCGCGGTGATCGACACGACCGGTCACGACCAGGATGGCGTCCTCGCGAACCAGCGGGCCGAACTCGGCGACCGTGCGCGGGAAGCAGACGACCTCGACCGACCCCTCCAGATCCTCGAATGAGAAGAAGTACATCGGATCCCCGCCCTTGGTGTAGCGGGTGGTGATCGACCCTACGATTCCACCGATCGACGCCTGCGCCTTGTCCTCGAGATCCCACAGACCGGCGATCGAAGACGAGCACATCGCCTCGAGAACGGGTTCGATGCCGAGCAGCGGATGATCCGAGACGTACAGCCCGAGCATCTCCTTCTCGAACCCGAGCTTCACCTTCTTGTCCCATTCGATCGGTGGGATCTCCAGCGTCGCCGACTCCATCCCCGACTCGCCCCCGCCGAACAGGCTGTACTGGCCCATCTCCTCGGCCCGGCGCCTGGCAATGGTCGCATCGAGGGTGTCATAAGCGACCTCGAGCAGGCCGCGGCGGTCGTGGCCAAGGGAGTCGAACGCACCCGCCTTGATCAACGACTCGATAGTCCGCTTGTTGAGCACGCTGACGTCGACCCGATCGACGAAGTCGGCGAAGCTCTCGTACGGCCCGTTCTTCTCACGCTCGATAACGACGAGAGCGACCACCCCCTCACCCACGTTGCGCACCGCGGACAGCCCGTAGGAGATACTGTCGTCGGCACCGACGAAATCCGACTCCGAGACGTTGACATCCGGAACCAGCACCGGGATCCCCATCATCCGGCACTCGTGGAGATAGATGGCGGTGCGATCCTTGTCCTTCTTCGAAGAGGTAAGCAGTGCCGCCATGTACTCGGCGGGATGGTGGGCCTTGAGCCAGGCGGTCTGGTACGCGACGAGGGCGTATGCCGCCGAATGGCTTTTGTTGAACCCGTACCCTGCGAAGTGCTCGATGAATCCGAATAGCTCCTTGCCGAGTTGCTCGCGGTATCCGCTGGCGACCACCCCGGCAACGAACTGCTCCTCCTGGGCTTGCATGACCGCAGGAATCTTCTTTCCCATCGCCTTGCGCAGACTGTCGGCCTCGGCAAGCGTGTAGCCGGCCATCCTCTGTGCCGTCTGCATCACCTGCTCCTGGAACACCATGATGCCGAAGGTGTCACCGAGGATCTCCTCGAGGTCCTCGTGGAAGTAGGTGATCTCGGCCCTCCCGTTCTTGCGGTCCGCATATTCGAGGTGCATGCCTGCGCCAAGCGGGCCCGGCCGGTACAACGCGTTCAGTGCGGTGAGATGCTCGAAGCGGTCCGGCTCCAGGTTGCGCATCAGTGCCCGCATCGGCCCGCCCTCGAACTGGAACACGCCCATAGAGTCGCCCCGTTTGAGCATGGCGTAGACCTCAGGATCATCGAGCGGCACGTTGTCGATGTCCGGCTTGGTGCCGGTGTTGCGCTCGATCAGCTCGAGCGCGTTCTCGATCGTGGTCAGGTTGCGAAGACCGAGGAAGTCCATCTTGAGCAAGCCAAGCGCCTCGACTCCGTGCATCTCATACTGGGTGACGACCTCGGCGTCTTCGCCCTTGCGCTGGATGGGTACCACCTCGGTGAGCGGGTCGGCCGAGATCACCACCGCAGCGGCGTGGATCGAGTCCTGTCGTCTCAGGCCCTCCAGGCCCCGTGCCGTGTCGACCACTTCTTTGACATCAGGGTCGGTGTCGTAGAGGTCACGTAGACCGGCAGCCGCTGCGTAGTGGTCTCTGACCATCTGGTCGGCATACCGGTCTGGCTCATCGAGTGCCTGGGCCAGAGTGGCGTCCTTGCCGAGGATCGAGGGCGGCATCAGCTTGGCGGTCCGGTCACCGAGCCCGTACGGGTGGCCGAGGACCCGCGCCGCATCCCGGATCGCCTGCTTCCCCTTGATCGTCGAGAAGGTGATGATCTGGGCCACGTGGTCCGAGCCGTAGCGGTCGGCGCAGTACCGGATCATCTCTCCCCGGTAGCGATCGTCGAAGTCCATGTCGATGTCGGGCATCTCGCGGCGCCCCGGGTTGAGGAAGCGCTCGAAGAGCAGCCCGAATTCGAGAGGATCGAGGTCGGTGATATCGAGGCAGTAGGACACGATGGAGCCGGCGGCGCTCCCCCGGCCCGGTCCTCGCCGGATGCCACGCTCCCTGGCATAGCGCATCAAGTCCCAGATGATGAGGAAGTAGGCGGAAAAGCCCATCTCGGTGATGACGCCAAGTTCGTAGTCGATCCTCTCCGCTACCTCTGCGCTCGGCGTTCCGTAGCGCCGCTGTGCCCCTGCCATGGTCAGGTCTCTGAGATATGCATCCTCGGTAGTGCCATCGGGGACTGGAAAATGCGGGAGCAGGAACTTGCCGAACTCGATGGTGACATCGGCCCGGTCGGCGATCTCGAGCGTGTTGTCGGTGGCGCCCGGGTACCGGTCGTCCGGGAACAGCGATCGCATCTGCTTGGCCGACTTGAGGTAGAACTCCTGGGAGTCGAAGCGGAAGCGCTTCTCGTCGCTGCGGTTGGCTCCGGTCTGTATACACAACAGCACATCGTGGGAGTCGGCCTCAGCGGCATAGGTGTAGTGACTGTCGTTGGCGGCCAGCAGCGGGGCATCGAGGTCCCGGGATATCTGCAACAGGTCGTCCATCACTCGCTCCTGGGCGGCGAGGCCGTGATCCTGGACCTCAACAAAGAAGTTCTCTTTGCCGAAGATGTCCTGGTACTGCGCCGCCGCTGCCACCGCGGCGGCGTAGTCACGTGCTTGGCCGACATTGCCTTCTTCACTCGACCCGTCGGGCGCCAGCAGCTGTGCGACGTGCCCACCGAGACACCCCGTGGTGGCGATGATGCCCTCGGCGTAGGTGGCGAGCAGCTCGGTGTCCATTCTCGGCTTGTAGTAGAACCCGTCGAGATAGGCCCGGGACGCCAGCTGGATCAGGTTCTTGTATCCGGTGTTGCTCTGCGCGAGCAGCGTCATGTGGTAGCGCACGTCTTCGCGGCGCGGGGGCCGGTCGAAGCGCGAGCCTGGGGTGAGGTAGGCCTCCATCCCGATGATCGGCTTGATCCCCGCCGCAGTGGCTGCCTTGTAGAAGTCGATGACGCCGTACAGAACGCCATGGTCGGTGATGGCGATGGCGGGCTGCTCATCTGCGGCTGCGGCCGCCACCATGTCGTCTACACGCGCCGCACCGTCGAGCATGGAGAACTCGGAGTGGACGTGGAGGTGGGCGAATCCTTCGCGGGGCAACGGCTTCCTCGAAACGAACTACATACTTGTAAGACCACCCTAGTGAATCGTGCACGAGCGGCAGTCAGTATCGAGTAGCAAGTACCAAGTATCGAGACGTCGGTCCTCGGTTACTTTTGATGTTCGATCAGTCCTCTGCAGTGAGCTCGTTGAAGTGCTTCTTCGCCGACTCGCGATACCGCCAGTTCTCGCCAAAGCTGTTGACCATCGCCTCCGGCATCGCCTCGACCGGAGCCGCGAGGTCGCCGTCGACCGGCCACTGTGAAATCAGCTCGGGGTGGTACCCATCGGGGTAGTACTCCCCGGGTGCCACCTCGGTGGCGCGTATCTCCTCGTTCTGGATGTCCTCGCGGCGTTGTTTCGGCGCCGGAACGACGAAGGCCCCGTCGCTGAAGTCTTGCTGTGGGGCCCTGGAGTTTGGATAGTCGGGCAGGACGCCCTCTCGCACCCAGATGTCGTCCTTGGTTACGTTGACCACCACCCCGTCTGGTGCCCCGAAGTGGAACGGCCCCTTCCAGTGGTGCCTGATCTCGGCGACGGTCTCCTCGTTCATGTAGGTATCGAACGGCATGTGAGTGGTCATGAACAGACGCGGCTTGATCTGGTCGGCCATGTAGCCGGCCGCATAACCGGGTGTGTGGTGGGTGTCCACGGTGTACCGCAATAGGAACGGGGGCACACCCTGGACACCGGCACTGACCGAAATCAGCTCGGTCTGGGTCTCGGTGATGTATACGTCGGCTCCCTGGGCGTACTCCACATCCAGCATGTTGGGCCGTCCGTCACCGGTCCAGACCACGCTCAGCCCATTCCAGTCCAGTCGATATGCCGACGCACCGTCCTTGGCATGCGATCGCTCCCAGTGGATCACTCTGACCCCGTTGTCGTCGTAGATGACCCCGCCGTTGTCCTTGTAATCGAACTCATGGACATCGATCTCCCACGCCTGGTTGAGAGGGAACACATCGAAGGCGTCGCGGTGCCAGTGCAGCATCCTCTGCATCCCGTCGATCATGTAGGCGACGCCGTCCTTCTCCGTCCGTCCCGAAGGTCCGAACACCCGCAACGGCTCATGCCACCGCCCCGCATAGCCGCCGAACATGTAGATGTAGGGCAGCGACCCGAAATGGTCGACGTGGAGATGGGTGATGAAGATGTTGTTCAGCTCGTTGAGCGCAAACCCGCCCGCTACGTAGTTCGCCACCGCCCCTTCACCGATGTCGAAGATGAAGCTGTCCCCGTTACCCAGCCTGACGAAAATCGAAGTGTTCATCTGCCCGGGGCGGATGCCCGGCGCCGTTCCCATGAAGATGATCTGCATCTCGTCGTGACCGAGCGTTTCGGTCCGCGGGAACCAGTTGGAGGCGCTCCTCAGGCTCGGGGTCGGGCCGATGCCCTCGAAGAGCAGACCTTCCTTCCATCGTCCTGCGGGTACCCCGCCCGATAGCGCAGACTCGATCTCTTCGGGGCTCGTCCAATCGGGGGTGTCGGCCATCTCAGGGGTCCTTTCGCTGATTGCACCGGGGAGTGAAGATAGGTGTGGGTGCGGTGTCGAAGATCGCCCCGGTGAGGACGGTTTGTGTCATACCCGGCTGATACGTTGTCGTCATGTATTCGAGTGAAGCACGCATCATCGACGACGTCGCCGAGCTGGAGGCGAACGATGCCAGGATCTCTGAGCTCCTGACCCGGCAGAAGGTGATCGTCAACGACCTCGACAAGGCCGGTATCGCCAAGCGGGACGGTTCCCGATCGATGGTCGAATGGCTGCAGTCGCGGCTCGACATGTCCCGGCGCAATGCCGCGGAACTGCTCTACGCGGCGCGATGGTTCAAAAGGCATCGCCCGATCGAGCGACGCCTGTCCGACGGGATCGTGTCGTTCGACCGGGCGATGACCGTACTGCGGCTGGCCGTGGCCGGAGCCGACGATTCGGTTGTCGAGCAGAGCTACCACCTCGACCAACACCAGGTTGCTCGGATGGCGGCACGGCAGCGCCGAGTCTCCACCGTCGACGAGAGCCGGGCTTTCGAGGAGCAGTACTTTTCCGTTCAGCCAACGCTTGACGAATCGACATGGATGCTCTCCGGCCGACTGTCCGGCCCCGACGGGAGGGTTGTCGAGAAGGCCCTTCACGATCGAGCCGAAGAACTGCGTGCGTTGCCGCATGGTGAGGCATCCAGTCGCGGCCAGCGCCAAGCCGCCGCCTTGGTTGCGATGGCGCAAGACTCCCTCGACGCATTCGGCGACGAGCGAGAGGCTTCGGTCCAGTCGTCGATAGCCGTGTTCGTCGATCTCGATGCCGCCAACGGCAGCGGCGGCGAGCTCGGCGCCGAAGTCGAGTACGGGCCGAGGGTCGGGCCTGCCATCCTCGAGGAGCTGCTCTGCTCAGGGTCCGTCCGAGTGATCGGACTTGCCGATGGCCGGCCAGTCGTCACCTCGGATGCCGCAAAGGCTATTCCGCCGGGGGTGCGCCATACGGTGGCCTGGCGTGACGGCGGCTGCACCATCGACGGCTGCTCGAGCCGCTACCGGCTCCAACCCCATCACATCCGGGAGCGTCGTCACGGCGGCACCCACGACCCGGACAACCTCACCACCCTGTGCTGGTACCACCACCATGTGGCGATTCACGGGCAAGGATTTCGCATCGACCCAGACAGCCCGCCACAGCGGCGGCGCCTCGTCCGAGCCCGGGGCGGCCCGGACCCGCCCTAACCGGCCGCGGTCGGCCTCCTTGACTCCAACGCATCCAGTTCGAACGGCTCAGGCCACATGAACGGATCCGGTATGCCGTGCCGCACCGAATGCGGGTTATGCGCTACCTGGAATGGGTGTCTGCTGTCGGCTCTGTAGCATCGAGTGTGGTCCTCGAAGCGGGAGATGGGTTGTGACAAGGACGGTCTTGGCGGGTGTCACCTTGGCGATGGTGGTGGCCTCCTGCGGCGGGTCGATGACGGCAGATGAATACGTCGAGAACCTGAACGCGTTGGCAGCGACCGGGAGCTCCGATTTCGAGGCCGCCGCTGCCGCCTACGACCAGACTGCGGAACCGACGCTGGCGGACGCAGTTGCTTTCCTTCAGCAAGAGGTCGCAATCAGGCACGTGTTTCTCGATGGGTTCGAGGCGCTTGACCCCCGTGAGTCGATTGCTGAGGTGCATCAGCTCCTCGGTGATGCGTTTGCCCGGCTCACCGCTGCCGCCGAGGGTTTGGCTGCATCCGCGGGCACTGTCAGCAGCATCGAGGAAGCGGAACAGACGCCCGAGTTCGCTGAGTACCGCGCCGCCAATGCCGATGGTGACCGCGTCTGTCTCGACGTGCAGGCGAAACTTGATGGCCTCGTCGCCAGCGGCGAGGCGTTGGCTGACGTGCCGTGGGTTTCCGGTCTGGGTCTGGTCGTGCAAGCCGCGGTCGGTTGTGGCGATGTCGAGACCGGCTAGGAGCTGCCGTCATCGCAGCCGCCCATATCGGCTGCACATATGCGGTACCTCGGCTCCGCGGATGGGCCGCCCATATTGCACCCACCCATCGTCCCTGCCGGTCGTGTGCTAGCTGTCAGTCCTTGTCCAGCCGCCGGATGCGCCTGTTACCGATCTCCGCAAAGCTCTTCTCGTCGGCGCTGGTGATGTTTTTTCCGTTGAAGCTTCGCGGCCAGAGCCGCTTGTGGGCCACCACGTTGACCTCGGCACCGAGGAGCACGACGCGGGCGAGCAGCGAAATCCATACCAGCAATCCGACAACGGATGCAAAGGTTCCATAGACGGCCGACGCTCCGAGGATCACGTTGCTCACGTAGAGCCCGCCAAGCAGCTGCAAGACCCACAAGGCAATTCCGCCCAGCGCAGCTCCGGGAAACAGGTCTCGCCATCCGACACTGGAGACGGTGAGCACCTTGTACACAGCCAGCGCTGCGAGCATGTTGACCCCGATGGCAACCAACGCCCCGGCGACCCAGGACACACCGGGGAGATCGATCACAAACGAGGTCGCCGTCGAGACGACCGAGGTGGCAATGAAGGCTGTAGCGATGATGAGGAGGGTCCCCAGCGCCCGAAGGAGCTTGGGGAAGAACGATGGCCACTCGACGATCGGGACCCCCCACATGGTGTTGAAGGCATCCTGGGCGACCCGCACGACGCCGATCCCGGCCCAAAGGGTGAAACCCAAAGCGATGAGGAGTGCGATTCCACTGGCTTCGAGACTCTCCACCTCGGTGGCCAGGACGTCTCCCAGCACCGGAATTCGGGCGAACACGGAGTCGAGTACACGCTGCAGTAGCTCGTCGTTGTCCCGGAGAGCGAAACCGAGGATCGTCACCAGAACTGAGAGCAGGGGAAACAGCGAGAAGAAGCCGTAGTAGGAAAGCAACGCCGTGTACTCGTAGGTCCGGTCCTCTCGAGAGCGGAGCCAGACCCCGATCGCGAACGCAACAACAGGCACGTCCTGGTGCCAGCGATCCAGGTTGTTCTCGACCTCGGCGAAGTTCTTCATATGCGTCGCTCGAACACTAGGTCCTCGGTGTTGAGGCATCCGTGCCGGGCGAATGATCAATCGGGCTTCGGAAGCATCGTCGGCGAGCGTGCGGGCCACCACGCCCGCCAACCAAGCGCCCATATCGGCGGCAGCACATATGCGCTACCCGGCTAACACGGGCGAGCCGCCCATATTGCAGCGGTTATGCGCTACCTGGAAGCGGCGAATCGCTCCGTGAGCTCGAACGGACAAACGCGCCCTACGCGACACACCACCTAGCAACAGAACCCGCGGAGG
>Ga0255058_10002350_pt1 | contig 10433 bp, 7 predicted proteins | sample Cases_109_9_MG_FD_188637 | JGI IMG/M metagenome (GOLD analysis project Ga0255058, IMG submission 188637) | Seawater microbial communities from Amundsen Gulf, Northwest Territories, Canada - Cases_109_9 | ecosystem: Environmental > Aquatic > Marine > Gulf | place: Canada: Northwest Territories... | reverse complement strand
GTAAAGAATTCGTTAATGGTATTTGTTAATTTTTCTTTATCGGTTTCATAAGCGGTCCCTGCATGGGCTGCTTTGCGCAAGTTTGAATCCCTGAAATCATCTTTTATTTTTTGTATATGATCTTTTGACCTGTTGTTTTCTAAGAATAAATTATTGTCTAATTCCCGGATTATCTTTTGAATATTGTCACTAAATAACAAATCTCCATATTGTTGTGAATATTTAGCCTGTATATCCAATATTGAGTGATTGCCGTCAAAATGGCTGATTATAAAGAAGACGTTATGAGGAACAACAAGAGTTTTCCCGGTAAAATTAAAGGGGTCTCTAAGGCATATCGCCTGTTTTCCGGATGTTTCAACAGGGAAGGCCTCTATTTGCCGCAATCTTGGATATTCCAAAACTCAACTCCTTTTTCTTGCTAAGACTGATATAAAATCAGAAGGCTGATGTAGAATCAGAAAAGATGTTTTTATAAATGCTAGAAAAATTAAAGGTGCCACTAGTGATCGGTAATAGGTGATCGGTAATCAGAGGTAGGTAAAATGAAACCGGTCACTGATTACTGATCTTGCGGCTACGCCGCACTATGTTATTACCTTAAACTCGGCAACCAGGTTTCCTGATTGTTTTGTAATTTTTATATATCCACCTTCACGAAACATACCGGCATTGCATATCATTGTATTTCCTATCTTATCAACGCCTTTTGCCTCGTGTATATGGCCGCTTACTGAAATATCCGGTTTATGCTTTAATATGAAATCACGAACGTTTTGGCTTCCTACATGTGCGCCGCTTCTGATTAAGTCAATCTTTGTATCATATGGCGGCACATGGGGTACCAGCACTTTGGATTTAGTTTCCCTTACTTTTTCATAACCTTCGAGCAGAAAAGTTTCAATCTCTTTCTCGCTGAATTCAGTGGGTGTTTTAAAGGGTGTTGGGTTTGATCCGCCAACTCCAAAGATGCCTATATCACCCATTATGTGTCCATTTCTATGAAGGTTAATGCCTTTTTCGGTTAAATAATCATTAACATCAGATTGGTCCAAATTCCCGAATTGTGCCAATACGTTTTTATTATACTCCATTATGCCTTCTATTACTTTTTCAGCCTCTTCTTTACCGTGGTAGTTGGTTAAGTCACCTGAGATTATAATAAGGTCTGCAGTTTCCAACTCATTTTTCAACGGTTCTAAGTTGCTTATATCCTCGTGTATATCACCAAATGATATTATCTTCATTTTTTACATTTACTTAATATAGGTTTTTTTATAAAGACCGAATGTTACCAATTTCACTAAGAATGTTCAAGCATATCTTCGTGTTTTTCATGTTTTTTTAGAATATTCAAAGTTTATATTTTGCGGACTGATTTATATTGACGCTAGAAGAAAGTTTTGATAGTATAAATTTTTCGTAAAATTGTGTGAAATATCAGGATATGTGAAAATATTTAATATTATTTATTCCTATTTTATATATAAATTGGATGAAAAGGTCTTATTCTTTTTTCATATTTTTAATACTTATTTGTGGATATCCACTTGTTTGTGGACATTCACTTGTTTGTGGACATTCAGTCGCTGCCGAAAGCAGAATAGCGAATGCTGAAGTCACACAAAATACAAAAAATACATATCAAAATGTTTCTCCGGACTTACGAATAAAGATTGATGAATGGATGAAACTATTAGATTCTGATGATCCTGCTATACGTAGTTCTGCCATAATTTCATTATTAGGACTAAACCTGCCAGGTGTTTATGACACGTTAATAGATATCCTTCGAAATTCGGAAAATGATGATGTACGTATTTCTTTGATCAAGGCTTTTGGATTTGCAGGAGACGATAAGACTTTAGATTTTATGATAGAATTGCTTGCCAGTCAAAATGAAGCAATACGAAGCGCTTCCGCCGATACATTGGGAAGTATGAAGACAAGAAAAGCGATTGGGAAAATGATAGAAGTGCTCCTGGATGGCCAAAATCCCATTAATTCACGCATCCTTATTGCCGGCGCTTTAGCAAAGGCGCATTCTCGTGAAGCCGTGGAACCATTAATAAATTTACTGGATCCGGAGAACAAAGAATTGCATGCAGCAGCTCAAGAGGCATTAGTAATAATTACGAAACAGTCAGATGGCAATACCAGGGCTTTTTGGGAAGGATGGTGGGAAAGGAATAAGGTAAAAACAAGGGAACAATGGCTGGAAGACATTATCGATGAATTAGAAGATGATATAAAAAAGCTTCAGGCACAAAACAGTGAACTGGAAAGTGTGATTGCCCAAAAGACTATAAAGATTTTAGAAGCCAGGAAGGAAAAGGATGACATTAAGCAATTAATCGTTGCCATAAAAAGCCTGTATTCTGAAGTAAGAATTTTTGCTGCAAAGGAACTGGCGAATTATACAGACCCCGATATTATAAATATATTTATAAATTTGATGTCAGATAGTAATGCGGAGATACGCGCCCTTGCGGCGAAGACTTTAGGAGAGTTTGGCGACCTGTCCGGATTGGAACCTTTAAAATCAGCATTGAATGATGAAGACGTAAAGGTCCGGGAAAGCGCAATCAGTGCTATGGGTAAGCTGGGCGGCAAAGATGTTGTGGTTTACTTATTACCCTTATTAAACGACAAAGAGAGTAACGTGGCAGGTGTGGCGGCGGAAACGCTTGGAGAGTTGGGTGCGAGAGAAGCCGTAGAGCCATTAATCAATTTGCTTTCGAATGAAAATCCAAAGATAAGAGAATCTGCAATTGTTGCTTTAGGTAATATAAAGGACCATAGAGCTATAGGACCTTTAATTAGCTCTTTAAAAGACAAAGAAGAAAGAGTTAGATGGTATGCTGCTGATAGCCTGGGTAAAATAGGCATGAAAAAGGGTGTTGGGCCCTTAATATCTTTACTCTCTGATGAAAGCGCCCGTGTTCGCGAATCTGCCGTGGCTGCTTTGGGACAGATTGGCGATGAGGGTTCGACAGGTCCTTTAATAAAATTACTCCAGGATAAAGATGATAGAGTTGCAGAAAAGGCAGCAGACGTGCTTTTATTAATTGAGTGTAAGGATTTTGAATTGTTAGATAGTATTGTTAACGCCTTTTATACTCAAGAAGATGACAAAAGAACAATAGAAATACTAAATAAACAACTCAATATCTTCAAAGGCCTGTCGGAATATACTCAAGCTTTATGGCAAAGTAAACTTAAACTGGCAAAACTATATTACTCAAATAATAATTGGCAGGAGGCGCTTTTAATATACGAAGAATTAGTTCAGCATTTTAAAGATGAGATAGAGATAAAACATGAGCTTGTCCATTGTCTGAAGGAGGCAAAACAATATGATAAACTGCTGAACTTTTATTCGTTATGGACTGCAGACTTATTGACAGATAATCGTTTTTGGTGGAATGGAATTTACGAAATTGTCGAAAAGTATTATGAAAAGCGTGAACATGATAAGGTAAGAGAAATTATTGATAATTTTGAAAAGAAAAACTCGTATATGGGAGGTCCCGAGTTAAAATCCAAGTTTTATAGTTTGAGAAAAAGAAGTTTGGAGATACAACAACCTCAAGAAGACAAACCTCTGGAAGCAATTAAAAATTGATTTTTCATTTTAAAGAAGTTTTTTTCAAAAGGAAGCGATATAAATGAAAGTCCTGATTGTTGGAGCGGGCGCTGTAGGCTTTAATATTGCAAGACAGCTATCAAAAGAAGGCCACGATATATCTATAGTAGAAGATGATCCGGAATTGGTCCGGAAGATTAGTGAAAAATTAGATGTTTTTGTAGTCGCCGGTAATGGCAGCTCTCCCAGCATATTGGAAGCTGCCGGAATGCGCGATACACAGGTGGTGCTGGCCGTCACCAACAGCGACGAGGTAAACATTATTGTGTGTATCCTTGCTAATCAGTATGGCCGTAAAATCAAGATAGCAAGGATTCGAAACAGCGAGTTTACCGGTAAGAACTCATTATTAAAACAAAATGGGTTTTGTGTTGACCACATGATAAATCCCGAGCATATTATTGTAGATTCAATTGTGAATATTTTAGAAACTCCGGGAGCAACCTTTGCTCTTGATTTTCCAGTAGGCAACGTCCTTCTAAGGGGTTTTCATGTGCCAAAAGATGCCCCGATTGCGGGGAAAAGACTCTCAGAGTTAGAGGGTATTGAATATATGGATTCATTCTTAATAGTGTGTATTCAACGTGAGGGTGAAATGATTATCCCCAAAGATGAGACTCAAGTACTGCCTGAGGATGAAATTTTTGTACTTGTGGCAAAGATGGGACTACCATACTTTTTGCCCATAGTTAATAGAAGGGCAGACGATGTGGACAGGATAATTATTTATCGAACGAGCCGAATTGGTTTACTACTTGCTAAAAGGCTTGAAGGCAGCTCGATGGGAGTAACAATAATCGAACCAAGGAAAGACAGAGCAGAAAAGGCAGCCGCAGAATTAGAGGACACAATAGTCTTACATGGCGATGCCACAGATATAGATTTGCTTAAAGAGGCAGTTATTGAGGATTCGGACTTTTTTATTGCCCTATCCGAAGATACACAAACTAATTTACTCACGTCTTTGCTGGCTAAAAAATATGGCGCAAAAAAAACCGTAGTACTTGCAAATGAACCCGGGCTTGTGCCGGTAATTAACCAGGTTAATGTAGACGTGGTCGTAAACCCCAGATTAGTTACGGCAAGCTCTATCCTTCAACACATAAGAAGGGGCCAAATATTATCAATTGCTAAATTGGGTGACAGTGAGGCGGAAGCAATTGAACTTGTTATTGAAGAAGGTTCTGAGATTATGAAAAAACAGCTTAAGAAAGTCCGTTTCCCAAAAGGCTCCATGTTAGGCGCAATTGTTAGAAACGGAAAGATGCTCCTCCCAAAAGGCATTGAAACCATACATCCCGGAGAAAGTGTTATTGTATTTACTCTGCCATATGCTGCCGAAAAAGTACAGGCCCTTTTCAGTAGGAGAAAATGAAGTCCTCAAATTTATTTTTTTCAACACCATAAACCTTCTGGCTTACAATTTGTTGGATTGAGCCATAACGATATACATATTATAGACAAAGGGTCCGCTATCTGCCAAAACTTCTCCCTTATTAAATTCGATCTTAGAATATGAACATACCTTTAGTACTGCAAATCTTAGGAAACCTCATATTACTCCTTACAAGCATATTATTCATACCATTGGGAGTCTCTATCTCTTATGGAACAAAGGGAGAGATATGGGCATTTGCATTGTCAATCATTATCTCAGGGGTTGTTGGTTTAGCGCTTAAATTTTCGATTAAGCCCAAAAAGGGAGACATTACTATCAGGGAGGGTTGTGCTGTAGTTGCATTCTGGTGGATGTCCTGTGCTTTTTTTGGCGCCTTGCCTTATTGGCTGTCAGGCACATGCAGTACATTTTGCGATTCTTATTTTGAGTCGATGAGCGGCCTTACTACCACTGGAGCTACTATTATGAAGGATATTGAAGCTCTGCCGCATGGTATTCTTTTTTGGAGGAGTATGTCACAATGGCTCGGGGGAATGGGTATCGTTGTGTTTTTTGTTGCAGTCCTCCCTGCCATCGGCGTGGGAGGCCACAAACTTTTTAGCGCCGAGGCGCCTGACTTAACAACAGGCAAGATAAAACCCCGTATAGCCCAGACGGCAAAAATACTATGGATTATATATCTTTCCCTTACTGCCATTGTAATTCCGTTGTTTTGGTTCGGGGGGATGGAACCGTTTGATGCTGTTTGCCATGCCTTTACAACGGTAGCGACTGGAGGGTTCTCTACAAAAAACCAGAGTATTGCAGCCTTTGACAGCTTATTTATTGAGATTGTTATCATGGTCTTTGTTCTTATATCGGCCAGTAATTACGTGCTTCATTACCAATTAGTTACAGGGAGATATAAAAAGATATTAGCGAATTCAGAACTGAGGTTTTTTGTAGTTTTAGTATTATGCTCTATTTGTTTCGTAACACTTGCATTATTTTTGTTTGAATCTTCATCTTATAATGGAGGTGTAAAAGATAGTGAATATGAAAGCGTAGGGGGAGCGTTAAGATACGCCTCATTCCAGGCAGTTTCTGTAATAACCAGCACCGGTTATTGCACTGCAGATTTTGATGGTTGGCCGAATTTTTGCAGATTCCTTCTTGTCCTTCTTATGTTTATCGGCGGATGTGCAGGCTCAACTGCCGGGGGAATGAAAGTGGTGAGGATAATGCTTCTTTTTAAGTCCAGTGTGAGGGAACTTTTTCGCATGCTCAGGCCAAGGGCAATTATGCATGTAAAACTCAGTGGCAAGCCGGTCAGTGAAGATATAATCACAAATACATTGGGATTTATTGTGATACACCTCGGGCTGTTCGGACTCTTCTCTCTTGCCTTGACAATTTTTGGCACTGAGGCTATTACGGCGTTCAGCGCCGTGGCATCAATGATGAATAACATCGGGCCGGCCCTTTCCGATGTAGGTGCCACAAAAAATTATAGTGAGATTGCTTATCCATGTAAATGGATCTTAATCTTCTGTATGCTGTTGGGACGGTTGGAAATATACACCGTTATATTTATCTTTCTACCTATGGCATGGAAGAGATAGTTAAGGATTTAGGAATTTAGGGATTTAAGAATTTAGGAATTTAGGAATTCCTTAATATTATAATTCCCTGCCCGGCTACCCGCCTGACCTTGCATTTCGGGCAGGTACCTTTGCCAGCCCCCGTCCGTACCGGCACGGGCGGGCGACGTGCTTTCTGGCGGGGGGGCAGGCAACTTGCTCGGGTTAGGTTAATATTGCTCAATTTATATAAAACTAACAAATAATTTTGGTAACCGCCAATGACCGAACTTGGAAAGGTAAAAAGTGTCGCTGTTTTTGGGATTGAAGCTTATGTGCTGGAGGCAGAGGTATATGTAACAAAAGGACAATTGCCCTCAACGGTCGTTATCGGGCTGCCGGACGCAGCCGTTAAGGAATGTAGGGACAGGGTAAAAGCGGCGCTCAAAAACTGTGGTTACAGATTTCCTCTAAAGAATATCACTATTAACTTAGCCCCTGCCGATAGAAAGAAAGAAGGCCCGTCATTTGAATTGCCAATAGCGATTGGATTTCTTATAGCCACAAATCAGATAATAACGGATAAGGTGCACGAATATGGCATAGTTGGTGAACTTGCATTGGATGGGAAAGTAAGAAAGGTCAAAGGATGCCTGTCAATGGCAAAAAAATGTAAAGAAGCAGGTTTAAGAGGGTTAATTCTTCCCGCCGATAATGCGCTGGAGGCCGCTATAGTGGAGGGCATAGATGTTATTTCTGTCAAGTCTTTATCCGATACCGTGAGTTTCCTGACGGATGAGTTACCCATTAGCCCGACATCCGTAAACCTTGAGGACATTTTTAATGAATCTTCTCACTACGATGTAGACTTTATGGATGTCAAGGGGCAAGAACATGTTAAACGGGCGCTAACTGTTGCTGCTGCAGGTAATCATAATGTGCTTATGATAGGACCTCCAGGCTCGGGGAAAACAATGTTGGCGCAAAGACTCCCTTCGATAATGCCTGAATTAACACTGGAAGAGGCGCTTGAAACGACTATGGTATATAGCGCAGTCGGGCTTCTGAATGCAGATCAATCCCTGATAGCTACGAGGCCCTTTCGCAATCCACACCATACCACCAGTACTGCAGGATTGGTAGGCGGCGGGAGTATCCCACGCCCGGGAGAGGTGAGCCTGACACATCATGGAGTCTTGTTTCTCGATGAATTGCCGGAATTTAACAGAAAAACACTGGAAGTATTGAGGCAGCCGTTGGAGACGGACAAGATTACTATCTCAAGGGCAATGAGTTCGCTAACATTCCCGGCCGAAATAATGCTTGTCTGTGCCATGAATCCGTGCCCGTGCGGATATCACACTGATCCGAAAAAAGAATGTTACTGTACACCACGCCAGATACAAAACTATATTTCCAGGATATCCGGCCCCCTTCTTGACAGGATCGACATCCACGTTGAGGTCCCTAACGTACAATTTAAAGACTTAACCTCTACCTCAATCGGCGAATCATCAGGAGAAATCAGCGGAAAAGTTGCAGAGGCAAGAAATATACAGATAGAACGTTATAAAGGGCTTAAGAACACAACCAATTCGCGGATGTCCGCAAAACAGGTAAACAAACATTGCTTACTGGATAACCAGGCAGAGGAATTGCTCCATCAGGCAATGACGGAACTCGGCATATCAGCAAGGGGATATAATAAGATACTTAAGGTTGGCAGGACAATCGCAGACCTCGACCATAGTAATAACGTCCGTGTAGAACACATCTCGGAAGCCATTCAATACCGCAACCTTGACAGGACGTTGTTGAAATAGATACTTGTTTTTCATGGTATTCCTTTCATCTAATAATTATACGGATTAATAAATTTGTGTCAAGTGACGAGATGTGATGCCTGTCTTTTCCCATAAATAGATTCGATGAACCCCGGCCCTAATCGTCTATGTACTTCTATAGCGGCCCCAATAATCTTTTCCGTAATATCCTTATACTCAAGTGACATATTCAATCTCCTTTCATTTTCACCATTATAAATATTAGGAAGGCAGGCAGGAAAGCAGGAGAAAAGAAAGTGAATATGTGGATTCGGCCTCTGGCCTTCCTGTCCGTCCGGCAGGCGGGAAGCGAATCCACCTTTATTATCTGTTCGAAGAACAGACCCTATCTGTTCGGAGAACAGACCTAATCTGTTCGAAGAACAGACCTAATCTGTTCGGAGAACAGACCTAATCTGTTCGGAGAACAGACCTAATCTGTTCGGAGAACAGACCTAATCTGTTCGGAGAACAGACCTAATCTGTTCGGAGAACAGACCTAGTCCTCATCCAGACTATACCATTCGGCATCTTCCAGACAGCTATTGGGTTGTGATACGAAATTGATGATGTTTTCCAATACAGTGCAATGCCTTTCTTCTTCGTCTGCTAACTTTAATAATATATCTTTTTGCGCTTGGCCTTCAACTTCGTCCGCCTTTTTCAGGAAAAACCCATGGTTTTTTTTCTCAAGTTCCAAGGCAGTTTTATATACTTCTATCTGCGAAACATTAACACCGCTTGTGTCGTTTTCTTCTTTCATCTTTTCAAACACGTTCTTTACATCTGACAATATCTTTGTTTCCGGTAATTGTGTCCTTTCGTTGTGCTTCATATCACATAGAATGTCGTAGTGCTTTACTTCTGCGTCTGCCAGATAACCCAGGATACATTTGAGTCCCTTATTATCAACCTTTTCGGCCAAATCCCGGTAAAACTTTTCACCGTCCTTTTCCATCTGCATTGCGAATTCATATATATCCATTTTTGAAGTCTCCTTTTTTGTTATCTATTATTTTGCTTCAATATACCGAAATTACTTTATTTTTCAACCCTAATATATCTATTTGGTGATCTGCTTGTTGACTTAGCTTACCCACAAACAATTAAATACGCTTATTGCAGGTCCACAACTCGTTCCCAAGCTCCAGCTTGGGAATGTAGTTGTCAATGAAGCTCTGGCTTCATAATTTTCTCAAAATATAGCTTTCTTAAAGCTTGTTTTTTCAAAAACGTGTATACGCATTTCATTTTGGAAGCAGGAGCTTCCAGGAATAAGTGTGTTCCCAAGCAAGAGCTTGGGAACAAGAAGTCGTCTGAAGTGAATTACACCCATAATAAGAGTACATTGATGCAATGGAATATGATGTCTTGATTAATACAAATATGGTACAAACTTAGAATTGACAGGTTTACTTAGATCATTCTACAATCTTCTTAAAATCTTCATCATCTCAAAGCCCCTTGAAATCTTCATCCTTTTTTGCATACTCTTTAATGCTTGGATCCAACACTATTGCCTTTCGCAGGTTTTCAAGTGATTTTCCTTTATCTCCTTTTAAGGAATACGTACAGGCTTTATTAAACCAGGCTTTCGCATAATCGGTCTTAAACTCGATAGCCTTATCATATTAATAGCCTCTTCATATTTTTCTATTTTGTCCAATGATGCCCCTTGATTCTTTAGACAAGTTTTGAAAGGGCATCGGCATGGTGAGAGCTTGAGAAAAAAAGGTTTTTCGTTTAGTTTCAACATTTTTTACAGTTTCCATTCTACAATCTTTTTGCTATTATACTCCTCAGGTATTGGTAGTTCATACTTGTTGTTCATTTAAACAAGGAATTCATTATGGAAATCAAATTAACTAAAAAAGAAAAAGTATTAATAAATTTGATCATTGGAACAAACAATGGGAAAAGATGATTTTTCAGATTATGACAGCGGATGGAAAGAAGCTATTGAAAACTATTTTGAGGAATTTATGTTATTTTTATTCCCGAAAATT
>Ga0255058_10002349_pt1 | contig 10433 bp, 11 predicted proteins | sample Cases_109_9_MG_FD_188637 | JGI IMG/M metagenome (GOLD analysis project Ga0255058, IMG submission 188637) | Seawater microbial communities from Amundsen Gulf, Northwest Territories, Canada - Cases_109_9 | ecosystem: Environmental > Aquatic > Marine > Gulf | place: Canada: Northwest Territories... | reverse complement strand
TGAAGAGGCATATTAAAATACCGTCTGGAGTTGGTTCTTCTTTCAGGCATAATGTTATTTCATCCCATGAAATAAGCTGGAAGTCAGTTTTAGCAAAAAAAATGTGGGATTGGAAAATGACTCTTGATCCCATGCAATTATAATATAAAATTAGCTGTGTCAGGGAATTATTTAGATTAAGATTATATTTTTTTTCACCTTTGCCTCCCTTCTTCACAATGCGATAGCCCTAAGACCTTAATCAGGAAAGCTGACAGGGGAGGATTTGGGAAAAAGGGCAAATTTCAGGACTTTTAAAGACGATCAAGTTGTTAAGGCCAAATTGATAAACAGTGGACACTTCATCCCGTTAGAGTTTACGGAAACGACTGGTAAAATAATGTGCCTACTTTTAAAACTATCTTGGGTTGTTCCCTTTCTCTAACGGAGTTTGATGCCACCATCTATAGTCTTTAGAGAACATAGTTCTCTAACGGGGTAAACAAATATTTAGCAATATGAAGCAACCACCAGGGTTAAAAATAATTGAACTAAAACAGAGAGTGTGTTTTAATGACCAAATTTAAATAATACCAATCAAAAGGAGCATAAAACATGGTTATCAACAATATAAATAAAATAACAGTGGCCTTTAGCTTTTTTTTCCTCTTTACTCTCTGTTCTGTTCAATATAGTTTTGGGAAGGGAAACCCCATGGTTTTACTGGAAACATCTAAAGGAAATATAAAGATTGAGTTAAATAGTAAAGAAGCCCCTATTACTGTTAAAAACTTTTTATCCTACGCCTCCGAAGGTTTTTACAATGGTCTTATCTTTCATAGAGTTAAACCAAATTTTATGATTCAGGGAGGCGGATTTGAACCAAAAATGGTCAAAAAACAGCCGAGAGCTCCCATTAAAAATGAGGCGGCGAATGGATTACAGAACAAAAGAGGAACCATTGCTATGGCAAGGACCAGCATTGTCGATAGCGCCTCCTCTCAATTTTTTATAAACCTGGTGGATAATAGCTTTCTTAATTATAGAGACAGTTCTCCCGGGGGGTTTGGCTATGCGGTGTTTGGACGAGTCATTGAAGGTTTAGACGTGGTTGATAAAATTGCCGGGGTAAAAACCGGCATTGTGGGCCAATATGGAGATGTTCCTTTAGAGCCTGTGATTATTAAAAGCGTAAAGTTGCTAAAAAAATAGAAGATTTTTGATAATCCCTGCCAAAACCTATCTTGAGTCCAGACAGTTATCGTTTAACGCTTATTTCCATTGCATCAGGGACATTCTCAGAGAATTCTAAGGGCACATCAATGGTCTTGGATTCAAAATTGTCTGAATTTCTTATATAGTCCAAATAATTCAACATATCTTTTTTAAAAATACCCACATTGTCCGCGACAACTAGGCTGCCTTTTTTCAAATTCTTCTTTGCCAGAGTGAAGTAATCAAAGTACTCTTTTTTGTCCGCATCGAGGAATAATAAATCAAAAGTTTCATTCAATGTTGGGATTATTTCAAGGGCATTGCCCACCAGAAGTTCAATTTGCGAGGAAAGTCCCGCCTTTTTAATATTTAATAAAGCTTTTTCCGCGCAGTCTTCACGAACCTCTATCGTTTTGATTTTTCCGTTCCCTTTAGCCAGTGTAGCCATTAGGATGGCAGAATAGCCAAAGAGGGTCCCTATTTCCAAAATGGTTTTTGGATTGTGTTCTTGAAAGATTTTGGAGAGAATTTTCCCTTTTATTGGGCCAATAGAGGGGATAAATTTCCTCTCTCCCATCTTCTCTAGTTTTTTTAATATTTCTAATGCTTTATCCATGACACCATCAAAAAATCACTGTGCGGTTGGCGTAAACCAGGATCTTTTGGTTTATGTGGCGCCAAATAGCTCGAGAAAGTACCACTTTCTCCAGGTCTTGTCCTTTTCTGATTAACTCTTCTACTGAATCCTTATGACTCACATGGACAACATCCTGTTCTATAATTGGACCAGTATCCAAATCGGCAGTAACGTAATGGCTGGTGGCTCCGATAATTTTCACTCCGCGTTGGTGCGCGGAATGGTAAGGCCTTGCTCCCGGAAAGGCTGGAAGAAAAGAATGATGGATATTGATAATTTTATCCCGATAGTTGGAAACAAAATTATCCGTTAATATTTGCATATACCTGGCTAATACAATGAAGTCCACTCCGTAATTTTGCAAAAGCTTCAATGTTTGTTGTTCCTGGGTTTTCCTGTTGGCTTTGGTGATTTTAAAAAAGTGGAAATCAATTCCAAATCTCTTTGCAATTGGTTCCAGCTCAGGGTGGTTACTTACAATCAATGGCGTTTTAATTTTCCATTCCCCGGATTGAAAACGGGACAAAATATCATAAAGGCAGTGAGATTTTTTGGATACGAAGATGGCCATCTGTGGAGTTTCATCTGAAAAATGGAGCGCCCATTGCATCGAAAATTTGTCAGCAATCAAGGTTTGGAAACTCTTGCATATTATTTCAGGCGGGATGGAAAATTTTTCTAAATCCCATTCCACACGCATGAAAAAAACTTGTTTTTGCTGGTCAACGTGTTGGTCAAGATGAAGAATATTCCCATTGTTTTTATGGATGTATTCCGCTACTGACGCGACCAGACCCTGTCGGTCGGAGCAATGGATCAACAGGATAGCGGAACGGGATTGGTTTTTTTTCTTTGCCGGGTGGCTCATTTATTCGTGGTCTCTAGTGATAAGATTTAAAAAGGAATTATGATTAAAGGGATGTTTTGTTAAGCATTTTCAATTTTAGTGATGTAAAGGGAACTTATTTTTTTGCTTTTCATTTATTTCCTTAAGCTTTTTTTGCGATTCCGCATTGCCCTGGGCCGCGGCTTTTTTGTGCCATTCCAATGCCTTGTGGTGATCATGTTTTATTCCCCAGCCATTATAATATAATTTTCCCAAGTGCATCTGGGCCTCGGGATGCCCCATCTCAGCGGCTTTTTTAAGCAGGGGGGCTGCTTTAAAAAATTTCTTGTTATCGTAATGCCTTTTTCCTTCTAAATAAATATCGTCGGATGTTGCCCTTTTTTCCGAAAAGGCTGAAGTTGAAATAAAAAGCATAATCAAAAAAAATAAAAAGGAACGACTCAAAATTTTCAATTTGATTTCTCCTCAAATGGAATATTCAGCTGTTTATTTAAAAACAAAAAACCAGGTCCTCAGGAGCAGGTCAAATAGGTTGGCTATGCCCTACCTTGTCATTCCCGATAGGAACATTCGGGAATGACATTCTGGGACGGCGTGAATGAAACTATGTGTTTTAAATCTCTGTTATTTTAACCCAACAAGGTGTAATGCTTTTGCCAGTAGATCGTGTCTTCTGGGCTTATTCCAATACCGGTCCCTCCGAGATCGGATTTTTATTCATTTACGCTTGGAAGCTGGAGATTTTTCTATTGCTCTAATTAACTCTTCTAAATTTTCACAAATTAAATCCGCTTCGGGAAACTCTATGTTTTGATTCAATCTATTCCGTACGATAATACAGGGAATTCCTGCGTCTTTACTTGCCTTAAGGCCTTTTTCGGCATCTTCAATAACCAGGAGTTTGGATGGTTCGATTCCAAGCTTCTCTGCTGTTTTTAGGAAAATATCAGGGGATGGTTTTTCCCTTTGCGCTGATTCCTTTCCCATAATTATCTTAAAATTATTTCTTAGGCTGTTGGAATCCAATATGGTTAGAATATCTTCCATCCTCGAACCGGAAGCTATGGCAAGTTTCCATCCTGCAGATTCAGCGGAAAGAATAAGCCTTTTGGCTGATGGGAAAAAGCGTATTTCCCCTGCTTTACAGAATTGGGAATAAAAGATAAATTTCTTTTTTCGGATTTCCAGTGAGTCCAAACCGGCTAAATTATATCGGTCAATCTCCCCCTGCGCTCCCTTTCCTTTTGAAGTAAACTCAATCCAATATTCTTCAGGATTGATTGTATGACCATGTTCCTGGAAAACAGTATTGTAAGCTTGATAATGAAAGGGCTCTGAATCAACAAGGATGCCGTCAAAATCAAATATAATTCCCCTGCAATTTCCAAAAAGGATTTTTAATTTAAGTTGGTTGTCCATAAATTTTTAAAGTCAATATATTGGTTGGGAAAATTTAATGAGATTCTATTATCGGTTATTATTCCCATAAGGCCAATAAAATTTTAGAAAAAGTGGTTCCTGCTTCTACTCTAATCGCTTTCCCAAGTTATATATAAAAATCCCCTCTCTTTACCCCCGTTAGAGAACATAGTTCTCTAACGGGATTTACCTTTCCAAATACCATGAGAAGCGGTTTGCTTAGGCAAATTGATTTTAATGTGTGGTTCTGCTAAGGTTGACAGCATTCTTAAAAATGCATGCATTAAAACCTTAATTTATTTATGACAAATCCGAAGTTTCCTCAATGATTAGCCTTATAAAATTATAAGGGTCCGCTTTTCCGATTCTAATGGATAAAATTTTTGTCGCTTTTCAATTTCTTACCATACTTCCTCTGAACATAAAAAGATTCAAAGAAGAACTGCTGCCTGAATCCACCATTTACTTTCCCCTAGTGGGTCTGACCCTTGGAGGATTTTTGGTGGCGTTAGAGTATTGCCTTTCTGGGATGTTGCCACTTGAGATAATCTCTATTGTTCAAGTCGCATTCTTAGCGTTGATCACTGGCGGACTCCATCTAGATGGTTTTGCTGACACCATTGATGGCATAGGGCGCTCAAAATCCCCAGAAGAAAGGATGCAAGCTATGAAAGACAGCAGGGTAGGGCCCATGGGAGCAGTGGGGCTAATATTTCTTTTAATTTTAAAATATAATTCCCTGGCATTAATAAACCAAGGATTAAAAACTTATGCGGCGCTTATTTTTCCGATGGCTAGTCGCTGGGCCATGGTTCTGGCTATTTTCCTGAGCAGTCAAAAGAGTCATACAGGGATCGGAAACATGTTTCAGAAACAAATTAAGGAAAAGCATTTTATTATGTCCTCCATATTGCCTTTTATAATTATGATTTATTTATTTGAAAGTCTTGGTTTGATCGGTTTGATAGGACTTTCCTTTGTGGTTTTCGCTCTTTTTAAATTATTATTAAAGGACTTTGGAAAGATTACAGGAGACCATTTTGGATTTATTAATGAGACAATAGAATTAATTGTCTTGCTGTTATTTTTAGCGATATGACTTTTTATTTAATTCGACATGGGGAGACAAATGAAAAAGGTTTTTATGGGATAAAAGAGTCGTGTTTATCTTCAAATGGAAGGAATCAGATCAAAGCCCTCCTTTCCTATTTTAATAATAAAAAGATTGATTTAATTTTGACAAGTCCCAGAAAAAGGGCGAGAGAAACTGCCACAATTATAGACAATGCGTTAAGGGCGAGGGTGGTTATAAATGACAGACTCAGGGAGATAAATTTTGGCAATTGGGAAGGAAAAGATTTTGAGCAAATTAAAAGCGAATTTCCCGAGGATGTTAATCAATTCTTAAATCATGTTGATATTTTTCAATTTCCCGAAGGTGAAAGCATTAAGGGTTTTTGTAAAAACGTTGACCAGACCTGGAAGATTTTAAAAGAAAATTATGAAAATCAATACATTATCATTGTTTCTCATTGCGTTTGGATTAAAGCGGTTCTAAGAAATTACTACGGAGAAAAATTTTTGGTTTCAGGTAAAGTTCCACATGCAGGATTATTTGAAGTTGATGTTAAGAAAAATATAGCCACCCAGGGAGGAGAAATAGGTGGATAAAATTTTAAATACATCTAGAAAAATCAAAGCGCCTGATCAAAAAATTAGAAATATTGCCAAAGCGCATTTGGATGAACTTACAAAACCTCAGGGAAGCCTGGGGCGACTAGAAGAATTGGCGGAACAAATAGTATGTATAAAAGGAAATGAAAATAAACCCGCGGTGACTAGAAAAGTTATTTTCACTCTTGCGGGAGATCATGGTGTTGTGGAAGAGGGAGTCAGCGCTTTTCCCCAGGAAGTGACCGGACAAATGCTGCTTAATTTCTCACATGGAGGAGCTGCTGTTAATGTTTTAGCAAAACATGCCGGAGCGGAAATAAAAGTCGTTGATATGGGTGTTAAAGGGGAAATATATGGAGATGATTCAGGGATTATCAACAAAAAAGTAAAGATGGGCACAAACAATATGGCCAAAGGTCCCGCTATGTCAAAAGAAGAAGCTATTATGGCTGTTGAAAGGGGAATTGAACTTGTGGAGGAAAACTGTGGTTATGACGTTATAGGCGTTGGTGATATGGGGATTGGAAATACTACAGCTAGTAGCGCAATTATTGCTGTTTTAACAGGAGAAGAAATAAAAAGTGTAACGGGCAAAGGAACCGGAATAAGCGAAACCATTTTGGCGCATAAAATTAATGTTATTCAAAAATCCATTAAAATTAATGACCCTGATCCACTGGACCCCATGGATGTTCTTCATAAAGTTGGAGGATTTGAAATAGCAGGAATTGCGGGTATTCTACTGTGTGCTGCCTCAAAAAAGATTCCGGCGGTGATTGATGGGCTCATTTCCACCGCAGGCGCATTAATTGCCGTAAGTTTAGAGCCGAAGGTTAGACATTTTTTAATTCCATCCCATCTATCAGTGGAACATGGGCACAGCAAAGCCTTGGAATATTTAGGTCTTAAACCGTATATGGATTTAAATATGCGTCTTGGCGAGGGGACTGGCGCTGCTCTAATGTTTAATTTAATTGATTCTGCTATTAAGATTTATAATGAGATGGCAACCTTTGGCGGGGCCCAGGTTTCAAAATCATAAAGCGGTCAAGGGGTCGGCAACCACAATTCGGCAGAGAAAGCCGAATTGGACGGATTCCGAAGGAAGGCCGCCCGAAGGGTTGAGCCCAGGGATGGGCGAAATCAAATGGAGCTTCCGCTCCGGTGAGCAAACAAAAAAACTTATCCAAAAAAGAAGTTTTTACAGTGTAATCGCATAAAATTTTAATTGCTTCTTCTATTCCTCATATCAATATTTTCACTTTAATTTTAATGAATGAGATTATTGGCATTAGCGAAATTGATAACAATCCCTTCTTTTCTCAGAATTTTTTCGTCCCTGGGACTTTTTCTTTTTAACCATCTTTCATAGACCTTTAATATATAATTACTGGAATGGCTCATACTCTTGCCGCTGACCTCGGAGAGAACGTCCACGAAGGCCGAAAAATTTTTGGCTAATTCCTTATATAGCACCCAAAAGGTTTTACTTTGGGCCTTAGTTCTCATAATATCAGCCAGTTGGTTATAGGCAATGGATCCTACAGACATATAAAATTTGTGGTCCACAAGTCTTTTGTAAATGCTGTCAGGAAAAAAACCTGATATAAATAGGGAAAAGTCTCCCAGATGTTTGAATCGCTTTATTTGTTCATTCTGGTTTGAGAATAGCGCCTTCTCCAGTAAAATGGATAGAGCTTCTTCATCTGCTTTGGGCTCTATATCCAGGGTTATTTTTTCTATTTTATGGAATTCTGAAAGGAGGTTTACCAGGTAAAAAACCACAATTTCATCAACATCGACATGGAGCTCTTCTACCGCAGTATTAACCTTCTCCCTAAAATATTCCATTGGCTTTTCATTGCTGCAAATATGTTCCCCACTAATTGAGTGTGTCATTATAAACAACTCCTTTCATGATGAATTTGATAGTTACAATTAGGCCCCAAATTAAATTCACCTCTGAAAAAAATTAATAATTATTGCTCCAAATGTTATGTTGCATTATTCCTAAATACTTTTACACGCGCGGGACTTGCCCTACAACAGCAGGGCTTACTATTTTGATGTGTTGTTTATGCATCTAAATAACAGCAATTAATGTGCCTAAATAAATGTCAAACAATAAAAATACAATTAAATTTTATAAATCAGCTTGTTAAGAATATTTAGAGAAAAATTAAATTTTTATAAACTCATTTTATTGTGTTAAATGGTTATTTTTTTACATAAAGCATTTTAATTACTAAAAGGACCATTTAATAATCTAACTAAAAAAAACCATTTGTTTATTAATTTATATAACTTTCTCTATAGCTCTCGGAAAATAGATTTGTTCAAATCTAATAATAATTGATGAAAACGCATAAACAAAAAAATGCCCTAGCATTATTTGCCAAAGCTCCAATTGCCGGTACTGTTAAAACACGATTGCAACCACAAATAACGCCTGTAAATTCTGCCCTGCTACAGGAAGCCTTAATTAAAGATACTATTAATAAAATGATAAGTAAAAACAATTTAGATAAATTTGTTTATTTTTGGCCTGCAGAACAAAAAAATATGTTTGAGAATTTTATAGGCGGATTGCCCATTCAGCTATGTTGCCAGTCTGGAAAGAATCTAGGCGAAAAAATGGCTCAGGCCTTCCAGGATCTTTTTGATAAAAGATTCCACAAGGTTGTCATTATTGGGACGGATAGTCCAACTTTGCCCGCGCACTATATAATTAAAGCCTTTGAAAAATTGAATAAATCTGAGATTGTTATTGGTCCTTCCGCAGATGGCGGCTATTACCTAATCGGTTTGAAAGAAAAAGTTTGTCCTGTTTTTTCTTCTATAGAATGGGGAACCAGTAAAGTCCTTTCGCAAACAGAAAAATTAATTAAAGAAAATAATGTATCCTTGTCACTGCTTCCTGTCCATTACGATATTGACACCATCGATGATCTGTATTTTTTAAAAACTCACTTGCGGCTTTTATCACGTTCGGGAGAGGAATTACCGGTTCATACTGAAAGGATACTTGGAAAAATTTTTTAGCTTTTCATCCGCCTATAAACTGGTAAACTCCGTTAAAGAACTATATTCTCTAACGACATTTTAAGAAAAGAATACATTAGCCAGTGAATTCAAGTCTTCACAAGTAATCTTCTATGGGCGAATCTGCGAAACAAAGTTAATGCTTGATTCGTTGCGTTATTTTTGGAGGAATAATTAGGTTGTTTTTAATAAAAAACTTTCAATCCAATCTGGCCACCAAAAAATTTGGGGAAAATATAGTTTTTCATGAAGAAGTCGGATCTACCAATGATGAAGCTAAAAGATATGCCAGAGAGGGAAAGCCTGAGGGATTTATAGTCATCTGCGACAGACAGACCAGCGGAAAAGGAAATTTTGGACATAGTTGGTTTTCTCCCGGGAAAGTAGGACTTTATTTCTCTCTTATAATAAGGCCGCAACTTCCTCTAACCAGGATTCCACAATTAACATTTTTAGCGGGAGTATCAATTCTTAAAACTATTTACCAGGAGACCTCCCTTGTATCTGAGCTAAAATGGCCAAATGATGTAATGATTAAAGGGAAAAAAGTTTGTGGAATTCTAACCGAATCGACATCAAATCATAATAAAGTTGATTTTGTGATTCTTGGAATAGGTGTTAATATTAACCATAGCCTTAATCAATTACCGGGGGAGTTTTGCGGCGGAGCAACATCTTTAAAGATAGAAACAGGTAAAGATTATAGTCGGGAAAAATTTCTTTCCTCTTTTTTAATTTGCCTAGAGCAGGAATATAATAGTTTTTTAAAACATGGCGCCAAAATTATGTTAGAGTCTTGGCGCAAGCATAATAATACCCTGGGTCGGGAAGTAACAATATATCAAGGAAACAGGGTGATAGTAGGATTAGCAAAAGATATAGATGATCAAGGCAATCTTTTGGTTCAAATAAAAAGTGGCGCTGTTATTAAGGTTTCAAGCGGAGAAATGAGAAAATTAAATATTATTGGCTCAAGTTGAAATCTAATTTCCCAAGGGGAATTTCTTAATTTATTTTTCTTGGAATGTCTGACCATTGAGGTTTTTCTTTTAATTGCGCGCCTAGGAAGCGTAAATCTTTATTGCTATGGGAAATTACTTTAAATTGTTGAGCAATTATAAAATGAGCGTCTGGAAAACTGTATGTTTTGTTTTTGTCGCCAGTGTTTTTTTAGGGATTGTTTTAGTTCCTTTGTCTGCAAATTCATCGGATACAATTTCAGATGGTCAGAAAAAAAATAAAAGGAATATATCGGATTATTCTGGAGAAAAATTGATTTTTGATATTAGCTTTTTATGGTTTACCAATGCGGCAGAAGGAAGCATACTGCTGAAAAAGAATGGAAATGAATATATTGCCAATTTAAAGGCGGAAACCAAAGGATTTATAGGTTTTTTTACTGGTTACGTAAAACACTTTTATGTGTCCCACATGAAAGTTGTGGAAAACAAAAAAGGACTTCAACCATACTTGTTTGAAAAAAATATTATTTTTAGAGGAAAGGACGAAAAAGTTATCACAACCCTCGATTATAAAACCAGAACTATGCCATGGTATAAAACTTATAAAGGCAAAATAATTGAGAAAAAAATCGATCTCATGAATCCCTCAATAATTTAT
>Ga0255058_10002348_pt1 | contig 10436 bp, 3 predicted proteins | sample Cases_109_9_MG_FD_188637 | JGI IMG/M metagenome (GOLD analysis project Ga0255058, IMG submission 188637) | Seawater microbial communities from Amundsen Gulf, Northwest Territories, Canada - Cases_109_9 | ecosystem: Environmental > Aquatic > Marine > Gulf | place: Canada: Northwest Territories... | reverse complement strand
ACACGCTGCTGACGGTGGCGGCACCGGGTGTGCTGGGCAATGACACGGACCCGGAGAATGATCCGCTGACGGCGGTGCTGAACACCGGAACCACGAACGGCACCCTGCTGCTGAACGCGGATGGCTCGCTGAGTTACACGCCGGACTTGAACTTCAGCGGTGCCGACAGCTTTACCTATCATGCCCGCGACGGCTTCCTCGACAGCAACGTGGCGACGGTGACCATCACCGTGGCTGCGGTCAATGATGCGCCGCTGGCGGTAGATGATGCCGCCAATACGCCCGAAGACACCGCGGTCACGGTCAGCGTACTGAGCAATGACTCGGATCCGGATGGCGATACCATCAACGTCAGCGCGGTCGGCCAGGGGAGCAACGGCTCGGTCACCACGGACGGCACCACGGTCACCTACACGCCGGACGCCAACTTCAACGGCAGCGACAGCTTCACTTACACGATCACCGATAACCAGCTGACCGCAACCGCGACAGTGACGATCACCGTCGGCGTGGTCAACGATGCGCCGGTGGCAGTGGATGACTCAGCGAGCACGGATGAAGATACGCCGGTTACCATCAGTGTTCTGGACAATGACTCCGATCCTGACGGCGATACGATCACGGTCAATGCGGTCACCCAGGCGACCAACGGTTCGGTTATGTTTACCGGCACTTCTGTGACCTACACTCCGGACGCCAACTTCAACGGCAGCGACTCATTCACCTACACCATTATCGACACGACGCTTGAGGCGACAGCGACGGTCACGATCGCGGTGGGTGCGGTCAACGATTCGCCGCTGGCGGCGGATGATTCGGCGACGACCGATGAAGATCAGGCGGCGGTTATCGATGTCCTGGCTAACGACTCAGATCCGGACGGAGACACAATCAGTGTGAGCGCTGTTACTCAGGGTGCGAACGGGCAGGTAACCAATAACGGCAACGACGTAACGTACCTGCCAGCGCTCGACTTCAACGGCACGGATTCGTTTACTTATACCGTGACGGACGGTACCGAGTCCGCTACTGCGACTGTCGACGTCACCATAATCGCCATCGCCGATGCGCCGGTCGCCAATCCCGATAGCGCGACTACGATTCAGGGCATGGCCGTGACCATTGACGTGCTGGCCAACGATACTGACGGTGATGGCGACGCATTAAGCGTGACTGCGGTGACCCAGGGCGGGAACGGCTCGGTACAGATCGTGGCAAATGAAGTGACCTACACTCCGGCACCGGATTTTGTCGGCGCCGACAGTTTTGGCTACACGATTACCGATGGCACCGCTGATGCGTCATCCAGTGTTTCCGTCGACGTCATTGCGCCGCCGGGCGGCACCCTCAGCTTCGATTTTGCCGATTATACTGTCGGTGAGGCCGGCCCGGAGATAATTCTCAATGTAGTGCGTAGTGGTGGCGCCCAGGGTGCGGTCAGCGTGGACTACGCCACTATCGACGGAACAGCAACGGCGGGCCTTGATTACGATCCGAGCGTCGGGACATTAGCTTTTGCCGATGGCCAGGCTGTAGAGACAATTACGATTCTCATCCTTGACGACACGGAATTTGAGGGCGATGAAGAATTCAGCCTGGAGCTCAGTAACGTTCAGGGATTGGCAATGCTGGGTACGCCGTCCATTGCCACCATTACAATTCTTGAAGACGACCCGCAGCCAGCGCCGGGGCAACTAAGCTTCCTGACGTCGAGCCTGGATGTCGCTGAAGACGCAGGTTGGGCGACACTGACCGTGGTGCGGAGTGGCGGCGGTGACGGACAGGTTTCAGTCGATTTTGAGACGGTCGATGGTACCGCGCTTGCGGGTAGTGACTTTGACCATACGACGGGGACCGTCGTTTTCACAGACGGGCAGATTGGCCAACAACAGATACAGATTGCCATTACCGATGACGGGGTCTATGAAGGCGATGAAGCGTTCAGTGTGTCCCTGCTCAATGTTCAGGGTGGAGCATCACTCGTGGCGCCTTTCTCGGCCACCGTCAATATCCTGGATGATGATGCCGCTCCCCCGGCAGGTGCGTTCGAGTTTGCGGCCGCGCTCTATACAACAGTTGAAACCAGCGGTAACCTCATCGTCGAAATCAATCGCGTCGGTGGAAGTTTCGGCATAGTCAGCGTCGATTACCAAAGTGCGGACGGCACGGCCACTTCGCCACAGGACTATGGTGCCGTTAGTGGGACGGTGGAATTCCTGGATGGAGAAATCAGTCATACGGTAAGTATTTCGATCAACGATGACGCGGAGTACGAAGGCGATGAAGAATTCACGCTGACTATCCTGAATCCGCTCGGCGGTGCCTCGCTCGGCTCGTTGACAATGACAACGGCACGGATCCTGGATGACGAGTCGCCACCGTCGCCTGGTGTGCTCCAGTTCAGTGGAACCGAATACGTTGTGACAGAAGACGGCGTCAGTGCGCTGGTGACCGTTATTCGGACAGGCGGCAGCTTCGGCGCGGTGTCGGTCGACTATGCAACCAGTGATGATAGCGCGCTGGCCGGGCAGGACTACCAGGCGACTCTGGGTACTCTCATGTTCGGGGACGGAGAAACCAGTCAGATGTTTGTCGTCCCCGTTATAGATGATGTTGTTTATGAAGTAACGGAGAGGTTCCAGGTCGCACTGTCCAACCCGCTGGGCGGGGCACAGCTCGGCACTGCAACGGTTGCGGACGTCGTGATCCAGGACGACGACCCGCCGCCGCCGTCAGGAACTCTGGAGTTCAGCAGCCTCGAATACTCTGTTGACGAGAACAATCCTGTCGCAACCATCACGGTTATCCGTTCCGGTGGCTCGTTTGGCCAGGTCGGCGTGGATTATTTCTCATCGGACGGCACGGCTACCGCCGCATCGGATTACATTGCCGTTTCCGGCAGCCTCGTGTTTGCCGATGGCGAAACCATCAAGACCTTTGACGTGCCGATTATTGATGACGCCAGCTACGAGGGTGATGAGACAGTGATCCTGTCACTGGCGAATGCGTCGGGTGGTGCCGGACTGGCCCCACCCAATACAGCAACGCTGATCATTCTGGAGAACGAAATCCGGAGTCCGGGCTCAGTGCACTTCGAAAGGCAGGCCGGCCAGGTTACTGAAGGTGGCAGCCTCACGATCACTATCCTGCGCGATGGCGGCAGCGACGGACAGATCTCCATAGAGTTGACATCGCGTGACGGTACGGCGAAAGCCGGTACGGACTACCACGCCATATCAACGGTGCTTGAGTTCGCTGACGGCGAAACCAGTAAGAGCGTGATATTCAGGTCGATAAATGACACAACTCCGGAGAGCACAAAAAACCTCAAGTTGGAACTGAGTAACCCGACCGGCGGTGCCACCATCAGGATTCCCGCTGACGCGACCATCACCATTATGGACAATGACCGGAGGCCACTGAAAAAGAAGGGCGGTGGCAGCGTGGGCCTCTGGTGGTTACTGTTGTTTATTGCCCGGTCCTGGCCTCGGCAGTTGCAGAGACGCTGTCAGTCTCTTGCCGCCGGTCTCATTGCGGGATTGCTTGTTATCGTTCCGCTGGCCGGCACTGCAAATGAAGCCCGCCAGGACGCGGTGGCGGACGGCCAGGCCACGGTAACGGATCCGCATGCAGCGCATAAAATGATGGTGCGCAACAAGAATCTGCGGCGATCATCGGCAATCTATCAGTACCAGGACCTGCCAGTGACAGACATGGGCGGTGGCGGAGGCACGCTCGGCGATCAGATCGGCGACCAGAAAACCGTCATACTGAATTTTATTTTTACGACCTGCACAACCATTTGCCCCGTGCAGACGGCGACACTTGCGCAAGTACAGCGTAAGTTGGGAGAGCAGGCAGGTGACGTGACAATGATTTCTGTCAGTATCGATCCCGAGCACGATACGCCGCTTCGGCTGCGAGAATATTCGGCACAATTCAATGCCGGTCCGCAGTGGCAGTTTCTGACCGGTAGCGCCAGCGAGATGATAAGCGTTCAAAAAGCGTTTGGCGCCTATCATGGCGCGAAAATGAATCATCGGCCGCTGACATTTATCAAGGCGCCGGGTGACGATCAATGGCTGCGACTGGAGGGGTTGGCAAGCGCCGCGGATATCGTCAGCGAATTACAATCGATAACGGGCAGTTCATGAACAAAACAGATTGCGGCAGATCGTTGCCGCGCAAGCTCGGCATGATCCTTGCCGTGCTGCCGCTCATTTCTGCTGCCGAAACGCCGGATGACGCGGTGTCCGTCGAGATCGGCCGCCAAATCTACATGGACGGTATGCTGCCATCCGGTGAGCCGATGGTCGGCAAGGTCAGCGGCGACGTTGAAATATCCGGCGATTTCGTTATCTGCGGCAAGTGCCACAGGCGCAGTGGCCTGGGTTCAATCGAAGGCACGAACGTCGTGCCTGTAGTGGCGGGATCATTGCTGTTCGAGGACCTGGCGCTGCCGACCAGCAGACCGCCGGCACCGCCGGTGCTCCGTCCGGCCTATACCAGGGATACACTGGCACGCTCTATCCGGGACGGCATAGGCTCTGCCGGAAACGAGTTCTCGGCTTTGATGCCGCGATACGAGCTCTCGGATGAGGCGATGGACAGCCTGATCGACTATATGAGCAGCCTGTCGCCCGGGCCGGCACCTGGGGTGACGGATTCCGATATCCATTTTGCGACCATTGTGACCGACGGCGTGCCCGAGTCCAGCCGTAAGGCGTTGATGGACGTGCTGCAGACGTTTTTCGAGCAGAAAAACACCGAGACCCGCTACGAAAGCAAGCGCGCGGAGAGCGGTCCATGGCACAAGGACTGGGTGTTCAAACCCTACCGCAAATGGGTGTTGCATACCTGGGAGCTCTCGGGACCGTCATCCGGCTGGGCTGACCAGTTGCAATCGCACTACGACCAGCAACCGGTGTTCGCGGTGCTGAACGGCATTGCCGGGGGAAGCTGGCAACCGATACACGATTTCTGCGAGAAGCAGAGGGTCCCATGCCTGTTCCCGAGCACGAACCTGCCTGTTGTCGACGAATCCGATTTCTATTCTGTCTACCTGTCGAAAGGCATCAGCCTGGAGGCTGGCATACTCGCGCAGCACCTGCGCAACCTGGAGCAGCCGCGAACACGCGTGGTGCAGGTGTATCGCAGCGGAGACCCTGGGGGCGAAACGGCCGCACGATCGTTGCAGGATGAACTTGAGCGTTCGGTCATCAGTTTTGCCTTGCCGGGGCAACAGGACGAGTTTCGCCGCGTATTGGATTCGCGCGACGATTCTTCCCCGACGGCGGTCGTCGCCTGGTTAGGCACTGACGATATCGAGTCCGTGGTGCAAATCCCCGAACCCGGGGGTGAGCCACGGTCGCTCTACTTGTCCGGATCCCTTATCGCGGATCCCGGCGCATTACCGGATACGGTCGTCCGGGAAAATACGTTTATCGTCTATTCGACAGCGCTTCCCGCCAATATGCCACGATTGCTGGCTCGTTCGACCGGCTGGTTTCGCGCAAAGCGTATCTATGCCACGGATGAAAAAACCGTCCAGGCGAACGCATTTTTCACGCTCAAGGTAGCGGGGGGCGCGCTGACCTTTATCCGGGGGTTTTTCAGTCGCGAGTATTTTCTCGAGAGCATCGAACACATGATAGACAATGCCACGTACACGTCCGTCTACCCGCATATGAGCCTGGCGCCGGAGCAACGATTCGTGTCGAAGGGCGGGCTGATTGCCCGCTTCGAGCACAGCGGCTCGGAAAAGCTGGTCGCGGTGACGGACTGGGTGATCCCGGGGTTTGACCGGTAGGCGCCGAACGGGCGCCGAACGGGGACGCCGAACGGGGACAGTCCCCATTCCGAAAGGGGACTGTCCCCTTTAATAGGTGACGTACTCGAGGAATGCCTGCATGCTGCCACGTCCCGACCCCTGGCCTTCCCAGGGTTCGTACGAGCGGGCCTGCGGGCCGGATGTCCGCAGACGAACATCACTCGCGGCGGCGATAAATCGCAGCTGGTCAATGGTCACTTCGTAGTATGCCTCGGCCAGCGACGCTACCGGTTTGACGTAGACGGATTCGCTGGCGCCTATGGCGTTCGGCGTCCAGCCAGCCAGCGAAAGCTGCAATGGCTCGCCATCAGCGAATACGATGATCGACTCGAAACCATTGATCTCGTCGGACAGATGGCTGTCCTGCATGGTGTTCCAGATCCCGAGCCACAGGAAATACCGGTGCTGACCCATACGGTTCACCTGGATCGGACCCATATTGACGAAGTCACGAGCAAAGGCTGCTCTCGCCGACCGGTCGCGATAGAAGACCAGCGGCACCTCGGCGTGCGTGATCGTGACCCCGGTCATCGGATCCAGCTTGTCCTTGATCAGTGGAGCAGACGATCCGCAGCTGCTGAGGACAAACAAGAGGGTCAGGCTGAATATCTTGTTTCGATACCTGAGCGATGACGCGAGTTTTTGCATGGTGGCTAGTAGAAAAACTGGTACCCGAAATTTACGAAATAAGACTCGCGATCCATATCGATATCAGTCAGCGCGCGATAGGCGAACTGTTTGCCTGCTTCGAATTCGAGCCTGAGACGCCGTCCCCAGCGATATTGCATGCGAATGCCCGGCGTGTAAATCCATTCGTCGCTCAGATCGGACTTTATTTGCCGGTAATTGACCCGTAATCTCGGATTGATGCGAAATGACCGGCCGATCGGAAAGCGCGTATCGAGATTGAGCGACCAGACTTCTGTGCTGTCCGAGTCGGCGTAGCGGAGGCCGAATATCGACACGTCGCCCTGCACCAGCAGGCTGCTGGCTACCAGGTCGGTGGAATAATAGCGATAGGTCGTCGCCGGCGTGCCTGCAACGCCGCCCGAGTCCGGAGTTGTGTCAATCATAGCTTCGCTGACGTTCAGGTTTATCTGCAATTTCGGCGTAAGCGGCCGGGACAATCCCAGCGTAACGGTCGTGGTGGTCGCCGCTCTGTCCAGGGCCAACTGCCTGAGTTCCTCCTCGGTCATCGTAGCGGCGAGTTCGGCGAAGGTCAGCGCGGTTTGCCCGATCAGGGCGTTACCGGTACTGAGGAACGGGCTCCTGCGGCGGTCGACCAGCCCGGTCACGGTGAACAGGGACGGCAGTCGCCAGCTACCCTGAAGGAACACGCTACCGAGTTCCTTGAAAGAAGTATCGTAGTCGATCAGTCCCCACAGGCTCTTGTTCTCCGCGAAGTAGCGCAGCTCCGCGCCGACTGCTTGCCGATCCGTAATGCCCTCTATGTCTTGCTGTAAAAAAAACACGCCGATATCGAGGTTATCTTTGATAGGACCGAAGTTCGAGCTGATGCCATAAAACGTCCTGGTGTCATTTACACTGTCTGCGGTCGAGAACACCGGCTTACCGGCAACAGTATCGAGCCGCAGTCTCTCGGTTGCCTGGTAGCTCAGATTAACGCCGTCGAAGCGCCCCAGCACGCCACCGGTATTGCGCGATTGCCGTCCAATACGAGCGCGCAGCCCGGATCGGCTATCGGCAAGATCGGCATAAGCATATGAAAGCCTCAGGTCGTTGCCGCTGCCGGTCGTTTCGTCGAGAAAATCAGTCCGGTAACCCGCGGTCAGACGCGTTGAAAAATCGAAGCGTTCACCGCGGCGGCGCGCATCCACGTTAATGTCCGAATACAGCGACGACTGGCTGATGACTTCTTCATTGTCATTTATCTGGTTTACATCGCGCCGGTAGTACTGGGAAAAGAAAGTGCGCACATTCCAGTTACTGCGGCGGCGTCGCGACCTGCTGCCGGTATCGCTTGCCATGACCGACGCTGTGTTGCGATCGCCGGACTGGGAAAGCAATGCGGACAGGCGTTGCCCGACCCTGTCCGCGCCTTCGCCTTCCGGATACAGCGCCAGGTAGCGCTGATATTCGGCTTTGGCATGAGCGATCTGGCCATTTCTCTCGCGAGCCAGGGCCAGGTATTCCTGCGCCTGCTGCTGGTACTGATTTGGCGGTTGCTGCAGGACTTTAGTATAGATCTGCACGGCCCTGGATATCTCGCCGGCAGTCATGGCTCTGCGGGCGTCGCTCATCAGTGCCGCCAGTTTGTCATCACCCACATCACCTGGTGTAGTCAACGCCATGGCGGAAGTGGTAACGGCGGTGCCAGTGGTAACGGCGGTGCTAGTGGTAACGGCGGCGCTAGTGGCGACGGCTGCGCTAGTGGCGACGGCTGCGCTAGTGGCGACGGCCGCAGTAGCGTTGGAGGCCGCCGCGCTGTCAATTGTCTCCGTGATGTCTGTTGCTGCCAAAGGCAGCGAAGACGGCTCGTCATCGTCGGCACGGTCGATCCATGCCGTTGGATAAACTTTGCGCAGCGCCGTGAGTTCTCTCGCGGCTGAGTCGGCAGAGTCGAAATACCCCAGCCGCAGGCGATGCCAGGTCTTTTGATCGATCAGCACCTCGGTGTAAAAGAATTTCTTACCGGGACCGGGATCGAATATTGGCATGTCGGCAACACCGGGAGTCCTGCGGGACGATTCGAGATTGATAACATATTGCGGCGCTTGCGGCGGCGGTCTTGCCACCATTCTGCTGGACGAGGCAGGTTTTTGCGTGATCGCCTGCACGGCTGGGGCCTCGAAATAGATACGGACAACGATGGTGTTGTCATCGGGCGACGGCTGCATCGCAAACTTCACGTCTTCACTGAAATTGAATCGCAATATCGAACCAACGGCAGTTTCGCCATCGTATTCCAGGTTGACGAGTTTGGCATCGTCCGCTAGGGCCGGCCGATGCTGCTCACGAACTTTGGCAACCAGCGGCGATACGCCGCTACAGATGCCGGTGGATTCAAGCTGGATGCGTAGCTGGTCACCACGGTAGGCGGGTTCATGTGTCAGGTACTGGACGCCGCAATTGAATCGCACGGTCACTTCAGCGAGATTGGTTCCTTTGGATACACGGCTGCTCGCGATGAAGCCCGGACCTGCCAGCGCAGCAGTTGCCGTCGTGGTCAGCAACGTGAATGCGACCAGCCGGCAGGTCCAATGCAGATGTCTTCTAGAAGCCGCCACCGGATATCCTGTGTTCTGGTCCCGGACGGTTTTTCAAGATCTCGGTAAGCGTGCTATCCGTATACACGTGACAGGCTCCGGAGCAGTTCCTCAGCTCACTGACTGTATACAGGACGTCCGGGTTCTCATGTTTCTTGTGGGGCCCTGGCTTGAAATCGTTCGCATGACAACCGGCACAGTCCGGCTGGTACGCGGGCGACGACCAGTTAACCACTTCCGAGTTGGCCTGGTGACAGGCGGTACAAAGGAGGTTCGCCTGGTGATCCAGCGGTTCGTAGGCCAATGTGGTGTGCTGAAATGTGTCCGGCAACCAGGCAACGGTGGTGTGGCACAGGTTACATTCCTTGCCGGTGATAAAGTGTCCCGGATTCTTGCCGGTGGCGATGGCGCCATTGTGACATGTCGTACAGGACCCCAGAACCTGGGTGTGATCGACTGTCGTAACCGGAGACCAGGTCGTTGTGTTGTGGCAGTCCTCGCAGACGTCGGTCGTCTGGATGTGCGTCGGGTGCTTGCCGGTCGCGTCGGTGCCGTTGTGACAGCTTATGCAATTGCCGGTGATATTGGCATGGTCGAAGTTGGCCGGGATCCAGGCCACGGTCGTATGGCAATCGTCGCAGTTGTTGCCGCTGGTGATATGCGTCGGGTGCTTGCCGGTCGCGATCGTGCCGTTGTGGCAGGAGCCGCAGATGCCAATCACCTGGGTGTGGTCGACCCTGTCCGCTGGCGCCCAGAAAACATTGTTGTGACAATCCGCGCAGATGTCCGTTGTTTGAATGTGGGTCGGGTTCTTGCCGGTCGCATCGGTGCCGTTGTGACAGCTTACGCAGTTGTCGGTGAAATTGGCATGGTCGAAGTTGGCCGGAACCCAGGCGACAGTCGTGTGGCAGTCATCGCAGTTGTCACCGCTGGTGATATGCGTCGGGTGCTTGCCGGTCGCAATTGCACCGTTGTGGCAGGAGCCACAGATACCGATCACCTGGGTGTGGTCGACCCGGTCGGCCGGCGCCCAGAGGACATTGTTGTGGCAGTCTTCGCAGACGTCGGTGGTCTGGATGTGGGTCGGGTTCTTGCCGGTCGCGTCGGTGCCGTTGTGGCAGCTGATGCAGTTGCCGATGATCGCGGCATGGTCAAAGTTGGCCGGAACCCAGGCCACGGTGGTGTGGCAGTCATCGCAGTTGTCACCGCTCGTGATATGCGTCGGGTGCTTGCCGGTCGCAATCGCACCGTTGTGGCAAGAACCACAGGTGCCAATCACCTGCGTGTGGTCCACCGTGTCCGCCGGCGCCCAGAGAACATTGTTGTGGCAGTCCTCGCAGATGTTGGTGGTCTGGATGTGGGTCGGGTTCTTGCCGGTC
>Ga0255058_10002346_pt1 | contig 10449 bp, 12 predicted proteins | sample Cases_109_9_MG_FD_188637 | JGI IMG/M metagenome (GOLD analysis project Ga0255058, IMG submission 188637) | Seawater microbial communities from Amundsen Gulf, Northwest Territories, Canada - Cases_109_9 | ecosystem: Environmental > Aquatic > Marine > Gulf | place: Canada: Northwest Territories... | reverse complement strand
GCGGCTGAAGAGATCATGAAGCTCGAGATCAGCGGCCAACTCCCGAAATGCGTTTCGGTCGAGCGGAAGGCTGCTGTCGCCAAGGAGTACTACCTGGGCGTGACGTATGACGCCGTCGCCAAGCTGACGATCATGATCGTCAGCGACATGGGCGGTATCGACATCGAAGAGGTTGCCGAGAAGCATCCCGGCCACGTGGCGAAGGCGCACTTTTCGACGCTGACGCCGTTCAGCGACTTCCGGGCGAAGGAGTTGATCGCCTCGCTCAAGATCGTCGGGCGCGAGCTGACGCAGCTCACAGGCGTAGTCGCCCGGCTGGTGCGCGTGTTCCAGCAGTACGACCTGACGCTGGCGGAGATCAACCCTCTGGCGCAGCTCGAAGACGGGTCGTTCGTTGCACTCGACTGCCACCTCGACATGGAGGAGGAGGCACGGAAGCGCCACCAGGGCGTCCTCAACGAGCTTGGCATCGCGCCGGACGAGACGCGGCAGGGCCGCCCGCCGACAGATTTCGAGATACGCGGCGCGCAGGTCGATCAGGTCGACCACCGCGGCGTCGCCGGACGAGTCGTCGAGTTCGAAGGGAACCTCGGCTGCGTGATCGGTGCGGGCGGCGGCAGCCTCACGATCTTCGACGCGATCCAGAAGCACGGCGGCAAGCCAGCCAACTACTGCGAGATCGGCGGCAACCCGAGCGTCAAGAAGGCGGCGGAGCTGACGAAGCTGATTCTCAGCAAGCCCGGCGTCGAGAAGATCTGCGTGATCATGAACGTCGTCAGCAATACGCGGGTCGACATCGTCGCGCGCGGCGTGATCAAAGGCGTAGTCGAATCTGGATTCGACCCAGCGGAAAAGATCGCGATCTTCCGCATACCAGGCGCCTGGGAAGACGACGGCTTCGCGATCCTGGACAAGTACGGCGTCGAGTACTGCGACCGCAGCGTCTCGATGTCGGAGGCCGCGCGGCGCGCGGTCGAGAAGGTCAAGGCGGGCTGATGGCGGTCTACGTCGTAGCACAGCTCGATGTTCACGATGCAGCGATGTATCGACAGTACGCGATGCAGGTGGCAGCCACGGCCGAGCCGTTCGGCGGTAAGTTTCTGGCCGCGAACGACGCTGACGTCAAGGAAGGGAAGCCGGCGGCGTTACGAACGATCGTCGGTGAGTTTCCGTCGTCAGAGGACGCGAACGCTTGGTACGAGTCTGACGCGTACAGGAAGATCATGCCGCTGCGGCTCGAATCTACGGACACCGTACTGCTGTTCGTCGAGGGGTTCTCGCTGCCTCCTGTCGACGAGGGAGCACAGGGCTAATAGATGAGCATCCTGATTGACGAAAACACGACATTCATCATCCAGGGCATCACGGGGCGCGAGGCGGTGAATATGACGCGCGAGTGCCTCGACTACGGCTCGAAGGTCGTCGGTGGGGTGACGCCGGGGCGTGGCGGGCGCGACATCTACGGCGTCCCCGTATTCGATACGGTGCGCGAGATCACGGAGAAGGAGCGCGTCGACGGGTCGGTGATCAGCGTTCCGCCCGCTTTCGTACGCGACGCGGCGTTCGAGGCGTTGGAGAACGGCATCAAGCTGATCGTCATCGTCACGGAGCGCATACCACGCGCCGAAGTCGCGCAGCTCGTGGAGCTTGCGAGCCGCAAGGACGCCCGGATCATCGGCCCGAACTGCCTCGGCGTGATCGTGCCGGGGAAGTCGAAGATGGGAGGCATCGGCGGGCCCGCCGCCAATACGAAGCAAGCGTATCGCCCCGGCAACATAGGCATTATGTCGCGTAGTGGCGGCATGACAACGGAGATAGCGAACTCCCTTACGGCGGCCGGGCTCGGACAGAGCACCGCCGTGAGCATCGGCGGCGACGCGATCATCGGGACGACGTACGCGGAGCTGATGCCGCTGTTCGAGGCGGACCCGCAGACCGAGGCGATCGCGATCTACTCCGAGCCGGGCGGGCCGATGGACGCGCAGCTCGCGGAGTACGTCAAAACGAAGGGGACGCGTCTGCCGATCGTGGCCTTCATGGCGGGGCGGTTCATGGACAAGATGCCGGGGATGCGCTTCGGTCACGCCGGGACGATCGTTGAAGGCAAGCAGGACACGGCGGCGGAGAAGATCCGTCGGCTGGAGGACGCCGGTATTTCGGTGGCGGAGGAGATCAGCGCCATCCCGGAGCTGGTGAAGCAGCGGTTGGCGGCGAAGTGACAGCGGCGAAAGGTAGAGGTCATGAAAGTATCGATTAAGGACTTCAACGTCGATATGGAGATCAAAAATAAGGGCGTTGAGCTGGAGGTTCGGGATACCGAAGGCAATCAACTTGGTGATCTAGTGATCACCAAGACCTCTCTCATCTGGTGTCCAGGCAAGACGACGCCCCAGAAGGGTATAAGGGTCACTTGGAAGAGGTTCATCGATCTCATGGACGCCGAGGGCTAGTGATGGCGATGTTCGTTCGCGTTGACGTCACGCCGGAAACCACCGGCGATAAGGAGCTGGCGAAGAAGCTGGCCGGGGTGTGCCCGGTCGACATCTTCGAAGTCGACGGCGACGGCTCCGTGGCGATCGTCGAGGACAACGTCGATGAGTGCGTGCTTTGTGAGCTGTGTATCGAAGCGGCACCGCCCGGCGGCGTCAAGATCGCCAAGCTGTACTCGGACGAAGTCCTCCAGCGCAGCGAATAGCTTCGCTGGGAAGGAGTGAGGCGGCTCCGCATCCGGGCGCTTACCCCACCCCAGATCCTTCGCATAGGTATGTAGTTCCGTTGAAGATGGCGATGCCGCTCAGGATGACAACGAAGCGATGAAGAAGACCCAGGAGATCCGGCTGCTCGAATCGAAGGGCATCGACCACCGCGTCACGACGTACGACTCGAGCGGGGAGTTCCACACGGGCGAAGAAGTCGCGGCGCTCGTTGGCGCACCCGCCGACTCCGTTTACAAGACGCTCGTGGCCGTTGCCGACGCCCGGCTGAAGAAGCCCATTCTCGTTCTGATCCCAGTCGTAGAGCAGCTCGACCTGAAGGCGGTCGCGGCTGCGATCGGCGAAAAGAAGGTGCGGATGGCGACGCAGCGCGAGGCGGAGCGAATGACGGGGCTGCAGGTCGGCGGGATCTCGGCGTTGGCGCTGACCAGGAAGGCGTTTGAGGTCTTGATCGACGACCGTGCGCAGTCGCTCAGCCGCATTCACGTCAGTGCCGGGGCGCGGGGGATCGACGTGGAGCTGGCGGTCGATGACCTCGTGGCGTTGACCGGGGCGCGGTACGTTAAACTGGGCGCCGATCATGAGTGACACCGAAAGCATGCTAGGGGCGGTCGATCGTGCAGGGGTGGCCGTGTTTGCGTTCTTCGGTACGCGCGGTCAGGTGATCGCTGTGCCGGTCACTCCGTATTCACACGGAGGCAAGATTCTTGTGACGGCTACGCTCGCCTACACACGGAAGGCGGAGCTGGTCCGCCGGAATCCGGCGGTGGCTCTGCTCGCGGATGGCATGCACTGCACCGGCGAGGCGGAGGTGTTTTCGGATGTCTCGGGCGACTTCTTCGTAGAGCACGTCCTGGAGGACGAGATTCGGAAGTACCCGCCCGCCCTCGCGCTCACAAAGGTACCGTTTCACCGGAAAGTCTTCGCCTGGTACTTCGGTCGAGCGGTCGTCTCGTTCGACGCGGAGCGGATCGAGACAAGGCCGGGAGACGACTCCGTGACTCTGATTACGAGCGTCGAGGGACGGCCCAGAATCACGCCACTTGCTATTGACTACGCTGCTCTGGACTCGGACGTGGAGCTGGCGACGGAGGCGGTGGACGGGCCGGCGTTGTTGCTCGCGCACCGTGAATCGGACGACATGAGCGACTTGCGGCAGCTTTCCGTCCGCGGCGAAGTGAGCGACGGCGTGTTCCGCGAGCGGTCTCGGTCGGGGAGCCTTGAGGCCGCCGATGGCGGTTCAGAGTGGGGCCGGCGACGGAAAGCGGCGAAGGCCCGAAAGATGATGAAGGACTGGCCGAAGATGCCGGTCTAGGACGCGCTAACGTCGTCTCGCGTGACGGCGTACAGCTCCATATCGTAGTAACGGCCACCGTTCCACCAAGCGCCCCGCTGCGTACCTTCGTGCTGGTAGCCGCTTTTCTCCGCCACGCGGCGAGATGGGCCGTTTTCGGTGGCGATGCAGAGCCGGATGCGGTTGAACTGCATGGTGTCGAACAGGTATCGGGTGAGCAGCTTCACCGCCTCCGTCATGCCGCCCTTTGATCGTGCGGCCATGTCCCACATGATGTAGCCGATTTCCAGCTCGTTCAGGTAGTCGAGGGTCTTGAACCAGCCGATCGAACCGACGACCTTCGCATCCTCGGTGTCGACGATAGCGAGGGTCCCGCGGTCGGGCGCCCAAAAACCGTTCTCGTTGAACTCCTTGCGCATCTCGGTCAACGTCTGGATGCGCCTAGGGTAGAACTCGCCGCGGTTCTCAAGATCCGTGATGTGCTTGTAGGCGACCGGCAGGTCATCTTCCTCGACCGGTCGGAGCGTGATTGCTTTACCTTTTAGCATGTACCGTCCAACCACCGATCGATCATTCCGAACCACCATACCGGGTAATCAGGCCGGCAAGAAGCTCCTTGAGAGAGTCCTGCTGAGCCACGGCGTCGGACGGCGAGAGATGCCATGCGGAGTCCTTGAGATTCTTCGCCTTGGCGGCTGTCGCACCCGAGAGTGCGCCTGCCACGTTGATGTACTCGGCGAGAGCTTCCGCAGCGGAGGGAGTTTGATTAGCGCTCCAAGGATCGTATCCGAAGTTGACGTCGGTGAGACCCATCCACCCAGATTTGCCCGGAACGAATATCCACGCGACCGTCAGAGGCTCAGGCCGATCTGTGGTCGGCATTCGAATCGACACTCCAGAAGATCCCCACTCGAACCGATATCCAAGTCCATGGCACGTCTCGAAGAACTCTTGTAAGAAATCTCGATAGCGGGCGTCCGCAACTGTGTCTAAGAACTTGTCCTCGTCTAGGCTCGTGGGTGTGGTGACACCTGTGCTGCTCGGCTTGAGAACGGTTCGGGTCTCGAAGGCTTGCACCCCTTCGCCATCAAAGCGGACTATCTCGACCGCATAGGTTCTTGGGCCCGTCATCACTTGGTTCAGATACTCCGCCGTTTTCTGGATCGTTGGAGTGAATCGCTGTGAAACTAGGACGTAGTGGAATGCTCCAGACGACAGTTGCTTCGTGATTCGTTCTCGAAGCTGGACTAGTTCGTCGTCATCCATGTCAGGCCAGATCGCCTTAGCTGCCCCTTCCAAGGAACGCAGACCTTTCAATCGCTCGTCCTGGCAGTAGTTGCTTGCGAAATACCTCACGGGGACAGTGGACTCAAACTCGTCGAATGTGAGAGCCCAGAGGTGGGAACCATAGTCAAGGAGCTGAGCAAGTGCTCGTCGGAAGTCAGCGTTGTCGGGTCCGGTTTTGAACTCTATGACGAGAAGCTCCCCACTCCGTGCGATCGCCGCGAGGTCGACGGCGCCAGAGGGTAGCGTCGTTTCGCGTCCGACAACTAGTAGCGGGCCTGTCATCCCAAATTCCTCGATCGGAAGCAGATCAGGGTCGTTTTTGATCAACTTCCGGAGCTCTTCTTCGTCATCGGCTCGCGTCTCCTCGAGGATGCGTCGATCGGCCCCATCGTTGACGATCATCTTCCTTGACGTGGGGGCACTCCTACCGCCTCTTCGGCATCAGCACGGTGTAATCGAGGTCGAGGACCACGTTTGGGTGGTAGCTCTCACGCTTCTTTTCGGGGTCCGTGACCTTCAGCGAGATGTCCTCCTCGCTCGGGTCGACGTTCTTGCAGCCGACGAGCCGTAATCGCAGCGCTCCGGCGTCGGCGCGGCCGAGATCGACCTTCTCCAGCACTTCCGTCCAGGCGAACACGGTGTCACCGCCGACCGTAGGGTTGGCGTGCGCGCCGGCGTTGAAGCCGAGGATGCGGATCGCGTTCTCGAGGCCGTCGAACGAGATCGCGTGCGCAAGCGAGATGATGTGCCCGCCGTAGATGATGCGCGTGCCGAGACGGGACTTCTTCTGCAGTACTTCGTTGAAGTGGACACGCGCGTTGTTCTGGTAGAGGCGCGTCGCCGACTGGTGTTCGGCGTCCTCGACCGTCAGGCCCTGCGGGTGCATGATGCGCTCGCCGACTTCGTAGTCGTCCCAGTACGACTCGCCGCCGGTGATGACCGGATCGAATTTCGTGAGGTCCAGCTCTTCCGGTATCGTGAAGTCCTCCGTGGCAACCTGCGCCGGTAGCTCCGGAGCGTCATCCTCGCCGGTGGCCGTATCCGGATCGCTCTTGTTGACCATCGCCCAGCGGTAGAACTGCAGCACCGGTTCGTCTTTCTGGTTGAAGCCGCGAGTGTGCACCCAGACGATGCCGACTTCCGGCCGCGAGGTCTCACGCTTGCCGATGACCTCGGTCTCGGCGCGCAGCGTGTCACCGGTGTATACCGACCGTTGGAAGCGCACGTCCGCGTACCCGAGGTTCGCGGGGGAGTTGAGCGAGACGTCCGGCACCGCGCGCCCGAAGACCATGTGGAAGACGAGCATGTCGTGGACGGTCTCCCGTTCGAAGCCGAGCGAACGGGCGAACTCGCGCGAGCAGTGGAGGGCGCGGCGGTCGCCGGTAAGCGCGATGTAGATAGCGACGTCGCCCTCTGTGACCGTGCGCGGTACGGCGTGCTGGAATACGTGGCCGACCTTGAAGTCTTCGAAGAAGTTGCCGGCGCGGGTCTTATCGGTCATCGGCTCGCCGCTAGATGCGGCTGTATCCGGTGCCCTTGGCCTCGGTGCCGGTGCCCTTGGCCTCGTCGATGACGCCGTACTCCTTGAGCAACACCTGACTGTAAGTGACGCGTCCGCTTACCTTCTCGAGTGGTTCACTGGCGAGAATGACCGCCGCCTTCGCCATATACGCGGTCGGCTCGCCCGCCGGGTCGTCGATGCCGCGCACGAGCTTGTGGTGCACGGTGCCCGGCGTCGGGACGACGAGCGATGGCGAGAAGCAGGTCACGGAGACGCCGTGCTGGTAGACCTCGGCTGCGAGGCCCTGCGTGAAGCGTTCGAGAGCGGCCTTCTCCGCGCCGTAGCAGGTGCCGCCGCCGACGGTCATCAGGTTGCTCTCGTACGGCGCGCTGCCGGGACCGATGGCGGCCGCGGATGAGATGTTGACGATGCTGCCGGAGCCGCGCTCGATCATATCGGGCAGGACGAGCTGGCTGAGGATAAAGGGGGCGTGGAAGTTCACGGCCCATGACCGCATCCAGCGGTTAATCGGGAAGTCCTTCACCGGCAAGAAATAGGTGAGCGCAGCGTTGTTGACGAGGACGTCGATCGGTCCGTAGGCCTCGCGGGCCCTGGAGACGAGCGACTCGCACTCCTCGGGCGTCGAGATGTTCGCGGCGACGGCGGTCGCTTCGCCGCCGGCGTCGCGGATGCCCCGTACGGTCGTCTCGAGCGAACCCTCGAACTGGTGGTCGCCCTCCTTGAGCGTTCGGGCGACGCAAACGACCTTGGCGGCCTCCTTCGCGAACTCCCGCGCGATCTCAGCGCCGATGCCGCGGCTGGAGCCGGTCACGATCGCTACTTTGCCATCAAGCTTTCCCATTTTGTGTTTCTCCCTAGTCCTTCGGGACGGCGTCCAAGAGGATCACCGCCTCGCCTTTAACGACTGGATCGCCGTTCTGGTTGTAGCAGATGGTCTCCAACGTGACCATCCGCTTCTCTTGTTCGATCGCTTTAACGTCAGCGACGGCTCTCACGGTGTCGCCGATCTTGACGGGCCGCAGAAACCGGAGCGACTGGCTCAGGTACACCGCGCAGCAGTCGGGCGCGAGCTTGGTGCCGATCACGGCCGAGATGTAACCGGCGCTGAGCATGCCGTGAGCGATCGTCTCGCCGAAGCGCGTCTTCGCCGCGTACTCCGGATCGCGGTGGAGCGGGTTGGTGTCGCCGGTCACCTGCGCGAAGGCGTCGACATCGTGCGCGGTGATCGTCCGTTCGTATTCGGCACGGTCGCCGACTTTGACTGGCAGTTCGTTGCTCATGGTTGGCCCTCCTGGTGTGCCCTGCGCGCCTGACTTTACTATCCGCCTCGACAGGCAAGCAAGCCACGTCCATGCCGCCGTACGTATGCTACGATTGGCGGACGACCAGAATAGGAGCACCCGTGGAGTTCGGACTCTCCGTTTACAACAGCCTCACAAAGCAGATCGACCGTGTCGACGATGACCCCGTCGGCGTGTACGTCTGCGGCGTCACTCCCTACGATACGACCCACATCGGCCACGCGTTCACCTACGTTGCGTTCGACGCGCTGGTCCGCTACCTGCGCTTCATCGGCCGTGAGGTCACCTACGTCCGCAACGTGACCGACATCGACGACGACATTCTGTTGCGGTCGGCGTCGCGGGGGATGAACTGGAAGGAGCTGGGCGACACAGAGTTCGCGCTGTTCCAGAGCGACATGGCGGCGCTGAACAACGTCCCGCCGGAGTTCGAGCCACGCGCGACCGAACACACGCCGGAGATGATCGCGATCATCGAGTCGCTGATCGAGCGCGGCTGCGCGTATGTCAGCGACGGCAGCGTCTACTTCGAGGTGAAGAAGGACGGCGAGTTCGGGCGGCTTTGCGACGTCCCCTACGCAGCGCAGCTAGAGATCGCGAACGAGCGAGGGAATTTCCCCGCCGATCCCCGGAAGCGCGACCCGCTGGACTTCGTCCTCTGGCAGGCGCAGAAGGAGGGCGAGCCGGCGTGGCCATCACCGTGGGGAGACGGGCGGCCGGGCTGGCACATCGAGTGTTCGGCGATGAGCACGAAGTACCTCGGTGAGACGTTTGCGATCCACGGCGGCGGCGAGGACCTGCTGTTCCCACACCACGACGCGGAGATCGCGCAGGCGGTGAACGCGACGGGGAAGCCGTTCGTGCACTACTGGATGCACACGGGGATGGTCTACCACGGCGAGAAGAAGATGAGTAAGTCGCTGGGCAACATGGTGTTCGCGCGCGACCTGCTGGAAGAGCACTCGGTGGACGCAATCCGGTTGAGTCTGCTCAACCACCACTTCCGCGACGAGTGGGACTTCGAGGAAGAACGGCTCACGGCCGCCTACCCGCTGGTGCACATGCTCACGGAACGATTGACCGGCGTTGGCGAGGCGTCCGAAGAAGAGATCGAGCGCTGGGGCGGGCCGTTCCTGACGGCGATGTCCGAGAACCTCGACACGCCACGCGCGATCGCCGAACTGGAGCAGCTCGCACAGCACGGCGAGGTCGCGGCGCAGCGCACGGGCCGGACGCTGGGGTCGAAGGTGCTCGGCCTGACGTTCGCGGGTTAGCTACAACCTCTCGACAATACTCGCCACGTAAGCGTCCATTCGCGCGCGCAGCGTCTCGCGAGCGATAGCCGGCACGCCGAGGTCGGTCCAGAGGCGGAACATGTCTGGCTCCGAGAGGAATTGGACGGCCGTCATCAGGTCCCAGTACGGGTCCTGCCCGAGTCCCGTGATACGTCCGTACGCAGCGCGAAAGCGCTCCGCTACATCGACGCCGTGCAGAATCGCCAAGTTCAGCCGGCAGTGGCCGACATCGACGCCGGCTGGACCGCGGCAGGCGTTGACCCAGTCGATGACGCCGCTGACCTGACCATCCGCGAAGAGGATGTTCGCCGGATGGTAGTCGCGGTGGATGAATGTCGGTTCGTACGGGGGTGCCGGTTCTTGGAGCGCATCGAAGGCGGCTCGCCATGCATCAGGCTCGTGGGACCAGTCGGGAACGATCAGCGCCTCATCGGCGTGGTAGCGGAAGTACGTCTGTGGGAGTTCGTCTGGGGTAACGGGTAGTGCGTGGATCTGCGGTAGCACGGAGGCCATCGCCTCCAGCCAGGCGTCGACGTCATCAGGTTCGAGGACGATCTCGCCGGGTATCAGGCTCATGAGCACCGTTGGATGCTCGGATTCGGACCCGTCGTCGTCGACCGCGATCAGTCGGTTCGTCGGTACGTCGGAGCGTTCGAGCAGGCGGAGAATCGCCGCCTCGCGCATCGCGGGGTCAGGCTCACTCGCCCACCATTCACGGTCGATGAACTGACGTAGGACGAGCTCTTCGCCGTCGACGGTCGCGGCGTGGACGGCCGAGGACTTGCCGCCGGATAGCAAGCGAGTTGCTTCGACGGGCAATCCGACCTGGCGCGCAACCCAATCGAGCGCCTGAGCTGAGGGTGCGACCCAGTCGAGCGCCCGATCCGAGGGTGCGTCCCGGTCGCTCACGCGTCGGCGATCGCGACCAACGAGACGATCCCAACAATCCCTACGAAGCTCAGGCGATGGGGCGGATGGGCACTCATATCGTCGACTAGAGTAACGCACGGTGAGGCAGTTCGGTGCGCCCGACCAC
>Ga0255058_10002344_pt1 | contig 10456 bp, 11 predicted proteins | sample Cases_109_9_MG_FD_188637 | JGI IMG/M metagenome (GOLD analysis project Ga0255058, IMG submission 188637) | Seawater microbial communities from Amundsen Gulf, Northwest Territories, Canada - Cases_109_9 | ecosystem: Environmental > Aquatic > Marine > Gulf | place: Canada: Northwest Territories... | reverse complement strand
ACTTTCTTTACGGGTTGCGCCCACAACAAGTATAATGGAATTGGTATTCATTTATTCTACGTACTATTTTTTTGTGTATGTTCATTAATATAATTTACAGCATCACCAACGGTTTGCATCTTTTGTGCTTCTTCGTCTGGTATATTCACGTCAAATTCGTCCTCAAGTTCCATAACAAGCTCTACTATATCAAGTGAGTCTGCCCCCAAATCATTTACAAAAGATGTTTCAAGCGTAACCGGTTTCTCGCCTTCCCCAAATTGTTTAATAATTATCTCTTTTAATCTTTCTTCTATTGACGGTTCTTCTGTTGACATGTCACTCCTTATTAAGGTTTGTCTTAAGGTGGAATTGCGAATGAAATCCTGAATATTTTTGTTGATCACCGATGCAAATGTGATTGAATATTATATAAGACAAAGTATGCTTGTAAATAGCATTTTTCAGTCTTTCATAAAGAAATGACCAAGAGGGGATACCGGACAATATGGGAGGGTTTTTGATTACCAATCAAGGAGTCTTATTTACAAAGCTATATGACTCAGCATTTGTTGACAATATTTAGTCGTTAATACGGAAGAAAAAAAGATTTGTGTCACAATTTTGTCACACTACCCATCAGAAAGATATTAATAACTACCTGTTTGTAACAGCTTGTAATATTTGATATAGGCGGGAGACCCCTTGTGTGCGCGGCAAGTAGCTCGGCTGACGTAAGTCGTTGTATATATGGGCGATACTGGATTCGAACCAGTGACCCCTTGCTTGTCGAGCAAGTGCTCTAGCCAACTGAGCTAATCGCCCATGTAGTATGGATAGTTGAATTTGAACAAGGTATGATGAAATCATGGAGTGGGAATATTAAATTCTTATGAATGCATAATCCCTTACTCTATATTCAACATTCCTTCTTATGGTTTTTTATCTTAACAAAGACAACGTTAGTGTCAAGGAATTTAAGCATCAGGACACACCGGAATATTTCTTGTGAGATGTGCTTTGACACAGGGACAAAAGGTGAATTCCATTAGAAATATCAATGAAATTAATAACATATATGAATTTTCGTTAAGAACAGTTTGTTGTGTCTACCAATTTATATCTTATCCAAAGCAAAGAAGATCAAATACAACTCCCATAGTACCACAGAAGCAAATACAACGAAGAAAATGATAAATAAGAATTTAGCACGAATTGTCGTTCTGAAAAGATGAACGTCTTTATGAATTAGCAACAAAACCATGGAAGATGTGGTCAACGAATACTTTGCTGCGAAAAATGGCAATGGGCCATATTTCAGAAAATGTCCCATTATTGGATTAACCTCTGCAGCACCATTACGAATTAAATATAAGGTAAGCGTAGCGTCCATTACGCTCAATAGAAGAACAGCAATAATAATGCTAAAAACCTTCAAACTGAAAAGATCAAGAAAAAAGTTTTTCCGATGATCATCAAGCCGTCGAACTTCTTTGCGACGACCGGAAAACAAGTACCGGATTCCAGGTATCCCTTCCTTTTGCCTTCTGCCTTTTGCATTTGACCGATTTTTATTTAACTCTGAATGTAATACCATATCTGGTTCTATCTTGATATAATCACCAGATCCTCTCCGATGATCTTCATAATTAGAAGAAGTCTTCGCATAATACATCTCCTTGATTGGTTGGATTTACATCTTCTAAAAGTGTACACTAACTATTAAACGTATAAGTCATATGGTAAAGTAGGACAATCTATGAAACCTCTGGAGAAATATCATGAGAATAGGTCAAGCCTGCTTATGGCCTGACACCGATATTATTTTACGTATACAGTCGTTTATTATATTAGTTATCGGCAGACTCGACCCCTTGCCATGCAGGAAAATAGCAGGAGATAGTATCTTGTTCATCTAAAGGTTCTGAACTTACTTAAAATGTTTTCCATGCTTGTGAAACACATTTTCCACATAAACGGTTATATGGGCCGATGCTGAGAAACTTCTTTCCACATTCCAAACATAGTCTACTTTTCTTAGACCCGAATTTGTTTGTATCACAAGTCAAAGATGTATCTCTTAAAGTTTTTCTTTTTCTACTTGATTCTAAACTGTTATGATTTTTTCTCATCGGTGTTTACCTGCTTATTTCAGTAAAAGAGAATAATTACTATAAGACATATCTATATAATCGGCTAATGTCTTTAAAACTTCAGTCAAAATTGTAAAGTATAATATTGCGAAAATTAAAGTGGAGAGGATTGGGTGTGAAAAGAGATACTACATCTCAGGCTTCGACGTAAGTGGATTTAACAAGCGTTCACGAGTTTTTATCGAAAAGCATAATATTTCCTTTCCTCATGTGTGTTCACTATGTCATTTCCAGCAAAAGTATGATTAACTACCTGTTAATACTTCTGCTTTCCTTCAGAAAATTTACGTTCTTTATTTTTTCTGTATCCTTTGTTGTCACCAGATTTAGAGGGATTCATTACATCAATTAAAGTAGCGTATTTTTCACCTTCAGCTATCACTTTTTCCTTTAAACTATCTTTGTCACCCTGTAACAGCTTCATCTCATTAATATCCAATTGTGCAGCTTCATAATATCCATTCATGTAAGCAATCATCAACTCCCTGCGCTTCATTGGTGATAGTGATGAGTATGTATAATCTATACACAAAGAAAAGAAGATTATTACCATGAGAGCAATTGGAATTAACCGTTTTTTTGTATGCATTTATTAAGCCTCCAGATTAAACCCTGACACGTTTTCTAATTACGTTGCCTGAACTACTCTCTTTTGTCTTAAACGAAGAAATAATTTCATTTAAACGTTTTAAATGTTTTTCCTGATTTCCGTCTTCATCAAGTTCCCGGCAAATACACTGGAGTTCTTCAATCTGTGATCTCCAATACTCCTTCACATTACAGATGTCTGAGAATAAGTGCTCGAATTCATCTTTTTTTCTCAATCTACCAGATGGATGGCTCAAATCTCCCTGTACCATCTCTCCTAAAACCATTCGCATTCTGTAAACGGGCCCTGCCATTCTATGAGAAATAAGTAAGCTATAAATAAAGGTAAATGTTATCGTACCAAAAAGACAAATTGACAGAACAGGCCATAAAATATCTAAGAGAGCATACGTTTTTATTGTTTCATCATTTTCAAAAATATTTGATGAATCAAAAGGAACAGGCTGAACAATATCTATCTGCACATCCCCATATTTATAATGAACCAGAACCAGGCAAGAAAGTGAACCAATAACGATGAATACGGCTACGATTGCAAATTTGCGAATTAGTCCGTATTGAAAACTGCTATCTACAATGTATTGCCGTCTTTTATATGTACTCTGACTCATTCGTTCTCCCTGTCAAACTGTCGAAACATCTATGGCTGAAAGAAAAGTTGTGCTCTAGTCTAGACCCTTTAATTATTACTAATATTTTCCCACTTAATGAGAAAAATAAGGCCATTTTCTAATAAATATCGCAACTACTATACCATTTATGGCTTATAGCTGTATGCCTTTCCGAAGCAACCACTTAAAGCAATAATGAGCATCTAATGATCCTCAACGTTTACTTTACCTGTCCAATTATGCAACCATATATCATGTCTTTACACAAGGAGTGCCTCATTATAAATCAAGGAGAAGAAGTATGGCTAATCCCAACCGTATCAATACATCACAAAAGTATTGTCTATTTCTTTCACACTTCGTTTATTGAATTTTATATAAAAAAGGAAGGTGTTCAAGCAGTTACCATTGATTATGTATCCGGTACAAATTGGGCATTTATTTTTGGAGGACAAATCAAAATCATATATTTTGATCAATGAATCATCAGCAAGACAAATGTTTAGGCGGGAATCAGATATAAGAGGATGGAAGAAAAGGAAACTGATAGGTGATTGTGGGTTTTCGGAAAGCAAGATTATCAATACTGGTTCAGGCGGGTAAGATTGAACCAGAATGGTAGGATTAAGGACTTGTTTAGCAAAATTACTAAGTAATTCTATCTTTGGTCAACATTGCCCTAAGAGTCTTCTAAGCGTTTTTCCAGGGCGTCTATCTCATCCTTAAGCCCTGATGGCAGTCTGTCACCAAACTGTGCAAGATGCTCCCTTATTAATGGTATTTGTTTTTTCCACTCTTCAGTATCTACTTTTAAGAGTTCTTCCAAATCCTCAGTGGAAATATCCATACCATCAAGATCCAGGGCATCTTTAGTTGGAACCCAGCCAATGGGAGTTTTTTCAGCCTTTCCCTCACCACAGACTCTCTCAATTACCCATTTTAAGGCACGGCTATTTTCACCATAGCCCGGCCAGAGAAACTTACCGTTATTGTTCTTACGAAACCAGTTAACGTAGAAGATTTTAGGCAATTTGTCAGCGTCTCCTTTTTCACCGATGTAGAGCCAATGTTTAAAGTAATCTCCCATATGGTAGCCGCAGAAAGGCAACATTGCAAATGGGTCGTAACGTAGTTCACCAACTTTACCGGCAGCAGCGGCTGTTTTCTCCGAGGAGACAATAGAACCCAGGAAAGTTCCATGCTGCCAGTTGAATGCTTGATGAATCAGAGGTACAACGCTTGCGCGGCGCCCGCCAAACAGGAATGCCGATATAGGAACTCCCGTTGGATCTTCCCACGCAGGATCAATTACAGGGTTTTGAATTGCAGGTGCCGTGAAACGCGCGTTCGGGTGAGCAGCAGGTGTTCCTGCCTCAGGTGTCCACTCATTGCCTTTCCAGTCTGTTAATTTAGCAGGTGGTTTATCTGTCATTTCCTCCCACCAGATATCACCATCTTCCGTATAGCCTACATTCGTAAAAATGCAGTTTTCTCTCATAGTAAGCATACAATTAGGATTAGTTTTCATTGATGTCCCCGGTGCAACCCCAAAATAGCCGGCCTCAGGGTTTATCGCGTACAGACGACCATCTTTACCGAATTTCATCCACGCGATATCGTCACCTACGCATTCTACTTTCCACCCTGGAATGGTCGGGACCAGCATCGCCAGATTGGTTTTACCGCATGCACTGGGAAATGCTGCTGTAACATATTTCTTTTCCCCATTAGGAGGCGTAATACCCAGAATAAGCATATGCTCGGCTAGCCATCCTTCTTCCCTTGCCATGGAAGATGCAATACGCAACGCGAAACATTTCTTTCCTAATAATGCGTTTCCACCATAACCTGACCCATAGGACCAGATAGTTCGCTCTTCAGGAAAGTGAGTAATGTACTTGTTATCTGCATTACATGGCCAGGGAACGTCCTGTTGACCTTCTTCCAATGGACTACCAACAGAATGAAGACAGGGGATAAAATCACCATCTTCACCCAAAACATCTAAAACAGCTTTCCCCATACGTGTCATAATTTTTAAATTATTTGCAACATAAGGAGAATCTGTTAATTCTATACCGATGTGAGCAATATTTGAACCTAAAGGCCCCATACTGAAAGGAACAACATACATGATGCGCCCCTTCATAGAACCAGTATAAAGTGCAGTCATTTCAGCCTTCATTTCGTCCGGATCACACCAATTGTTGTTGGGGCCGGCATCTTCCTTGTTTTTTGTGCAGACAAAAGTTCTATCTTCTACACGGGCAACATCTGCAGGATCAGATATTGCCCAATAACTATTTGGCCTCTTTTCATCATTTAATTTTACATACGTGCCGCTTTTGACCAGCATATCGGCCATTTCATCATACTCTTCCTGGCTGCCATCACACCAGACAACCTGGTCAGGCTGACACATTTTTGCAATCTCGTCAACCCAGGCCAGAAGTTTTTTATTTTTAGTGAGTGGAATTGTGCTACCCATAGAATCTCCTGTTGATTTTAAAGTTTAGCATATTTGGCAAGAAGTGTTCTTTTAGATAAATAATCATTTTAAAACAAATTACTATGAAATTCCAACCATTTTTTCATCTGTACCAAAACTCAAGTTTCTATTTTTCACTAGATAAACATACATTTTCCAGATGAAAATTAAGCTGATTAATATATAATTAATGATTTCAAGAAATCCTAACCCGAACTAGTCGCCCGTCCGAACGGCACAGCCGGGCGGGGAATTATAATATTGAGGAATTGAGGGATTACGGAATTCCTGAATTCTTCAATTCTTGAATTCTGTCAAAATGGGTCAAAGTATTTTTGTTAAGGAACTATTATTCTTATTTCTTATCAGGATGCCGAAGATAAAACGATTGTGTGTATATTGTGGATCAAGCTCAGGTGCCCAGCCTGATTACGCATCAGCCGCCAGGCAACTGGCACGTGCTATGGTAAGAAAAAATATTGATCTGATCTACGGTGGAGCTAGCGTAGGCATAATGGGTGAGATTGCTGACGCCGTCCTTGAAGATGGTGGAAACGTAATTGGCATAATACCAAAAGGTCTCTTTGTAAAAGAAGTTGCTCACACAGGCCTTACAGAATTACGGGAAGTTGCTTCTATGCATGAACGCAAATTATTAATGGCTGAATTATCTGATGGTTTTATCGCTCTGCCGGGAGGATTCGGTACGTTTGAGGAGATCCTTGAAATCATAACCTGGTCACAATTGGGAATGCACCAGAAGCCATGTGGCCTGCTAAACGTGTACCACTATTACGACAAACTGATTGAATTTCTTGATCATGCTGTTTCTGAACACTTCATAAAGAAGGTTCATCGCTCCATCGTACTTGTAGAGGAATGTCCGGAAATATTGCTGGAGAAGTTCGAGGCATATAAAGCTCCTGAATCGGTGAAATGGATTGGTCGAGACAGTGCCTGAAGGAATGGAACTGGCTTTTGTATGGAAATGATACTATGAAAACATTCATACTTATTTTTATAATGTTTGTTGTCTCAATTATTGTGACATTGAAATTGATTACCTCGCCAGAACCCGCAACATCTCCTGATATTTCCTCGTCAGATTCTAATGAATACTATGCAGAAAGGCAGATATATCAAGATAATATCGTAACTCCTTTTCAGCAAAGTACGAAATCTGAGATAAATAATCTGAAATTAATGTCTTTTGCAAGGGCATATGTTGAAGTCCAATCATATATGAACAAAGCCGGTAGTAAGGCCAATTATAAGGAAACGAGGTGGATTGTACAAAACCACGATTTAAGTGTAGAAGATTATACAATGATAGCAACACGGATAAATGAGAATCCAGATCTTCGAAAAAAATTTCAGAAATTGATAAATAAGGAAAGGTAGGGCGAAGCGCCGTTAGCCCCTACCTTTCATCGGAATTCCCTTAAAGAGGCCGAAGTATGAAATATACTAAATATTTGTTTATAACATTTATTATTATTTTATCAGTAAATCAAACAAGTTTTGCTATTGGCAAAATTGTAGATTATTTTTTAAACAATCCAAATGCGTGGAACGATACAAAACGGATTACGCATAGTACACCGGCTAAGGTTGTAGTTGAAGATGGGCTGGAGGGATTGGAGTTTGAACTTACGGACTTGACAGACGGGGATGAAGTGGCATTGGTTTTTCTGGAAACCAAGAAGGTAGAGAAAATGAAACGTGAGGGGTTTTGCAATCTAAAGGGCAAACTAATACGAGGTAGGAACAGGATTGTGTCTGTTATCACAAGGAATCACGGTAACCGCAAAAAGTTTCACTACAAATTCATACTTAAGAAAAATGCCAGTCGTGCACCCGTCATAATATATAACGATGGCGATGCAATTCTTGAAAGTAATTACGATGGCAGTACGGCGGTTGAAAACGATTCAGATCTATCAGGAATTAACCTTCTTGAAATTGAAGTTCGTTAGTTAATGGCCCGCCAGGCTAAAAGGTATGTTCAGCAATTTTGTTAGACAGAATTGATATGATACTTCTTGGATCAAAGCATTTTTTCATCTTGCGTCTTTCGCGTTATTTTACTATCATCTATAAGCGTTTCCAGCAATAAAACCATACTCGCACCATCTATAACAGAATCAGCCGAAGCAGACATTCGGAAACCTCCACTTATATACACATTTTGGCAGGATTTTAATACTATGGGCACTATATCAAATATCATAAAGATGTCACGAAGTAGCTCATTTTCAGACATAAGAATGATGAAATGGGTTACAAGGCTGCTCTCTTTTCAAGTCGACGGCAGGCTTAATAATGGTTTCAGTTTCCCACCCTATCTTATACATATTACTCCAACTAACTTATGCAACCTGCGTTGCAAAATGTGCGGGCAATGGGGCGAAACAGGTAACTATAATAATAAAGATACCGGCCTTTTAAGAGAGACCATAAATATTGAGGAATTTGAGAAACTTATTGATGATGTTGCCGAATTCTCACCAACAATCTTTCTGACAGGTGGAGAACCATTCTATTATAAAGACATAATCAGGTTGATAAAATATATAAAACAGAAGAATCTGATATGCTGGATAATCACAAACGGCACTCTCCTTGAGAATTATGCGGATGATATTGTCAAGCTTGGGGTGGATGTGTTATACGTCTCTATCGACGGGCCTGAACATGTTCACAATGAGATCAGGGGCATCAACAACGGCTACCAGAAGATTTCCTCTGGAATAAAAAAAATCATTAATGCAAAGGAGAAATTGAATAAACAAAGACCCCTATTATGCCAGGTATTCACTATAACTGACCATTCATCTCCATACCTGAAAAACATTACTGAAACAACTGAAGAACTTGGCTTTGAAATGCTGCTCATTAAACATCCATATTTTAACAATACAAAAACAGGTAAAGATTACGAAACTATGATGAAGAGGGTATTCCAATGCCATGCACCTTCATGGCAAGGATGGACTAATGACGAAACAAAAATAGACACTCATGCCCTACAGGTGGATATTTCACGTTTACTTACAAAGAAACATAAATTCAAACTTGCATTCTTTCCTACCATTAAAGTTTCAGACATACCACAATATTACTCTACCTCACAGGATATCTTCTATAATGGAAGCAAATCAAGAAAGAAGGTAAAACGCTGCATTGCACCCTGGACACAAACAATGATATATCCTAATGGTGATATAGTGTTTTGCAATGATAACCCTGACTATATCTTAGGAAACCTGAAATCTGAAAGATTCTCTGAAATATGGAATAATAACAAATCCAGAAAGTTTAGAAAGTTTATCAAAAGCAATGTTCTACCAATTTGTTCAAGATGCTGCGGATTATATTACCACCCCTTCTACCGCTCTAGCTCCAGTTTAAAGGCATTGGCAAAATAATTCGCAGGATATGGCACTTTTAACTTTATATGTGTTGAATGAGTTAATTTAATATGAAATGGTATAAAATATTTACGCCTGAATTAAAAGAACTTATAGACAGTAAAAATCTTAAAGGATTAAGCCTTATCTTAAGAGAACTCCACCCTGCAGATATTGCAGACATTATACAAGAACTGGAACCCGCGGAAAGGGTAATAACACTCCGTGTACTGAACAAAACAAAAATTGCAGAAGTATTTTCCCTTCTTGACCCGGAAGAGGAAGAAGAGATGCTCGGATACTTTACCGAACGCAGGGCAAAGGCAATCCTGCTGGAAATGAGCCCTGATGACAGGACACAACTCCTTGATGAACTCCCCGCTTCAGTAGTAAAAAGACTACTTAATCTATTTCCTGCTGAGGAGAGAGAGGAAGCAAATATACTACTGAATTATCCGCCCCAATCTGCAGGGAGGGTAATGACAACAGAATATGTAGATATGGGAACTGAGATTACTGTTTCAGAAGCATTAGAGCACATAAGAAAGACAGGTCCGGATAGAGAAACAATATATACATGCTATGCAATTAATGAGAAGAGAGTGCTGTGTGGAGTAGTTTCTCTTAAAGATATTATTTTAGCTAAACCTGACCAGAAAATCAGTCAGATAATGAACGAAAACGTCTATAAGGTAAATACAACTGATGATCAGGAAGAGGCTGCCAGAGCAATTCAAAAATATGATTTCCTCTCTTTACCTGTAGTGGATAGCGAAAATCGTCTGGTCGGTATTATTACGGTTGATGACATTCTCGATATAGTTGAAGAAGAAGCCACAGAAGATTTCCACAAAATGGCTGCTATTCAATTACCGGAAGAGAGATATTTTCGTGCCGGATATTTTAAACAGCTGTCTGGAAGAGTAGTTTGGTTATTTGTCCTGGTTCTGGCTGCCACTATCTCAGGTAAGGTTCTACAAAAATATTCATTGGCTCTAAGTTCGATGATCGCACTTGCATACTTTATACCTATGCTGATGGGAGCTGGGGGTAATATAGGTTCGCAATCATCCACACTCGTAATAAGAGCCCTCGCAACAGGAGAATTGACTTTAAGGCAATGGTGGAAAGTACTCGTAAGAGAGGCCTGTGCCGGGTTTATCATTGGCACAGTTCTTGGGACTACCGCATTCTTTATAGCAATAT
>Ga0255058_10002343_pt1 | contig 10458 bp, 10 predicted proteins | sample Cases_109_9_MG_FD_188637 | JGI IMG/M metagenome (GOLD analysis project Ga0255058, IMG submission 188637) | Seawater microbial communities from Amundsen Gulf, Northwest Territories, Canada - Cases_109_9 | ecosystem: Environmental > Aquatic > Marine > Gulf | place: Canada: Northwest Territories... | reverse complement strand
AATCTGGTCAGATGCGGAAGCAAGCAGCCATAAGCATTTGTACTTATGTGCCGTGGGGTTGCCTAGCCGGAGCTAACTGCGTAGAAAGTTCAATGGAAAGAGGATCGAAGAAAAGTGCACGGCCTAAGTTTAAATTAAAAAAATATGTCTTATATAGTTTTATCAAGAAAATATAGGCCGAAATCTTTTAATGAGATTGTGGGGCAGGAACACATAGTTAATACATTGGCGAATGCCATCCAGTCCGATCGTGTTGCTCATGCATATTTATTTGCTGGCCCAAGAGGGGTTGGAAAGACGTCCATGGCAAGGATATTATCAAAAGCCCTTAATTGTCAGAAAGGGCCCACCGATGCGCCTTGCAATAAATGCTCCACATGTGAAAGTATCAGGAACGGAAATGATATTGATGTCCTTGAAATAGATGGTGCGTCGAATCGCGGTATAGACGAGATACGGAATATTAGACAGAATGTTGGATATGCCCCTGCCATTTCAAGATATAAAATATATATTATAGATGAAGTGCATATGTTAACCAGGGAGGCCTTCAACGCGATTCTAAAGACGCTTGAAGAACCACCGGGGCATGTTAAATTCATTTTTGCCACTACCTCGCCAAACCGGGTGCCTGATACGGTACAGTCACGTTGTCAGAGATTTGATTTCAAGAACATATCGGTATCCGATATAAGTAATAGGCTTGCGCAGATTTGCAAAACAGAAAATATCTTAGTGGAAGATGGCGCACTTCAAACTATTGCAAAATATGCTATGGGCGGGCTGAGGGACTCCGAATCTATTTTAGACCAACTTACTTCATTCTGCCGTGAGAAGATAACTTTAAGAGATATTTATGACGTTCTTGGAGTCGTTAGTGAAGGGGAAATTACAGGTTTAATTGACAGCTTTGTTGACAAAAATCCGGAATTAGCGGTAAAGATTTTTCATGAGATTACAGAAAATGGAAAGGATGTAGACGGGTTTATTGATCAATTACTTTCTTATATACGTGATTTACTCCTTGTCTCGATATGTAGTAAGAACAGTGATCTGGTAGAAACGATATCAAGAGATGTTAATTTATTACAGAAGCAAGCCTCGCGGCTTGCTCCGGATACATTGATGTACATGATTCAGCTAATTTCCGAAACCAAGAGTAAGGTTAAAGATTTACTGCAGCAGAAAATCTTGCTGGAAGTTGTATTAATAAAATTAGCGACGATGGAAGATTTGAAACCTATAAATACGGTTTTGAATCGAATAGAGGATATTAAGCGGTCGCTTGAAGGTAATGTAAATGGAGGGGGAGTAAAAGCGCCTGATTATGATGATAGTGTTGGCGTAGTAAGAAATACAGAAATAAGAGAAAACGCTTCTGATGGCTATATCGGCGTAAATGAGAGGGATAATCAAGATGCCAATATTTCTGATACCTGGGACAAAATAATGACAGAGATTCAAGACAAAAAAAGATCTATCTGGGTATTATTAAGAGATGCAGAGCTCTTAAATTTTGCCGATAATGAAGTATTATTAGAATTCCCCGGAAATTACCTGATCCATAAAGAAAGGCTTGAAAAACCTGGGGAAAAGCGGATAATCGAAGCGTGTATAGAGAAAATAACAGGAAAGAAGATTCCTGTAAGGTTGACAATATCGAAGAATGGTCGTAGAATAGGAGCAAAGAACAAAGACGAAAGAATAGGGGATGACGTAATAAATGACCCTATAGTAAAAAGAACTAGAGAAATATTTGACGGTTCAATTGTCAATATAAGGGGAACAGAATGATGAAGGGTTTTGGGAATATGGGCGACATGATGAAGCAGATGCAAAAGCAGGCGGTTACAATGCAAAAAAGAGCTGAAGAAATCCAGGAAGATCTCAAGGAACGAGTTGTAGAAGCAAGCTCCGGCGGCGGGATGGTAACGGTACATGTAAATGGGAAACAAGAGCCTTTATCAATAAAGATTGATCCGGAAGTTGTTGATCCTAATGACGTACAAATGTTAGAAGATCTTGTCCTGGCAGCCGTGTCTCAAGCGATGAAAAAATCTCAAGAAATGTATCAAGAGGAAATGGGTAAGTTAACAGGTGGATTGAATGTTCCTGGATTATCAAATTTGTTTCAATAAATAAAGGTTAAGAAAGATGACGTCTTATCCACGCTCTATGTTAAAACTTATAGAAGAGCTGGGCAAAATGCCTGGTATAGGGCAAAAAAGCGCGGAAAGGTTGGCCAATTATATTATTCAACGACCTTACGATGAAGCAATGCAATTAGCGGTGGCAATACGGGATGTGAAGAAAAATGTCAATTATTGTTCTATTTGTTGCAATATCGGGGAGACAGATCCGTGTCATATTTGTAGCGACCAAAATCGAGACCATAAGAAGGTATGCGTGGTTGAACAACCGGTAGACCTCTTCAAAATTGACAAAACGGGATTTTATGATGGGCTTTATCATGTTTTGTTGGGCCATGTAAATCCTTTAGAGAATATTAACCCTGAGGACATCAATATAGACAAGTTAGTAAAAAGAGTTGAGGGTGGCAATATTCAGGAAGTAATTATTGCTACTAATCCTAATTTGGAAGGAGACGTTACGGCATTATGTATTCTTGAACGTTTAGAACCCTTAGGGGTCAGGGTTACACAACCGGCAAGAGGTATGCCAACAGGAAGTTATTTAGAGTATATTAATTCTGCAGTTATTGCCGATGCAATTAACGGTAGAAAAATAATGCAAAAGAACTAAATCATGCTTTTGCAAAAAACAGCAGTATAGATAATTATGAAAACACAAATGTCGTTATCACCACAGCTTCAACAGCAGATGAAATTGGCGCCTCAGGTGATACAATCTATAGAGATACTTCAGCTTCCGATAATGGCCTTAATAGAGCATATACAACAAGAATTGATAGACAATCCGGTATTGGAAGAAATGGTCGAGCCTGAGAAAGACGAAAAGACCGCAATGCAAGATGAAGAAGATGGAGGCACTGAGAACAAAGAAGAACCAGAGGAAGATGAATTTCAAAAACTTAGAGAAATGGCAGACGAATGGAAGGACTATTTTTCGCAAACCGCCGTAAGGAGAAGTAGCGGTGCAGACGAAAGAGATCAAAAGCAGGAGGCATTAGAGAATACCGCCGCAAAATCAATATCACTTCAGGATTATCTTCTCGGGCAGTTATCAATTATGGAGATGGATGACGCACTTTTGGAAGTATGTGAAAATATAATTTACAGCATTAATGATAGCGGATACTTGTCATGTACTTTAGACGAAGTTCTAGAATCGTTGGAAGAACCTGTAAGTATGGAAAAGGTAAATGAAGCCTTGGAAGTTGTGCAAGGCATGGAACCGCTTGGCGTGGGGGCAAGGAACTTGAAGGAATGTTTGCTCTTGCAATTAGACAAGCGATCCCCCGATTATCAGATTACAAAGGAATTAATTTTAAATTATTTAGAAGATGTTGAAATGAAAAAATATAAGCTTATAGCAAAAAAATCAGGATGTAACCTGGAAATAATTAAAAAGGTAATAGATTTTATAAAAACACTAAATCCTAAGCCCGGTTCCCTTTTCAATAATGAGCAGGTTCCTTATGTAATACCAGAAGTCAAAGCAGATTGTATAGATGGGAAATATGAGGTTACGCTTTTGGGAAACAATAATTTGCCACGTATTTATATAAGCACCTTTTATAAAGATGTGCTAAACGGGAAAAGTCATGATTTGCAAACCAAGCGTTATATTCGTAAGAAAATGGAATCTGCCAGATGGCTTATGGATGCGATAGAGCAAAGGAAAGGTACGTTGTATAAAGTCGCCGTCAAAATAGTAGAGATGCAGAAGAAATTTTTGGATGAGGGAATACAACATCTTCGAACTTTAAAGATGCAAGATATTGCAGATATTGTTGGGATCCATGTATCAACTGTGAGTCGTGCGATATCACACAAGTATATACAAACACCTCAGGGTATTTTTGAGATGAAATTTTTCTTTACAGGAGGGTTTAAGAATGTTGATGGTACAATGGAATCATGGGAGGCAATGAGGCAGAAACTGTCCAAAATAGTATCGAATGAGAGCAAGTCACGCCCTTTAAGTGATGAGGAAATTGCGGCAAAATTAGGAGAAATGGGTGTCGATATAGCACGAAGAACCGTGACTAAATATAGAAGGAACATGAAAATTCCTTCGTCAAGGAGAAGGAAAGAAGAAGATTGAGTTCTCCATTAATTGTACATAACGTATCAAGAAATATTGAGAATGGTTAAACTCATTAAAAGTTATATTGTGTTCTTAATAATTGAGGCATTTGTTTCCGGGTGCTATTCATTCAATAGAAGCCATAATGCCGAGCATAATCGTGCATTAAAGAAGGATATGGGATTATTACATAAAGATATGGATTCTTTTCTAGGCGCAGCAGAGCCATCAGCGCTTGGTGAGAGATAAATACTTAGGGCAATAAGAGGCATTTCTTAGAAGCATTTCACATTACCCAACATTTAAAAACATTTCTGTAGAACATTTCAACTAAACATAAATCATATAATTAAGTACTTGCAGATAAATACAATTTTTGTTTGTACATACTTTTTTCTTCGGGTTCCCTTTAATGAATCGAAATTTTGATTTTATAATAAAAAATGGTGTTGTGGTTGATGGGGCGGGGAAGGCTAAAAGTGCTTTAGATATCGGGATTGAGGGCGACAAGATCGTCCATATGGGCAGTATTACCTCCCCCCCGGATTGTGATATTATTGATGCATCAGGGTGTATTGTTGCGCCGGGATTTATTGATATTCATTCGCATAGTGATTTTTTTTGGTTGATCAGCCCAAAGAGTGAGAGCAAAATTTATGATGGCGTTACTACGGAGATTTGCGGGAATTGTGGTACATCCGCATTTCCATTAAAGGGGCAATTGTTTGAGAACAGGAAAAATGGCCTTGGTAAGTTTGGGCTGGATATAAACTGGCAAACCGCTAAGGATTTTTTTAAGAGGGCGGAAGAAGCGCCAAGTTCTATAAACAGAGCGTTTCTGGTTGGCCACGGTAATATCCGGGCCTGTATATTGGGATACGAAGATCGTGAACCGGATAAAAACGAGCTCGATAGCATGAAAAAAGAATTGCGAGATGCAATGGAGGCCGGTGCATTTGGTATATCGAGCGGATTGGTGTATCCGCCGGGGTGCTATGCGAAGACTTCTGAGTTGATTGAATTATGTAAAATAGTAAAGGAGCATAACGGGATATATACAACACACATGAGAGATGAAGGAGATAAAATAGAAGCCGCCTTAGTCGAAGCCATAACCATTGCCAAAATGAGCGGCGTAAATACACAGGTGTCTCACATCAAGACATGGGGAGAAAAAAACTGGGGGAAAATAGGAAAGATAGAAAGGCTATTAAACGACGCCAGGTCTGATGGTATAGAAATCTCATGTGATAGATATCCTTACATCGCATCTGCAACAGATTTAGATATAATTTTGCCTGGTTGGGTATACGAGGGAGGAACAGTTGAAGAGAAAAAAAGATTAAGGGACCCTCGTTGTAGAGAGCGTATTATCAAAGATATGACGCGTGAAAATAGAAACCCGGAGTTTTGGGAAAGCATAATGATTTCGTCCGTACAAAATAGCGAAAGAAAAAATTATGAAGGAAAAAGAATAGCCGAGATTGCAAAGACACTAAAAGTATCTCCTTTGGAATTTGTCCTCGACCTTTTGTTCGAAGAAGATTGCAGTGTAGGAGTCTTATTCTTTAATATGTCAGAGGAGAACCTTGACAAAATTCTGAGCTGGGATTTTGTAATGATAGGCTCCGATAGTTCTCTGCGGTCTATGGATGGCATATTGAACTTCGGGATGCCGCATCCAAGGACTTACGGTACGTTTTCAAGCGTAATAAGGAAATACGTTAATGAAAAAAAACTTCTTTCTATTGAAGAAGCCATTTATAAAATGACCGGATTGCCGGCCCAAAAGATGGGACTTAAAGACAGGGGCATCTTGAAAGAAGGATTCTTTGCCGATATAACAATTTTTGATCAAAATGCAATTGCAGAAAAGGCAACGTTTACGGATCCGCATAACTATTCTAAAGGTATTAAATATGTATTAGTAAACGGAAAGCCTACGCTTAAAGATGGCGAGCATGTAGGCGCTATGAACGGCAAAATCCTTAAAAGATAAATAATACTTGCCGTTGCCGGATGATCATAAAATATCTTCATTAACGGAAGCCCTTCTCTTTCTGTAAAAGTAAATTGGTAGGGACAGTACCATTCCTCCAAACAATGCCATAATCACAACCAATTTCATCTGGAATAAAAGCCAGAAACAGGTTAAGAGTGCCAGACACGGAACAATGTATCCTCCCGGAATTGTATAACTTTTTGAGACCTCAGCTCGTTTTCTCCTCAAGACAATCACTGCCAGGCATGTGGGTATGTATTGCAAAAGGCTCACCATCACACTTGCAAATATCAAATATTCAAACGTCCCCGTAAGGAACAAAATCAGCGTTAAGATAGTGTTTATGCCTATGGCCACGTAAGGTGTGTGGAATTTTGGATGGATCTTTGAAAAGGCTTTCGGCAGGAATCCGTCAGCTGAGAGGACATAAAGGTTTCTCGGCCCTGTTAAGGCAATACCTGAATTTACACCTGCTATAGCCAGAAGCGCACCAATCGCAATTAATATCCCGCCTGCCGGGCCCAGGAAATTTGCGGCTGCATCGGCCAGAGGCTTTTCCGATTGGGCCAATCCCGGAAAAGTGCCGGTTGCCACTAGCTGTATCAAGGTGTAGATTAAGGTAACTCCCAGAATCACAAAGAAAAAAGCTATGGGTATGTCCTTTCTGGGCTTCTTCATTTCACCTGCCGGTACAGGCATATGTTCAAAGCCGGTGTATGCAAATAGGGCAATAACGATTGCCTCTCCAATATTTTGAATATCAAAAGAAAAGATCGATCCCAGGGAGGACATTTTAAAATGGGAGAACCCTAGTACAATAAACATAAAAAGCGGGATTAACTTGCTTATTGTAAAAAAGTTTATGGTTCTTGTCCCAATCTTCACTCCAAAGAAGTTGAGAGTACTCAAGCCTACTATGAGAATAATTACTATAGTCTCTCCCCTCCAGCCTTCTGAAAGAGAGGGACAAAAATAATTGAGATAGAGCAGGAAACCCCTTGCCATAGCTGCCCAGCCGATTATGGCGGAAAGCCACACCATCCAACCGACCATAAATCCTATCATCGGGCCGAAGGTATCCCTTGCATATAAATATGCGCCTCCCGTTTGCTGATAAATTCCTCCCATCTCTGCAAAGCAAAGGGCTATAGCAAGGCACAGTAGGCCACAGATGATGAATATTAATATAGAAAACGAACCTACTTGCGCAGCGATCTGGCCGGGCAACAGGAATATGCCTGCGCCGACAATCCCGTTAATACCAAGACAGACAATATCGAACAGATTCATCGAACGTAAGAATTTTTGCGGTTGAGCACTATTCATGTTTGACAAACTATATCTTTCTCTAATTTAAAAAAAGACATTTCCAAATATGCTTTTAATTTGACGTACATAATCTGAAATATATAATAAATTCGTTTGTTGTCTATGTATACTATTTTTTATTTAATCAGCGCTTGAGGAATATTATGGATGATAGGAAACCAGAACCAATTTCAATAGAAAAAGAACTTTATATTTGCCCGGAATGCGGATATGAGGACGGCTTTCACACTTCATTTTCACGAGTGGCAGATAAAAAGTGTAAGATAATCCTGATATGTCCGAATTGCCATTCCAGGTTTGACATTAATTGGGAGATTGCAGCATAAACATCCAGAGTGATAGTAATAGATGACTGTGATAAAAAGATTGTGCGTATATTGTGGCGCTAGCACTGGTAATCGGCCTGAATATACTCAGGCTGCCAGAGAGTTGGCCCGTGCCATGGTCAGCAGGGACATTGGTCTTGTCTATGGCGGTGCAAGTATTGGTGTAATGGGTGCACTTGCAGATGCCGTTATCAAAGAGGGTGGTGAGGTGATTGGTATTATCCCAAGTGGGCTTCTTGCTAAAGAGGTGGCGCATACGGGTATTACCGAATTGCGGGAGGTTGACTCCATGCATGAGCGAAAGGCAATGATGGCGGAGCTCTCAGACGGTTTTATCGCTTTGCCAGGTGGCCTCGGCACGATTGAGGAGTTCTTCGAAATCTGGACCTGGGCACAGTTAGGAATGCACCGGAAACCGTGTGGCCTGTTAAACGCAGGCCGGTATTTCAACAAATTAATCGCTTTTATCGATCATGCAGTTTCTGAGCAATTCGTAAAGAAAGAACACCGATCTATGGTGTTTGTGGAACGGGAAGCGGATATACTTCTCCAAAAGTTTGAGTCATACAAGGCGCCTGAAGTAGCAAGGTGGATAGAGCGAAAAGATATTTAAGATTCACAATCTTTACGCACGAACATAATAATAATGACATTTTCAAAAACCGATCTAACACCAGGAGAAAAAAAGTATCTGAAGAGACAGGTCAGGAATGTGCGTAATTATGTCTACTTCACAATTGCCAATCTGGTGGTGGCCATTGGTCTTTTATCTTACTATCTTTTAACCAAGATGTTTAGTGGTTCAACCTTTGCTCTCATCATTGTTTTGCTGCTTGCTGCAAGGGCTAATCTCAAGCAACATAAAGACGCCAAACTATTTATCAAACTGCAGGAACCTGAAGAACATAATTAAGAGTATTAATTATTCAAATCTTGTATTTTGTACACCCCCCTTATAATACAAATCAATACTTGTTTAAAAGGACAAAAATTATGATATAATTGAAGTACTATGCACATAATTACGGATGAGATCACTTCGTGATCTATTATCAATATGACTGGAACCATAAACGAAAAACAAGGCATTCCTGAAGGTATGGTCTTAATCCCTGAAGGTTTATTTTTAATGGGAAGCACAAAGCAAGACATTGACAAATTGTTAGAGCTTGACCGCAACATTGAAACTGTCAGACTAGACAATGAAATACCACAAAGGGAAGTTTTTATGAGCGCATACCTCATTGATAAATATCCTGTTACTAATGCTGAATATAAGAAGTTTATCGAGTCGGATGGCTATGGCCAGAAAGTTTTTTGGTCAGATGCCGGATGGCAATACATTTCACAATCACACCCTCTTGAGAATGGTGATACAGATGTTATTTTAAATGGTGAAGGCGATTGTCCGGCAGTGAACGTTTCGTGGTATGAGGCTGAAGCATTTGCAAAATGGGCAGGAAAAAGACTCCCGACTGAAGCCGAATGGGAAAAAGCCGCACGCGGCACAGGCGGCAGGATGTATCCGTGGGGTAATACGTTTGAGAAAATAAACCTGAACTGTTCTGAGTCCAAAAATGAAAAACCTGCTCCTGTGACAAAATATCCACAAGGTCAAAGTCCCTATGGATGTTTCGATATGGCGGGTAACGTATGGGAATGGACGGCTGATTGGTACGACAGCCAGTATTATGGTAGCGCCCCCGAAAAAGATCCGCAAGGACCCAAAGATGCGGAGGCGGATCCCTATTATGGACAACCGGAGGAAGTAGGTGTTTCTGTTTATGATTTAGAACCATCCACAGGGAGTAAAACACTGAGTGGTTGTAAGGTCTTACGCGGTGGCTCATGGAGTGGAGCAGGAATTGTTCACGTTCGCTGCGCAAACCGGGATTATGATGAACCCATTTACAAAAATGACACTATGGGTTTCCGTTGTGCAAAGTCTTTATAATGTAAATCAATTCTTTCTCACCTACCATGCAAGACTTCTAAAGATCAGTTTTTCAAAGGCATCATGACAGACAAAAAACCAGGAAAAAAGAATATATGTATTACGTGTTATAATCAACATGGTTGTTTAACGAAAGAACCTTTATGTCTACTTCTGAAACGTGAGGAAGAAGAAAGGTCTCTTTTAGGAAAAGAACTTATGGAAAGGAGAGGCTTGCTCAAGGACTGTCAAGAATGCCCTCATTTCAGGTTATGCTGGAAGGAAGAGCTCTATAAAAAAGTGATTAAGGATACAGGCTAGCGGATACGTCTGTTAATAGAGACAACTAACGTACCCTGCTCAGGGTACGTTAGTGATCATGCATAATTTCTAATAATATTTTCTATGGGATATGTTTGTTACTTTACCGTTTTAGAAGGTAATAGAGCCTGCCATAAGTGTTTAAACTCCCTGCCTTGTACATAGCGTCATCACCTATTCCAAAATATATGTCGGCTCTGGCGGGCGTATTTATGGCGCTTCCGGTATCCTGATCCAAAGCAAGGAATGATTTTTCTACTTTTCCCTTCTTCCGAAACCAACTGGCGATTCTTGACCTTTTTGTTTCAATAACGGCA
>Ga0255058_10002341_pt1 | contig 10459 bp, 9 predicted proteins | sample Cases_109_9_MG_FD_188637 | JGI IMG/M metagenome (GOLD analysis project Ga0255058, IMG submission 188637) | Seawater microbial communities from Amundsen Gulf, Northwest Territories, Canada - Cases_109_9 | ecosystem: Environmental > Aquatic > Marine > Gulf | place: Canada: Northwest Territories... | reverse complement strand
CGGCTGCCAACGCAATGGGCCTGCTGGAGAGAACCGAGGCCGAATGGCGTGCGCAAGCAGAGAAGCGGGTTGGGGTCGATAAGGATCGCGTGTCTGAGTTAATCGAGTCGCGCCTCTGTGCACGTTCAGCTAAGAACTTCGAGGAAGCCGATCGTATCCGCGACGAGCTGGCCGCAATGGGCATCGCATTAAAGGACTCCAAGGATCCCAAGTCCGGCGAGATCGTCACCACTTGGGAAGTGCGGGCCTCCGGTACGAGGGAGGTCGCGCGATGAAGAATGACTGGCGATCGGATACACCTTTTCCCGGCCACTGGCTTTTCTACCTTCTCGTTAAGATTGGCATAGCCATACTTGCGGTATGGATTGCCGCCAAGAGCTTCGGCGTCGTATGAGCATGAGATGAGCAAAGAGAGACTCTACCTGTTCGATACAACTCTGCGCGACGGCGCGCAGACGACCGGCGTTGACTTCTCCGTGGCGGAGAAGCGCCGCATCGCCGGCGTGCTTGACGACTTAGGGATCGACTACATCGAGGGCGGCTACCCGGGCGCGAATGCGACCGACACCGAGTTTCTGGCCGAAACGCCGAACTACAAGACGGCCAAGCTCACCGCCTTTGGCATGACCAAACGCTCCGGCCGGTCCGTTTCCAACGATCCGGGCCTGCAGGCCGTTCTACAATCACGCGCCCAAGCCATTTGCCTTGTCACCAAGGCGTGGGACTATCACGTGCGCGTGGCGCTCGGCATTTCCAACGAAGAATGCCTGGACGCGTTGGCGCAATCGGTGAAGGCGATCGTTGATCACGGGCGTGAGGCGCTCATCGATTGCGAGCACTTCTTCGACGGATATAAGGGCAATCGCGATTTTGCGCTTGCCGTTGCGCGCACAGCCTATGAGGGCGGGGCGCGCTGGGTCGTTCTGTGCGACACCAATGGCGGTACGTTGCCGCATGAAGTCGAAAGCATCGTCGCTGATGTCGCCTCAGTTGTCCCCGGCTCGCATCTGGGCATTCACACCCACAACGATACCGACAATGCGGTGGCTAACTCTCTGATTGCTGTGCGCGCCGGCTGCCGCCACATCCAGGGCACGCTCAACGGGCTCGGTGAGCGTTGTGGCAATGCCAATCTGACGTCGATCATCCCGACGCTTCTGCTAAAAAGCGAGTTTGCAGAGCATTTCGAGACGGGCGTGACGCCGGACCGCCTGCGTATGCTCACGCATGCAAGCCGTGTGCTTGACGACGTTCTGAACAGGTCTCCGGATCGCCATGCGCCCTACGTGGGAGAAAGCGCCTTTGCGACAAAGGCCGGCATTCACGCATCGGCCATCGTCAAGGAGCCCGAAACCTACGAGCACGTGTCACCCGAAAGTGTAGGCAACCAGCGTCGTCTCCTGGTGTCCAAGCAGTCCGGCAGGTCGAGCATCATTGCGGCCATCGAGCGGCTGGGAATTGTCGTCGACAAGGATGATGCGAAAGTTGCCGCGTTGCTGGACGCGGTCAAGGCGCGCGAAGCCGCCGGCTACTCCTACGAGGCGGCGGAAGCGTCGTTTGAGCTTCTCGCACGGCGTACGCTCGAGACGGTGCCACGTTACTTCACCGTCGACAGTTTCCGCGTCATGGTCGAGAAGCGCCACAATGCGGTTGGCAAGCTGGTTACTGTCTCGGAAGCAATCGTCAAGGTTTACATTAACGGTGACAACGAACCTCTTTGGTCGGTTGGCGAGGGAGCCGGTCCCGTCAATGCGCTCGACAGGGCGCTGCGCAAGGACTTGGGGCGCTACCAGAAACACATCGATGGCGTCGAGCTTGTCGACTACAAGGTGCGTATCCTCACGGGCGGCACCGAGGCCGTGACGCGCGTGCTGGTCGAGAGCCACGATACGACGACTGGTGCGCGCTGGTTCACTGTCGGCGTCTCGCCCAATATCATAGATGCGAGTTTTGAAGCTTTGCTCGACTCGATCAACTACAAGCTGATGAAGGACAACGCGCGGGCCGCGTAGCCGGGTGACGGCTATCAGTGCACCCCGCCCATCAGCTTCTTGACCCAAGGCACGAGCGCCAGCAGCAACAGCGTCGCGACCCCGACGAGGATCGCCTGCTGCAAGAAGAAAGAGGAAAGGCCTTCGGCGTTACTCGCGGTAAAGCCACTGCCAAGCACGCCAGCAAGTTTGTTGCCCCAGGCGGCCGCTAGGAACCAAACGCCCAGCATAAGCCCTACGAAACGCATGGGCGCCAGCTTCGTCATGGTGCTTAGGCCCACAGGACTCAAGAACAGCTCGCCAATCGTCTGAAGCAAAAAGAGCCCAATGAGCCACAGCGGGCTAATGCGGCCCTCAGCCGTTAGAAGAGCTGCAGGAACCATGAGCAAGAACGACAGGCCGAGGAAGAACAGGCCGATGACGAACTTCATGGGGCTTGAAGGCTGATTTGGTCCAAGGCGGGTCCATGCGCTCGCAAAGAGGGGCACCAGGAGGATGACGAACAGCGGGTTGAGCGACTGGAACCAGGAAGACGGGAAGGCAAAGCCGAGGATCTCCGTGCGCGTCAGTTGATCGGCAAAGAGTGCGATGGTGATCCCGGTTTGCTCGAAGATCGCCCAGAAAATCATGGCGGCGATGAAGAACACGAAGACAGCCGCTATGCGCTTTGAATCGAGATCGCCGCGCGAGGCAAACCAGACAATGGCGGCGATGGGAACGAGCAGGTAGATGGCGCGCAGGGCTTCAAAGCCGGATTGATCGGACAGCACGGGGACGCCCATGACGGCCGCTGTGCCGAGGATCACGAGCGCGATCATGCCCCAGCCCGTTGCTGGGATGGAGGGCGCGCGCCCGACGTGCTCCAGACGTTTGCCCTGTAGCAAGTAGACGATAAGGCCGAGCGTCATGCCCACGCCTGCTGCGCCGAAACCCCAGTGCCAACTTTGCGCCGGGTCGAAGCCCCATCCGGCAAGCCACTCCTTGAAGAGTGAGCTTTGCGCTAGAAAGCCCGTTATCAACGGGGCAGCGAGCGCACCGATGTTTATTCCCATGTAGAAGATGGAAAAGCCGGCATCGCGACGCTCATCGGTTTTGCCGTATAGCCCTCCGACCATGGCGCTGATGTTGGGCTTGAACAGCCCGGTGCCGAGCGCGACAAGGCCAAGACCTGCATAGAATGCCGTTAGCGAGTTGACGGCCAGCGTGAAGTGGCCAAGGGCGATGATCGATCCACCAATGAGAACGGAGCGTCGCGCGCCTAAGTAACGGTCGGCGATGAAGCCGCCGGGGATGGAGAGCATATAAACGGCCATCGTGTAGTTGCCGTAGATGCGTGCCGCCTCCGCGGTCGATAGGCCCAAGCCACCCGCTGCTGCCGGGGCGACGATGAACAGCACCAGCAACGCGCGCATGCCGTAATAGGAAAAGCGCTCCCACAACTCGGTGAAGAAAAGCGTCGCAAGTCCGCGCGGCTGTCCCGCAAAGCCGCGTGCGCTTGAGCCATTCGTAGAAGGAGCCTCAGGCTTGACGACGGCGGCCGGTTTGGGGGGGTGGAGTGCGGGCATCTTTGGCTTGGCAATTGTTTAGGTTCGGATAAGAGGCAAAGGCGCGACCCGCATCTGCGTGCCTATTTATGCTCGAGCAGCTTTTTCGCGGCCGCTTCGGGGGAAAGATCGCCGGTGAGCACTTGATCGGAGAGGGTATCGAGCCCCTCGTTGCCTCCATGACGCACGCGCTCTGCTACGATATCGGCAGCCGCGCGGGCGATCAGGTAGCGCGCGCGGCGCCGGCGCCTTACCGCGGCACCTTCCGCTTTAACATCGCTACCGATCTTGTTGATGGCCTGCACGAGTTCCAGCACGCCTTCGCCCGTTGTCGCCGTCGTTTTGAGGACAGGGACCTTTCCTGCGGAGGAGGCACGAATGGACAGCGCGCCAATAAGCTGATGCAGCGTCAGTTCAGCCCCTGGTCTGTCACCCTTGTTGACCACCAGAATGTCGGCGATCTCCAACAGCCCGGACTTCATGGCCTGAATGTCGTCACCCAGTCCTGGAGCTAAGACAACCACACGCACATCAGCCACCTCGGCGACGTCAATCTCGCTTTGTCCGGTCCCGACCGTCTCCAATAGAATGAGGTCACGCCCTGCCGCGTCGAACGCGTCGATGACCCGCACGGCAGCGGGCGATAGTCCGCCGAGGTAACCACGGCTTGCCAACGAGCGCACAAACACGCCCTCGTCGTCGAGCGCCGCCGTCATGCGAATGCGGTCTCCTAATATTGCTCCCCCTGACACGGGGCTCGACGGATCGACTGCAATAACGCCAATGGTCAGGTCCTGGGCGCGCAGCTGGGCGATCACGGAATTGACGAGCGTCGATTTGCCGGCACCAGGCGGGCCCGTGAATCCGACAACGAGGGCGTTGCCGAGATGCGGCTGCATTGCCTTTAAGAGGGCAGGGGCAGAAGGCGACAGGCGCTCCAGCTCGGTGATGACGGTAGCAATGGCGCGCCGTTCTCCACTGCGCATCCGGTCAACGAGATTTTGCGCGTCCGTATCCGCGGAGGCAGCTTCCGCTGGCGTCTTGCTCTTGGGCTTAGTCATCTGCGGCTGATACGCGGAAGAGAAAGCCCATGCAAGTTGGCTGCGGGCACTCTCCCCAACGATGGACCGTGAGCGAAGGGTTAATTCCTTGCAATACCGCGATGCTTTAGGGCGCGGGGCAGGTCAGGTATCGTCCTTATTCTCACCCTTCTGTTTTCTATTCCCCTTGCCCTTAGGCTTTTTGTTGGCCTTGATCGCACGTTTGCTGCGCTTGGCGCCGGTGGATTTGGCGGTGGGCTTCGCCTTGCGTTTCGACGTCGCCTTACGTTTGGCCATGCGGTTGCGTTTTGCGTCATTCACGCGCTTTGCCTTGGCAGGCAACGCGGCCTTTGCATTGCCTGCGGGCGGCGTCTTGCTGAGATCTTGCTTCGCCTTACCGTTCTTGCGGCGCCAGCCTGACGTCGACTTTAGCTTGCCGTCGCCGGTTATTGTAGCGCCTTGCCTGCGCCCATCCCTCAATTCGGACCAAGGTTTGCGCTTCGCGGAGCCAGCCTTGTACGTACTGGGACGTTTTCCACGACGCTTCCAGGCAGCCCGTCGCGGCGAGCCTTTGTGGACAACGCGCGGCGCCTTGAGTCGCGTAGCGCGATAGCGTCGTTTCTTACCAGGGCGAAATACGCGTACGGGCCCGTGCTTTGACCCGGCGCGGCGTTTATGGGGGCGGCTGTCGTGGTGGAAATGGACTCTCGTACGCCGCAAGGAACGCCTTGCAATTCGGTGGTAATGGCGCGGGCCAATCCCACGGAAAAAGATCCGTCCATTTACATAGACAATGCCGGCGGCTGGCCGGGTGTGCCGGAAGATAGAACGATAACGGTTGCGGGGCCGCGCGAAGCGATACGGATTGTAGTAGGTGATGTAGCGCGGGCGGACGAATATCCAGAACGGGTCGTATCGCACCGATACGTGGAAGTCGTTGTTGTAAACGATGCCGAGTTCGGCTGACCAAACCGCGCCCGGAGGCAGCGGCGCCCAGCCGGCGTACTCATCACCGTAGCGCCAAGCGACCCAAGCTGGCCCCCACCGTCTACCCGGTACCCAATACCAGCCGTCCGCTTCATCAAATCCCCAGCGGCCGTAATGATAGACGGCCCAGCCGAAGGGCTCGTCTGAGTCCCAGAACCAGCCGTATTCACTTGTGTAAATCCAGCGCCCGCGCGAATAGGGGCGCCATGAGCGATCAACATCAGGGCTCCATACGTAGCCGTGGCGCGGGTGCTCAAACCAATCACCGCCCTCGTTGAGATCCTCATAAAAAATCGAGACGTCGACAAGATTGGCCCGCCCAGCAACGGCGGGTGCCGGTCCGAGCAGGGCAGGACCGGCAAGCAACAACAGTGCGGCAATAAATGGAACTCTAAGGAAATACATTTTGTTCAAGCCTCATCCAGCTCCGGGCACAAGAATCGAGTCCTTAGATTGAGCCACGACAATGTGGCGATTGGGGGCTGAATACGATGTGAACGCAAAATGCGACGGTACGGCGCAAGAGCAAGATCGTTCTTGATGGAATCGCTCGCCAAGCCCGGGAGGTGTCTACTAGATGAGTGAATCTTGCTCTAAATCAAAAGTGTAGAGACTGATTCACGTTTCACTTGGAAGCGCTAATAGCGTTCAAGTGAAACGATCAGGCTCTAGAGCAAGATCGTTCTTGATGGAATCGCTCGCCAAGTCCTGGAGGTGTCCGCCAGATGAGTGAATCTTGCTCTAAATCAGGCTCTAGGCCGGCTGGTTATGACCGTTTAGAACCAAACCCCTGGCCAGCGATAGCGGGCGCGCATCGCAATCGGTCCCACGCCTACGAGTGAAATGCGTGGCTCCTCGGCGATATCGAGAGGCGGCACTGGAGGCGCCTCAAGCTTGCGCAGGCGGGCCACGCGAAGGTCGGCGGCGGGGTGACAACGCAGCATTGAGGGTAGGGGAACGCGCCGCGCCGGCACGGGCGGCAAAACGTCGTCGATGACATGGCCAGTGGATGTGTCGAGCCGCGTGATGGCCGAAGCCAACCCCAGGGGGTCGCCAGTCAACAAGGCCGCAGTGCGGTCGGCGTCGAACTCCCGCTGCTTAGAAAGCGATAGCTGTACGAGATTCATCACAGCGGGCGCAGCGACGAGGACCGCAATGGCCCACCATGATATGAGCTCCTCGTCCACCAGAAGATGAAACAGGTTGAAGGCAAGTAAGAACAATCCGAGATAGTAGAGCACCTGTACCAGCCGCGAGACCACGTCGGCGATACTCATGAGCGCTAGGTCGCCATTGCGGATGTGCGCGATTTCATGTGCCACGACATCGGCAATTTCGCGCATGGTGAGTTGGCGCAGCACGCCCTCGGTGAGCGCAATGCATGATCGCTCAGAGGTGCCCGCAGAGAAGGCGCTGAGCATTCCGCTGGGAATAACGTAGATCTTTGGCGCTCGAACCAGCTGTGCTCGTTGAGCCAATTCGGCGGCGAGACCGGCAGCCTGCGTCTGGGTTCCTGGCTCGGGCGCGCGCGCTCCATAAAGGTGCATCACGCTCTCAGGTTTCAGTCGCAATGCGAGTGCCGTGCCACCAGCAACAATGAGGAGCCCAACGAGCACGCCCGTCGCCCCCCAGATGGCCCAAAACGTCAGCGCAATGATGATCGCAAGCGTTGCTAACAGCAACGCCATCTGGACTAGGTTGGCATTATACTGAATGCCAAAGCGCCAATCGCGCTTCCGGTTTCTATTTGAATCTCTTTCCAAGGACATGCTAGCCCTGTCGGCTGCAACTCGGTGAGTGTCGCGATGTTCTTTACCGGTCTCTTTTCATTGTTCGCCGCAACAATGCTTGTTGCGTGGTTCGGCACGCCGCGCAAGGCGTTCATGCTTTTCGCCTTGTCCATGGCGCTGACCGGCGCGCTGTACCTCCACCATGCGACGAGTACGCTTCCGCTGTCATTCTAGACGACATTGGTGCCGAAGATGACGCCTCGCATTGCGGTTTTACTCAACACATTGGGTCTCTATGCCATCTCTGTCGTTCTGCTGGCCGCCTTCGTCTTCCAGATAACGCTGCAGGAGCTTCCCTGTCCCCTTTGCCTACTGCAAAGAGTAGCATTCACGGCCCTTGCAGTGGGCCCGATCCTAACTTTGCGGTACGGGCCAAAACCCTGCCACTATGGGTTGACCATCATTGCCGCCCTGGCCGGAGCCGGTATCGCCGTTCGTCAGATTTTGCTGCATATCGAGCCGGGTGACCCCGGTTTCGGGTCGTCCATCCTTGGATTTCATTTCTATACCTGGGCCTTCATCTTTTTCATCGGGGCCATTGCTGCTTGTGCCGCGGTGCTGCTGTTCAATAAGCAATTCGCCGGGCGGGACCAGCCGCCGTCTCTTGGGCTATTTGAACGCGTCGCCGTTTGGCTCGTTATTGGTATTACATTCGTCAATGCCGCCGGGGCCCTGATCGCGTGCGGCTTCGGCTTTTGCCCGGAAAATCCTGTTGTTTACGAGCTATTGCATCGCCCAGACACGACCTAAGGATCTGCGACGCACACCATGCGACGCTTAGAACTTAGTTAGGATGGCTTCGTCTCTAGCGGGCACGCGCTTAGAAGCTTCGGCGATGACGGCAGGTACGATCTTCGTTGCGTCATCCACAACAGTGAAGTGTACGTTGATACCGGGGCGAATGAATCCGTCCGCCTTCATGTGGGTCAGAACGTTCAAGAACGGATCCCAGAATCCTTCGATGTTAGCGACGATTACCGGCTTGGTATGACGGCCGAGCTGCACCCAAGTGAGCTGCTCAACGAGCTCTTCAAGCGTGCCGATCCCACCGGGGAGCGCAACGAACCCATCTGATCGCTCAAACATCAGTCTTTTGCGCTCATGCATGTCCTGCGTCACGATCAGCTCGTCGACGTCGCGCAGCATTTGTTCTTTACGGGTGAGAAACTGAGGGATAATGCCGGTCACATGCCCCCCGTGGTCGAGCGTGGTGTGGGCGATAACGCCCATGAGTCCTAAGTCGCCACCGCCATAGATGAGGCCGATTTCCTGTTCTGCAAGGGCTTTCCCCAGAGTACGCGCCGCCGCCCGATAGGCGGGGCTTTTACCCACGCCAGATCCGCAATAGACGCAAATGTTGTGCACGACGCGAGCATCGGTTTCGTTTGAGATGGGCTGCTTGCTCATAGAGTGGGGTCCAACGATATCGCCGTGGGTTTGGCCGCAGATCTATAGGGGTTAGGTCTCGGGTGCGACACCTGATCGTAGAACCAGCTACGGCTTATTTGGGGCTTGCGGCCGTAGAGCGCACAAAAAGCCTATGGATCGTAGGGCTGACGCGCTGTTCACCGCGCGGGCGTTATCCTCGCTTGCAAACACACGATTGGCGCACTGGCCTACATGTGCTTATTTTGGGCGATGAACTTAGGTCAAATCTTCGAAAAGTTACGCAACCATAAGAAATAGCACGATAATATGGCATGTAATCACCGGGACCGAAACGCTATGACGGGTATCCGTTCCTCCTTCGTGCTGTTGGCGACATTTACTGGACTAGCCGTCGGTTCTGTTCAGGCGCAGGCTTCTCCCACGTCTGGAGGGTCCAGCGCAGCACAACGCATTGGAGATCAATCTGCGCGTCAATACGAAAGCGCTGGCAACTTGCGCCGCCGTGCAGAGGATCTTGCCGGCGCTGCTTCAAAGCGCTTTTCCGATATTTTGTCGGAGCAAGAAGGCGACGCAAAGATTCACGACAAGGGTCGGGACGCAGGCGGAAAGAGCGCGCCACGCGCAAATGATCTAACGCTGATTCCAGCATGGGATTGGCTCGCCCGAGCCTCACGCGACTACGAAAATATTATCGTTGCCAAGCTCAAGAACCCTTCGGGCGAAGTTAAAATCGTGCGGCCGCCACGCCGTGTGCTGGCTCAAGCCGAGCTGCCGACCGCGCCGGAGCAGACACCACCTCCTCCGCAGCCGGGGTGGGGTTCAATCATTGAAAACATCCGCGAGTGGCTGGCCCGCGCTAATCGCTCCTATCACAATGAAGTCGTCAAGAAACTCGCGCAGCCGCGGGATGGAGAAGATCCCTGGAAAGCGGTGGTGGAGGCCGAAGGCGAAGGTGAGCCACGTCCAACCGCGGAGGCAGGGACCTCTCCACCTGAGGCGGAGGCCGAGATCGACCGCAGTCCGGCAACTTTGCCAGCGGTAGAACAGCCCGCCACGCCAAAAGAGCCAACGCCCGCTACTGCCCTAGCTGAGGCGGAAGAAGAAACAGGGACCTCAGGCGGCGGGCCGGGGCCCGAGCCCAAACTCAATGTCGAAGAGGTCAAGCGGCTCGCAGAAAAAGCGGAGGCCGAGCGTGAAGCGGAGAGGGACAGCGAAGCCGAACGTCTCGCCGAGGAGGCAGACGTCAAGCGCAGCGCTGCGATGGAGGCGGAAAGAAAACGGCTGACAGACGAGGTGCAAGCCAAACGGCTTGCTGCGGAAGCCGAAGCTGAGCGCAAGGCCGCGAGGGAAGCGGAGGCCAGGCGGATTGCCGAGGAGGTAGAGGCCAAACGCCTGGCGGAAGAATCAGAAGCCAAACGCAGAGCTAAGGAAGAGGCTGAGGCGAAGCGTCTCGCAGAAGATGCCGAAGCTGAGCGCAAGGCCGCGAGGGAAGCGGAGGCCAAGCGGCTAGCAGACGAGGTGCAAGTCAAACGCCTCGCTGAGAAAGCAGAATCCAAACGCAAGGTTGAAGACGCCGAAGCGGAGGCAACGCGCACGACTGCGAAGGAAGCAGAAGCCAAACGCCACGCTCAGGCAGCCGAAGCGTCACGTGTCGCCGACTCAACTGCGGTGCCTCAGTCCGGCGACAGCCAGGCGCCGTCGGATACAGAAAAAACAGA
>Ga0255058_10002340_pt1 | contig 10460 bp, 7 predicted proteins | sample Cases_109_9_MG_FD_188637 | JGI IMG/M metagenome (GOLD analysis project Ga0255058, IMG submission 188637) | Seawater microbial communities from Amundsen Gulf, Northwest Territories, Canada - Cases_109_9 | ecosystem: Environmental > Aquatic > Marine > Gulf | place: Canada: Northwest Territories... | reverse complement strand
CCGGCCTTGGCGCGATTTCGAGCTACCAGACGCACCGTGCACCGGACCCGAGTTTGCGGGCTGCCTCGCCGCACAGGACCAGTTGTCGTCACTCGCAAGCGATTCCTGCGATGGCTCCGAACGCCGCATCTGCCTCGTCCCGCTGGGCCAGATTCGCGCCGACCTTGTCGAACATCTGGCCGATTACTACGCTACCGAATACGGCATCTCCGTCACTATCATGAAACCCCTCGCCGTTCACCAGTTCATCACCGATCCCCTGCGAGAGCAGGTCGACGCAGCTACGCTCATACGGTACGTCCAAGACGTTTATCGTCCGATCTTCGACGACGCGTCCGCCGTCATGATCGGAATCACCCCGCTGGATATGTTCGACGAGACTAGCCACTTCCGATATCTCTTCGGCTTGAAGCGCACATACCAAGAGCCCGAGGCGATAGTCTCGACCTTCCGGATGGATCCACTCACCTATGGAGCTCCGCCCAGCGACGACCTGCTGTTCTCGCGTACCCGGAAGATGATGACAAAGTACGTTGGGCTCCTCTACTACGGCCTGCCGGTGATGACCGACCCGTCCAGCGCGATGTACAACAACATCCTCGGACCCGCTGATCTCGATTACATGGCAGACACGCTTGACCTGAGCCTGAGGTGCGAACCGGCTGGTTATTGCCAGCCTACCTACCCCTGACCCGCGCCCCCGGCCCTCTCCCTCGCGACCTACCCCTGTCCGCGCTGCCGGTACTGCAACGACTCCGCCACATGCACCGCCGTAATCGTCTCTGCGTGCCCCAGGTCCGCGATCGTCCGTGCCACCTTCAGCACCCGGTGGAACGACCGCGCCGAAAGCGCCAGCTGGTTCACCGCCATCCGCAGCAGCGACTTCGCGGCGTCGTCCAAGGAACGCTGGCAGAACTCCCGCACCTCCACCGGCCCCATCTCCGCGTTCGCAGACATCCGCGACTCCGAGAACCGCTTCCGCTCCAGCTCCCGGCACTCCTCGACCCGCTCCCGCACGTCCGCCGAGCTCTCCACTCCAGGATTGTCGTTCGCGAGCTTCTCGTATTCGATCCGTGGCACCTCGACGAAGATGTCGATCCGGTCCATCAGCGGCCCCGAGATGCGATGCCGGTAGCGCGTCGCCGCCGACTCGGAGCAGGTGCAATGCCGGCCCGTGTCCCCGTGATATCCGCACGGACACGGGTTCATAGCGCTAATCAGCATGAAGTTCGCCGGGAACGTCACCGAACCGTTCGCCCGGCTCACCGTCACCACTCGGTCCTCCAGCGGCTGCCGGATCGACTCCAGCACCGAATGCCCGAACTCCGGCAGCTCGTCCAGAAACAGCACCCCGCGGTGGCTCAATGTAATCTCGCCCGGCCGCGGCTGCTTTCCGCCGCCGACCAGCCCCGCGTGCGACACCGTGTGGTGCGGCGCCCGAAACGGCCTGCTCCGCACCAGTGGCGAGCTCGACGGCACCATCCCCGCCACGCTGTAGATCTTCGTCACCTCCAGCGCCTCCTCCGACGTCATCCGAGGCAAGATCGTCGGCGTCGCCCGCGCCAGCAGCGTCTTCCCGGAACCGGGAGGGCCCACCATCAACAGGTTGTGCCCGCCGGACGCCGCGATCTCCAGTGCTCGTTTGACGTGCTCCTGCCCGCGAACGTCACAGAAGTCGACACCCTCCGGAAGCGACTCTTCCGCCGACCAGTCCGACTCGCTGACCCTCAGCGGCTCGATCGGGTCGAAGTCTCGCAGGTGCGTCGCCAGCCGCGCCAACGACGGTACCGGCAGCACCTCGACGCCCTCGACGAGAGATGCCTCCTTCGAGTCCGTCTCCGGCACGTAAACACGGTTGATCCCGCGCTCGTGGCCGAGACCGACCATCGGCAGGATGCCGTTCGTGTGGCGGACGTTCCCGTCGAGCGACAGTTCGCCGAGGAACAGCCCGTCTTCGCTCATCTCCGGCACCTGTCCGGACGCCATCAAGATGCCCGTGGCGATCGGCAGGTCGTACGAAGGCCCCTCTTTTCGGAGGTCCGCAGGCGCCAGGTTCACCGTGATCCGCTGGTTCGGGAACGTGTAGCCGGAGTTCTTGACCGCCGACCGCACCCTCTCCTTCGCCTCCTGCACCGCCGCGTCCGGCAGCCCGACGATCGAGAACGCCGGCAGCCCCTGACTGACGTCAACCTCGACTTCGACGATCTCGCCGCCGAGGCCGACTACGGCACAGCTGTTAACCTTCGCAAGCATAAGCTCGCGGCGACTATAGCACAGGCGTTCGGTTCTCTAAATGGCCTCGTGTCACTAACGTTCGTCGGTGCTCGCCCAACGATCCACCACGCCTAACGTCCGTGGGGAGATCGTCCCGATCCCATTCAGTCCAGGATGCGCTCCCAGAGCGGTGTCACCGAATATCCAGATGCGAGGAGCACCCCGCACTCCATCTTCTCCTCGGTGGTGAGATCTCCGCTGAATATCAGCATGTCCACCCGCGTCGGCTCCCCGTCCTGCACTACCAATCGCTCCTCGACAGTGGAGAGGTCGCCACAGAGAGAAGGCGTGAGCTGGCCCTCTGGCAGGTCTCCATCGCCCTGATAGATGAGTTCCGCTATCCCGAGCCTCAGAGGGCCGTCTCCCACCACCGCTAGTGCAGCCTGAAGGTCTTGGTCCGCGAGGTCGAAATCTAGCTGCTGTGCATGGACCGCCGCACGTTCACTCCACGCCACCGCGAGAGTAGGTTCGAGCTCAATAGCCCGGTTGAGATCGGCCAGCGCCAGGTCGAACTCTTCGGAGGCTCCGTCTGCGTCGAGATCCTGCAAGAGCAAATCGAAGCCAATCTGCCCGTGCGCCGTTCCTCTCGCCAAATAGGTACGCGGGTCGGGATCAACCTCGATCGCGGTGTCGAACTCGGCGATGGCGTCTTCCCACAGACGGTCTTGTGCAAGCTCGACGCCTCTATCGTGTTCATCTACCGGCTGTGACGAACATGCGGCGACAAGCAGCCCCGCGCCCAGTATCGCCAGACTGACTACGATCCACCTCACGACCGAATCCCCCTTTTGAATTACCACCTCTCACCAAACGGACTCTCCGATTTAGCCCCCGACCAGCACCTCGTCCCCGATCTCCGGACACCCCACCTCCTGATTCACGGAAAACGCCGCGATCTTGCGAAGGATCGCGAGCGCATCGACCGAATCGACGTCGCCGTCGCAGTCGACGTCACCCCATATCTGTTCGGTCGCTCCGGCGGGCGCAACACTTACACTCTCTCCGAGGTCGAAGCATGGCTCGTTCTGGTTGTACGGGAGTCCCGCGACCTCCTGCAGGTTCTTCAGCGCGTCGACGGCCGCCACCTCGCCGTTGCAGTCGTCGTCGCCCCACAGCGCGTTCGCCGGTGCGGGCGTTGCGGTTGGCGCTGCGGTCGGCACCGGCGTCGGCGTCGTCGCCGGTGTGGGCGATGGCGTCGGCGACGCCGTTGGAGTTGGCGACGAGGCCAACGGCTGCCAGTCAGGCTCTTTGTCGTCGTCATCGTCGGTCGTAATCCTCAGCAGATCCGAGCCATCCGGATTCATCGAATAGATCTCGCTATTGCCGTCCCTGTCAGTCCTGAAGAGTATCCGCGTGCCGTCGGGAGACCACGCCGGCGCCGAATCGACGGCTAGATCGAGCGTGATGTTCTCCGCCACCGATGATCCGCCGGAGTTCATTACGTATATCTCAAGATTTCCGTCCCTCGTACTCACAAACGCGATCCTACTCCCGTCCGGAGACCATACAGGAGATGAATCATCCGTCGTGTTCGTCAACGGCATGAGATTCGATCCGTCTGGATCCATCAAATAAATGTCAGAGTTGTTCGCCAGACCGCGGTCAAACGCGATTCTGGTGCCGTCCGGTGACCAGGCCGGACTCCCGTTGTTGAAACCGGGAGCAGCGTTGGTGACGTTGGTCTGATCCGAACCGTTCGAGTTCATCACGATGATGTTAGTGCCGTCATCGCGCTGACTCTTAAACGCAATCTGAGTCCCGTCGGGCGACCATGCAGGCTCGAAGTCGTTGTCGCTGGCGAAATTAGTCAGGTTGGTCTGCCCGGAACCGTCGGCGTTCATCACGTATATCTCGGCATCGCCGTCGCGCCGGCTCTGAAAGGCGATCTTCGTCCCGTCAGCCGACCAGGCAGGCGCCGCGTCCTCTGCACCGCTGGCGGCAAGCACTTCCTCGTCGCTGCCGTCAGCGTTCATTACGTAGACGTCAGATTCGTCACCTTCCTTTGTGAACACAATCTTGCCGTTAAAGCCCGGAAACGCTGTCTCCCCGGAATCAGCCCCGTCTAGCACAGCCCACCCCCCAAGCAAGACTGCGCAGACTGCCACCAAAATCGCGAATGTTAGTCGCATCGTTCCCTCCCAATTGATGTGACGACGAACTCCGCCGTCAACAGTCAGCCATTATACGCACGTGCTCGCCGAACTCATCCGGCGCTCAACCCCCGACCAGAACCTCCGCCCCGATCTCCGGACAGCCCGGCTGCTGGTTCACGGGAAATGCCACTAGCTTGCGAAGGATACCCAGCGCATCGACCGAATCGACGTCGCTATCGCAGTCGACATCGCCCCAGATCCGTTCGGTCGCTCCGGCGGGCGCCACACTCACGGTACCACCGAGATCGAAGCACGGCTCATTCTGAGAGTAGGGAAGCCCCGCGACCTCCTGCAGGTTCTTCAGCGCGTCGACGGCCGCCACCTCGCCGTTGCAGTCGTCGTCACCCCACAGCGCGTTCGCCGGCGTGACGCCTCCCGCCTCCACTTCGTAGGCGCCGATGTCGCACTGCGGCCCCTGCGGACGTACGACGCCTCGCTCGTCCGCCGCCGGGCATTCGGCATCGTCTCCCGTGTCGATTGCAGGACTGCCGACAAGCAACGCCTGCGTGTGCGTGAAGCCTCCGTTATCGGCGAGCGGGCCGAGGAGCGGATCGACACCACCTCCCCCGCAGGACCCATCGCTGTCGAGGTTGTTGCCCAGGAGATCGACGGCATTCCGGGCGCAGTCAGCCCCGTCCACGTTGGCAGCAACGATCGTGTTGACGATCGTGACGTTGTCGTCATCGCCGTTGTAGATGCCGGAACCCATCGGTGCTGCATTGTCCGTGATCGTCACATTGGTAAAGCGGGTCAATCCGGTCTCGCTATGTTCGTTGTGATAGCCTCCGCCTTTCTCATCTGCGGTGTTGCCGGTGATTGTAGTGTTGACGAACGTCACCGTCGTGCCTGCGCAGCAGCTGTAGACGCCGCCCCCTTCGGTTGCGGCGGTATTGCCGTTGACTGTGACGCCGAAGAGGTTCATCTGCTCGGTGTCGCCGTTGCAGCAGTGGTAAAGGCCGCCACCCTGATCGTTCGTGCCGTTGCCGGACAAGGTCACATCGGTAAGTGTGGCCGAGCTGCCGCAGCAGAAGAACGCCCCGCCGCCGTCGTCGACGGTGTTGTTATTCAGGATCTCCACCCTCAGCATCTCGTATGACGCCGAGGATCCACAGCAGTGGAAGGTGCCTCCTCCATCGTCCAGGGCCAGGTTATTCCTCACCACGACGTCCGTGATCTCAGCCCCCGTTCCGCAGCATGTGTAAACACCGCCACCCTGAAACGCTACGTTATTACGAACTACCGAGTCACGGAGCACAAGCATGCTGCCTGACGAGGCACCAGCGGCGATGCCCCCACCGTTATCGATGCCGGCATCGCCCCCCTGAACGATGAGGTGTCCCAACTCGACTGTAATCGTGTCCGCGGACGAATCGGACCCGATGTCGAACACGCGATCGATCCCATCGGCGTCCACGAACGACGCTCCGCCCGCGCCCAAGATCGTCGTGTCGTCGTTGACGTCCAGGTCGCCCGTAGCCGAAAGGTCTTCGTTTGTCCCGGCCAACTCCAGGGTTATGGTGCCCACCGGAAGGTTGATCGTGTCGTGTCCGATGTTGGCATTGGCATCTATGACGGCCTCCCGAAGCGAACAGTCGCCAGGCTGGCAGCCGCTGGGAAGTGGATCGTCAAGGCGAGTGACGTCGAATACGGTCCCACCGGTCGCGGCCCCAGGAAACGACAAGAGCAACCCAAAAACGAAAATGGCTACAGCTACGTGAATGAGACCTGAACGCATTTCGTCCTCCTTCGGTGGTCAAACGGCAATCCGCACATTATCACGCAACCAAACCCAAGTCACTGGGAGGCGCCGACAACTCAGTTTCATCCCCCGAACCTCCGTGTCCGACAAAGCAACGACATCCACCACACAATTTCCACACATGCCAGCCGTCCTGCCATCGTCCAGCCCCGCCTGACTAGACACAACGCCCATTCACGATATAATCTCCTTGTTCGCCGCAAGACATAACGTTAGGAGCCGCCCCATGCTCATACGACTTGCCTTGTTCTCAGCTCTTGCCTTAACGTTCGGGCTGTTGACGATCCAGACCGATCACGCCATTGCCGTGACCGGTGCAGACTCTAGCATCGTCAATTTCGATGTCGATCCCGAGCCACCCTACTCGGCCGCGGTCGGGGAGTGGATTCCAGTGACTCTGACTGCGGACATCGGGGTCTCAGGCAACTCATTCCTCACAAACGGTCTTCCGCTACCAGCGGTTCTCGCTGCTAGCTTCCCCGGTGCGCCCATCCGCTTCAATCCGGAACCGGGAGACTTCTGCTTCTTGGCAGGCGACCCTGTGCCATGCGGCGAAGGAGACCCCGCAGGGGTACCCGCCACCGGCGGAAACACTTGCTTCGACGGTATTGACAATGACTCAGACACCTTGGTAGACGAGCTGGATCCAGAGTGTCAGACAGCTATCGACGCCCTGATCCTCCTGAACCCGATGCCCGCTCCCGGGACAGTCGCTACGATCTCGCGGGTTGTCGCCCTGGACTGTTGGTTCGAGGGTGAGTTCCCAGGGGCCTTCGCAGCGGCCGTCTGGCCTCTACCCCAGGACCCCGACACGGATAACAACATAGCCCGAATCGACGGTACACTTGATTGCGCTCCCGTCAGGATCGACATCAAGCCGTTCAGCGATCCCAACGGCATCAACCCCAGCAACCGCGGCAGCATCCCCGTAGCCATCCTTTCGAACCAAATGTTCGACGCCGCCCAGGTCGACACCACCTCGCTCACCTTTGGCGCCACCGGCGACGAAGACAGCCTGCTCTTCTGCGGCGGTGCGCTAGAGGACGCGAACGCCGACGGCTTCCTGGACCTTGTCTGTCACTTCGATACGCAGACAGCCGGGTTCGCATGTGGTGATACCGAAGGCATCCTGCGCGGGCAACTTCTCGACGGCACCCCAATCGATGGTAGCGATGCCGTCAAGATAGTCCCCTGCCGGCCATAACCCCTCACGGCTCCGCCGGCCACCGCGCCATGGATGACCGTTGCAGCGGCCTGCCAATCTAGCCGCCTACGTCGACAGATGTTATAAATGGCCGCAGCCGCCGCATCAGCCGCAACCGCGAGAGGACCTCGTGCCAAGATGGAGAACGTCACACAAGAAGCCCCAGACCGCTTCCCGGAAACAGCGCTGAACAGTGGATCGCTGGCACCCGATCGGGCACGGTCGGCGCCGCGACTCGCCGACAACGAATACGCCGAGCTCAAGCGGCTCGTCACGGAGAAGGGCCTTCTGCGGAAGCAACCCGGCTACTACGCGCGCTTGAGCATCGTCGTCGTCAGTCTTCTTGCCCTCAGCCTCACGCTCCTCGTACTAGTAGACGTCCTCTGGCTTCAGCTCCTGAACGCCGTCTTTCTCGCCTTCGTCTTCGCCCAACTCGGCTTCATCGGCCACGACCTCGGCCACCGCCAGGTCTTCAACTCCGCTCGCAAGACTAAAATCACCGGCCTCGCCGTCAGCTTCCTCCTCGGCACGAGCCGCACTTGGTGGATCGAAAAGCACAACCAGCACCACAACAACCCCAACCAACTGGACGCCGATCCCGACATCATCATCCCCGTGCTCGCCTTCTCCGAATCGCAAGCCCGCGAAAAGCGGGGGGTCCTGCGCTTCATCATTCGACACCAGGGGTTCTTCTTCTTCCCCGTGCTGGCGCTGGAAGGGATCGGCCTGCGACTGGCCAGCTTCAACCACATGGTACGCACCCGAAAGCCCCACATCGTACCGGAGGCCCTGTTCACGATCCTCCACTTCACGCTCTACTTCGGCCTCATCTTCACGGTCCTCGGCGTCTGGCAGGCGATCGCCTTCATCGCCATCCACCAGGCCTTTTTCGGCCTCTACGTCGGCACCGTCTTCGCCACCAACCACAAAGGCATGCCCATCCTCGATAAGGACACCCGCATGGACTTCCTCCGGCGCCAGGTGATTACGTCACGAAACGTCGAGGGCAGCCCGGCGGTCGACTTCTGGTACGCCGGGCTCAACTTCCAGATCGAGCATCACCTGTTCCCCAACATGCCACGCAACAAGCTGCCGGAAGCCCGCAAGATCGTCAAGGCCTTCTGTAAAGACCACTCGATCTCCTACTACGAGTCCAGCATGCCTCGCTCGTATGTGGAGATCGTGCAGCACATGCACCAGGTCGGCATCGCCGGCACGCAAGCCTAGCCGCTGTCCGAGGCCCGTGAGAGCGTTGAAGCGGCCCGTGCCGGCGATGAGGTTCTGGGGGTTCCGCCGGGACCATTCCCACCGGAGGCGAGTGTGCTGGTGTTTTGGGATGAGGATGGGCCTCTGAGGTTGGGCTTTTCGAGCTGTTATGATTGATTCGGCCAAACAGGAGTGGATGGTCCGCGAAGTTCTTGGAGGTTGGTTCAGTGAAGGGGTCAAGCCTCGTTCTGCTGTTGGCGAGCTGTGTTTTCCTTATCACTGCCGCTCTTACACATCCCTGGGAGACGGGCGGGCAGACACCAACCCCAACGGTCGAACCATCACCTGAGCCTACCGCTTCTCCAGCCGCTTCGCCTACCCAGCCGGCAGGGCTTAGCGCGACTAGCCTGGAGGGTCAGGTTTGTCACGGGGATGCGAGGGTGCGAGTGGATAAGGGTGAGGGCCAAGAAGACTACGCTTCCATCATTGAGGTGGTCGCCGTCGCCCCCGGCTTTGGGGTCTCAGACGGGGATCTAGTGTACGGACTGCTACCGGGCCCATTCCCCGCAGAGGCATCGTTCCTCATCTTCCGCGACAATGCGGGCCAGCTACAGTTCGGCTTCCGGTCCTGCGAGGGCGACTTACCGTCTGCCCTCCCCGGCACGGGGGGATCTCCGTAGGATGGCGATAACAAAGAGGATCACTGCGTCGCTACTCACTCCAGTCACGCCACCGCATTCGCTCATCCTGAGCAGAGCGACAGCCCTGGCCAAGACCAGGAAGCGTCTTGATCCCGAGCTGGGCGGCGCGGGGGATGAAGGTACGCAAGCCTAACCGCGGCCCGCGCCCTACCGGATCCCCGCCAGGTCCACCCACACCAGCAGCGCGCCACCGCCCTGCGGCGCGTCGGCAATCGCCACGCCGACCACGTTACCTTCGACGAGCGACTCCAGGTCCACGCCGTAGCTTGTGCCAGCGACCGGTTGCGCTTCGATCAGCCCGCCGTCGTCCGTCGTGAACTGCACGGAGTTCGTAGACGCCTCCTTGAAGAACGCCAGCAACTGCACGCCGGGAGCCCACATCACCACATTGCCGCCGACGTCGGTTCGTACCTCGTAGGCCGCATCGCCCAGACCTAGATCGATGCGAAACCCGTCGACAAGCCCCTCCGTACAGGCCACGCCCGCACGCGACAGGCCCAGGCACCCGTTCGGCCAGATCACCTTCTCGACTGAGTCGACCGTGATCGCCGACGGGTCGCCAACCGGCCCCAGCCACGTACCCAGCGCCTCGATCGCAGCGGCGCTCGCGTCGCCGGGATCGGGCGTCGCAGGCGTCTGGTCCGGCGTCGCGGTCGACGGCTGTGTGAGGCGAGGCGTCGGCGTCTCGCCCGGCGTCTGCGTGGCGACGACTTCGTCGTCATCCCCACAGGCAACTGCTAGGAAACAGACGGCAAGCGTGAGCAAGGTGACTATTTTGACGATCATTTCGTCCTCCTACTTGATTACCCCAGCGCCGCTCGTTCTTCCTCGTAGCCCGCGTACGACGCCTTGAACACCGCGCTGTTGAGCAACGTCGTCGCGACCAGCCGCTCGCTGTTCGCCTCTCGCACCGAAGTCCGCACCCACGACGACTCCACGCGACGGCTCTCGCTCAGCGCCACGACCTCGCGCTTCAACAGATACGTCTCGTCCACGAACAACGGCCCGTCGATCAGCCGGATCTCCTGGTTCGCGAACAACCCGAGCGCCGGCCCTCGCGCCGGGAACCGGGCGCTGGGCGACGTGTATTGCGTCAGCACGCTGATCATCTCGATCGGGACGATCGCTCGGCCCCACGGCGACTTCGCACCGCCTTCCGGGGT
>Ga0255058_10002339_pt1 | contig 10470 bp, 7 predicted proteins | sample Cases_109_9_MG_FD_188637 | JGI IMG/M metagenome (GOLD analysis project Ga0255058, IMG submission 188637) | Seawater microbial communities from Amundsen Gulf, Northwest Territories, Canada - Cases_109_9 | ecosystem: Environmental > Aquatic > Marine > Gulf | place: Canada: Northwest Territories... | reverse complement strand
TCCGCGGTGAGTTTCCACCCGTTTGACCCGAACATTTTGCTGTCTGCGTTTGCCAGGACAATATCGACCTCGGGGTGATTTTCCAAATATTCCATAATGCCATTGGATTTTTCAATTGTTTCCATCGGTATTTTCCTGATCTGGGCAATGTGCAGATTCAGAAGGCCCAGAAATTCAGCATCATCATCTATGCACAGAATCGATGGATGAAGGTTCGTTTTCTTTTCTCTGTCAACCGGTAGATATAATGTAAAGCGGGTTCCAAGCCCCGGTCGGGACAGCACGCCTATAATTCCGTTGTGCTCCTGGATCAGGCCGTATGATACCGATAGGCCTAACCCTGTACCGCCGGCCTCTCGCCGGGTGGTAAAAAATGGCTCGAAGATCCGCTCCATCACCCCCTGTTCCATACCGATGCCGTTGTCTTCGACTTCGATCAAAACCGACCCGAGCCTTTCGATGTGTCGGGTGGTAACAGAAAGTCTACCCTTATCCTTTTCAGGAGTGGCATGGACAGCGTTCATAATCAGGTTTGCCATTACTTGTTCCAGTTTCTGAAAGTGTCCTTGAATTTTCGGCAAATTGGGGGATAGGTCCATTTCTATTTTGCCTATGGATTTCCTTACCTGCGCGCCGATAACAGCCATTGTTTTTTCAATCATCTCATTCACCTGGACAGGTTTGAACTGCCCGCTTTCATCCAACCGCGCAAAATCTTTCAAATTGGAAACAATTTTGTTAATTCGATTCGAACCGGTTTTGATGTCCTGTATTAATTCCCGCATGTCCCCACACAGCTCTTCAATATGTAAACCGGACATTCGCTGTTCCGGGTGGTTAGCGGCATATTCGGAAACAAGCGGTTCAAACATCTGCCATGTTTCTTCCAAAAGTGGTATGTTATAGGTAATGAAACTGTTCGGGTTGTTTATTTCATGCGCCACACCAGCCACAACCTCTCCCAACGAAACAAGTTTATCAGCACGAATGACCTGCTGGAGACGATACTCGGATTCCTGCCGAAGTTTTTGTTCCTCGGTAATATCACGATCAATGCCCCGGTATCCGCTAAGTCGTCCGGCCGATTCATAAAACGGCACACCGCTGCTTTCCAAGGTGACCAATCGGCCATCCTTGTGTATATTCACTTTCTCTAATTTCAAGAAGGGTTTTTGGGAATCAAAGATGGCCTTGAACTCCGACTTGATACGCTTTGCTTCATCCGGGGGCATAAAATCGAACTGTGTTTTGCCGATAACCTCATTCGGGTCGTATCCTAACAAGTCTTTGACCTTGGGACTGATATACGTATAAATGCCATCGATGTCCACCTCCCAGATCCAGTCACTGGTGCTTTCGGTTAACGCCTGAAACCGTTCCCTACTTTTGCGCATTTTGTCTTCCATTTGCTTTCGTACGTCGATTTCCTGCTTTAATTGCTCATTTGTCGTTACCAGTTCAACTGTGCGCTCTTTCACCCGTAGTTCAAGAACATCTCGGGCTTTTCGCAGCTCCTCCTCTGCTCGCCTGCGTTTGGCAAAATCCTGAGCAGCTCTGGCTAAAACAACAATAACCGCCCCCAAAAGACTAACTGTCAAGATTGATAACACCGCCCAAGAACTAATCAATAATTGATCGAGTCGTTCTTTTTTTTCTGTAAAATCATAGTAGATTTCAAAAACACCGATAACCGCATTATTCTTAATTATCGGCACGTATGTCTCAACCACATCTATTGTCACTTGAGAGCCTTCAAGAGATTTAGTATCCTTTTGCACGACATGTGAGATTATTCCTGTTTCTAGAATTTCCTTAAAATATATTTCTTTGTTTATAGTGCCAATATCTTTCGGGTCGGAAGAATACAGGGTCTCGCCTGACTTTGAGAATATTTGTAATTTCATCAAATCAAATTCTTTTAAAAGCTCCTGGAGCCGATGCAAAACGTCAATTGATATGGAATCACCCTTTAACTCAACCTGATCCGGAAGGAGGTGCGTCATAAGACCTGCTATCTTGCCGACTTCCTCTTCCGTGTTCTTTATTATCATCCGGGTAAAGGAGGGATATATCAATAAAGTATCGAAAATCAGCAGCGTTGTGGCGGTTATTAATGATACAATCAGGATATTTCTTAAAAATTTAACCTTCAGCATACCAATGAAATTTGCATTAAACATTGTTGACCCTCTCTGCTTTAGACCTGCAAAGGCCGATTTTGATTTGATTTGCCAAGAATCATACACACGATCCCAGCGCAGACAAAATCTAAAACATGATCGGCCAAGTTATCCTAAACTTTGTGCTTCAATTGTTGTCTAAACTTGCCTTGATTCTCCCGATGCGCCCCTCAGACCTATTGTTAAGCATAGCAACTGAAAAAGAGGCAAGACAATCTAGAAAAAATCAGTATAGATTACCAAAATCATGGCTGAAGATCAACTTTTTAAATCAGAATTAACCCACCGGCTTTGCCGGTGAGATTGGAAGAAGGCAAGGCAATGCCGGATCATATTCATATGCTGTTGAGTGTTCCGCCAAAGTACAGTTTTGCGATGACGATGGATTATTTGAAAGGCAAGAGCGCAGTTCGGATCCACAGGGAGTTGTTAAAAACGAAAGGTACGTTTGGTGGCTGATTAATTGATATTTTATTTAAATTACACTTTAAACTTTTTAAATATCACCTCCTTTCGATAGAATATTTTCGATTGCTTATTGGATTAACAGCAAAGCTGACCGTCTTTTTCAGACCCCTAGCATTCAGGGAAGAGGGATAAGAACTTGCTTTCTGGAAGGTAGTGTATGGCGGAAGGGTAATTGATTTATCTAGTACCGCTCATGTAAAATAGGGTTATTGAAAGATTGAAATGTTAACGTCTTTTTCTTTATTGATTTATTTTAATCTCCAACCAATTCGAATTAATTCCGGACCTTCATAACGAAAGCTAAAAACCCCACATCTGTTCTGAAAAGAAACGGGGGGTTTTTGTCGAAACTCCATTATAATAGAAATCACAGATGGTTATCTATTTTTTGGTGGTTTCTCGTCCAAAATTCAGGTCATATATCATCTCTACGTTTTCTTGCCTTTTAATCGCAATCATTGTTTTAAGGAGTTGGACTGACGGAATTAAACCTATGAAAAAAGACAGGGGGGGTAAATCGAGGCACTATTGACTTTTCACTGTGAGCCCTATGACATAATCGACAATTGGTTGCATTGCCGTCCATGGGTTTGGATCCTTTTTGAACCGCCCCCGGACGAGAAAATTGATTTCCCTGTTTAAAAGCGGCATGATGGGAAGTTCCTTGCGGCCGAGTCTTGTCGCCGTGGCAAGCGATACACATCTGAGACCTTCCATTTTCCATGCGCATAAATGCCGTACTCCCGACTTCACCGGTTCCCGTAATATCGTGAAGGGTGTGACAGGTACCGCAATAGATCTCATTGTTGCTATCCAGACGAAAGCTTCCCGGTATTTTGAACTCATCAGGCGGTTTTTTAAGCGCAAAATGGGGGTTGCCCTTTACCAGATTCCTTCTGCTGTCAACAATATATCCGTCATGGCATGTAATGCACATTTTCTTTGATGAAGCAAGTCCCATGGATCCGGCAATGACAATGACAGAGTCTTTTTTTTCCACCAAAGTTTTTTTCTCGGTTTTAAACGCAGAAAACCATAGAATATGACATATAAGGCATTCCTTAGCGGTTCGTTTTGTTATCGCCTGGGCAGTCGAAGTAAAAAATAAAGCACTGAGTAGAATAATTAAAATCGATTTCACGGTGCGCCTTTATCAAGGAACTTAAAAACACTTACTTTGTTTAGGGTTGACTGAACGACATACAGCCTTTTATTAAAATCAATGGCCATACCGACAGGGGTGGTTAACCGCAGAAAGGCTCTGTTTTGCCCGGATAAAATGCCACGCAGCTTTCCTGTTTTTTCAAACACCTGAATCACTCCCGTATAACTGTCAGACACATAGATATGATATTGATCGTCAATAACGACACCTTTTGGGCGAAACAATTGACCGGGTAAAACCCCCAATTCCCCGATTTGCCAAAAACTCTTACCCAGAGGATTAAATATTTGGACCCGGCCGTTTAGGATATCCACCACATAAACATCCCTGCTTTGATCGATACCCATCATGCCGGGAAACCGGAATTTTCCGGGTTGTTCCCCCAGGCCGCCGAATGAAAATCTAAAAGCCCCATCAGTAGTAAAACAAAGTATTTGATGGTTTTTTGCATCACTTACATATACATAAACAGGCGGAGATATTTTCTGATCAGTACCTTTCATCACCTCCACTTCCACAGGACGGGCATTCCATCGGGAAAGATCGATCTTTCGCAAATATTTTCCGGTGTTGTTAAATACTTGTATTCGATGGTTTCCGGTGTCTGCTACATAAACATGTCCCTGTTGGTCTACATCCATCCCCATGGGGTTATGAAATTCTCCGTTCCCTTTTCCGAACCGACCAACAGCCTGAATAAATTTCCCTTTTGGGCTGAATATCTTAAGCTGATTGTTGGCGCCATCCAGAATAAAAATCTTTCCTGATTGGTCAACAGCCACTTCACTGGGCTGATTGAAGTCTTTACTGATATCCATAACGTGTTTTACCCGGATATGCTTTATCATCTCGTCGGAACTTGCATCCACCGGCAGAAAGGACACCAGGCAAATACCGAACCAGAATAATATTTGGTATAATTTTTGTTTCACAGATAGTTTTCTTTCCTGTCTTTGAAAGTCATTGGCCTTTAATTCGATACATTAAGAAGCGTTTCATCGACAGCGGAATTAAGCTTTTTAATTATTGATTCCATGCGTTCTGGGTCGTAGGCATCCGCAATGAAAACATTTTTTCGTAACACATCTTTAACATGTTCCTTTAACTGGTTATTACTCACTCCAAAAATCAATTCTTTTATCACCTCATTAACGATGTGATCATCTTTCGCTGCTAAACTTGAAATAAAGATCCTAGGCCTAAACAAAAACATCTCAACAAACATATGGGATAAATATTCGCCAGGGAACCCATAGGTGCTCGATGAATATGAAATTAACAAATTTAAAATATCCTTATCGCCCTTAAAGATAAACAGATCGGATAGAAAAGATAAAACACTCATCTGATCGATGATGGCATGGAAAATTTCTCCTTTATAGATTCTCTCTAAATCGAGGCCGTTCTGCTTTAATAAATTCGTCAGATACGAAACATTCGATGGATAGCGAAAATTTCTTTTTGCCGCCATAAAAGCCAGTAAAGCCTTTTCCGTTTTTTCCCATCCTTCCTGCTGGTTCAACGCGTCGATCAGTTTATCGACGCGGGGTAGATTATGTCCATCCAATAGCCTTAAGGTGAGATAAACAACCTCTGTCTTGGTAAAATAATCGATATTCGGCAGGCTGTGAATCGCCTCTCGATCTATCAATATTTTTTCCAGCAGATCTATTCTATTTTTAGTGTCAAATCTCATTCCAATTTTATCAAGCGCTGTGATATCCTCTCGATTCAGAGGATAGCGTATTTTGAGAAGATTTCTGATCAGATTCCTCTCATAATAATCAAGTCTTCTCATCACACAGTGGACCCCGGCTTGCCCCAGAGGACTCTCATGCCATGGTGCATCAATTATTGCATTCACTCTACCATGGCAGAGATTGCAGGCTTTTTCTTGGGCTGCGGTGCCAAATTCTTTTTTAAAATCCTTTTGATCAGCCCTTGATTGAGCATTGGAAAGAAAAAAAACTCCCAATGCCAATATGAATAATTTGAAGATTTCCGTACGCTGCATAACGGCTCCCATCCTATTTTACATGCCTCATCTTGTTCAAAATAAAAATCACATAAATCTTCATAAAATTGTTCACCGGGGTATAGGAATATCCTTATTAACAATACCTTGGATTTTGATATATAAATTTTTAATCAGGCCCCGAAGACCTTTATTCCCGTTCTTGGAAACGGGTAAAGTGCCTAAGACTCTCATCTCCCCGGTTTCAATCGGTATAGCGATTTTAAGGGCCAGAGTGTAATGAAGAAGCCCGAAGCCCAATATGCCAAGCGATACTAAGATTTCCACCGTTTTGGGCCAGTATTCCCATATTTCGCCCAAGGGGGTGGGAACAAAACCCGGAATGATAAAGCCCATACCTTTTTCCAGCCAAACACCGATAACAATAAGAATACATGCAAGATTTAAAGTCACATGATTTTTTTTGGTGGTGGGAATAAGGAACAAAATAAACGCTAAAAGATTACAACCCATGGAAATCCATATCCATTTTACTAGAGCTGAATGACCATGGAGACCGACAAATAAATATAAAATCGGCGCTTTGTGCCAGGTATCCGTATAAATTTCCTTAAAGACCTCAGCACCTAGTAAAACCAGGTTAAGGCCCATGGCAATCGCCACCATTTCCGCCATCTTGAACAAAGCTTCGTCTCTCACCTCAAACCTGGTGAACTTTCGGATCAACTGAAATGCCATGATGCTAATCGCCGGTCCGGAGCAAAATGCCGAAGCCAGAAAACGGGGCACTATGATGGCGGTGTTCCAGAAAGGACGCGCGCCAAGCCCGTTATACAAATATGCGGTTACGGTGTGGATACCGATTGCCCAGGGAATGGAAAGAAGAACAAATGGCATATAGATCCATTTGTTCTCCGGTTTTTCAAGGTAAAGCATGCCCAAAAGATATGTTGCAATGCCAATGTTAATAAGAAGGTAGCCGTTTATAACAATAATGTCCCAGCCCAGCAGAGTTGAAGGAAAATTCGGAGTGCCGACAATGGGTAAAAGATGCCAGACGCGTTCCGGATGCCCGAGGTCCACTGTCACAAACAGCATGCACATAAACAGCGCAGAGGCGGCCAGGATTTCTCCTAAAATGGTAATTTCCTTGATCGGTCCAAAATCATAAATATAGGCTGGAACGATTAAGAGCACCGCGGCGGCGGCTACACCCACCAGGAAGGTGAAGTTGCCGATATACAATCCCCATGACACCTGATCGGTCAGTCCGGTAACGGTCATTCCCTGTTTCAACTGCTGTGCATAAGCATATGCGCCAATGCCGATCAAAGCCAGAAGAAATAAAATCCAAGCATAATAAATCGGAGGACCCTTAATCAATCTCTGGGTCAGTTGATAAAAAAAATGTCTGACTTTATACATCTGTTTTGTTCCTTCAAAAAAAACACTCCTGATTCAGATAGAAAAGAAATAATAAAATCTGGATTGCGTGTTTAGATCTTCCTTAAGGCGGAAAACCCGTTGCCTTTCGATGACCTGACTGATTTCACTTTTCGGATCAAGAATATTACCGAATTTTCTCGCGCCAACCGGACAGACCTCTACACAAGCAGGGTAGCGCCCTCTTCGGGTACGCTGTACGCAGAAGGTGCATTTTTCCACTACCCCCCGCATTCGCGGCCGGTTACCCAGGTAGTGAAGATTTCGATTTATCTCTTTTATGGGAATTTCCGGTTCGGCAAAGTTAAACCGTCTTGCCCAATAGGGGCAGGCCGCCATACAGTATCGACATCCAATGCACCAGTTATAATCGATGACAACGATGCCATCGGAATCCTTCCAGGTTGCCTTGGTGGGGCATACCTTCACACACGGCGGATTTTCACATTGCTGGCACTGGACGGGCATATAATAATATCCTTCCTCAGGCACCATGCGGGGATCATAGTAATGGTCAGACTCTTCAAAGTTCATACTCCCTTTTTTGAAGCGCAAAACCCGGATCCATTGGATCTCAGGACGGCGGCTTTGATTGTTTTCCTGAACACACGCATAGACACACCGCCGGCAGCCGATACACCGGGAAAGGTCCAGGCCATAGGCAAAAACCACATTCGGAAAAGGCGGCTCGGTCCCTAAAACAAAGTCCCGCCCGTACTTTTTTTTGTATTGTTTAAGCAAGCGCTGCCTGACTTCTTCGATTTCTTCCGGGCTCATTTCTTTAAAATTGCGCTGGATAAACTCTTTTAGAGTGTCGTTGGATGAGAAAAACTTCTCCCTAAAACCGCAACCGCCCAGTGCCAGCACAGCAGATGCAGCCCCCGAAGCTTTTAGAAAGGTTCGCCTGCTCACGCCATTTGATTCTTTTTTTCTCAAGTTCAATCCTTAAATAAAATTGATGGTTAACGAGTGCGTTATTTTATACTGTTCACCGACTCCCAGCGACCATAATTAGGACGGCGAGGAGGATCTTTCGGCATAATTTTACGAAACTTCGGACTGTGAGGGTCATGGCAATGCACACAGAGCAGATACAATTTTTTTCCATTCCACTGGCCCACTCTGCGGCCGTGAATACCTGATTTCCAGTCACGGTAGATCAATCCGTGGCACTGCCCGCAAAGACGATAAGACTCCACAAGAGATATAATATCGCCGTTTATTAATTTTAGGTAGTTTCTTTCATCGGTCGCGTGACAATTCAGGCACCATTGAAATTCACCATGTTGCAGCTTAATATTCACATGCATACGCGACAGTATTCTTGGTTTGAGATTGGGAGACTTAAAATACTTTCCGAAAAATAAATTGTTCCTGTCAATCTCCCGGCTTTCCTTTCGAATGCCCTTTCGATGGCAAGCCTGGCAGGGAAACAGTCCCCGGATGACAAACGGCGGAACCACCGGAAAAACTTCTTCCGCTTCTCGCTCTTTGTGAGCCGGAGGCGGCACCGGATAAACTGTTTTCACTTCCGGTTCTTTTTGCGCCGCAGAAACATCGATAAAAGCCCCTGTATAGATCAAACACATGAGAATAAATGGTATTTGTTTTTTCCAGGTGTTGAATTTTATCATGTTTTTCCTATCTTTGGTTCGGGCCAAATCTATCACGTCCTTACCTTTGATGGACCGGAAAAGGCCTCGGCATATCTGCTATTTTGATGAATCAAGGAATTCAGCAAGGTCTTCTAAGGGTGTATCAAATTTGTTTTCGGAATTTCGGACAGACCTTAGGGGTTGAATTTGTCAGGAAGACCCATAAATTCAGCAAGATTTTAAGATTTTAGATTTCCACCGAGATTTCGGAAAACGGCTACTTCTGGATGAAAACTAACTAAATCCATTTTTTTCGAATGCTATAAATTTTTTAGTCAATGCAGCCATTTCTCGATAAAAAGGCAATTCCGCCTCCCCGATAACCTCGTCACAGAATGTAGGAATCCATCTGACAAGGTGTTCTTCGATAAATTTTTTTTCAAGTTGGCGGCAGGCAGATGCTGTTTCAGTATCAGTCTCCTCCCATGCTTTTTCCTCCCGGAGAATAACCTGTTGCATGAATTCAAGTTCAACGCTGATATGGTCCGGCATGCCCTTATAAGCATCCTGGTAATCGAGTCCGGTCGATTCTATAAGTTTCTTGACTTCGACGGTCGATTTTCCCCAAAAGCCGCCCCACTGACCGTCTTCTCGTGGGTGATGGACAGATTCATGGGGGGAGATATGCTTGCCCGGACCCAAAAAGAGCCAGGTATATTCCACTGCCAGCTCCTCGAGCAATTCCTTATCGGGTTTTTGAAAAAACTGAACCAGCTCCTCAGACCCCAGATCAGACAAGACCCCCATGAACCGGGGGTCTTTGATCTGTTGAAGAAGGTCTGAGTTGATCTCTTGCCGATAAACCGCGGCCAGCAGGCCATAAATATTACTTCTGCGACCGGCCGCGGTTTTGTTGTCCTGGATATTTTCGTTAGACAAAGTGACCTCCTTGATTGATCAGGCCGCGGTCACCTTGACCACCGTATCAAACCAACTCTGCATGCCGTTGATCGGGTCCGGACTGTTGGGGATGGCCCAGTTTGGATGCACACCATGGTTTTTCCACCACATGAGCTTGTGATCGGGTTCATCCTCCACGGCGAATGGGGGTTTTTTGCCGGACGCGTACCGGCCATACTCCCAGTGCCCCCTGTGGTGGGACACAGCTACAACGCCAGGTACAATAGCCTCAGTCACAAAGGCCGTGGTCGTAAATTCACCCACCGCCGATTTGATCTTGATACTGCCCCCGTCTTTGATCCCCAGCTTTTTAGCCGTCGCCGTGTTGATCTTGGCCGGGTTTTCGTGGTAGATCTCGCTTAGCCATTTGCAGTTGGCCGTACGGGAGTGTGCCATTAGCGGGACCTTATAGGTCGTCAGAATAAGGTCATCTGCTCCCATTTTCTCATGCGCCGGAATGGGCATGTAGGTCGGCAGAGGTGGAAACCCCTTGATTTTCAAAAGCTCGGAATAAAGCTCAAGGTAACCCGACTTGTTGACCGCATCCGGTTTGAACACCTGGTAGACCTTGTCACCGATCTTTTGACCCACATAGGCTTTATAGGCCTTTTTGGTTTTGGTGTAGCCTGTCTTTTTGGCTTCGGCTTCACTTTTGACCCCGGCCTTTTTCCAGTTCCAGTAAAC